>Ga0308169_10004694_pt1 | contig 12674 bp, 21 predicted proteins | sample PhyBR1_2_FD_202139 | JGI IMG/M metagenome (GOLD analysis project Ga0308169, IMG submission 202139) | Phyllosphere microbial communities from UC Gill Tract Community Farm, Albany, California, United States - DLSLSB.R1 | ecosystem: Host-associated > Plants > Phyllosphere > Unclassified | place...
GGCCAAGCGGTGATCGAGCAAGACAAAGGATCGAGTAGCGTGACAATGCGCCGTGCACCCTGAATTTCCACCGCCTTCCACCGAGCGGCTCGACCTTACAGCGGCGGGAGTTAGTAAGACTGGGGGGGAAGGGGGGAGGGGGGATTCGATGGCGCGGACAAGTACCCTGGGCGAGCGTTTGATGCACAGCTGGGACCAGTAACTCACCGATAGGTCCTCCTGTATCCGCGGCGGAGTCGACCCGCAAGACTGACATATCCCCACTGACCTCATTAAGGCCTCCTGCCCAAGGACCTTGTCATTCTCCTCGCCGTTGCACAGGCATCCTACGAAGATGTCCGCGGTAGTCTCGTTCCCCGCCGCCGCTGGCGTGAGCGGTGACCCGGAATGGTGGTGACACTCACGGCTGACCCAGTATTGCTCCCGACAATGGCCCAGTACGACGCTGTAATCTGAGCAGGTCTGGACACACGTCAAGTCGGACGATGCCGCGAGGACGCCCAGAGTCGCGGAGCGCAACAGTGCCAAGATGATGCAGACGGAGCTGGGGATGACGTTCATGTGGTAGGACAGGTGGATATTTGAGAAGTGACGGGTCGCTCGAAGCCCTTGGGTGGCTTGGGATTCTCGCTGCGCATGGATGTCGGGGAAGGATGCGGGTCGAGCTATCAATGGAGGACGAAACGATATGCCCTTGCCGCGGAGCTGAGGACTGAAAGGAGGTTTCTCAGGCCAAAGTGTGATTGGCAGACTTTTGTCCTGGTCTCTCTAGCATCGACGCGGTGGGAGCTAGAGACTGCATGGACGGGAGCTAGATGGTTAGCTCATGACGTGTACAACGATTGCTGCGGAAAGAAAGCCCCATTAGCAGCTTGTTTCAACCGGGAAGCCATGCATCCCTGATCCCGGCAGGCTGACTCGTTTGGCACAGTCGTCGCTGGCGACCTGTTCCACGCTCCGGACTTTGCGGCCGGTCCCGCTGCACCGGTGCATGAACAGTGTTGTCATGGTGATCAGATACTCAGTTCGGGAATCCGTGTCGTTTCTCCAGCTCTGCCTGCCGGACTGAATTGGCATCCACTAGCCTCTCGTACTTGCGCCGAAGAAGCAGCCACGTTGTCAAGCACACAACCCATGTAGCTGTCAGAGCAAGGCCGACTGAACAAGTCAGCTCCGTGTCAATGAACGTGAAGATGCACACGGCACTCACCGTTGATCGCCAGGTTGAGGTCCTCCGCTTGGTCACAGTGCTGTGCGTATGCCTTTTCAGTCGCGGTGTCGACGAACTCGCTATCCAGCAGACTTGACATGGTGGGCAGGCGGGATCTCAGCGTTGCACGTCGTTAGCGATATAGAGGGTCTGGGGATTTCCCCGTCACCACAGCTCCTTTCTCTCGGAACCCCGTGGTTAAAGGAGGATACCCGAAGCCGCAGTGCAAATACGGCACTGATCATGAGAGTCTGCATGGGACCTGCAGGCTTCGATATGGCCAACACACAGAGAGGCGTCACCGGCAGCGCTGACGGCGAGAGTGTCTAGCGCATCACCTTTTTTCCCCTCCGAGGTCCTCCGTGAACCGCCTCTCCTGCCCCTTCTCTTGACACAGCTTGTAGCCCATGATGACCGTCAGAATCCCAAATGTGAAGGCAAGGATGGCAACGGTTACCGCGCAGACTGTGTTCAGCGAAATGGCCCGCTGGTCGATGCTCGCAAGCTGAGGGACGCTCACGGTATATAAGTCCAGCCCTCCACGCCACAACGCATTCTCCCGGCTCAAAGAACGCTCGCACCGCAAGACTCGGCAGCCTCTCCATGGCGCATGGTGATGGTGACAAGATCAAGCTCTCTTCATATCCTCGACGGCGCACAGGATGTATGGATGGGGTCACAGGAGCCGGAAGTTGAAAGGAGGCAGAGGATACAATGGAGTCACTTGCCACTGACAGGGAGTGGCGACTTGCATGGCCACCATATGAGCCACGCCATCTCGCTGTCCGTGCGGGCAGGCAGGTACACCTATATCAAGCCAGTTGCGTGTCTGAGCGTAACGCAAAGCAAACACACCATCAGAGCCCGCTGCGCAGCGGTCACGGATGTGCATAGAACTTGCTACGGGTATACGAGCCAACAAACTGAGGGCAAGCCCCACGAGGCAGCTCGATGCTCATTCCTGAACAGTCACCTCCGCCAAGGGGAACACCTGCACGTGAGCTCTTGTTTTTCCAGAGGCGGCGGTGGCATGACCGCAGACTGACCTGGTTAGGAGCACCCGTTATGCATTCCCATACCTGCAGGTCTTGGATGACGGGCGCCCACTCATCCAGCGTCGGAGGCGTGTCCTTCCTCGCATCGACGCACATCTCTGTCCGTCAGTCCAAACCATGTTCATGAACGCAGCGCGCCCCCACGCACTGTCGTTGTTGAGGACGATCTGTGTCTTCGAGTTGAACGTGAACTTCTGGCTGGGGCTGTCCGTGCAGTTCGTCAACGACAGGTTGCTCCCGTTTGTGCCGTCGCCCGAATCAAGGCACAGCTCCGTCCCGCTCAGCTTGGCCAGCCCACCCGTCGCCTTCGAGTCGAGCTGCCATTGATGGATGTTCTTGCCGCCCTGGTGGCCGTCTTTGCAGTATATACTACCGGTTAGCGCGGGCGGAGATACTGCACCGCGCGGGCGACTTACATCCCGACCAGGCTGCCGTGCGGCGGGTTGGGGACCTTGGGCGCAAAGCACAGCCAGTCGCGCTCCGGAGCTGCCATGAGCATACCCCGGCAGAAGAAAGCTCCGTGACCGACTCACCGTGGATCTCATACAGCCCGACCTGGCCTCCCCCCTCTCCCTCGGGTGGCGCTTCACGTCCGTTCAAGGGCGTCGCGGCGGCCGCAGCGCCTACCAACATGGCAATCGACAAGAAGCGCATCGTGAATGGAAGACGGTATATTCAATCCGAGGACAGTTGCCTCGAGACGAGGAGCATGCACGTATATGTGCCAGATGTTGCGCACGAGGCATGTCGAACATCCTTTGTGCTGGAACAGGAGGGGGATACAAAGGAGACCAATGAACGGGCCCAATCCGGCTGCTGCCCCTCCCGACTTCTCACGTGTCGCAGGCCACTAATTACGGGGAACAGGGCCGGATCGACCGCTTCCGAGTTTGCGGTCCCTCCCACATCTCCGGGGTCAAAGGTATTCCCCGAGATCTTGGCCCGACTAGATGATTGATCCAATCGAACTTTGGGAAAGGCCAGGGACTGCCACGCCTCAGTTTACAGCCTGTGCTCCGGACCCAGCAACGACTGTCATAACCAGATGTCACACATAAGCATATGCGACACTGCAAGCACGGCAGAGGTAGATGGCCCGAAGAGTATTCGGCAGAGAGGCTAGGAAATGACTGATGCATATGATTGCTCACGAACATGAAATTGCAACTGGCGCTCTATCACACCCTCACCAACCATACTTCCCCACCCTACTCGCCCCCACCACATCGCCGTCGCCATCGCGAGGCTACTAGACTCAAACAAATCACCATCTATTGCGTCTTCTTCTCTGCCTCGCTGACAGCCGCGGCCGTCGCAGCCTCCGCCTCCAGCTCCTTCAGCCTCTCTTCCTCGGCCCTCCGGGCCTCTCGTCGAGCTCGTCCCCTCGTGACCAGCTCGGCGGGCTCCAAGCTAGCAAAGAGGAACTTGCATCCCTTCTCCATGATGTAACAACCTGCAAAGTCGAGGATCATCGTGATCGTGAGCTTGTATCGGAACTGCTGTCAGCACGGGCGTGCACACACGAATGCCATCGAGCCAGGAGGAGGATCGGTAATGGCGAGACACTCACCGAGGCGCTCATCTCGACGAGCTGGAGCCAGCTGTTGAGTTCGGGAACAAAGTTGGTCGCGCCCGAGTAAGCCACAGCAGACACGCCCACCAGGCCCCAGTACAGCGGCATGTTCTCGCGGATACCTTCTCGGAACGGACGTCCCTGGAAGTTGAGGACGAATGTCGAGACCTGCTGCGAGAGACCCAGGAGGTAGATCGCCGTGTTGAGCAGACTCGGCTCGAACTTCTTCTCGAGGTCACGGCCTTGGCCAAGGCTAACGTCAGCATGACTCATGTACCGCCATTAACATGTGCCAACTCACTCCTCGATCGACTTGGACAGGTCAGTGATGTACACAAGCGTGGCGATGTGGATCGCGAACTGGAGCAGCACCGAAAGAAGGACGTAGAAGTTGAAGATGTTGCCGAGGGGTCGTTCGCGGCTGAGCTTCTCGACGGGCTTGGCACGCGAGATACACAAGAAGCAAACGCTCATGAGCATACCGGTGATGGTGACTTGGTAGTCGCCAAACTTGATACCGTCGAGGTACTGGACCGAGAGCGAGTAGGCCGTGATGAGACAGTTGAGCGCCAGGATTTTGTACATCTGAATCGTGGCGACAAGCGTGCATCGACCCTGTCGGATGATGTTGGAGACTGACGTCAGCTATTGCTGGCGGCGGCCAACCAAACGAGGCACTCACTGGCAGAAACGTTGGACAGCTTTGAGGTGAAAGGGGCAGCGCATGAAGCGTCTCCGAGCTTGATCTGGGGCACCTCGGTGTCCTCGTCCAGCTCAGAAAGCTTGGCAGTGATACTGGCCATGTCGAACTGCTCGTCAGCTTCCCGCCGAGACACTGCATCCGACTGACCTTCTCCATAGGGTTCTTCTTTCGAGCATGCTGCTGCTCCGCAGCAACTTGCTGCTGGTGTTGCAGAAGCTCAGGGTACGCTTCCCTGAGCGCAGGCGGCGGAGGCGGCGGGGGCTGGTTGAATCGGGCCGAAATTTTGACCTGTTGCTCATACACCTTCTTCATTCGCTCCATCTTGTGGTGCTCCGCGATAGCCTTGAGGTCCTCCGGCGACCCGTCCAGCAAGGCCACACCGATGTGGGCGGCCTTGAGCGCACCAACATCGTTGGTTCCGTCTCCAGCCATGAGCGTGGTGTAACCGAGATCCTTGAGCGTGTGCAGGATGAATTCCTTCTGCGACGGCGAGACCCGGGCGTAGACCCAAGTGTGCGAGATAAGGTCGTTGACGGTCGGCTTGGTCTGGTACTGCTTGAGCGCGGCTCCGGTGATACAGATGTCGTAAGTGTCGAACAGGGTCTGGTCGAAAGCCTCGTCCGGGTTCACCGGGATGACCTTCGTCTCGTCCACGTTCTTCCAAACCAGCTCATCGGTAGTCGTGCCCTCCTTCAGGTCGAGGATCATGACCTCTCGGTCGACGATCTCGACGTCTCGAGCGACGTGCACGGCGGTAAGCGGGTTGTCTCCGGTGATCATGATACACTGCCGGTAAGCTTAACCGCATTTAACCGCAAGAAGGGAGGAATAGCTCACTCGGTGCGACGAATCAGCGAGCATCTTGAGCACCTCAACCGCGTCGGGCTTGAGCGGGCAGTGGAACACCAAGAATCCAGCAAAGTCAAGCTTGCACTCGACCTCGTCTCGCGAGATGTGGTTGATCTGGTGTCAGATGTAGACTCCGGAGAGGCCGTCCTATACTCACCTGGTCCGGCTGGATGTTCATCGTCTTGATGCCCAAGGCCAGAACTCGGCTACCCCGGCGAGTGTAGTATCGGTACGTCTCATCGTAGTGTGCCGGAACGTTGTTGTACATGCCCTTGAGCGTTTCCGGGGCACCCTTGACCGCAGCAACCCATTTTCGGCCCGAAGCATCCGTCACACCAGACACCGTCGACATTCGCTTGAGCGCGGACGAGAATTGGTAACGTCGTCGAATGTGGATAGCGGACCGGTGAGGAGCGTCCTTGGCGTTGGGACCGATGTTGTCGCCCTTGTTCAGTTTCCAGTCAAGAGCGGCGAGTGTAGTCTTCTCCATTGGGTCACCTACGATCGTGCCGTCCTCGAGCAGGACGAGAGCGTGGGCGGCGGCGAGGGTGAGGGTGGTCTCGCGGCTAGTCTCGGTAACGGGGATGAGCTTCTTGGGATCGGTGGAGCTGGTGTCAGTGATTTGGCACACGCTGGTACGCGACACTCACTCCATGCCGACAATCCCCTCAACAACCAGGTCCTCGCCCGTAATGGTACCGGTCTTGTCGAAGCAACACACGTCGACTCGGCCAGCGAACGGGATTCGGAACGGCTCCGTGCAGAAGATGGCTGGACGTGAGCGAAATGTCCAATTACAGACTCGCCTCTCTCACCGTATTTCTGCAGAGCGACCAGCGAAGCGTTCACGGCGAGGGAAAGCTCCATCGGCAGCTCGGGCGGAACGACCGAAGTGATGATCAAGATACAGTCGAGCAAAAGCTTGCCTTTCGCCATACCTCGCTCGAGTCCTGGTCGTCAGCTCAACCCCGACACGACCGACAAACTCACCCTTGGTCCAAACGTAGCCACTGGCGGCGATAGCGAAGATGAGCAGGAAGCCGATGAACAAGAAAGCCTCGAAGGTGTTCGCGGACATGCGCTCAGTCGAGAAGATCATCGTTCGAACGAGTTGTCCTTGAGTGGTGCCGAAGCCAGTTCGAAGGACCACGGCGAGACAACCGCCATCGGGCGCTGACTGTCAGCACTTCGTCTTGCTCTGCGTGCCAATATACTCACTCTTCATACCGCCATCGCCAGCCGCCTCAACTTGCAGAGCTTTCGTGCCCGAGAACAAGACGTTGTTCCTGTCCGCGCCGTTCATGTCCAGCCTGTCCGATCCCTCTCGAAGCTCGACAGATTCCTTGAGCAGCGGCGTGGACTCTCCGGACAACATAGCCTCGTTGACGATACAGGTCCCTCGGAGGAGCAGCAGATCGCACGGAATACCCGAGTCCGGCTTGGTTCGCACTACCATCAGCTCCGCCCCGCCTGACGTGAGTGAAGCTTGACTCACAGACGGAAACCAAGTCTCCTGGCACAAGCTCCGACGAGATGACCTCAACCCATTTGCCATCCCTGAAGGCCTGCACATTGTACGGCGTGATGCTCATAGTCCTGAACTCGGTCAAAGTTCGCACTCGCTTCTCGTCAGCGTGGTACTACAAGTATTGGCACGTAAGGGCTCACCTGGAAAACGACGGTGCACTCAAAGACAACCAGCATGAACGCTGTGAACAAGGAGTAGTACCAGTACTCGTCCAAGCACCACAACGCCACGCAGAACATCTGGAAGACGAAGAAGGGCGCGACGGCATGCTCGGCGAAGAGCTCGGTGAATTTCGGGATGGGGATATGGCATTCATTCTTGCCGTACGTAGCCTGGAGGACGTCGAGCGACGGCAAAGCGTAGGCGGGGGACTTGGTAGAAGTCGAAGGGTGCGTGAAAATGCCCTTGGATTGCTGGAAGGTGGACAGTGGCGGCGACGAGTCGCAAGGGTACGGGATGAGCGTGAAGGTCTTGGTGACGGCTGATTATGAGATCAAGTGGAAATACAAGCAGAGGTGCTGAGCTCACGGGAGTAGACGTAAGTGTCTCGTTGGTAGGTGAAAGAGTAGGCCGGCTCTTTTGATCCGGGAGTCTGGGCGTGAGCGCCGATACGGTCTTGACTTGGCAGCGTGACTGACCTCCTTCCTGTCCAGCGGGATGATCTCGCCCTTTCCTCGACCCTTCTTAGGGATGACTCGAACTTTTGAAGCCTCTTCCAGGGAGAAAGCCTTGCCGTGAGCGTCGATCGGGTAGCATAAGTCAGGAGACTCACAGTCGTGTAGCTGATCCTGGCGTTGAACCCACTAGACCAAGCGGTGGCCAAGAAACTCAGAGCATGACCGGCGAACAGCAAGACACAGTAGATAAAGGTCCATTCCTCCGACTTGACCCAGTCGTCGTACCGTTCATAGTAGGCGTAGGCGAGGAGGGGGTACAGGGCTTCGTATGAGCTGTCATCCTATAGAAGCGCGAGCTAGCTCACAGAGAAAAGGCAAGCCGTACACTCGTAAGTGGAGGGGAATTGGGTTATGAAGCGAGATTGACTCGATCTCGGGCGAGACGATACCCGGTTTCGAAGACCTACGGGTGAGCACGGAGCACCATGCGGTCGCGGCTACCACTCACATGATGGCGAGCTGACTACAGATGGCCTCGTCGCTGATTTTCGAGGGGGTTAGATCGAAATGTCTGGAACAACAGCAAGCGTCCACGACGGCGACAGCGTGTACCGAGTCGATCGGACATCGCCGCTGTGTGTGAGCTGGGTCTGCCACGCAGTGGATATTGCCGATGTATCCCGGTGTGACCCTGGACCCCCGCGCCACACGGAGTGTCAACCTACGCGTCACGCTTCTCCACGTATGACCCGCACAACCTGATCCACTTGGGACAGTAATACAAACGGTCAAGACATCTTCTTTCATTCTTGCACCATACCCACTCGCATCCTCCTTGGTACACGACACCGTCGCTCGACCAAGGCGTCTCCCCGGACTACATTCGCCGCTAACCCCCACCCGTATCGCCCAGCATGAACATCTTCCGCTTCCTCGGCGACCTCTCCCATCTCGCATCCATCTTCATCCTCCTCCAGAAAATCCAGACCTCGCGCTCATGTCGCGGCATATCGTTCAAGACGCAGGCGCTGTACCTCGCCGTGTTCCTCACGCGTTATGTCGACCTCCTCACAGGTCCCTACGTCAGCTTCTACAACACCGTCATGAAGCTCTTCTTCATCGGCTCCACCGCGTACACGCTGTACCTCATGCGCGTGCGGTTCAGGCGAGTTGCTCCCCAGTCCGACTTGCGCTGTAGCTCACGTCAGGCCGACGCAGGACGCATCGCTGGATACCTTCCGGCTGTCGTACCTCATTCCCCCCGTGGCAGTTCTGGCATTGCTGTTCAACTACGCTTACTCGCCGTTTGAGCTCATTTGGGCGTTCTCCATCTGGCTCGAGAGCGTCGCGATCCTGCCGCAGCTTTTCATGCTCCAGCGAACGGGCGAGGCCGAGGCGATCACGACGCACTACCTCGCTGCGCTGGGACTGTACCGTGCGCTCTACATTCCCAACTGGATCTACCGGTGAGTGACTGCCGTAGCGCATGGACCTTCGTTCTCCCTGCATTTTGAGTCGAGGGCGAGACGGATTGGAAGCGCAACGTTCAGAGAAGCTGTGGAGGGGATGCCCGAAGCGCAGAGACATGGTGATCTCGGCGGTAGGGCCCATGTGTGGCTGCTACACTTCTCTCGTCACCACCTCCAGCACACCGTCCTCTTATCCTTTCTCTGCTGTGGGCTTCGTTTCCATATTCTCCCCTTTGCCCAACTCGATGACAAGCGACTGACGGAAGATACTTCACCGAAGGCGCCTTCGACCCCATTGCCGTCGTCGCTGGCCTCATCCAAACAGCCATCTATGCTGACTTCGGCTACATCGTAAGCGGACGAGCGTCTCGCAGAGCTCAAGCTGACGTCGCAGTACGTCACGAAAGTGCTCCGAGGCCAAAAGTTCGAGCTGCCCGCATAAGCGCGCGAGGACCAGGCGGCGCGGAAGAAGTAGCACAGCGGAAGTAGATGTTACCCATGAAGCACAAAATGAAACAGCATCACAAAAGAATGCGTATCACGCATGGCTCCTTAGGCTGAGCCGCACCGGGTTGTTGGAGGTTTGCCGATTCTGGACTGAAGACTGAGCGCTGGATGCCGGTCCTTTAAGTTCAAGCCCAGAGCTTATCCCTGTCTCTCCGATAACAGCGTCGGCCTACGCAATTCGACGAGTCGAGGCCACGCGGAAGAGCAATGTGGTCGTGAGTATTGCATAGATGTATCAACATGGGCCGCATCGAACGCAAGGGTATATCGTAAAGAGTCAAGTCATATCAAACGTCCACTCAAGTTGATTATTGCTACATGCCCGCAGTCGTTCTCACCCATCCCTCGGGCCCCAGGCACTCGTCGCGCTCCATTCCTCTGCCAGGTCCCGCTACCCAAACAGAGCCATCATCCCTTGGCCCTGCTTCTCGCCAGCATCCAAGAACCCCTCCACTTCCCCTGCGCTACTTTGCATCAACCCCTCTCCCGTCTCCCCCGCTATACCCGCATTGTCCGCATGCAGACTTCCAGCCTCGCCGGTGAATTTCCACAGCTCATCCAGGCCCGCGAAGGAGTTCGGGTCGAATGCGTGGTTCGCCATGAACTCGCGCAGAGCTTTGTCCTGCTCTGCCTGTTCTGCCTCGTGTCGTTGTTGGTGCTGCTGCTGCTTGCGCGGGGTCAAACCCGAGGCGATGGACGCCGGAGTGGGTTTCCCCGAGCTGGGCGTCCACTTGCCGCTGGCGGGCGAGATCCGGCTATCGAGGGGCGAGAGGTCCGGGCTCGAAAGGAGTAATGCCGAGTGAGGGAGGTCGGACGGCATCGGCGGCGAGCTGGGCGGGAGCTGGGAGAAGTCAAAGGGTACGAGCGAGGGGGACGATTCGATCATGGCTGAGCTTGTCCTGTTGAAGAGCTGAGACAACGAGTCATCCTCGTCCGTCTCGGTCTTGATGCTCGGCGCAGGGCCATTACTGGGATGATTGAGCGCATAGCCCTCGACGTCGAAGAATGCGGAGAGATCAGTGCTCCAGTCAAAGGTGTTGTTCCCGTCGCCGCTGTTGTTGTTGGTGTTGTTGACGGTGTTGTCCGCGCTGGGCGCGTCGTCAGATAATGGCAGATCGAGCGAAGGCATGTTCGCGTCTGTGCCGAGGATGCGACGGATAGCCGTGTTAGGGCTCTCCTCCGGGATAGGCGGCATCGCGCGGTTCTGCCTCTTTGGTGTAGGCGGAAGCGGGTTGAAGTTGTCGGAAGGTGGAGCAGCTGGGTGCATGGGCTCAACCCAGCCGCCCGGTGACGAGGCAGCAACGGCGGGGTTGTCGTTCCACTTCGTGTTGCGCACAGAAGGCTTCTCGACGTGGTGGAGCGGTGGCCTTGTGGGCGCAATGGTCCTTGACCGAAGAGGCGATGTCATCGGCGCCGGCTTGTGGCTCTGACTGAGCGATGATGGGCCAATGTTGGAAGTCGTCTTCATCGCAGCGATGCGCATTGCGTCCTGGTTGACCACTGCCGAGAGCGTCCGCTTGAAGCTGGCGCCACCGGATGCGGGAGACGAGGCGGTCATGCGAGCAAGTGGAGTGGGCAACCCGGACGGAGTACGCGCGCCGTGATCAATACGAGACGCCCTTGAAGTGTGCTCTTCTTCGTCCTTCTTCTTCCGATAGACGTCCTCGTCGACGCCGTCCCAGAGTGGTGGTGGCCGCATCGCGCGCATTTTGTTCCAGTACAGCCCGCACGCTGTTGTCAGCCACCGTTTCCAGACCGGCCGTGCACCTGGGCTTACCATTGCAGACCTTCACCGAGTTGCCGTCGTCCATCTTCTTCATCCGCCACACTGCCGACTTTGTCCGTCCGCAATTCCAGCACTTGAGCGTTTCCGTATCGCCCTTGCCGTCTTTCCCGGTCGCGACCGCCGCAGCGCCGGCCTCAAGCTTGACCCTCTTCTCCGCGGGGCCAGCAGTCACTTCGCCGGGCCGTTTCGGGCCCGCGCCCGCCGCGATCGGCTGACCTGTCAACTTGGACAACATGCTCAAGAACGCCGGACTCTCGAGCAGCCTCTCAGCTTGCTCCTTGGTCAGACTCTCTGGGTCAGAATAGAGCTTGGCGGGGATATCATGTGGGAACGGCTCGCCGTCGCTTGAGCTGCTATGTCGCCCCTCGGTCGAGGTGCGCGGTTTGCGTCCCGGGGCGGACCGTTGGCGCGAGGATCGATCGGCGATTGGCTTCTTGCGCTTCGTGCTGGCAGTGCTGGCGGCGCTTGCGCTCGTGCCGACAACGGAAGAGCCGGAGCGCTTGGGCATGGCGGCGATATCGCGGGCTTTGGTGTTGGGCGTGGCGGATACGACGCGTGATGGGGAGAGCGGGCGGACGGCAGGACGCGCCGCAGCGATGGGAGGATGTGTCGGTGCGCGGTACGGTAAGGATGCAACGGCTGGCTTGGGCCGGGCGGGATGGTGCGTGTTATTGTGGTGGGGATGCGAGCTCGGATTGGGGGAAGATGACGCGTGTCTCGACGAGTCCGACATGACGGACGACCGCCTGTCCATGGCTTGCACGCTCGCCAACTGCGCCCTGGCTGGCGGGTGATGCGGTTGGCTCCCGCTTCGAAGGCCCACAGAGACCTCTATGCCCCATGTAGGTCGATCGCCCATCATCGTGAGCGCTTCGAGCGGGCTCAGACCGTCGACGTTGCCTGGCGACGCAAATTTGGTGCTGCGGACAAGACGTCCTGTGATGAGGTTCTTGCCCTCCCCAGGCTCTTCCAGCGCCCACGAGACGAGCCCCTTGCCCGTCCATACCTCCGTGGGCGGCTGTCGGGCGGGCGATGACGGCGGATGGCCGGAAGAGGAGTTGGAGGTGAAAGGTGATTGGCGGGAGTTGCGGAGGTACGTCTCGCGTGGGTCAAGGATGTACAAGGACAGGTCGGTGGTGGAAGCAGAGCACGGGTGCAGTTCGGGGCTGCCATTAGGACGCGAAGAAATGCAGAGAAGCCGAACGAGGGAAGAGACGGGGGGTGCAGGACTCACCTCGCCATGAGCACGCCTTGGACCACCGTCTTCAGGTATATGCTGCCCCATGCCTCCTCTCCGCTGGCGCTGGCGTGCACATACACCTGCTGCGACGCGTCAAATAGCGTCGAGAAAGACTGGGAGGACGAAGGAAGGTGATA
>Ga0308169_10004696_pt1 | contig 12672 bp, 17 predicted proteins | sample PhyBR1_2_FD_202139 | JGI IMG/M metagenome (GOLD analysis project Ga0308169, IMG submission 202139) | Phyllosphere microbial communities from UC Gill Tract Community Farm, Albany, California, United States - DLSLSB.R1 | ecosystem: Host-associated > Plants > Phyllosphere > Unclassified | place...
TAATGCTGCTGCGGGTAAAAAGGCTTCAATCATTCTAATTGACGAAGTTTGGCTGTTTGGGAAACGCTCAAATGCTGAATCGATGTTTCGTGAAGCAAAAGGTGGTCTGGCATCACGACCAGAAGGTTGTGTGATTTATCTGTCCACTATGTCAGATGAAACGCCATGCGGTGTGTTCAAGCAATTGCTAGATTATGCCCGTGATATTCGGGATGGGGTAAAGGTCAATCCTCAGTTCTTACCGCTGATTTATGAGTTTCCAGAATGGATGCTTGAAGCGGGTGAACATTTAAAACCTGAAAACTTCTATGTCACCAATCCAAACTTGGGTGCATCGGTTGATCTTGATTATCTGATTAACGAATTTGAAAAGGTAAAAGAGGCAGACGAGGCATCACTTCGCGACTTCCTTGCTAAACACTTAAACGTACCAATCGGCCTAAACCTTCGCGCCAACCGCTGGGCTGGTGCTGAATATTGGATACAGCAATCCAAAGAGTTCACTCTGGATAAACTGATTGAGCAATCAGACGTTATTACCTGCGGAATTGATGGTGGGGGCCTTGATGATTTGCTTGGCTTCGCTGTGCTTGGTCGACATAACAAAAGCCGTAAATGGTGGCTCTGGAATCATGCTTGGTGCAATAAAACCGCAGTCGAAAGGCGCAAAGAGAATGCGCCAAAGTACGCTGATTATGAGAAGGAAAAAAGCCTAACCATTGTTGAGCGTATCGGTGATGACATTGACCAGCTGGCAGCCATTGCGAAGAAATGCTTCGACTCGGGAAAGCTCGACAAGATCGGCCTTGATCCACTTGGCTTAGGTGGTCTATTAGATGGCCTACTCGATGCTGGCATACCTGAAGACAAGCTTATTGCGGTTCAGCAAGGTTTTAAATTGATGGGCTATATCCTCACTACAGAACGAAAACTAGCAGAAGGCAATCTTTACCATGCAGGGCAAGGCTTAATGACCTGGTGTGTTGGGAATGCGCGTGCAGTTGTAAAGGGTAATGGCATGATGATCAGCAAACAAGAATCGGGTGTCGGGAAGATCGACCCATTAATTGCTACGTTTAACGCGGTGGCCTTGATGTCGATGAATCCTGAACAGGTCGAAAAAGAGTACAACGTCTTCTTTATTTAATTTATTCACTTTCCAAAGCTCGCATTACGCGGGCTTTTTTATTGGGAGAGCCTTATGTCTGCTCTACATAAAACGTTTGGCTCAGTCCAAATTAAGAGCCTTGATGAAGAAAAGCGAACCTTTACTGGTATCGCAAGCACACCAAATCAAGATCGCGCGAAAGATGTGATGGTGCCTAAAGGTGCAAATTTTGAAGTACCTATGCCTTTGTTATTTCACCATGACCCAACAAAAGCAATTGGTCAGGTGACAAGCGCAAAAGTCACAGCTAATGGCATTGAAGTTGAAATCCATATCCCTGAAATCGAAGAACCGGGTGTCTTAAAAGACCGTGTGGATGAGGCATATCAATCGCTGAAATACGACTTGGTTAAAGGTTTATCAGTTGGATTTATCCCAAATTGGGATGAGGCGGAAATGATCAAGGGTGGTGGCATCCAGTTCAACCAATGGGAATGGTATGAACTCAGCCTAGTTACAATCCCTTGTAACCGCGAAAGCTCTACAGAATTTTCAAAAGCATTTGAGGAACACAAAGCCGCGTTGGGCGAAAAACCTCAGAAAACCGCAACAGATGGCGATTCATCTGAGCAAAAACACGTTGTCGTAAAACTTAATGGCCCAACAAAGGGTGGAGTAAAACTATGAAAGAATATTTAGCGAAATTACTGAAAGCATTAGCTGAAAAAAACACCGCGATGCAAGCAGCCTTGTCAAAGTCAGCGGAAGCAGGCACAACACCTGATGAAACCACTGAAGCTGAAATTCAAGCGATTGAAAAAGACATTGCTGCCTTAAATGTAAATATCGAACGTACCAAAAAGCAAATCGCTGCTGCTGAAGAAGCTGCTAAAACAGCAACTCCTGTGGCTGGTGAAACTTCTGAACAAGCAAAAAATACTGCTGAAGGTAAAAAAGAAGTGCCACGCATTCAGGTGGAGTCAAATCTGCCTAAAGGTGTTGGTTTTGCTCAGTATGCACGCGCAAAGTTATGCTCACAATTGGCTGCTAAAAATGGCAACTTCATTTCGCCAGTAGATATGGCTAAGCAAATGGGCTTTGGTGATGAAGTTCAAGACTTAGTCACAAAAGCCACACTGGGAACTACAACTGACGTTGGTTTTGCTTCTGCATTGGTGCAGGAAAACCGCTTAGTAGGTGAATTTGTCGACTTGCTTCGTGCTGCAACGGTATTCGATCAATTGAATGGGTTCCGTGCAGTACCGTTTAACTCCAAAATCCCAAGTCAATTAACAGGCGGTACTGCTGCTTGGGTGGGTGAAGGCGCGCCTAAACCACTAACCAATCCGACTTATGGCGAAGTGGAAATTAAAGAGCATAAGCTTGCTGCGATTACTGTCTACACACAGGAATTAATGCGCCGCTCTGACCCAGCCGTAGATATTTTGGTTCGTGATGATTTGATTGAAGCGTCAAAAACTTTAATTGATAACACCTTCCTTGATGCAACAGCAGCTTCTACTACTCGCCCAGCAGGTGTTCTAAACGGTGTAGTTGTTACTGCAAATACAGGTACAACTGCAGCAGCGTACGAAGCCGACCTTCTTGCTTTGATCAATACGTTTGTTGCAGCGAATTTATCGCTTGATGGTTCGTACTTCCTAATGTCTGAAACACGTGCTGCACAAATTAGCTTGCTACGTGATGCGCTTGGCAATAGCTATTTCGCAGGAATGGCGCTTCGCGGCACTCGCACACTAATGGGTATTCCAGTCATCACATCGCAGGCAGTAGGCGACAAGATTATTCTTGTTAAGACTTCTGAAATTCTACTTGCTCAAGATGGTGGTGTGGATGTGTCTTACTCTGACCAAGCAACCTTGGTGGATGGTGGTACGACTCACCATTTATGGCAAGAAAACAAATTTGCGGTACGTGTTGAGAAGTTCATCACATGGGCAAAACGTCGTCCGATTGCTGCAGCATTCTTGGATTACACACCAACTGGCGGCTAATTAAAGTCACCAAAAACAGCTCCTTAATGGGGCTGTTTTTATATCTAAGCATCACAATTGTTTAGCTATAGGAACAGTCTATGAAGATTAAATATTTAAAGGTTATGCATAACGCCAATCCGGGTGATGTGCTTGAAGTTACCGAATTTGAAGCAAATATTTTGATTAAAACGGGTGTAGCGGAAGCTTACGAAGATCCGAAAAAGACGACTCGCAAGACTAAAACAGATACCACAGAGCAAAAATAAGGCGGTTTAGATGGGCATTTTTGACAGACTTTTCCGAAAAAAATCACTGCAAAGTGTCCATTCAAACCAAGGGTGGACTTCTTTATTTGTGCACGAGCCTTATTCTGGTGCTTGGCAGAAAAATGATGAGCTAACCCGGGAGGATCTTGCAGCACATCCAGCAGTTTTCTCGTGTATTTCTTTGATCTCCCAAGATATAGGGAAAATGGGTATTTTGCTTAAAAAGCAGAAAGGTGAAATTTTAGTTGATGCACCCATTCCTGATGACTTGGTTGTTCTTAAACGTCCAAACCATTACCAAAACTGGCAGCAGTTTTTAGAATTCTGGATGATCTGCCGAAAATTACGCGGTAATACATACGGATTTAAGGTGCGTGATGTATTTGGGCAGGTAGTTAAAATTGTTATTTTAAATCCAGATCAAACAAAACCACTGATTAGTGATGATGGGCAAGTCTTTTATCAGCTTGGGATTGATCGTCTGAATAGTACAGAGTCTGTTGTTGTTCCAGCCTCCGAAATTATCCACGATCGTGAAAACTGTCTCTATCATCCATTGGTTGGTATTCCTGCTATTACTGCTTATGGAATTTCAGCGGGACTAGGTTTAAACATCCTGAAAAATTCCAAAACTTCTTTTGGAAATATGAGTCGACCAAGCGGTATTTTGGTTGCTCCTGGTGCTATTTCAGAAGATAAAGCTCGTGCCATCGGTGCATCATGGAATGCGAATTACACAGGCCAGAACATCGGTAAAACTGCGGTACTGGGTGACGATTTGAAGTATCAGCCAATCAGCATGACAGCTTCAGACACCCAGACTATTGAGCAGCTAAAAATGTCGAATGAAATTATTTGCTCAGTGTTGCATGTGCCAGCCTTTAAGGTGGGCTATGGAACGATTCCAGCAGGGCAGAAGGTTGGTGATCTTAATGAAATCTACTTCTCTGACTGCCTTCAAAGTCCTGTAGAGGCTATTGAAAACCTGCTTGATGATGCATTTGATTTAAAAGCGCGTGGCCTTGAGATATTCCTTGATGTTGATTCTCTACTCCGTATGGATAAAGAAACAAAAATGGGTATTCAGGAACGTGGTGTGAAAGCTTCAATCTTTACACCTAATGAGGCGCGTCAGCAGTTCAATTTAGAACCCTTGGTTGGTGGTGACACGGTTTACATGCAACAGCAGAACTATTCTCTTGAGGCACTGTCTAAGCGTGACCAGATGGATGATCCTTTTGGTAAATCCGCACCAAATACGCCTAAAAATACTGAAAACTCAGACACAAAAGGCCAATACCAAGGCATTTTTAAGGCTGAAAATCAGTATAAATCAGGCCAGTTTGTGACACACAAAGGCTCGCTATGGCACTGTGAAAAGGATCATGCAGGCGAATTTAGCCATGAAAACTTCAAGTTAGCGCAGAAAAAATGGGGTGAAGAATGAGTATTGTAAGTCTTGAAACACTTAAACTTCATCTCCGCTATGACGATGATTCAAATGACACAATGCTTCAGGGCTATTTAGATGCAGCAGATTCGGTGGTGTTAAATTACATTACTGATGAGCTTGAACCTGATTACCCTAAAGCAATTCATCAGGCGATTTTATTGTTGTGTGGATATTGGGACCAGTACCGCAATGCTGAGCAGGAAGCACCAGTAAATGGCAACTTCTTGCCGATGCCAGTGCAAAGCCTGCTCTATCCATATCGTAAGCCTACAGCGATTTGAGGTGATATATGGCTCAACGTGCCGGCGAACTATGCCACCGTGTGACGATTCAACATAAAACCACGGTCTATGATGAACACAATTATGAAACCGAAGCCTGGACTGAATTTAAAAAGCTCTGGTCGAAAGTCACATTCCTTTCTGTGAAAGATGGCCTTACAGCCAAAGCCGCTGGATCAGAAACCACAGCTCGACTAAAACTGCGTAAGCGTAAAGATATTGACTCAGGTATGCGTGTTTTATTCGATGGACAGACCTTCCAGATTGTTTCGCCACCAAAGCCAGACAACGAAAATGGTCGGATTTATATGACGTTGGAGTTGTCTTTAGTGGAGTAAGCCATGAAATCAGAGCATCCGATTCCCAAAGGTGCTACTCACTTTTTATTTTGGTGGGATGGCATTCACTTCTTTAAACGCGACCAAGATAAAAAGTGGCATATATGGTTGCGTGATGAATGGAAAGTTGCAGAATTTTTCACAATCAAGTGGTTCTTTGGTTGGCGACTATCAACTAAATATAGCTCTATTGTTCATAAGCTAAGAAAAATTTGAGCGAGGCGCTATGTCAGTAGAATTCAATATTGAAGGCTTAGATGAAGTTCAGGAAAAGCTTAAAAGACTTGGTAATCCGCGCTTGATGAAGAATGCCGCAAGGCGTTCTGCTCGTAAAGCCATGGCAATTGTGCGTGATGCGGCTCGATCAGGCGCAAAAGCAATAGATGACCCGCAAACAAGCGAGAAGATTTGGAAAAATATTGCGATTGCCGCAGGGAAAACACGAAACCCAAATGAGGTGGTGATGCGTGTCGGTGTGCGCGGTGGTGCGTCATTCTCTAATCCAAATCCACCCAATACAAGTGGTGGTGATACGCGTCACTGGCGTTGGTTAGAGTTTGGCTCTGTGCACAATCCACCAACCCCATTCATGCGCCCAGCACTGCAAAACAATATCCAAGCCGTGACCAATAGCTTTGCTGAAAACTTCAATAAAGAAATCGACAAGGAACTCGCTAAATTATGAACATTTTACCAGTAGTTCCGACACTGAAATTAGCTTCAGCGGTCACAGCATTGCTCGGCACCAATCCTTTAAGGGTATTTGAAGACATTGCACCACACAAAACGCCACATCCCTATGCAGTCTGGTCAGTAGTCACAGCCAATCCTGAAAACCACTTGGATTGCCCAGCTAACCTTGATCATGTGTCCTTCCAGATTGTGGTTTACGACACCCAGCAGAAAAGAGCGTCAGATATTCGAGCAGCAATACGAAAGGCTTTAGAGCCGCATTGCTATGTCACCAATATTCACCCAAACCATTTTGAACGTATAGCCGACACCAATATTTTTGGGCGCGGCTTTGATGCGAATTGGTTTTCAGACAGATAACTTCACCACTTAATCAAACCGTCCTTGTTGGGCGGTTTTTTTATGTCTGTTTTCAGGCAAACCACTGGCTAGAGCGACGGTTCGAAAAGCACGTTTCCATGTTCAACGTGCCTGCCAGTTTCTTTTTTTGAGCATGATCAGGAGAATGCTATGAAGATGGTAGCGCAACCGCAGACTGTATTTTTTCACAATACTCAATTATCAATTGTTGAATACAACAACCAGCCTTATGTGCCAATGAAATTGGTTGTCGAGGGCATGGGCTTGGATTGGAAGAGCCAGCACAGAAAGCTTGCTTCAAATCCGAGATGGGGTATGGTCAAAATGACCATCCCTTCAAGTGGTGGTATTCAGGAGATGCTTTGTATTCCACTGCGAAAACTATTTGGATGGTTTAATTCAATCAGTGCAAACAAAGTAAAGCCTGAATGCAAAGAGGCTGTCATCAAATACCAAGAAGAATGTGATGACGTGCTTTGGAATCACTGGACGGGCAAATTGAATGCCAGACACAAGGCTTTTGATGAGCTGAATGCAATTGATATGGATGACAAGATATCGAAAGCAAAAGGAACTCTTTTTAGCCTTGGTATGCACCAGCGTAAACGCGAAAAGAAAATCAACAAGCAGAAGCGTCAAGACTGGATTAGTAAAAATACCCTATTGCTTAATTTTGGTGCTGACCTATGAATGATGATTTAAATGAATACATCGAAATGCGCCAAGAGCTTGAGGCAATGACGCATGCAGAACTTGTTGAAGAAGTCATCAATCGAATGAAATTCCAACAGCAAATTGTTATTGATAACTGGAATGAAAATAAAGAGCTTCGGAAAGAAGTTCAGGATAGTCGTAGATTTCTTGAATCCACCTCTGAAAATTTCAAAAAATGGAATGAAGACCTAGATGAGATTGTGGCAAAAGGGCTGTACTGGAAAAGATCCTTTTATGTCCTTTTGGTGCTCATGATCATTGTTCTTATTCATTCATTTATACAGACATAAACCCCGCCAAGTGCGGGGTTAATTATTTCCAAACCAATGCCACCAGTCGGTGGTTTTTTTTATGCCTAAAATTGAGGAGTAGCTACTCATGGCACATGTTAAAGCGCAAGGTACACAAGTATTTGCGGTAGTTGATGGCGCAGTGGTTCGTTTCACTTGCCCGAAAGCATTTTCATTCGGCGATGATTCTTTCTCAAAGATTGATTCAACCTGCCTAGATTCCGACACCAAGGATTATGAGCGCGGTCTTCGCGATCCAGGTGAAGGCTCTATTCAAATTGATCTTGATGATACAAACACAAGCCATTTGAAACTAATTGAGCTTGCCGAATCAGGTGAAAAGGTGAAGTGGCATGTAGGTTCAAGCCACTCTAAGACACCACCAACTTATGAGGCTGTTGCAGGTATCGACCTACCTGAAGATCGTATATGGTGGTCATTTGAGGGTTATATCAACCCAGCCGCACCAACAGTTGAACAAGATGCATTGGTTGGCTATACGTTCACCCTTGTTCGCACTTCAGCAGTTGTAACAACTCCACGCGTGGTGACTCCATAATGGCTAAATTAACATTAACAGCAACCAAGCAGGTGATTGGTGTAGGTAGTTTTGTTGAAAAAACAATTCAGTTCCGCGATAAAGATGGCGCTGAAGTCGGTGGTGAAATCCTTATTAAGATTGCATCACATGATGAGATTGTTAATGCTTCAGATGTTTGGAAGCTTAAAAACAAGCAAGACCTTACACTGGATCAGTTAAAAAAAGCTTTAGTATTTTTGGTTGTACACGAAGATGAAGATACAAAGTTTTTTCCAAAACTTTCAGAGACTGGCTCGATTTCAACTGAGGTAATTGAGGCTATGTATGCCGCTGCTGACGAGGTTTTAGATTTTGCGGGAAAGAATTGGATCTTAGCGAAGAAGAAGAAGGATGGTGTGAACTCGTCATCAATGGAATTGGAGGAAGAACAATTGCAGAAGCCAAACAAAGAATAACTCGCCAAGAGTATTTAATTTGGAGAGCCTTTCGCCAAAAGCGAGGCTCTCTTTTTGTTGGTCGCCGTATTGAGCAAGCCATTGGAAATCTAATGGCTACATACTTAAGCTCTAAGGGTGCCAAAGATGTGAAAGCACAGTCATTTATGCCGCACGAAGATCAGCCACAAGAATTATCTCTTGAGGAATACATGATGCAAACGTACGGTGGCGAGTAAGGCTGATTACGGTCAGCCTTTCTTTAGATTCTCAATCTCAATTTTTTGCTGCTCAATGATTTTGACAAGCTCTTTATGGAGTCGAGTAGTTTCCTCGGTAGTCTCTTTGACTATTTTTGCTAAGGATTCAAAAGTTTTAGGGTCGTCAGACTCTTTGAAGCTATCTTCGAGACGGGCAACAATTTCTTGGTTCATTGACCGATTGTTAGTTTTAGCCGTGCTAACAATTTTCTCGCGAAATTCAGGAGTTACACGCACTTTAAGCGTAACTACTGCACTTTGATCTTCAGTCATAATTATGGCTTTTAAATAAAATGGATAATAACCCCAAATTGGGTATTGACCAATAACCCCGAAATGGGTACTATTAATTTGTACCCAAAATGGGGACATTGGAGAGAGAAATGAAAGAGGAAATTGTTTATGTGAAAGGTCGCCTAGATAGCGAACTACACAAAGAACTTAAGCTGATTGCTAAAGAGGATAAAAGATCAATCGTTTATCTGATGAATGAAGCAGTTAAATTATTGATCGAAAAACACAAGAGTGCGAAAGCATGAAATCAACAGGCACAAAAAAAACCTTGCTCCACTACCACATTTCGCAAGGTTCAGTTGCCATCACAAAGGATGTAAAACACATGTCTAGTTTAGCATTAAGTTTCAACGATGTAAATTTCACACCTGTTCAGCAGGACAATCAAGCATGGATTACTTCACGTGAGCTTGGTCAAGCTCTAGGTTATTCGCGTGAAGATGCAGTCAATAAGATTTTTGAGCGCAACTCAGATGAATTCACAGGAAGTATGACCCGTAACGTCAAATTGACGTTGCAGGGTCAAGCTCGTGAGGTTCGAGTGTTTTCTTTGCGTGGCTGTCATTTAATAGCAATGCTTTCAAGAACGGCAATCGCCAAACAATTCCGCAAATGGGTTTTGGATGTGCTGGATCGTGAAGTCGTTACTAAACAGCTTGAGAGTCGCCAATCCATTTCACCAGAACAACAAGCCTTGCTTCATGAAATTGTGGCTCGTCGATCACAAGGCGAACGTAAAATCTTTGCTGAAATGTGGGCGCGTCATAATCGACATTTTAAAATCCCGCGCTATGCAGAGCTTTTAGAAATTCATTTTGCTGAGGCGGTGCATTATTTGGAAACAATGCAGCTTAAAGCAAAGATTGTTGAGGCAAAACAGGACTTGATTGCGGTAGATCGGCACTACCATCAATCAGTGCAAGGGTTAGCTTGGCATATGCTTTGGGTTCGTGAGTGGTGGCGTGAGTTTGGTGAGGCTATTCGCACTATTAGCCCGCACATGGCTGGCGCGGTGCATGACCACTTTCAGGATGGTGCAATGTTTGCTTTTCATTTCATAGATAAAGACGAGTTGAAGAAGCAGCGTGATCGGATGGATTACTATCAATGGCATCTAAACCCCGCAGAACGCATGGCGTTAGATTACAAGCGCAAATAAACACAAGCCCACTTCGGTGGGTTTCTTTTTATCCCAATAATTAGTATCTTGTTCTAAATTATAAATTTAGGGTTGGGTATGAAGAAGGTGATAGCAGCTTTTGCATTGTGTCTTGGCGTAAGTTTTGGTGCCTTAGCTGACAACAAAGGTGTAAGCATTAAGACAAGTGGGTTCGATGGAGTAAAAGAAGTTAGTTTAAAACCATATGGCACCTCTTCATGCTTGAGTTTAAAGCAAACATGTATATCGGTTGGTGCTATGTGGAGGAGTGATGTGGGTGAGCTGGTTGGGCTAAACCTACTTGCGTTGCGAGACATGGTAATTATGTCAGAATTACTTCTTAATATTGATGGCAAAATTATCAAGGCCGCAAGAATTCATGAAGCTGGTGGTATAAATACTGTTGGGATGTATAAAGAGTCCACCCAACGGTTTGCAATCACAAAACAGGATTTTGAAAGTTTATTGCAAGCCAAAAACGTATGGCTGAAAATAAATAGAACAGATGGTAGTTATATTGAAACCTATCTGGTTAATGATGGGAAAGATACGCTAGCATTTAAAGGTTTACATAGATTCTCAAAAAATCTTGATTGAAGATACAACATACAAACCACCTTCGGGTGGTTTTTTATTGCCTGAGGAAAAGTTATGGCAGCAGCATCATTGGGTCGACTAACCCTGGATTTGGTCACAAAAATTGGCAATTTCACTGGTCCAATGACACAGGCTGAACGCCAAGCCAAAAGCTCAAGTAAAAATATCGCAAATAGCTTTAGTGTTGCGAGTATCGCAGCAACCGCATTTGGTGCTGCGGTTGCTGGGGTTTCGATTGGTGGCATGGCTGCCTTTGCAGATCAGACCATTCAAACTGGAAGCGAGATTAAGAAGTTCGCCCAACTTGCTAATACTTCAGTTCGAGACTTTCAGTTTTACGCAAAAGGGGCAGAGACAGCTGGCATATCAATGGAGTCTTTCGCAGACAAAATGAAAGATATGCAGGATCGTATTGGTGACTTTCAGCAAACTGGCGGTGGTCCTTTAGCGGATTTTTTTGAAAATATTGCTCCATTAGTTGGTGTGACTATTCAGCAGTTTCAAAAACTATCAGGTCCTGAAGCTTTACAACTTTATTATGATTCTCTGCAAAAGGTTGGAGCAACCCAGAATGACATGAAGTTTTATATGGAGGCCATTATTTCGGACTCTTCCTTGCTTATTCCGTTGTTGGAAAATGGGGGTGAGGGTTTTAAGAAGTGGGGGGATGCGGCAGAGCGTGCTAATGCAATCATGTCTGATGAAATGATTGAAACCCTAGCGCTAGCAAAAGAAAATGTACAGTTGTTAAATCTGCAATGGGATGGATTGAAAGCAACACTCGTAAACAATGTTGTTCCAGTAGTTCAAGTAGTAGCCGACAATATGGACAATGTTAAAGCTGTTACTTTTGCACTAACAGCAGCAATGGCAGTTAAATTGGTTCCGACTGTTATTGCAACAAGCATTCAACTAGCCCAATTGGCAGTATTCTCTGTTCGTGCTGGCGCTGGGTTAATAGGTCTGGCGAGCTCAGGTTCTATAGCTACTGGCTCTATGGTTGCTTTACGTGGTGCGATGGCATTCCTTGGTGGTCCTGTTGGGTTGGCAATGCTTGCAGCGCAAGGTGTTGCAGCAGGTGCAGCGTTCGCCTACATGAAAAGCTCAAGTGATAGTGTTAAACCTTCTCTTGATAAACAGGGTAAATCGGTATCTGAACTGGTTGTTGAATACAATAATTTGACTGAGGCGCAGCAGCGTGCTTTCAAGTATCAAGAGGCAGTAGAGCTAAAAGACTTAACAGAATCTTATACTAAAGCTCAGCAGCAGGTTCGTGCATACGCCAGCTCAATTGCTGAGGTAGTGGCTAAAAATGAATCCACGAAAAATACTATTCGCGGCTGGATTAAGGATTTTGATAATCAAAAAATCAGTGCTGAAGATCTAGCAAATAAAATCAACAAACTTAGTGATGTTAGTTCTGAGAATAAACAGCACATGGATAAGCATGCTGTTGCTGCAACAGGTGCCAAAAACTCGATGGCTGCACAGCAAAAAGTTGTTGAATCACTTTCTAGTCAGACAGTGAGTTTAACAAAGAAAAGCGATGCATTAACTGTGAGCACAAATAACCAAGCACAAGCTTGGATAACGCTTACTCAAAAACAGCGTGCAGCACTAACAGGCATCCAAGAACAAAATGCACGGGCGCAATACATTGCAAATAACATGGCACTCGGGTGGTCTCGTGAGAAAGCCGAGTATGTTGCTGATTATCGAGATGAGGCGGGTCTTGATTATGCAAAACGCCTGACCAAGTATGAGTTAATTCAGCTTGAAAACGGTTTTAAGATTCAACAACAAACTAAGGTTCGTGAAGAGTCTGAAAAGAAAATTGCTGAAGTAAAAGAAAAGCAATTGGCTTCTCAGAAAAAAATGAGTGAGTTG
>Ga0308169_10004698_pt1 | contig 12665 bp, 15 predicted proteins | sample PhyBR1_2_FD_202139 | JGI IMG/M metagenome (GOLD analysis project Ga0308169, IMG submission 202139) | Phyllosphere microbial communities from UC Gill Tract Community Farm, Albany, California, United States - DLSLSB.R1 | ecosystem: Host-associated > Plants > Phyllosphere > Unclassified | place...
CCTGCTCGTGGCGAAGAACCGCAGATTGCTCGAGGAAGTGACGAAGCTTCGAGTCAGCTGGGAGGAGCTGTCGGCTTTGCATGCGAAGAGCGAAGATACAGTCGAGACTTTGCAGAATGAGGTGGCAAGGCAGAAGGGCCTGAATGAAAAGCTGGAGAACGATCTGATGGGGATTGAAAGGGACGGGGGAAGGGGAACACCTGTGATCGGACAGGGAGCTGCGGGACTGGCCGGCCTGGATATCGGTGGAAAGGTGGTCAGTAACGGAGTCGTCCTCTGCTGAACGGAGCGCGGTTACTGATCTGCAGGAGGGTCGCGCATCGCCAGCCAACGGGGACAGCTCGATCCTCCCCATTGTCACTAGTCAGCGAGACCGTTTCCGGCAACGTAATGCCGAGCTGGAGGAGGTACGCCTGGCTCTGAATCACCGGGCTTGAGCTGACGAACAGGAACTGCGCCGCCAATTCGAGATCATTTCGGATCTCCGCGCCGAGATCAAGTCGCTCCAAGCAGACAACCTCAAGCTGTACGAGAAAGTCCGGTACATGCAGTCGTACAAGGACTCGAACACGACCTTCCCGCCGGCAGGACCGAGCCATGCCGGTGGCAGTGCGGGCATGCTCAATGGGGTGATGAGGCGAGAAGACGAGATTGGCAAATACAAGGACAAGTATGAGGAGCACATGAACCCGTTCGAGGCGTTCAAGGGCAGGGTGAGTGTCGGTGGCTTTCCCGAGGGTCCATCAGCTCACGCGCAGGAAGCGCAGAGGGCTATACAGGCGTTGAACCCGTTAGAGAGGGCGGTCTTTGCCTTGACAAGGGCTATCATAGGAAACAAGCGGGCACGGAGCGCCTTCATATTATATGCCGGGTCTCTGGTGAGCTGAAGCGTGACCGGCGATGTATGGGCGGGACTGACATCAGCACGGACTGATACTGTTCGTGCTGTGGAACACAATGTCTGCGAGCGATTCGGCGGATCATGGCCCCATAAAGATACAGCCGATACAATAGGAAAGGAATCAAGTTGAATCTTTGTATACTGCAATGGATGGCGTGGTTGATCGGACGGAGCCGAAGCCAACGTTAATCATTGGCCGAACTTTGGGCCGAGGCAATCAATGCCGAGTCGGCGCACTCGGACAGAAATCCAGGTCGACGTCGTCTAGTCATGCCTACTGCTTCATCATATGGCGTGGGCATAAAATATTCTGGGAAAGCGAGAGAGTCCGTACGACCTTGATGAAAAGCCCGCTGCCGCTCGTGCGGCTGCCTGCAAACGCTGCGATCCATCGCTTTGGCACGCCAACCTCGGCGCCTAGATCATCCGCCCTACTCCGTTTGGGGCAGGAAGGATGGACGATAGACCAGCAGGCGGGGGTCCCAAAACAAGGCTGGGCGATCGTGGGCGATGCGGAGGGCCGTAGGCTAGCTGTCGATGCGCGTGCAAGCTCTCCAACGAACAGATCCCGGCTGACCTAGCAGACTCTGCTCAATCGGCATCGGATACATCCCACCGTTCCACCACCAGGCCCATTCCCACACATCACTTCCCTCCTCACCCCTTCATCGTCCTCCGAACTTCCCTCTTTCACACCGAAACCGGTCCGACACCTCGCGTTCGCCCGTCCGCCCGTTACCGGCGAGTTCACCGACTTTACTGCTCGTTATGGCGCGCTTCAAGAGGAGGACAAGCTCACCTTCCGACAGACTTTGTCCGCTCTGTCGCCTCCGCCCAGTCCGGAGCAGATCGAGCAGGTAGCTAGAATCATGCGGATAAATCATCTGCTGGACCTGCCGCAGGTCTCGCAGTCGTCTGGACAGACGCGGAGGGGACGGATAGCCGCGGCGCTGCTAACCCGCCCGGTGCTGCTCTTGCTGGAAGACCCGATGGCGGGCCTAGATATCCAGTCGAGGGAGGAGGTCGCTGGACTGCTGGGAAGATTGAATGAGGAAGGGGGGATCAGGGTGGTTTTGGTCCTCAGGGCGAAGGGAGACCCCCTGCCTGACTGGGTGACGGACGTTTGCGAAGTCAGACAGGGCGAGGTTTGGATCGGCAAGCGGGCAGAGTGGGAGGCGCGTGGCTCAATAAAGAATGGCTCGGAGGCGAGCGTTGAAGACGCGGTCGGGCACGTCGGGCACGAGAGTGCTGCTGCTAAAAAGCGCGAAAGCTCGGACTCCGACGCAAAGGAGCCGGTGATCAAGCTGCAAGACGTCTCGGTGTCGTACGGCGAGGGGACCCGGCCCGTGCTAAAGAATGTCTCATGGACTATTCAGCCTGGCCAGAGATGGCATCTGCAGGGTGCGAATGGTACGTCAATGTTTGCCAGCTGTCACGAAGGCTTGCGCTAAAGTCAGGCTCCGGAAAGACCACCCTCTTATCCCTCATCCTCGGACATCACCCTCGCTCCTTCTCGCTCCCCGCATCGTCTCTCACTCTCTTCTCCAAACCGCGTCGATCAATCCCCTCGCCGCTTCTACGCACGAAAATTGGTCACACCTCGCCCGAGATCTACGCGTCGTTCCCCCGAGGGATGAGTCTGACGGCCTACCAAGCAATCGGCACCGGCTTCGAGGGCGTCTTCTCCAGAAGATCCGTCTCGCCAGAACAGAAGCAACGGATTTTGTCACTCATAGATTACTTTCTACCGCTCCTGGCGCCAGCGCGCCCTGGCATGGGAAACAGCGGACCCGGGGACGATGTCATCGCCGTGGCGAAGCGCGAGTTCGCGCACTTCACTCCGCCCCAGCAGGCCCTCTTGCTGTTTCTGCGGGCGATTGTATCGAGGCCCCCTTTGCTCATCCTGGATGAGCCGAGTCAGGGGATGGACGAGGTCATCTGGGATAAGTGCAAGGAGCTTCTGAAGAAGGAATGGGCGGAGAACCCGGAGCAGGCTGTGATTGTCGTGAGCCACTACGACGATGAGGTGAGTCGTGGCCGGCCGGCGCACATGAAAGATGTTGACAGCCAGGTGCCATGGTCGAAGGGTCGTGGCAGTGTCATGAGGCTTGTAAATGGTCATGCGTCTGTCGACTAAAGTCGCAAAAGGTCCTGTCGTACTGGGGTGCGGTGTGGCGGAGAAGCGACAGCGCTGGGCGCGCCTTCATCGCCAGCGTCGCCCTGCACGGGCAGCGGCTTCATCTATAGCATATGCCAATTATCATCAGCATCGCACATGCATGTATCAGGCCTGGTATAATCATAATGCACGATAAAAGTCTCCCTTTCACGCCGCCTGGACCCAGCGTGTCGGAAGATCTCCACGCGGTTTATCCGGAACCTGGAACGCATCGACGCGGACCCTGGGAGTCTCGACTGATGCCGTGCTGGCCCTCCCTCCCGTGGGCCCGCTGCCTCCTTGTCATCCTTGCCCTTCACCAACATCCCACTCACCCCTCCCTAGATACACAAACTGCAGCACATAACCTAGACCCTCGTCTGGCTATCTGCTCAGCTCTCTCTACCGGTACTTCCCCGTCTTTCGTCCTTCGGTTTAACGCTACATCGCTACACACCCGCCCGTCAAACATGGCTTTCTCCGCTGCTGAGCTCCAGAAGGTGAGTCCGGGGTGTTGAGGCATAAGCATCCGCGGCGAGCTCTTTGAAGGTGGACGAGTGTGGACTAGCCTGGGCGAGGGGATAGGTGATTAGACGCTCGAATTGGAGGGCTTAGGGATGCGGTTGGGAACCATGTCGACGGGGGAATAGAGCAGACGAGGGCTTGTCCGAGAGCGAAAGCTGGAGAACCTGGTCATAGTACAATGCGCGGCTCGGCGAGGGCTCGGGTGTAGCCTGGGAATCTGAAGGACGGCTGCGCTGCGGCTCAAAGGTGGAAGCTGGTGGAAGTTCCGGTCCAGGGAGGATATCCGTCGCACTCCGCAGATCTCTTTGGGTTGTCCCTGCACTTTCCCCAACCCGTCGAGCCGCGTTCAGCGGCGCCCATACCTGACTGTTCTGCGAGCAATGATGCTGACCGCCAGCGACACGGTCTCGAGGGTGCGCCCGACCCGTTCCCCACTCTGGGCGGAGGACCGTCCAACGGCCCTTCGACCTCTGCTCAGAAAGTCAACGGCAACGGCAACAGCAATGGCAGCAACGGCACCCAGTCACTCGACAGCACGTCCGAGGAAGCCTTCCCTTCGCTCGGCGCGTCCTCGGCCCCTGCTCAGAACATCACCAAGCCCGCCATCTCCGCGTGGTCCGCCAAGCCCTCGGCCGTCAAGGCGAAGGCGAAGGCTGCCCCCGGTGGTCTCGGTCGATCTGGAGTGCCCACCGCCTCGTCTCACCCGTTCACCGACTCGTTCTCCCTCCCTGTCAGCGACATCGAGTCCGGCAAGGTGCTCACGGAAGTCTTGAAAAAGGTCACGGACACCACCGGGGCGGTCATTGAGTCGTCCACGCAGATGCGCACCGGTCTCAAGACGTTCTTGATCAAGGCCTCGGACCAGAAGCGACTCGCGTACGCCAGGAAGCAGATTGAGCGTGGACTGTCCAAGTCGGTCACTATCCAGGTCGAGGTTCCTATCACTACGCTCGGCACGATTATCGGTCCCAAGGGAGCGGCGCTCAAGGGCATCACCGAGTCGACCGGCACCAAGATTGATATCCCCCGACGAGACACCCTGCCAGCTTACGATGCTCCCGCCGACGATGCTTCCGACGCCTCAGGCGAGAACGACGAGCCGCAGGTCCCCATCTCGATCACTGGTCCCTCGGTTGCCTGTAACGATGCCAAGGCCAAATTGCTCGCCCTGATTTCGCACAAGGTCTCGCAGACTTCCATCTCGATCAAGACTATTCCGTCATCGTACTACCCTTTCATTGCTGGAGCCAAGGGATCCAAGATCAAGGCGCTCGAGGACCTCGGTGAAGGCTTGGTCAAGGTTCACGTCCCGCCCCCGGCCGTCTGGAAGGCCCTCGAGTCGCAGTCGGAGGACGTCTTGTCTGACCGAGACTTGTCGATCAAGGTCAAGGGTGACAGGGAGAAGGTCAAGATCGTCAGCACGGAGATTCTGCGCCGATACGAAGAACTGAGCGACAACCTCCGCGAGCTCAAGATTTCCATCCCGAAGCGACAGCACCGATTCTTGGTCGGCGCGGCCGCCGAGGACATCCTTACGCAAACGGACTGCATTGTCGAGCTCCCGCCCGTCTCCGACCCGTCGGACCAGTGTGTCATCCGTGGACCCCAGCCCAACCTTATCCCGGCTCTCACGCTCGTCATGGACAAAGCCAACGCGATTGCCGTGGAGATGGTCGACATTGTCGCGCTTCACCGGCCCAACACGTCCGACCCCCTCGCTCACGCCAAAAAGGTCCTGCGATACCTTCTCCGCTCGAACAAGCTCAGGACTGTCGCGGACGCCCACGCTGGCGTCAAGGTCTTCCCGCCGTTCCCGTCTGTTGTTGCCTCGTCCGGTACTGTCGTCGTCGAGATCGTCGGCGAAGACAAGTCCGCCGTCGCCAAGGCCAAGGAGGCCGTCTCGACCGCCGTGAAGAACGCGATCCCCGCCGCGATCGCATCTGTCGAGATCGACCCGATCGTCCACGCCATCCTTATCGGTAAGAAGGGCAACAAGATCGCTACGTTCGAGTCGGCCCACTCCGTCACCACCGTCTTCCCGCCCGCGTCGGACGAGTCTTCCGATGTCTTGGTCGTTTACACTGGCGAGATTCCGGCGGACAAGAAGGCTCGAGAGACCAAGCTGAAGGATGTGCTGGCGGCTGCGACCAAGGCGCTCAACGAGCTGGCTAAGGATGCCGCGGATATCAAGACAGAGACGCTCGAAGTCGAGAAGAAGTGGCACCGATCAATCATTGGTACCGGTGGAACTGTGCTGAACGCTCTCATCGGCGAAGACGGCCTCGTCAGTGTCAAGGTCGGCGCCAAGGCGGCCGGCGAACCCGAAGACCAGGTCGTCGTCCGCGGTCCGTCGTCTGAAGTCGACCGCGTCGTGGCGCAGATCAAGCAGATCGTTGAGGACGCGAAGAACGACGACATCGTCAACGGCTACACGGTCGAGTTTGGTGTGGACAAGAAGCACGTCCCGCACCTCGTCGGATCGTCTGGAAGCGCCATCAACAAGCTGCGAGAGACGCTCGGCGTCAAGGTCAACTTTGACGACGACGACAAGAAGAAGCGGGTCACGTGCAAGATTGTTGGCCGAAAGGAAGCCGTCGAGGAGGCCAAGAACCGCCTGCAAGCCCAGATCGAGAAACTCGAGGACGAGACGACGGAGGTTGTCAAGATTGCGCGAGCGATCCAGCCGGCCTTGATCGGTTCGGGAGGCAAGTACGCCATACGTCTTGAGGAGAAATACGGCGTCAAGCTGTCGTTCCCGCGGGACAAGGATGGAGCGGCGTCGAAGGATGCCAAGCCTGACGAGGTGACCATCCGAGGAGGCAGGAAGGGCGTCGCGGCTGCCAAGTCTGAGCTGCTCGAGGCTGCGGCGTACGAGACTGAGTCGAGGCAGTCGTTGACGTTCACGGTGCCCACCAAGGCGGTCGCGAGCATTGTCGGTAAGGCCGGTGCGACTATCAACGGCATCAAGGACGAGACGGGTGCGCAGATCGACATCGAGCGAAGTGGCGAGGAGAGCACCAAGGGCTCGACGAGCATCACGGTGCGGGGCGATAAGAACGCTATCCAGGCCGCGAAGAAGGCTGTCTTGGCTGTGGCGGAGCAGATCGGTGACGAGACCACGGTGGTCATCACGATCGACCCGAAATACGTGAGTGCGCGTTATGTGTAACCACGATAGCTAACGGCCAGCACCGAACGCTTATCGGACAAGGCGGACAGAAGCTAAGGGACACGATCGCCAGCGTCGGTGGCCCGTCCGAGGGCTTCAAGCAGAGCGGTCTCGTCAACTTGTGAGCAGGATTCCGGCCTCGGGTCACTGAAGCTCACGACAGCCCGAAGCAGGGAGATGAGACCACCGATCAGGTCCGCCTGCGGGGAGACAGCAAGCTCGTCCAGGCCCTTCAGGCTGAGCTCGAGAAGCAGGTCAAGGTGTTGCAGGACACGGTCGTCATCGGTGTTGTTGTGCCGCAATCGCAACACGCAAGCAAGATTGGTCGAGGCGGATCGGCGCTGCAAGACCTCCAGCGCAAGTCTGGTGCGACGTGAGCACCGCGAATGCGCATTTCGAAAACTCGGCTGATGGGCAGAATCCACTTCCCGGGATCGCGACAGTACGGCCAGGCTGGAACCATTGAGAACGCGGACGAGGTTGCCGATGCGCCGGAGGGCGATGTCGTCAAGGTCATCGGCACGAAGGAGGCTGTTGCCAAGGCTGCCGAGTCGTTGCAGGTGAGCAGATTGACCATCGGGCATGATGCAGTATTAACGGCAGACGTTCACTGAGCGACCCCAACGCCAGGCCGGCCGATCCACCCCAGACCTTCCGTCTCGCAGCATCACTGTCCCTAACAGGTACTACCACGCGCTTGCCGACACGCCCAACCTGATCCGATCCATCCGAGCCGTTGGCGCCAACATCAGCATCCCCCAACCCGCCCCGCCCAAGCCCGTTGTCGAGCGACCGGTTTCGGACGGCGCCTCAAGCCTCGCGGCCAAGGCGGCCCGTATCGACCTGGGCGGCGATGAGGGCGAGGATGCGATCGTGGCTGAGGGAGACTGGGAGCTGAGGGAGAACCACGCCACCGGTGTCGAGGGCGAGTTGGAGTGGGTTGTTCGCGCCAAAGAGGAGGACCTCGAGAAAGGTGTCGCTGCGCTCGAGAAGGCTCTTGAGCACGTCAAGGCTGCCACGCACAGTGAGTGGACACGCCTGCATAATGTGGCGGAACTCATGGACAGTCGGGCTCTGGACTGGTCTGCCGCGATCGGCCTTCCCGAGGATCATCGGCTCCAAGGGTGCCACCATCACCCGACTTAGGGTCGAGACGGGCGCGGATATCCAGGTTGGACGGGACGACGATCTGATCACTATCATTGGTGACCAGGCTTCGGTTTTGCAGGCTAAGCAGGCCATCGCGGACATTGTGTCCCGGCCTGCGAGGTACTAGGATGGATTGGTGGATAGTAACTAAACTGTGTTGTGTGATTGATCAAGCTTGGCGAGGCAGTTGTTAACATGGAGGCGAAAGAGGACAAGGGTAACGATCCAGAATCGGACACAAAATCTTGCATAGACATGCATGCTTACTTTGTCGGATCGCGCTGTCTCAAGCTTTCCTTCCATACTGACTGCGGGCGGTTTCGAGGTCAGTCGATATCTAGCTGAGACAGTCCAAGGCGGAATGTCGCGTCCAACTGAGTCTTGGAAGGTCCCGTGATCAATCGACATAAGCTGGACTGTCGATGTGTGATGCTCGGCGTCTGCAGCCCCGACCCGAACAGCAGCCCGTCTCACACCAAGAGGTTTGGTTCTGACAGCGATGGGGTTGAACGCATGTCATGTGATGGATGCCGATTGTGCTCGCTGAGTAGAGACTTTGTTTCATGCACAATCAGGCTGGGGCTGTGCTAGGGCGAGGAAGCGATGGAGGGATGGGACGACGATCGTGCTCGGACTAGATCCAAAGGAGGGGGAGGGGATGGAAAACGCACAGGCGTCCTGTGACCTGGTTCGCTCATCAGCATCACCTCTCACTTCACGCTTGCTACACCCTACGCCACATACTGTCCAACCACCTTGCACCAGCCATGGCCAACCCTCGACTCGTCCGCACCATTCTCGGCTTCCTGTGGTTCGCCTCCGCCGTTGTCGTCCTCGGCATCAGCTCCGTCGGGGCGAACAATGTGAGTTCTTACTGGCCTCAAGCGTACCGGTCATCTTCCACTCAGATACATGGGTGTCCACGTCGAGGTGGGGCTTACTCTAGGACCGCAAAGCCAACGCCTACCGCCCCGTCATCGCTCTCAACCTGGCGACCGCCTCACTCACCATCATTTACGAGTTGATCGGGCTCCCAGGGAGGTTCATCCTCAGGGGGATACTCACTGCCCTTGCGACTGAGGCTGCAATCACCCTGCTCCTGTGGATTTTCTGGCTTGGTGCGTGCCCGCCCTTCATCCCCGGTTACGCACGGGCTAAGGCTCAGCTACCGCGACGGCGTACACGGTCGAGACCGAAGCCACTCGAGAGCTCTGCAGCAATCTCGACCTCCTCCCTCAGGCGATCATTGAAGCGAGTGAGTGATCAGGTGCTTGCTGTCAAGTTTGACGTCCCTGATCGTAGACGACCTCGTCAAGACGTGCAGGACGTACAAGGCGAATCTGGCTTTCGCTTGGATCGCGTTCGGCCTCGCTACGACCCTTCTCCTTTATACCGTCTACACCGCCGTCGCAGTGGTGAGCCCCACACGTGCCGAGTTACGGTGCTAACAGTCAGCACTGGACTGCATCGTTCGGAGACGCTTCGAGGCGAGCTGCGCCGGCGTCTACGGTCTCCGCCGCCCGTGTCGAGGCTAAAGCCAACGAGCAACCGGCGGAGGCACCTCGGCCTTCCGGTGCCTAGTAGTCCGGCCACTACGGGTCAGCAAACACGCTCGACGAGGTTCATTGGCGGAAGCGATGACATGGCCGCTGGCGACGTGTACAATAGGTGGCAGCCCCTGATACGAGCCTTGAAATGGGTACCCTACAAGATTATGCACTTTCCTTCTCCTAGTGGACTTGACTTTGTCTCACCAGCCGGTGCGGACGGCACTCGGGTGTGGGCGGTATGCGAGGGGAGGCGTTGCTGTCGCAAGTTCGCTGTCTATTCGCCCGCTCCAAGACCGCCGAGACGAATTTGGGCCCTAGGTCCCGACCTCGTGACTTATCGATAAGTTAGGCTTTCTCGCCACTTGCCGCCGAACTCGGCACATTGCCAGTGCGCAAAACGGCCAGTGGCGAGATCCGTTCTGGTGTCATCTACATTCGGGGGCAAATGTGGTGACAGCGTCGTCACCGCTGTGCATTGCGCTCGCTACAAGCATTGCGTATACTTTGACTTGCCTTGCGCATTCCCGCGCTAGACTTGAGCTTCGGGATTCGAGCCTGGAGCAAGGTCAAGTCTCGTTCTAGCGCTGGATCACTGGAATTGTCAACGTGTCAGCCATGACGATCACACTGACGCCCAGGCACGTGCTGACAATCGAATTGCGAGGCTGCCGTGCCTCGGCGGCTTATGTCAAGCTGGACAGAGGCAGTCTTCGGTGCGATTCGCCCCTTCGCGCCACGGCGGGGGGTAGGGCAGAGAGCACATGAAGCTCCAGGGCAGATGAAGCCCGGAGGCGGCTGCTTACAGCTGACATCCTTTGCACCCGACGATCCTCGCCCACCAAAGCAGGCCCATTCGCGCCAGAGGAATAGCGTAGGCTTACTGCCTTTGACTTCCATATTCGTCCATATCCCACCTGGATGCGGTGGAGTCGATGACGGGGTGATCGTCATTGATTGTGTGCTGCGACGACGGCCGTCATAAGCTCTTGGACAGCCATCGCGTCATAGCTCACCTCGGGCCTCTGACTGGACGTCTGTATAAAGGAGGTCGATGGACGAGTACGTCTGCTCTTTCATCACCTCGCAACAGTTCCACTCTTGTAGCCGCACTCTGCACCTCGAATTGAGCCGCCCACCCGACATCACAACCGACAGCCAAAGATGGTCTCGCCTCGAGCTGTTCGAACCGTTCTCGCCGAGCTCTGGCTCATCTCAGCCATCGTAGTCCTCGGCATCAGCTCGTATTACACTGATAGGGTGAGCCCATTCCTCCCATGTGTCCACCGACTTCGTCGGTACGCTACGGCAGACACTTATATCAGAACCGATCCTTCGGCAACTACAGCAGCGTACTCACCCTCAACATCGTCATCGCCTGTCTGACGATCATCTACGAGTTTATTTACATCCCCGGACGATATGGCTTCCGTGGCAAGATCATTTCCCACGCCGTAGAGGCCGCTATTACCTTTACCCTCTGGTGCATTTGGCTCGCTGCTGCCATCGCGTACACCGTCAGGTCCCGAGACAAGTACAACAACTGCGTGTTGTCCAGGGATGGTGAGCCAGCCACACGTCCCGCCCCAACGGGTACCCAACTGACATACAGTGGACGCAGGATCGGTCCTCGGACAGTGCTCCACATACAAGACACTCCTCGCCTTCGTCTGGATTGCCTTTGCCATTAACACCATCATCTTCCTCTGGACCATCTACTCTGCCGTCCGAAAGCCCACCAGCGTCCGAGCTGGCCGACGATCTGTGCGTCCTCGAACAGCCGCCCAGAGTGCAAGCTGACCGCAGGGATGGGAGGCTTCCTTCGGCGATGCATCTACCGGAGAGGCGCTGTACAAGCACAACGGCGACGGAGCCGGACGACCCTCCGACGTTACCGCTGTTGATGGGTTCGGCTCGCACACTGCGGAGCCCAAGGTCGGCCGAGGTGCCGCTGCTCAGAACGCCCCTGGAGCCACCGCCGTCTAATATAGGTCACGACACCTCAGCGGCTCCCACCTCTACGCTGTCACATGTCTCGAGCGGAGAAGAAGGATATAATACACTTTGACCGATATATAGCCAACATATAATAACAAGTCCTATAATAATACCCTAATACTGTATCGCATGCACATTCACGCGTATGAGAAAGTTGGTCGTGCTCAGAGACATTTCAGCGCGAATTTAACACGATAGATGGCCGGCGCAGAGAAGCCGTGGGCCAGCAGGGAACCAGGGCAGACAAGTCTACCATGCTGGACTGCTCACACACGCCCAATGCCGCGTCTTCGTTCATACCAGCTTGGCCAGTGTCAATTGAGGTTTTGCGATCAGTGCTGATGAGCAGGGCTGGTTGCAGATGGGAAGCGGATTCCTGGGGTCACCAAGCCAGCCGAGGATGTCGAGCTGGCACCGGCTGAACAGAGTGTTGATGATCTGGTTAGGAAGTTAAACACAGCGTGGCATGAGCATGTTCGCAGATGGCGGCCCGCGGGGAACGACCGTATTGAACTGCAAGGAAAATCGCAAAGGCCGCTTTCTGCTGACCTTGACCATACATATGTCATATTTCCGGGTATTTGGCTGCCTCGGGATCGTCTCGGAGGAGATGTTCGAGGTGTCTGCCATTCTGCGCTCGTTCTTCGAGGGAAGGCTCCTTGACCTTGGAGGAGTATCCGAGGTCTGCGAGGTTAGATCACTCATAGGAGTTCCGAGCAGGGCGAAACATACCTAGTTGAGAGTACTGCAGCGGTGTCGGACCGTCCAAAGGTAGCACATCGAGGTATACTATCTAAGTCAGCCTGATGCCTAAACACCCTCATATCGGACACATACTAGGCCAAGGTCTGCCTAACCAGCCATTCCGCGACTCGTGATCCTTGCGTTGTTCATGCGTAAGGGGATGGACAAGTACACTTCCCATCAGACACGATTCCAGGGCGGGCTGTAGGGGTTTCACCTGAGGTCGCCTCGATTGCTCGCCAGGTAGAAGAAGACATCTGAGAAGGAGCTGTCAGGCACCCAGACTGCGGTAGTCAGCGATGCAACTTGTCGCATACGTCCGCGAAGCGCTCACTCTCGTAAGAGCTAGCCGGATGCGGACCCATGGGATGCTCGTTCACGCGAGCCAGCGGAACAGCCACAAAGGCGCCTACAATCAGCACCTATCCGCTGCGGGTATGCAATCCGCTCACCTCCGTTACGAAGCTTCAGCAC
>Ga0308169_10004701_pt1 | contig 12656 bp, 8 predicted proteins | sample PhyBR1_2_FD_202139 | JGI IMG/M metagenome (GOLD analysis project Ga0308169, IMG submission 202139) | Phyllosphere microbial communities from UC Gill Tract Community Farm, Albany, California, United States - DLSLSB.R1 | ecosystem: Host-associated > Plants > Phyllosphere > Unclassified | place...
CAGCTCGCGCGCATGCTGCAAGGCCTGCCCGAGCCCGAGCCGTGCCGGCCGGGCGTCGAGGAACGGCGCCAGCCGCGCACGCAGGAACAGCCGTGGCTGGCCGTGATCGACGTCGACCACTTCAAGGCCGTCAACGACCGCTTCGGCCACCTGTACGGCGACGAGGTGCTGATCCTGATCGCCAACCTGCTGCAATCGTCGTTCCGCACGCAGGACCGGGTGTTCCGCTTCGGCGGCGAGGAATTCGTGGTGCTGCTGCGCGCGACCACGCTCGAGAGCGCCTGGAAGATCATCGAACGCTTCCGCGGCAACGTCGAGGCGCACGAGTTCCCGCAGGTGGGCAGGGTGACGGTGAGCGTCGGCTTCACCGGCATCAACGCCCACGAATCGCCGGTGGTCACGCTGGGCCACGCCGACCAGGCGCTGTACTACGCCAAGGCCAACGGGCGCAACCGCGCCTGCCACTACGACGAGCTGGTCGCCAGCGGCAAGCTGCAGACGGTGGCGTCGAACGACATCGTCGAGTTCTTCTAAATCGTCCGGTTCACGCGGCGATCGTCATGAAGCGCAGCGGGTCGACCTGCCACTTGTCGCCCGACTCGTGGCGCACGATGCGGTCGGCGCCGCCGGCACCCATGGGCCGCGCCAGGTCGACCGTCTGCGGCTTGATGTAGACCTGCGCCTTGGTGTTGTAGAACACGTTGACCTTGGGCGTCAGCAGGCTGCTTTCGTGCGGCTCGACCACCACGCCCAGACGTCCCGATTCCAGCAGCACCAGCGTGCCGACCGGGTAGATGCCCACGCAGCGCATGAATTCCTGCATCAGCTCCGGATTGAAGTGGAATTTGCTCCACTCGTACATCTTGCGCAGCGCCTCGGCCGCCGGCATGCCCTTGTGGTAGCAGCGGTCGGCCGTGATCGCGTCGTACACGTCGACGATGGCGGCCATCTGCGCCAGCTCGCTGATCCCGTCCGCCGCCTGCTTGTCCGGGTAGCCGGTGCCGTCGCGGCGCTCGTGGTGGTGCAGCGTGATGTCGAGCGGGATCGCACCGATCGACGGGGTGCGGCACAGGATGTCGTAGCCGTCCTTCGGGTGGCGCCGCACGACGTCGAACTCCTCGTCCGTCAGGCGCCCGGGCTTGTTCAGGATGTGGTCCGGCACCAATGCCTTGCCCGTGTCGTGCAGCAGGCCGCCGATGCCGGCCTGGTAGATCGTTTCCGCATCCATCTTGCGCGAGCGGCAGAACGCCACCAGCAGCGTGCACACGCTGACCGAGTGCAGGAACGTATAGTCGTCCTTGTTCTTGATGACGGACAGGCCCAGCAGCGCGCTCGCATTCCGCAAAATCGAGGCCGTGATGTTCTCGACGACAGGCGTCACCTTGTCCAGCTCGACGGCCTTGCCGAGGCGGGCGTCGGCCATGACCGTGCGCACCAGGCCGGCCGCCTGCTTGCGGATGGCGACGGCGCGATCGAATTCCTCGGCCAGCGTGGTGCGCGCCGGCGGCGCCAGGGGCCTGGCCGCGATGGCGGTCACTTCGGCTTCCGTCACGGCGGCCGCTTCTTCCAGCGTCGGCGCTGCATGCACGTCCAGGCCGCGCGCGCAGTCGATCGTCACGCCGCGGATGCCGGCCGCGTGGATCTTGCCGATCTCGTCGTGTTTGCTGATGAGGAAACTGTTGCGCACGAACGGGTGCTCCATCCATCCGCAATCGAGATCGTGGATGAACATTCCGACCCGCAGCTGGGAGGCGTCGACTTTTTTGAGCATGGTGCAATCCGGTGTGATAATCCGCCGTGGATCGGCGCCATCCGAGTATAGCAATGATGCTGTTAAAAAATTGCCTTAGGAAAATATTTGAACAGAATAATGTGTCTCTTGGGATACATATGTTATTTCAATGCAATTAAGCCGGCGGTGTGACGGCATCGCCATCGTCGACCTCCGGCAAACCGAGCGCTTCTTGACGTTTACGTTAACGTCATATACCGTGGACGATAAGCTGACCGTTTCCAGTTCTGCCGCGAGGAACCTCCATGAACGACCGCATGCCTGCCGCCCGGACCGACGCTGCCGGACAGTCCGCCCAGCCGCCGCTGGCCAACAAGGTCCGCTTCGTCACCGCGGCCTCGTTGTTCGACGGGCATGATGCGTCGATCAACATCATGCGCCGCATCCTGCAGGCGAACGGCGCCGAAGTCGTGCACCTGGGCCACAACCGCTCCGTCGACGAGGTCGTCACCGCCGCCCTCGACGAGGACGTGCAGGGCATCGCCGTGTCCAGCTACCAGGGCGGCCACGTCGAATACTTCAAGTACATGATCGACCTGCTGCGCGCGCGCGGCGGCGAACACATCAAGGTGTTCGGCGGCGGCGGCGGCGTGATCGTGGCGCGCGAGATCGAGGAACTCCACGCGTACGGCGTGGCGCGCATCTTCAGTCCGGAAGACGGGCAGCGCATGGGCCTCGTGGGCATGATCCGCCACATGCTGGCGGCGTGCGACGTCGACCTGTCGCCGTACGCCCCCACCGCCCTCGAGGCGCTGCGCGACGGCGCCGTCGAAGGGCGGCACCGCGCGCTGGCGCAAGCCATCACGGCGCTGGAAAACGGCAGGCTCGACCCGCTGCTGCGCCAGCGCATGCTGGAAGCGGCCGACACGGCGCCGACGCCCGTGCTGGGCATCACGGGCACGGGCGGCGCCGGCAAGTCGTCGCTCACGGACGAACTGGTGCGCCGTCTGCGGCTGGACCAGGGCGACCGGCTGCACATCGCCATCCTGTCCATCGATCCGTCGCGCCGCAAATCGGGCGGCGCGCTGCTGGGCGACCGCATCCGGATGAACGCGATCGGCCCGTGGAACGGCGAGCGGCGCGTGTTCATGCGCTCGCTGGCCACGCGCGAGGCGGGGTCCGAGATCTCGCAGGCGCTGCCGGACGCCATCGCCGCATGCAAGGCCGCCGGCTTCGACCTCGTCATCGTCGAGACGTCCGGCATCGGCCAGGGCGACGCCGCGATCGTGCCGCACGTCGATTTGTCGCTGTACGTGATGACGCCGGAATTCGGCGCCGCGTCGCAGCTGGAAAAGATCGACATGCTCGATTTCGCCGACTTCGTCGCCATCAACAAGTTCGACCGCAAGGGCGCGCTGGACGCGCTGCGCGACGTCGCCAAGCAGGTGCAGAGGAACCGCGAGCTGTGGAGCATGTCGCCGGACCAGATGCCCGTCTACGGCACGCAGGCCTCGCGCTTCAACGACGACGGCGTGACGGCGCTGTATTACGGGTTGCTGGCCGCGCTGGCCGAGCGTGGCCTGCGGGTGGGCGATTCCAGCCTGCCGCGGCCCGCGCACCATTACACGAGTGGCGGCAGCGCCATCGTCCCCCCGGGGCGCGTGCGCTACCTGGCCGACATCGCGGGCACCGTGCGCGGCTACCGGCAGCACGTCGCGCAGCAGGCGCGCATCGCGCGCGAGCGCCAGCAACTGCGGGAAAGCGCGCGCATGCTGCGCGAGGCCGGCCGCGCGGCGGACTTCGAGGACCTGGTCGCCGCGCGCGACAACGCGCTGGACGCCGATGCGAAGACGCTGCTGGCCACCTGGCCGCAACTGCGCGACGCCTATGCGGGCGAGGAACACGTGGTCAAAATACGCGACCAGGAAATCCGCACGCGCCTGGTGCACATGACGCTGTCCGGCACCCCCATCCGCAAGGTGGCGCTGCCGCGCTTCGAGGACCATGGCGAGCTGCTGCGCTTCCTGATGCTGGAAAACGTGCCCGGCGCGTTCCCGTACACGGCTGGCGTGTTCCCGTTCAAGCGCGAGGGCGAAGACCCGACCCGCATGTTCGCCGGCGAGGGCGACGCCTTCCGCACCAACCGCCGCTTCAAGCTGCTGTCGGAGGGCATGGCGGCCAAGCGCCTGTCGACGGCGTTCGATTCCGTCACGCTGTACGGCGCCGACCCGGCGCTGCGGCCCGACATCTACGGCAAGATCGGCAACGCCGGCGTGTCGATCGCCACGCTCGACGACATGAAGGCGTTGTACGACGGCTTCGACCTGTGCAGCCCGAACACCAGCGTGTCGATGACGATCAACGGCCCGGCGCCGGCGATCCTGGCGATGTTCATGAACACCGCCATCGACCAGCAGCTCGAAAAATTCGAACGCGAGCACGGCCGCGCGCCGGACGCGCAGGAGGCCGGACGCGTCCGCGCCTGGGTGCTGGCCAACGTGCGCGGCACCGTGCAGGCCGACATCCTGAAGGAAGACCAGGGCCAGAACACGTGCATCTTCTCGACCGAGTTCTCGCTGAAGGTGATGGGCGACATCCAGGAATATTTCGTGCGGCACGGCGTGCGCAATTTTTATTCGGTGTCGATCTCGGGCTACCACATCGCCGAGGCGGGCGCGAATCCGATCTCGCAGCTGGCGTTCACGCTGTCCAACGGTTTCACGTTCGTCGAGGCGTACCTGGCGCGCGGCATGCGCATCGACGACTTCGCGGCCAACCTGTCGTTCTTCTTCAGTAACGGCATGGACCCCGAATACACGGTGCTGGGACGGGTGGCGCGGCGCATCTGGGCCGTCGCCATGCGCGAGCGCTACGGCGCCAACGAGCGCTCGCAAAAGCTGAAATACCACGTGCAGACGTCGGGCCGCTCGCTGCACGCCCAGGAAATCGACTTCAACGACATCCGCACCACGCTGCAGGCCCTGATCGCCATCTACGACAACTGCAATTCGCTGCACACGAACGCCTACGACGAGGCGATCACGACGCCCACCGACGAGTCGGTGCGGCGCGCGCTGGCCATCCAGCTGATCATCAACCGCGAATGGGGGCTGGCGAAGAACGAGAACCCGAACCAGGGCTCTTATATATTGGAGGAGCTGACCGACCTGGTCGAGGAAGCCGTGCTGCAGGAATTCGAGCGCATCGCCGAGCGTGGCGGCGTGCTGGGCGCGATGGAGACGGGTTACCAGCGCGGCCGCATCCAGGAGGAGTCGATGCTGTACGAGCACCGCAAGCACGACGGCTCGCTGCCGATCGTCGGCGTCAACACGTTCCGCAACCCGAACGGGGCCGCCGCACCCGCCACGCTCGCGCTGGCCCGCTCCACGGACGATGAAAAACGCTCGCAGCTCGCCCGGCTCGACGATTTCCAGCGCCGCCATGCGCAGGAAGCGCCGGCCGCCCTCGCCCGGCTGCGCCAGGCCGCGATCGACGACGACAACGTGTTCGCGCACCTGATGGATGCCGTGCGCGTGTGCTCGTTGGGGCAGGTTACGACGGCACTTTTCGAGGTTGGCGGACAGTACCGGCGTAATATGTGAGCGTAGAATGGGGGCATGCCGATCAAACCCGAGCAACTCGCCGCCTTGATGCGCGAAGTCGAACAGGAAGACCCGATCGATTTCGCCGACCTGCCTTTTCCCGAGGACGACTTGCGCCAGGTCGTCGCCAGCCACCTGTGCGAAATGGCCGCGTCGATGGAGAACTTCAGCACCGAGGATCGCCTGATGACGCTGCTGGCCGTGTCGGCCAAGCTGGTGCTGGAAAACCTCGTGCTGCACGTGCAATTGCTGCGCCGTCATGGCCTGCCCGTCAGCGACGACGTCGAGGCTTTGCTCGGCCGCTTGCGCAAGGGCGATGGCGATAGGGCCGGTTAGCATGCGATATTTACAAAAAAAGGTCGCTTGCAATGCGCATGAAACTTGTGTGAGATATATAGTATTCCATACGGTATTATTGTTGCCGAAGAAATCCCCGCCGACAGGGGAGTGAAAATCCACACCAAGGAAGCCAGATGCGACATCACCCCGGCAAGCCCAAGCTCGAGTCCAAGCTCGAGTCGAAGCTCATTGCTGCCCTCCTCTCCAGTGTCTTCGTGTTCGCGGGCCTGTCCGGCTGCGGCCGTACGCAATCGACGGAATCGCTGCTGAGCGATGCGAAACAGTACGAGCAGAAGGGTGACCTGAAGGCTGCGTTGATCCAGCTAAAGAATGCCGTCGAAAAAAGCCCGGACAATGGCGAAGCGCGCTTGGCGCTGGGTAACCTCGAACTGGACATGGGCGACGCCACCTCGGCCGAAAAGGAATTCCGCAAAGCCCGTTCGCTCGGTATCGCCGCCGACCGCGTGCTGCCCTTGCTGGGTAAAGCAATGTTGCAAACAGGCCACGGTAAGGACCTGTTGACCGAAATCACGCCGGAACTGGCGGCCGGATCGCCGGCGCTGCTGGCGCTGCGCGGCAATGCCCTGCTCGGCGAAGGCAAGGCGGACGATGCTAAGCAGGCGTTCGAGGCAGCCCTCGCGCGCAACCCGAATTCGGGCGATGCGCTGCTGGGCATGGCGCGCGTGGCGCTGGTGCGCGGCGAACGCGATGCCGCGCAAAATTATGTGCAGGACGCCGTCGCCAAGGATCCGAAGAATGCCGATGTGTTCCTGTCGCAGGGGATGATGCTGCGCGCGGCCGACAAGCCCGAGGAAGCGCTGCAAGCCTACGACAAGGCGCTGGCGCTGGAGCCGCACCACCGCACGGCCCACATCGAAAAAGCTTACGTACAAATTAACCGTGGCAAATTCCCGGAAGCGAAGGCGGAACTGGACGCGGCCGACAAGAACGCGCCGGGCAGCCTGCTCGCCATCTACACGCGCGGTTTGTATGAGTTCGCGCAAAATCATTACGCGGCTGCTCAGGAGCAACTGCAACGTGTCTTGAAAGTTGCGCCGGATCACTTGCCTAGCGTCTTGCTCGCCGGCGCTTCCGAACTGAACCTGGGCGCCACGCAGGCGGCCGAGCAGCACCTGCGTAAATACCTGGAAAGCAATCCGAACGACGTCTACGCGCGCAAGCTGCTGGCCCAGGCGCTGCTCAAGAGCGAACAGCCGGGCGACGCGGCCGCCGCGCTGGAACCCGTGCTGAAGAGCGGCAGCGACGATCCGCAGCTGCTGGCGCTGGCCGGCCAGTCGTACATGCAGGCGCGCGACTTCGACAAGGCCAGCGGCTACCTCGAAAAGGCGTCGACGCTGGCGCCGAAGGTGGCCGCCGTGCATACCTCGCTCGGCCTGACCAGGCTGGCCAAGGGCGACCAGGCGGGCGCCCTGTCCGAACTGCAGGTGGCGACGTCGCTCGATCCGAAGTCGGCCCAGGCCACGATGGCGCTGGTCGAGACGGAAATCAAGCTCAAGCATTACGACAAGGCACTGGCCGCCGCCCAGGCACTGGAAAAGCAGCAGCCGGACGATCCGCAGGCGTACAACCTGGAAGCGGCCGTCCACATGGTCAAGGGCGACAACGCCGCGGCGCGCGCCGCGCTGGACAAGGCACTCGCCGTGCAACCGACCTTCCTGCCGGCCGTGAAGAACCAGGCGCGCCTGGACCTCGCCGACAAGAAGCCGGAAGCGGCGGCGCAGCGTTACCAGAAAGTGCTGGCGAAGGACCCGAACAACGTCGAGGCGCTGCGTGCGCTGGGCGAACTGGCCGTGCTGCAGAACAAGGCCGACGAAGCCACGACGTGGTATGAAAAAGCCGCCGCCGTGCATCCGGAAGACCCCGCCCCGGCGATCGTCCTCGGCATGCATTACCTGCGCAACAAGCAGGCCGAAAAGGCGCTGACGCTGGCCCGCAAGCTGCAGACCGCGAACCCGACCAATCCGGAGCTGGTGGAGCTGCTGGGCCAGGCGCAGGTGGCCAACAAGGACAACGCCGGCGCGCTGGAGACGTACAGCAAGCTGTCCAACATCTTGCCGAAGTCGGCCATTCCGCACTTCCGCCTAGCCGCCGTGCACCAGCTGCTGAAGAACGACGCCGCCGCCGCGGACGACCTGAAGAAGGCGGTCGAGCTGCAGCCCGATTTCATGCCGGCCCGCCTGGGGCAGATCGACATGGCGCTGCGCGCCAACCGGCCGAACGACGCGCTCGAGGTCGCGCGCCAGGTGCAGAAGCTGGCGCCGTCCGCGCCGGTCGGCTATGCGCTCGAAGGCGACGTGATGGTCGCGCAAAAGAAACCGGCGCAGGCCATTCCGTCCTACGAAAAGGCGTTCTCGATGGCGAAGACGCCGGAACTGCTCGCCAAGATCATCGATGCGGAAAACCTGAGCGGCAAGGGCAAGGAAGCGCAGGCGCGCGCCACGCAATGGCTGAAGGATCACCCGAACGACGTGCGCATCGGCCTGATCGTCGCCGAAAGCAGCCTGGCGAACCAGCAGTACGACCCGGCCATCGCCGCACTGCAGAACGTGCTGAAGACTGCGCCGAACAATGCGGTGGCACTGAACAACCTGGCCTGGGCCTACCAGCAGAAAAAGGACCCGCGCGCGCTGGAAACGGCCGAGCAGGCCTACAAAGCGGCCGGCGACAGCCCGGGCGTGATGGACACGCTGGGCTGGCTGCTGGTCGAGCAGGGCAACACGGCACGTGCGCTGCCGTTGCTGCAGAAAGCCAGCGCCAAGGCGCCGACTGCCACGGAAATCCGGTATCACCTGGCCGTGGCGCTGCAAAAATCCGGCGACAAGACGGCGGCGCGCAACGAACTCGAGAAATTGCTTGCAGAGAATAAAGATTTCCCTCAGGCTAGTGAAGCACGCGCGCTTCTGAAAACTATGTGAAACCAGGCTCCTCGTGTGAAGGAGTCGCGCGCGTTTCTTGCGTCCCGGGACGCGAAGTTTTTACAAGGAAACTTGCGATGACGACTACCGACGCTTTCAAGGATCCAGAGGGTGTATCGGCCTCATGCCTATCGGACGCTCATGTTTATGGCGATCGCGATAATATGGCGCCCTCGCAATTTGAGGACGTTATCGTGAACCAAGATTCATATGGAATCCGGCTTACCGATACAGCGGAAGGACGAAGCTCGGCCAGTATGCTGATTAACAAGATGTACGCCTGGCGCGGGTACGCCGGTTCACATCAGTTTACGGACGATCCCAACCGCATCACTCTGACTGCGACCGACAAGGGGGAAGTGGTCGGCACCATGACGATCGGGATCGATTCGCCGATCGGCCTGATGGCGGACCAGATCTTCAAGGAAGAGCTGGACGGCCACCGCAACCGGGGCGCTCGCCTGTGCGAGTTCACCAAGCTGGCGTTCGACCCCGCGGCGCGCTCGAAGGCGTCGCTGGCCAACCTGTTCCACCTTGCCGTGATTTACGCGCGCGACATCCATCACTGCACGGATATCGTGATCGAGGTCAATCCGCGCCACCGCCGCTTCTACGAGCGCATGCTCGGCTTCCAGCAGGAAGGCGAGTTGAAGATCAACCCGCGTGTGGATGCGCCGGCTTACCTGCTGCGCGTCAATCTGGAATTCGTGACGGAGCAGATCCAGAAGTACGGCGGCACGTTCAGCGCCAGCAGCGTCGAGACGCCGGAAAGCAAGCGTTCCTTCTATCCGTATTTCTTCTCGCCGCGCGAAGAGCGCGGCATCATCAACCGCCTGTTACGCATGGACGAGCAGCAGCACGCATGACCGACGCATTCCAGTACGAACAAGCCTTCTCGCGCAACATCGGCTGGGTGACGCCCGCCGAGCAACAAGTGCTGCGCGGCAAGCGTGTCGCGATCGCCGGCGGCGGCGGCGTGGGCGGCGTCCACCTGCTGACGCTGGCGCGCCTGGGCGTCTCGCGCTTTCACATCGCCGATTTCGACACGTTCGACATCGTCAACTTCAACCGCCAGGTCGGCGCCACGATGTCGACGCTGGGCCAGCCGAAGGCCGAGGTCCTGGCCCGCATGGCGAAAGACATCAATCCGGAAATCGACATCCGCATCTTCGAAGAGGGCGTCAACCGGACCAACCTCGGCGACTTCCTGGCGGACGTCGACTTGTACGTCGATGCGCTCGATTTCTTCGCGTTCGACGCGCGCCAGCAGACGTTCGCGGCCTGCGCCGAGCGCGGCGTGCCGGCGACGACCGCGGCGCCGCTGGGCATGGGCGCCGCCCTGCTGAATTTCCTGCCGGGCGGCATGACGTTCGAGGAATACTTCCGGTGGGGCAACCTGCCCGAGCTGGACAAGGCGATCCGCTTCGTCGTCGGCCTGGCGCCGGCCGGCCTGCACCGTCCCTACCTGGTGGTGCCGGAATCGGTCAGCTTCGCCGAGCAGCGCGGACCGTCCACCTTCATGGCCTGCCAGCTGTGCGCCGGCATCGTCGCCACCGAAGCCCTCAAGATCCTGCTGGGCCGCGGCAAGGTGCTGGCCGCGCCGCACGGCATGCAGTTCGACGCCTACCGCAACAAGGTGGCCCATACGTGGCGCCCGGGCGGCAACGGCAATCCGCTGCACCGCCTGTTCATCGCCATCGCCAAGCGCCAGATGGCGCGCGCGCCGGCCGCCCGGGAAGCACGCTCGTGAACATCCCGGCGCCCATCCACGCGATCCTCGACCTGGCGCGCTGGGCGCCGAGCGGGGACAACACGCAGTGCTGGCGGTTCGAAGTGCGGGGCGCCGATCACCTCGTCGTGCACGCCTACGACACGCGCGCCGACACGGTCTACGACCTGGACGGCCACCCGAGCCAGATTTCGATGGGGGCATTGCTGGAAACCATCGCCATCGCCGCCAGTGCACAGGGATTGCGGGCGGACGTGACGCGCCGCGCCGATGCCCCGGCCGAGCGGCCCGTGTTCGACGTGCGTTTCGCGCCCGATGCGGCCGTGCAGCCGAGTCCGCTGGTGGAAGCGATCCCGCGGCGCACCGTGCAGCGCCGCCCGATGCGCACGCGCCCCCTCACCGCGGACGAGAAGCATGCGCTGGAAGCGGCTGTCGGCCCCGGCTACGCGTTGACCTGGATCGAGGGATTCGGGCCGAAACTGCGGACGGCACGGCTGATGTTCAACAATGCCAAGCTGCGCCTGACGATGCGGGAAGCGTACCACGTGCACCGCCGCATCATTCACTGGGACACGACGCACAGCCCGGACAAGGTGCCGGACCAGGCGCTCGGCGTGGACAACGCGACGCTCAAGCTGATGAAATGGGCAATGGTCGACTGGAAACGGTTGTCGACGATGAACCGCCTGATGGGCACGTGGGCGCCGCGCCTGCAGATGGACTTGATTCCAGGTATCGCCTGCGCCGCCCACTTCGTGCTCAAGGCGCGCCAGGCGCCGCGCACGATCGACGACTACGTGGCCGCCGGCCGCGCCGTGCAGCGTTTCTGGCTGACGCTGACGCAGCTCGGCCTGTTCATGCAGCCGGAAATGACGCCGCTGATCTTTTCAAAATACGTGCGCGAAGGCACGCAGTTCACCGACGATGCCCGCCTGCACGGACCGGCGCGCCGGCTGCAGCAGGAAGCGGCCGCGCTGATCTTCACCGACGACCTGCACCCCGTCTACATGGGGCGCGTGGGCGACGGTCCCGCGCCGCGCGCGCGCTCCGTGCGCCTGCCGGTCGAACAATTGCTGACGAGCACCCACTGACGAGCACCCGGGCTCCGGCTAGCCGAGCAGCGAGCAGGACATTCCCTTCAGGCGGAAGTGGCGGATCAGGTCGGCGATATCGCCCTTGTGCCAGGCCGGCAGGTTGCGCTTCATGCGCGTCAGCTCGGCCGCCAGCTGCGGCGCGGCGCCGCGGCGTGGCGGGCTCTTCAGCGCCAGCATGAACGGCAGGCCGATCGTCGCGTACAGCGTCGCCCTGCCCTCCAGCGGCTTGACGGCCTTGCGGAACTCGTCGGGATAGAACGCCGCATGCAGCGAGTTGAAATAATCGCGCGTAAACAGTTCGGGCTGGCGGTGCGCGTACTGGTTCGCGAAATAATCGATCGAGCGCTTCGACCGCAGGTGCCCGAAGTCGACCATGTAGACGCCGCCCCCGTCCTTCAGGATGCGCGCCACCTCCGCATACGTCCGGCACAGCATGTCGAACGTCGGCAGGTGATGCAGGGCCATCGTCGACATCACGGCATCCACCGACTTGTCGCCGAACATCGACAGATCCGTGATGTCGCCGCGGCGCAGCTCGACGTTGGTCAGGCCCTGGCGCTTGATCAGTTCCGCCGCCCGCTCCAGCATGGGCTCGGACAGGTCGACGCCGATGAAATGCGTCTCCGGATTCAGGCGCGCCACCATGGCCAGCTGGTTGGCCGGACCGCACGCCAGATCGACGACCGTGTCGCCGGGCCGGATCACTTCACAGATATTCGCGCAGTGGTACAGGTAGACGGGCGCCATCACGGCATGCTCGCGTCCCGCTTCCACGTAGGCGGCCACCGCGTGCGGGTCGTCCATCACCAGGTCCGGCTCGGTCGCGCGCGTGCTGCGCTCGCGCGTCACCACTTCGCGCAGCACGGTCCGCATCAATTTTAAGTTGGGCATCTCAGATTTCCTTAAAGATAATTATGTTACACCCATGAATTTTCGTGTGTCGATTATTCTTACATTCAAGGTGTGGCGGATTCATTATTTCCTGAGAAAACCTGTCTAAGTACTTGATTTATCAGCAGGTGCTCGAAGCTGGCACAGCGCTTGCTAAATAGTTCGTGTAGTTAAGCTATCAGACTGGAAACCAGCCCGAAAGAGTTTAACTTGCCGTTGTGTTGCAAAGCAATGTGAAAGATTTAAGCCAAATTCGTCACATATTTTCGTCTGCATACTAGGGATGCCAAGGCATCAAGGCCGAGACGAACTGGTTAATTACTCTTGGAGATA
>Ga0308169_10004702_pt1 | contig 12655 bp, 16 predicted proteins | sample PhyBR1_2_FD_202139 | JGI IMG/M metagenome (GOLD analysis project Ga0308169, IMG submission 202139) | Phyllosphere microbial communities from UC Gill Tract Community Farm, Albany, California, United States - DLSLSB.R1 | ecosystem: Host-associated > Plants > Phyllosphere > Unclassified | place...
TCGTAAGCACTACCAGAAGCGTCAGGGCCACCGCCAGAACTTCACCGAAATCCAAGTGGTTTCGATCAACGGCTAATTGCCCCTCTCTTCAAAGTCATCCAGGAGTATTAAATGGCACACAAAAAAGGCGGCGGCACTACCCGTAACGGCCGCGACTCAGAAAGCAAGCGCCTCGGCGTGAAGGTGTACGGCGGCCAGGCGATCAACGCCGGCGGCATCATCATCCGTCAACGCGGTACCCCAGTGCGTCCAGGCACCAACGTCGGCATGGGTAAAGATCACACCCTGTTCGCGCTGGTCGACGGCACTGTGAAATTCGTCAAGCAAGGCGTGGGCTCGAAGCAATTCGTGACCGTCGTCGCTGCTGCAGCTGCTGAAGCAGTCGCAGCCTGATTGACGTAAAGCGCCGCTTCGAGCGGCGCATCCTTGTAAGGCGCAAGCCTTCCATCGAAAGGCTCTGCCCACGGTAGGGCCTTTTTAGTTTTTTGGCGGTCAAAAATGAAGTTTATCGACGAAGCAAGAATTGAAGTCATTGCGGGCGACGGCGGCAACGGTTGCGCCTCGTTCCTGCGCGAGAAGTTCCGCCCATTCGGCGGTCCCGACGGCGGCGACGGCGGCAAGGGCGGCTCGATCTGGGCGGTTGCCGACCGTAACATCAACACACTGGTCGACTTTCGCTATTCGAAAACCCACCATGGCCGCCACGGCGAACCGGGCCGCGGCTCGGATTGCTACGGCAAGGGCGCCGACGATGTCTATCTGCGCATGCCGGTCGGCACGCTGATCATCGACAACATCAACGGCGAAATCATTGCCGACCTGACCGAACACGGCCAGACCGAACTGCTGGCCAAGGGCGGCGAGGGCGGCTGGGGCAACATCCATTTTAAAACCTCGACCAACCGCGCTCCGCGCCAGAAGACCGAGGGTAAAGAGGGCGAACGCCGCGAACTGCGCCTGGAACTGAAGGTGCTGGCCGACGTCGGCCTGCTGGGCATGCCGAACGCAGGTAAATCGACCTTCATCACGGCCGTTTCGAACGCCAAGCCGAAGATCGCCGACTACCCGTTCACGACCCTGCATCCGAACTTGGGCGTGGTGCGCGTGTCGCACGAGAAGAGCTTCGTGATCGCCGACATCCCGGGCCTGATCGAAGGCGCCGCCGAAGGCGCGGGCCTCGGCCACCAGTTCCTGCGCCACCTGGCGCGTACCGGCCTGCTGCTGCACATCGTCGACATGGCGCCCTTCGAGGCGACCGTCGATCCGGTGAAGGAAGCCAAAGCGCTGATCAAGGAGCTGGAAAAGTACGACGAAGAGCTGCTGAACAAGCCGCGCTGGCTCGTGCTGAACAAGCTCGACGTGGTGCCGGAAGAAGAGCGCAAGAAGCGTGTGAAGGACTTCGTCAAGAAGATGGCCTGGAAGGGCCCGGTCTTCGAGATTTCGGCACTGAACCGTGTAGGCTGCCAGGAACTGATCAATGCGATCTACCTGCACCTGGAAGAGAAGCGCGGCGCCGACCTGCGCGTCGACCAGACGACGCAGATGACCGAAGAGGCACGCGGTATCACCTCGATCGATCCGGACGATCCTCGCTTCAAGATCCTTGAAGACTAAGCGTCTTGCGCTGACGCGTGCCTGGGCGCGCGGCCAGCTGCTGTCGCTGGTAGCGACCGCCAGTTCGCTGGCGGCGCTCGTTGCCATGCTCGACCCGGACCGGGTCGCCACGGCAATGGGCCTGTTTCTCGTTGGCGTGAACGGCTACAGCCAGTTCTACGCCATCTATGTCGGAGTCCGCCTCGCCACCGCGGGGCTGGCTGTGCTGGCGGCAAGGCGGGGCGACATGCCCATCCTCGGCGATCTCGTTGCATTATTCCTGCTCGCCCAGCCGGCCGGGCGCCTGGTCGCGGCTTTCGCGATCGGCCTGCCGCGCGGGGTGTTGTTCGTCGTTTGCGGGATCGAGTTGCTGGCGGGCCTGGCCCTGCTGGCCTTGCGCCCGCGGAAGACTAGACTCGCACCGTGAGACTCTCGCCATGAATTCCGTTATCCACAACGCCGGCCGCATCATCGTCAAGGTCGGCTCCTCGCTCGTCACCAACGAAGGCCGCGGCCTCGATCACACCGCCATCGCGCGCTGGGCGTCGCAAATTGCCGCGCTGCGCGCCCTCGGCAAGGAAGTCGTGCTGGTCAGCTCCGGCGCCATCGCCGAAGGCATGCTGCGCCTGGGCTTCACGAGCCGCCCGCACGATATCCACGAACTGCAGGCCTGCGCCGCCGTCGGCCAGATGGGCCTCGCGCAGATCTACGAAACCAGCTTCATGGCGCACGGCGTCAAGACCGCACAAGTCCTGCTGACCCACGCCGACCTCGCCGATCGCGAACGCTACCTGAATGCACGGGCGACGCTGACCACCTTGCTGCGCATGGGCGTGGTCCCGATCATCAACGAGAACGATACCGTCGTCACCGACGAGATCAAGTTCGGCGATAACGACACCCTGGGTGCGCTGGTCGCGAACCTGATCGAAGCCGATGCGTTGGTGATCCTGACCGACCAGCGCGGCCTGTACTCGGCCGATCCGCGCAAGGATCCGCAGGCACGCCTGATCGAGCGCGCACAGGCCGGCGACGCCACCCTGGAAGCCATGGCCGGCGGCGCCGGCAGCAACATCGGCAGCGGCGGCATGCTGACCAAGGTGCTGGCCGCGCGTCGCGCCGCGCGCTCGGGCGCCCACACCGTGATCGCCTGGGGTCGCGAGCCCGAGGTGCTCACGCGCCTGGCGCAGGGCGAAGCGATCGGCACCGAACTGAATGCGCCGACCACGCGCCTGACCGCGCGCCGCCAGTGGATGGTCGACCACCTGCACACCTCGGGCGAAGTGGTGCTCGATGCGGGCGCCGTGCAGAAGCTGACGCAAGAAGGAAAATCCCTGCTGCCGATCGGCGTGACCGACGTGAAGGGCCAGTTCGGGCGTGGCCAGGTGATCACCTGCGTCGACCAGGCCGGCAAGCCGATCGCGCGCGGGCTGACCAGTTACACGAGCAGCGAAGTGCGCCGCATCATGCGCCACTCGTCGAACGAAATCGAAGCCATCCTCGGTTATATCGAGGGACCGGAACTCGTCCATCGGGATAACCTCGTCCTTCTCTGAAAGCAGACATGATGACTCCCGCCGCCGTGGTGCAGGCCCAGCTCGACGCCTACAACGCAAAAGACATCGACGCCCTGATGGCGACTTATGCGCCGGACGCGCGCCAGTTCGCACTGCACGGCGCGCTGCTGGCCGAGGGGCATGAAGCGCTGCGCCCGCGCTACATCGCGCGCTTTGCCGAACCGGACCTGCATGCGCGGCTGCTCAGCCGTACCGTGCTCGGGAATATCGTCACCGATCTCGAAATCGTGACGCGCAATTTTCCGGAAGGGCTGGGGACGGTCGAGATGCTGTGCATCTATGAGGTGCGCGACGGGCGCATCGCCTGCGCCTCGTTTGCGACGGGTGCGATGACGCTGACTGCAGCCTCTCTCTGATCGAGGGCTGGTGGGGCTGTTGCCTGTTCTGTTAGTGGTTGCTTGAATCCGCGTGGGCTCGAGAGCCCACCCTACGGGACACGCCAGGTATCCGGGTTTCGCATGATCTCGCCGTTGGCGGTAACCGTAGGATGGGCTCCCGAGCCCATGCGGATCAAAAACACCCCCAACGCCCCACGCAACAGCGCCACATACGCCAACCGCCTTGGCGGCGCCGGGATTACTCCTCCGCCACGACGGCCGGCTCCGCCGCCTCCGGCGCAATCAAGCCATCCGGCGCCGGCGTCTTGTCGCGGAACTCGCACAAATCGCTGATGATGCAGTTCCAGCACTTCGGCCGGCGCGCCACGCAGGTGTAGCGGCCGTGCAGGATCAGCCAGTGATGCGCGTCCTGCAAAAATTCCTTCGGCACGAATTTCAGCAGCTTCACCTCGACCTGGTCGACATTCTTGCCGGGCGCGATTTTCGTCCGGTTCGAAACGCGGAAGATGTGGGTGTCGACTGCCATCGTCGGCTCGCCGAAGGCCGTGTTCAGCACCACGTTGGCCGTCTTGCGCCCCACGCCCGGCAGCGCCTCCAGTGCCTCGCGCGCGCGCGGCACCTCGCCACCATACTGCTCGACGAGGATCTGGCAGGTGGCGATCACGTTCTTCGCCTTGGTGTTGTACAGGCCGATGGTCGAGATATAGGTTTTCAGCTCGTCGACACCCAGGTCGAGCAGCTTCTGCGGCGTGTTCGCCACCGGATACAGGCGGCGCGTGGCCTTGTTGACGCCGACGTCGGTCGATTGCGCCGACAGCAGCACCGCGATCAGGAGTTCGAAGGGCGTCGTGTATTCCAGCTCGGTGGTCGGGTGCGGATTGGCGGCGCGAAAGCGCGTGAAGATTTCTAGACGTTTTGCCGGATTCATCTTTACTCTTTTGGTTCGGGTGGCGTCGGGGCCGCGCGCAGCCGTGCACGCTCCATGGCGGCGGCGATGATGGCGCGCTTGCGCTCTTTTTCGGCCAGCTCTTCCGGCGTATTCGTCGCCTCGGCAGTGACTTCGCGCATCTTCTCGACCGCTTTCGCGGCCAGGCGCGCATCGTTTTCCTCGCGCTCGCGTTTTAGACGTTCGCTGCGGAAATCGTGGCGCGCACGGGCGGCGTCGGCCGCTTCCTGCGACCAGGCCGCCCAGCCGGTCGCCTCGCCCGTCACGGGCACCATGCTGATGCAGTCGACGGGGCAGGGCGCCACGCACAGGTCGCAGCCGGTGCACAGGCTCGGCAGGATGGTGTGCATCTGCTTGGCCGCGCCCAGGATCGCGTCGACCGGGCAAGCCTGGATGCACAGCGTGCAGCCGATGCACAAGGCCTCGTCGATGAAGGCGACCGGACGCGGGCGCTCGACGCCATTGGCCGGATTGATCGGAATGACGCGGCGCCCGGTGACCGCCGACAGACGGCGCACGCCCTCGATACCGCCGGGCGGGCACTGGTTGATGTCGGCTTCGCCCGCGGCAATCGCTTCGGCGTAGGGCCGGCATGCCGGATAACCGCATTTGGTGCATTGCGTCTGCGGCAGCTGGTCTTCGATCAGGTCGGCAAGGGTCTTGGTCACGGGGCGGTCGTTGGGTAAAGGCAGCGCTTGTAAAGGCGTCATTATCCGATAAAAGAGGCGGCGGTGCGAAGCGCCTTGGCGAGCTAATGGATTGCGTGGGGGAACGTACAGAAGCAAACGCGGCGCCGTGGCCTACTGGGGACATTGCCGGATTCCCTGCCGGCCCAACCACAGGAGAAACCCATGAAGAACAAGACGATTGCACGGGCGATGATCGCCGTCATGCTGGCCGGAAGCCTGCCGGCGATGGCGCAGGACCGCGATTACCGCGATCACCGCGACGACCGCGCCCAGGAGCGCCGCGAGGAACGCCGCGACTACAGGAACGAACAGCGCGAGGAACGCCGCGAATACCGTCAGGACCGCCGCGAGGCCCGCCGTGATTATCGTGAAGACCGCCGCGAAGCACGCGGCGCCGGCCCGCGCCACGACCTCTACCGCGGCCAGCGCCTGCCGTCGAACTATCACAACCGCCAGTACGTGGTCGACAACTGGCGCTCGCACCGCCTGAGCGCGCCGCCGCGCGGCTATCACTGGGTGCAGGTCGGCGGCGATTACGTCCTCGCTGCGGTAGCCACGGGCATCATCGCCAGCGTCCTGCTCGGTAATTGACGGTTTGCTCGGAAAGGGCGGCGTAAGTGGCATATCGAACAGATGCGATCCTGTGGCGATGGCTTAATGGCGCATGGGCTGCGTGATGCGGCCAACCGCCAACAGGAGAACACATGAACGAATGGATTATCGCCCCCTTGCTCGAACCCGACCCGACCGGCATGGTGGCACACCGCACTGCCGCCGATCAGGATGCAGGCAATGCGGCGCCTGAAGAAACCGTCGACGATCGCCGCCACGGCGACCGCCGCGACAACCACGACGACGAAGCCGATCCCGATTTCGCCCGCGGCGAGGACCGGCGCGACGACGCAGTGTAAGGACAGGGCCGGCCCTGCAGGCAGGACCGGCGGCCGGACGGCCGGACAAAAAAAATGCCACGACAGGTCGTGGCATTTTTCATGGGCGCTGCCTGGGGTCAGCTGAATTCGCGGATGAATTCGCCGATCTTCGGGCAAATGGTCTCGCGCCAGCGGCGGCCCGAGAAGATGCCGTAGTGGCCCGCTTTCGGCGCCACGAAGTCGCGCTTCATGTTGTCCGGCAGGTTGCTGCACAGGTCGTGTGCGGCCTGGGTCTGGCCGGCGCCGGAGATGTCGTCGAGTTCGCCTTCGACGGTGAACAGGGCCACCGTCTTGATGTCCTGCGGACGCACCAGCTTGCCGCCGACTTCCCAGGTGCCCTTCGGCAGGCGGAATTCCTGGAACACGGTCTTGATCGTGTCGAGGTAGTACTCGGCCGGCATGTCGAGCACGGCATTGTATTCGTCGTAGAACTGGCGGTGGCTCTCGGCCGACTCGTCGTTGCCGCGCACCAGGTGCTGGTAGAACTCGCGGTGCGACTGGGCGTGGCGGCCCGGGTTCATGGCGATGAAGCCGGCGTGCTGCAGGAAGCCCGGATAGACCTTGCGCCCGTAGCCCGGATAGTTGCCCGGCACGGCGTAGATCACGGTGTTCTCGAACCACGAGAAAGGCTTCTCGGTGGCCAGGTCGTTCACCGCCGTCGGCGACTTGCGCGGGTCGATCGGGCCGCCCATCATGGTCATCGTTTTAGGCAGCTTCGGATCGTTGTCGCTTGCCATCAGCGAGATCGCGGCCAGCACCGGCACGGTCGGCTGGCAGACGGAAATGACGTGCACGTCCGGGCCGAGGGCGCGGATGAAGTCCTGCACATAATAAATGTAGTCGTCCAGGTGGAACGGACCGTCGGACAGCGGCACCATGCGCGCGTCGATCCAGTCGGTGATGAAGACGTCGTGGTCCGGCAGCAGCGCGCGCACCGTGTCGCGCAGCAGGGTCGAATGGTGGCCCGAGAGCGGGGCAACCAGCAGCACGGTCGGCTGCGCCAGCGTGGCATAGGCCGCGTCCGGCATGTCTTTTTTGAAGTGCACCAGTTTGCAGAACGGTTTCGTGACCGCCGCATGCTCCTTGATGGCGACGGTCTCGCCCTTGATGTCGACGGTGTCGATGCCGAAGGCCGGCTTTTCGTAGTCCTTGCCCAGGCGGTACATCAGCTCGTAACCGGCGGCGATACGCTGGGCGAACGGCGTGTGGGCAAATGGGGAAACCGGATTCGAAAACAGCTTCGAAGACGCATCCGCCCATTGCATCAGCGGGGTCAGGAAGGAGCGTTGCATCTCGTGCAGTTGATAAAGCATAGTAATTCCTTCATGTAGTGCGTGTCGCCCGGGCGCGTTGCCCGGACCCTTGCGCCAGGCGCGGCTGCCGTGTTGGCGGGCCGTCCGTTGCGCGAAAATTGATCAGTCAATTATAGGATAACTTGCTTGACTGGTGGAAATATCCGTTTCCCGCAAATGTCGATTGGCGCACGCTTAAGGGGGTTATACACCCGATTTCGCCAGGTCGTCGGTGATGCGGCACACATAAAAACAAATGCCCCGGAGGACCGGGGCACTGTGGCTTTTTAGTAACTGAACTTCGTGGACAATCAGTCGAAGACCGGCGTCTCCACGCCGAGGATCTTGTGCAGCTTCGGCGACGTCGTCGTGTACTGCATATGGATCTTCTTGTCCGGGAAGATGTAGGGCGCCGCGCCGAAGGCGGCCAGGGCCGCTTCGTGGAAACCCGACAGGATCAGTTTCTTCTTGCCCGGATAGGTGTTGATGTCGCCCACGGCGAAGATGCCCGGCACGTTGGTTTCGAACTTTTCGGTATCGACCACCTTCAGCTGGCGGCGCTCGATGTCCAGGCCCCACTCGGCGATCGGGCCGAGTTTCGGCGACAGGCCGAAGAAGACCAGCAGCATGTCCAGCGGCACGCGGCGGGTGACGCCGTCGGCGCCGGTGACCTTGACTTCGGTCAGCTTGCCGTCGGTTTCGTCGAAACCGGTGACCTGGCCGATGATCAGCTGCATCTCGTATTCTTCGCAGAGGGCCTTCATCTTGGCCACCGAGCTTGGGGCCGCGCGGAAGTCTTCACGGCGGTGCAACAGCACGACCGACTCGGCCTTGCCGACGAAGTTCAGCGCCCAGTCCAGCGCGGAGTCGCCGCCGCCGCAGATGACCAGGTTCTTGCCTTCGAACTGGCTCGGATCCTTGACGCGGTAGTGCAGCTGGCTGCCGTCGAACTTGTCGATGCCGTCGACCTTGATCGTGCGCGCCTGGAACGAACCGACGCCGGCCGCGATGAAGATCGTTTTGGTGATGAAACGGGTGCCGGCCGAGGTTTCGACGTTGAAGCGGCCGTCTTCGCGGCGCTGCACGGTCGTCACTTCCTGGCCCAGGTGGAAGGTCGGCTCGAACGGCTCGATCTGCTTGAGCAGGTTGTCGGTCAGTTCCTGGCCGGTGCACACTGGCACGGCAGGGATGTCGTAGATCGGCTTGTCCGGATACAGCTCGACGCACTGGCCGCCGACGGCTGCGAGCGAGTCGATGACGTGGGCCTTGATCTCGAGGAGGCCGAGTTCGAAGACCTGGAACAGGCCTACCGGGCCCGCGCCGATGATGACGGCGTCGGCGTCGATGGCGCCGGCGAACGAACTGTTAGGGGCGATGCTGCCCGCATCGTGGGTGGCATTGATAGTCATGCGCGATAGTCCTGTTGATTTTTGAATAGAGGGGCGCTGAAGGTATGGCTGCTGATACGTGCCCGCTGCTGCGATGGCCGCTAGTGTGCCATGGATGGAACTTGCCTGCTGGCGCCGGTAAAAAACCGGGCCGGCAGGCGACAGTCAGGCTCGCTCAGCGAGCCAGCTTGTCCAGCTTGTTCTTGACGTCTTTCCACTCGTCCGCGTCGGGCAGGGCCGGCTTGGTCTTCGTGATCGAAGGCCAGGCGCGCGACAGGTCGGCGTTGATCTTGATGAATTGCTGCTGGTCGCCCGGCACGTCTTCCTCGGCATAGATCGCGTTCACCGGGCACTCGGCCACGCACACGGCGCAGTCGATGCACTCGTCAGGGTCAATCGCGAGGAAATTCGGGCCTTCCCGGAAACAATCGACCGGGCATACATCGACGCAGTCGGTATAACGACAGCTGATGCACGATTCGGTGACAACGTGGGTCATAACAGTCCTATCTATGGTGGGGTGCCGCGGCCGTCAGCGCAATGGTGGACCGCCAACATGGCAAAGCACTGTATTTTAGGGCAATTCGTGTTTTCCTACAAATCAGGCTTAGACACAATATACATATGCAAATGCATTGGATGACGCGCGATTTGCCCCACGATGCGCTCCTCGGAGCCCGAAACCGTGCCCCGTGAGCCCGGGGCACCGCCCCGGGGTAAGGCCCGCATCACGCCTGCCTAACCGAGCCCGCGCAAATGCGCCAACAGCGCCGGCCAGCCCGCCGCATCGACCGAACCGTCATCGGCCAGCAGCACCGAATGGCAGCGCTCGCCGTCCTCGACCGTGATTTCCCAACGCGGCAGGTCGGCCCCGAGCGCCGGCTTCGGGGCGGCGCCGAAGAAATCGGCCCCGTGCACCAGGTTTTCCAGCTGGGCGCCATCCGGGCGGCAGGTCGTGTCGAGCTCGACGCAGCGCTCGACGCCGGCGAAGCCGCCGGCCATTTTCGCGCGGATCTTCACGAGGCGACCGGCATGGCGACGGCCGGCTGCGACCCGCCCTCGGACGGCATCGGCGTTTCGACCGGCAACTCTTCACCCGCCGGACCGTTGCGGCCATGCTCGGCGCACCAGCGCGCCAGCGCCTGGGCCTCGGCGTCGAGCACGCGTTCGATGTTGTAGTACTCGGCCAGGTTCATGGTGCCGCAGCAGGCGCGCCGGTCCTGCTGGGCGCCGGGGGCGTCGCAGACGACGGAGCGCAGGCGCTGGAAGGTGCATGGGGCCGCGGCCGGCGTCGCGGAATCTGCCGGTTCGACCGGGACCGGCGCCGGCGTGTCCGGGGCGGCTTCAGGCTCGCCCACGACTTCGCGGATCGTAAACTGGTGGCGGATCGACTCGGCATAGCCGGCCGGTTTGCTGTCGTCGATCGCCAGGCGCAGCATTTCGTTGACCACGTCGGCATAGGTGGCCGCGATGTCGGGCGCGGCGACCAGCGCGCGCAGCACCAGTCCGCGCAGCCAGGCGGCGACCCGGTGCAGCACGGCGGCGTCGTCCTCGAAGGCGGGGTTGCGCTCGAGCGCGAAGATGTCGGCCAGGATGTCGTAGACGCCGCCCGTAAACACCTGCGAGATCGCGTGCACCTGCGTGCCGGCCTGCGACAGCGTCAGGTCGTTGTCGGCATTCCGGAGGCCCGTGGTGCCGCCGAGCGCCAGCCCGAACTGCTCGGCGATGTCGGCGAGGAAGGTCTTGTCGTGCAAGCGCGCCTTGGTCTGGGCCACCACCGCTTCGCACTGGTCGAGCTGGGACAGGGCCAGGAAGATGGCCGTCAGGTCGCCGAATGATTCGTGCAGGCCGCCGGTCTGGGGCGGCGCGTCGGCCAGCAGCCAGTTGGGCTTCAGGCCATCGAGCACGGCGTGGCCGGTTTCGTGGGCGACGATGTCGAAGGAGCGGCAGGTGAAGACGCGCTCGCTCTGGCCGGAGGGCACGAAGTCGCCGAATTTCAGGCAGCTTTGCGTGCGGCTGTAGAAGGCGTTCATCACGTTCGGCAGGCCGTAGGGGAAGATTTGCAGCGGCGCCGTGTCGATGCTGCTGTTCCATTGCCAGGGCAGCGGCATCTCGGCGCCGGCCGAGGACAGCGAGCGCTGGTACATCGTCAGCGTCTGGCGCACCACGGCGAAAGTGTGGACGGCGTCGAACTGGGGCGTGTCGGGCATGGTCACGAAGTCGCCGAAGGCATTCGGCTCGACCGGGCTGATGGCGGGGTCGCTCGAGGCGATGCGGGCGTCGCGCGGGCCGGCCAGCACCACGCCCGGCAGGTAAGCCTTGCGCGTGCCCATGTCGAGCACCGACGGATCCTGTTTCCACATCAGCACGCGCGCGCCGAAGGCGTAGGGCAGGGGCACGCTGGATTCGGGCGGGGCGTCGGCCGCGCGCGGGGCGCCGGGCTGGTCGAGCAGCTGGGCGGCCTTGCGGTGCTCGCGGTAGGGCGCACTCGGCGTTGGAATGAAAGCGACCGGGGGCTGGTCGCGTTCGGCGGGGACGACATCGTCGGGCAGCAGGGCTCGTTCCATTGCGCAATCCTCGTATGAATGATGTGTAACTGAGCGGATAACTGAGCGTGTGATGACTTAGCTCAGTAGATACTCGCGCCCCCGGGGGATCGGGTCTTGACCCGTATCAATTGCACAGTGGACTGGCATCGCGCCGATGCAACTGGCATGATGGCGGATTGTTTGCACATGACAGCAGAGAAAGGAAAGCAGATGGCCGACATCCAGATCGTCCAGGAACACAACCTGAGCCCGGAACGGGCACGCGCCGCGGCGCAGCAAGTGGCCGACAAGGTCGCCGCCGAATTCGGCATGGAGTGGCGCTGGGAGGGCGATGTGTTGCGTTTCGAGCGCAGCGGCGTCGAGGGCGCGCTGACCCTGGGCGAACAGCGCGCGGCCCTGCAGATCAGGCTGGGAATGCTGATGAGTGCGTTTCGCCCGATGATCGAGGCGAAGGTGACGGACAAGATGCGCCGGGTGTTTGCGTCGGCTTAGGCCGGTGTCGTTGCATTTGTAGGGTGGACTCCCGAGTCCACGCGGTACATGGCTTGTTCAGCCTGCGACAGCCGCAACATAACGTAGCGCCAACGTTCCGTGCAGGTTTGATGTCGGTGGAACGCAACGGGTGTACCGCGTGGACTCGGGAGTCCACCCTACGTGCCGCGGCAGGCCAGCGCAGGCAAGCGCCCACCGTGGAAAGACGGGTTTGATCAGCCCTTCAGCTCTTCGATCAAATCAACGTACTGCTGCATCGCGTCCTCTTTCGAGGTGCCCTTCAAACCATCCCACGCATCGAACTTGGCGCGGCCGACCATGTCGGTGAAGCCGGGGCGGTCGCCCGTGGCGTCGCCGCTCGAGGCCTGCTTGAACAGCGCGTAGATCTTCAGCAAGGTCATGTTGTCCGGGCGTTCCGGCAGGTTCTTCGAATCGGCCTGGGCCTGGGTGAACTGGTCTTGCAAGCTCATAAAAACTCCTGTGATCTGGTGACGGGGTGAGGCATTGACTGTAATGCAATGCGCGCGGCCATCTTAGCGCAGGGGAGGGGAGATCGCGCCGTTTTGCGCGGTATTTTAGAGGGGATGCTCGACGTTGACCCTGCAGCGGCGGGCGCCGCAGGGCGGGGACCTGCTTTAGACGTTCAGCAGTTCGACGTCGAAGATCAGCGTCGCGTTCGGCGGAATCACGCCGCCGGCGCCGCGGGCGCCGTAGCCCAGGCTTGCCGGGATGGTCAGGCGACGGGCGCCGCCGACTTTCATGCCCTGCACGCCTTCGTCCCAGCCTTTGATCACATGGCCGGCGCCCAGCGGGAACTGGAACGGGTCGTTGCGGTCTTTGCTCGAATCGAACTTGGCGC
>Ga0308169_10004703_pt1 | contig 12655 bp, 11 predicted proteins | sample PhyBR1_2_FD_202139 | JGI IMG/M metagenome (GOLD analysis project Ga0308169, IMG submission 202139) | Phyllosphere microbial communities from UC Gill Tract Community Farm, Albany, California, United States - DLSLSB.R1 | ecosystem: Host-associated > Plants > Phyllosphere > Unclassified | place...
CGCCCGCCGTCACGCTCGCGGCCCACGCCAGCAGCGCGCCGGCTGCCTGCAGGGCCGGATCGTCGTCGACGAAACGCGTGAACACGGCGTTCACGACCAGGCACACGGGAAAGTGCACCAGGAAGATCGAGTACGAAATCTTGCCCAGGTAGTCGACGGCGGCCCAGCCCTGGCTGGCGGTCGCCGGCGAGCGCGTGCGGCCGAACAGCATCAGCAGGCAGGCGACGACCATCGCCACCGCGATGCGGCTGCGGAAGTCCAGCAGCAGCGCCAGCAAGGTCGGCACGATCATCATCAGGAGCAGCGCCGTCGTGCCCAGCGGTTTGCGCTTCGGGTCGCTCGCCCACCAGGCGAGGATGCCGAGGCCGTAGCTGCCGAAGAAATACGGGGCCCAGACGTCCCAGTCTGCGTCCCGGTTAAAGTACAGCAGCGACGCGCACACGCCGCCCGTGACGACGACGGGCAGCAGCCACGCCGCCACGCGGCTTGCGCCGGCGCGGGCCAGCAGCAGGCCGCAGCTCCACAGCAGCAGCGTGGTCAGCACGTAGAGTTGAAAGTCGATGGCGACGTACCAGGCGCCGGCCGACAGCGCTTCGACGCCCAGCACGTCGTGCAGCAGCAGCGCGTGCGCGCCCAGCTGGCCTAGGCTGGCGGGGCCGGAAATCGATTCGTGGTCCATCCAGTGGCGCGCGACGCTCGAGGCGACGGTCGCCAGCAGCATCGCCGCGATGAACGGCGGGGCCAGTTTCACGTAGCGGCGCCATGCGGCCGCGAGCGGGTTGGCGATGCCGGGGCGGCCGTCGGGCGCCAGCGATTTCGCGGCGAGGAAGCCGCCGATGACGAGGAACACTTGCACGGCGATACGGCCGTAGTGATCGAGCCAGTCGATCGTGCCCGGCACCAGTTCGCGTGCGGAGTCCGTCATCGGACCGTAGAAGGCCAGATGGTGCAGGACGATCAATTGCGCCGCACCCGCCTTGAGCAGGTTGATGAGGCCAAATTGTCCGGATTGTTTGCGGATCGTTGCCGGCGATCCTTTTACCTCTGCGTCATGAGCCATGTTGAACCACTGTTGAAAAATCAGCACCCGCGGATGAGGTTCGCATCATAGCCGAGTTGGTTTTGAAAAGACCGTCCGTTACAACTTGTAATAATGTTGAATTAACGCAATTTTACAAACGAATGGCGACGCGTATGGTAACAAATTAGTAATGCGAAAGTAATAACCCCGTCATACCGCAACGTTAAGCTCCGGACCATTTTTAACCGTCCCCTGCCCGCTTAACCCGATGCTTCCCACCAAAACCGCCATCGCTTTTGCCGCCGCCGCCCTGTGTGCCTCGCTGGCCCACGCCGCCGACGAACCCGCCGCCGACGCGTCGTCCGCGCCCGCCATCCAGGACACCACGCCGCTTGGGGCCATCGCCACCGTCGAGATTTCGACCCGCAAGACGCGCTCGACCGTCGCGCTGTCGAACACTGAAATCCAGAAGGTGCTGCCGGGCGTGAATCCGTTGAAGGCGCTGGAGACGCTGCCGGGCGTAAGCTTCCAGACGGCCGACCCGTGGGGCAACAACGAGCAGAATTTGTCGCTGTTCGTGCACGGCTTCAATGGCCAGCAGCTCGGCTACACGATGGATGGCGTGCCGCTGGGCGACCAGCAGTACGGCAACTACAACGGCTTGTCGCCGCAGCGCGCCGTCACCAGCGAAAACGTGAAGAGTGTCGTGCTGTCGACGGGCGCCGGCGACCTCGGCACCCCGTCGACCAGCAACCTGGGCGGCACGATCGAGACTTATTCGCTCGACCCGGCCGCCGCGCGCAACGTCAACGTCCAGCAGACGGGCGGCAGCCACCACGCGACCCGCACGTTCGTCCGCGTCGATTCCGGCGACCTGGGCGCGGGCAATGCGTTCTACTTCTCGGCGCTGCACCACGAAGCCAAGGCCTGGGATTTCGACGGCCGCCAGAGCAACAACCAGGTCAACTTCAAGTTCGTCCACCAGGGCGACGCCGGCAAGCTGACGCTGTTCGCCGACTGGTCCGACAAGACGGAGCCGAACGAGGATTCGACGCTGCACCAGGCGGGCGTCTATTCGCCGTACACGCGGCCTTTCCTGTACCCGGACTTCGGCGCGGCGCTGGCCTACCTGGACAAGAACGGCGCGCCGCCCGCGGCCGCCGGCGCCAACTTCCGCAACTACTACAGCGACGCGCAGCGCACGGACAAGCTGTTCTACGCGAAGTACGAGGCGTTCATCGGCGACAACGCCACCTGGACCAACCAGTACTACTTCCACCACAACGACGGCGCCGGCGTCGTCGCGGGCCCGATCAACCAGGCCGGCCTGCCCGGCCTGTTCAAGGTCTACTTCCCGAACCAGGATCTGAAAACCGTGTTCGGCAACTCGGGCTACGCCACCCGCACCACCGAGTACAAGATCAACCGCCAGGGCTTCTTGTCGACGCTGAAGTACGAGCTCGGCGACCACCGCCTCGAAGGCGGCTTCTGGTTCGAGCATAACAACTCGGGCGCCTACCGCCGCTGGTACGCGCTCGACGTGAAGAACTCGAACACGCCGTACGACCTCCCGTCGAACCCGCTCATCACGCAGTACGGCAGCGACATCGACAACAAGGTCGTGCAGCTGCACCTGCAGGACGAGTGGAAGCTGCGCCCGGACCTGGCCCTGCAGGCCGGCTTCAAATCGAGCCTGCAGTTCGCGCAAGGCCTGTTCCCCGTGAACGAGCTGCCGGCCGCGATCGGCGGCGGTTCGAAGGGTCTGCCGGAAGGAAAGATCGACACGAAAAAATGGTTCCTGCCGCAGCTCGGCGCGCGCTGGGACATCTCCAGCTCGGACCAGCTGTTCGCCAACGCGCAGAAGAACCTGCGCCAGTTCGTGACCTACGGCGGCGGCGGCAACTCGCCGTGGAGCCTGGCGTCGCAGCCCGCCTTCGACTACTTCAAGCAAACGGCGAAGCCGGAAACCTCCGTCACCTACGAGCTGGGCCTGCGCGATTCGCGCCAGCTGGGCTGGGGTCCGCTCACCGCCTTCGACGGCCAGGTCGAGCTGTACCACGTGGACTTCCGCGACCGCCAGCTGGCCGTCAGCTCGAACCCGATCATCACGTCGTTCGCGGGCGGCACGACGATCCTGTCGAACGTCGGCAGCGTCAAGACGAACGGCGTCGACGTCGCCGCCACGCTGCACTTCGGGCGCGCATTCACGTTCTACGACGGCCTGTCGTACAACCGCTCGATCTACCAGGACAGCTATACCTCGGGCACGACGTTGATCCCGACCGCCGACAAGATGGTGCCGAACTCGCCCGAGTGGACCAACAAGTTCGTGGCCACCGCGAAGCCCGGCTTCGGCAACGACGTCGAAGTCCAGCTGCTGGGCGACTACGTGGGCAAGCGCTACGCCACGTACACGAACGACTTGTCCGTCTCGAGCTACTTCCTGCTTGGGCTGAACGTGTCCGGCCGGATTCCGCTGGCGCCGGACACCGTCTTCAAGAACCTGCGCTGGAACCTGAACGTGACGAACCTGCTGAACCGCCAGGGCGTGCTGCAGCCGAACGTGGGCCAGCCGAGCGGCAGCTACGCGACGTACCCGATCGCGCCGCGCATGGGCTTCTTCACGCTGAAGGCGGATTTGTGATGACGGCCCTCTCTCCGCTGCGCCGCCGCCTGCTGCAGGGCGGCGCCGCGCTGGCGCTGCTGCCCGGCGTGTCGTTCGCGCAGGCGCAGACGGTGCGGCGCCTCGACCCGTCCGCGAAGCCGCTGCTGTTCGCGCACCGCGGCGCCAGCGCGCTGCGTCCCGAGCACACGCTGGCGTCGTACGCGAAGGCGATCGCGGACGGCGCGGATTACATCGAACCGGACCTCGTCTGCACGCGCGACGGCGTGCTGGTGGCACGCCACGAAAACGCGATCACGGACACCACGGACGTCGCCACGCGCCCCGAATTCGCAGGCCGCAGGAATAAAAAAGTCATCGACGGCGAGGCGCACGACGGCTGGTTCGTCTCCGACTTCACGCTGGCGGAACTGAAGCTGCTCCGCGCCATCGAGCGCCTGCCGAAGATGCGCGGCACCCGCTACGATGGGCAGTTCCAGGTGCCGAGCTTCGAGGAGATCATCGATTTCGTGGCGGCGGAAAGCGCGGCGCGCGGCCGCACGATCGGCCTGATTCCGGAACTGAAGCACTCGACGTGGTTCGCGCAGGCCGGCCTGCCGCTCGAGGACCGCTTTGTCGCGACGCTGGACGCGCACGCGTACACGCGCACCGCGCCGGTCGAGATCCAGTCGTTCGAGACCGCCAACCTGAAGGCGCTGCGCCAGCGTCTCGGCAAGCCGGCCAACGTCCGGCTGATGCAACTGGTGGTCGCCGGCCCGGAATACGACCGCCTGCGCCCGGCGGACGTGGAGGCCGCGAAGGGCACGCTGACGTGGGGCGAGATGGTGTCGCCGCGCGGCCTGCGCGACATCGCCGCGTACGCCGACGTGGTCGCCCCGCTCACGCGCGCCGTGATCCCGCTCGGGAAGGACGGTCGCCTGGCGGCGCAGACCTCGCTGGTGGCGGACGCGCACAAGGCGGGGCTGCTGGTGCACGTCTGGACCTTCCGCCCCGAGAACGCGTTCCTGGCCGCGGACTTCCGCAACGGCGCGGACCCGAACGTGCGCAACGAAGCGGGGTCGATCGCGGAGATGCGGCGTTATCTGGAGACGGGGATCGACGGGTTGTTTTCGGACGATTCGGCTCTGGGGCGGATGGCGATCGATGGGGCATGACACGTCGGTCAGCGGCCATACGTCGCCACGAGCCGCGCACTCCCGAGCTGGTTCGCATGGATCATGAACCCCACCAGCGCGCCCGACGGCTCGGCCGGCAGGTCGAGCTTGTCCACCTTCAGCGCGTACACGGTCGTGATGTAGCGGTGCGGCTTGTCGCCCTGCGGTGGGCAGGCGCCGCCGAACGCGGGCGTGCCGAAATCGCTGCGGCCGCTCTTCGCGCCGGCACCCGCGTCCGCGCGCGCGCCGGCGCCCGCGGGCAGGCTGCGCACGTTCGCCGGGATGTCGAACACGACCCAGTGCCACCAGCCGCTGCCGGTGGGCGCGTCCGGGTCGTAGACGGTCACGGCGAAGCTCTTCGTGCCGGCCGGCGGATCGGACCACGCCAGCTGCGGCGACTGGTTGCCGCCCTGGCAGCCGAAGCCGTTCAGCACCTGCTTGTCGGCGAGCGTGCCGTGGTCGCGCATGTCGGCGCTGGCCAGGTCGAACGCGTGCGCGGCGGGCAGCGTGGCGGCGCACAAGGCGAAGGCCAGCGAGCGGATGGTCGGGGTGAATGCGGACACGGGGGTCTCCTTGGAAAACGTGGAGTCCACAGCATGCCCGCGCGCGGCGGCGCCGTCCGCTCGACTTTGTGCGCCGATCGCTCAAGCGGGTTGCGCGGCGACCAGCGCGGGCTCGACGCCGTAGCGCTCGGTGAATTGGCGGCTGAAGCTGGGCACGGAACGGTAGCCGCACGCGGCCGCGACGGCCTTCAGCGGACGGCGTGTCGACTGCAGCAGGCACAGGCCATGGTCGAGGCGCGCGTCGCGCACCAGCGCGCGCAGCGACGTGCCTTCCGCCGCCAGCTTGCGGCGCAGCGTGGGGCCGCTCATGTGCAAGTGTTCCTCGATCTCGGCCGACGTCCAGGGATGCGCCGGCGCCGCGCCCACCAGCAGGCGGATGCGCGCGGCCAGCGTCGGATCGTGCGCCAGGCAAAATTGCGCGTCGCCGCGCCGCGCGAGCGCCAGCAGCAGGCCGAGCAGCGCATGGTCCAGCGCCGCCTGGTCGTCGTCCGGCAACGCCGGCAGGCGTTCCAGGGCGCCACGCAAGTCGTCGAGCGGCCCCGTCCCGACCGGCGATCCCGGCGCGGGCGGCAGCGCATGCGCGGCCAGCAGCGTGCGCGCCAGGTCGACCACGCGCCACGGGAACGCGAGGCACCACGCGCGGTAGGCGCCTTGCGCCGGCAGGTTTTGCACCGATGCCTTCAAACAGCGGTGCAGCATCAAGTACTCGCCCGCACCGACCGTCACGCTGCACCGGTCCCAGGCCAGCACCTTTTGTCCCTGCAGCGGCACGACCAGCAGCGGGCTGTCGATGTCGACGGCGCGCAATGCGTATGGCTGCGCCGCGCTGACGATGGCGCCATGGCGCAGCAATTCCGGCGGCAGGTCCTTGGGGTTCATCGGGAAATCATAGCACCCGCGTGTCGTGCGATGATGTGGCCATGACCTATCGACTCGCCATCTTCGATTTCGACGGTACGCTGGCCGACTCCTTTCCCTTCTTCGTCAGCGTCTTCAACACCATCGCCGACCGGCACCGTTTCGGCCGCATCGACACGGCGCATGCCGACCGCTTCCGCCACTACAGCGTGCGCCAGATGATGGACCACGTCGGCATGCCGGCCTGGAAGCTGGCGCTGGCGTCGCAATCCTTCATCGGCATGATGCGCGAGCAGGCTGCGTCGATTCCCCTGTTCGACGGCATCGCCGACGTGCTGCCCCACCTGGCGGCGCGCGGCGTGCGCCTGGCCGTGGTGTCGTCGAATGCCGAGCACAACGTGCGCACCGTGCTGGGCTCGGACCTGGCGAACTTGGTCGGGCGCTACGAATGCGGCATGTCCGTGTTCGGCAAGGCGCGCCGCATCCGCGCGGTGGTGAAGGCCGGGGGCGTCGCGCCGGACGAGGCCATCTACATCGGCGACCAGACCACCGACCTGGAAGCGGCGCGCGACGCCGGCGTACCGTTCGGGGCCGTGCACTGGGGCTATGCGGCGATCGAGACGCTGCGGGCCGCGGGGTGCGATATCGAATTCGCCACGCCCGCGGAACTACGACAGATCGCGTAGGGTGGGCACCCCGTGCCCACCAGGCCGCCTTGAAAGAAATTACTTCGCATGCTAAACTTTCGCATATCAACAGTAGCCACGCGAAGTATTTACCGACGACGCCGCCATGACCCTCTCCGACCAGACCCTGAGCAGCCTCACCGCCGCCCTCCATTACGCCTCGCGCGCCTACCGCGCCGCCGCCGACAAGGTCGCGGCCGACTACGGGCTGTCGCAAGCCACGGGCCTGCCCGTGCTGGTCATCAGCCGCTTCGGCGGTGACGGCATCCGTCCCGGCATGCTGGCCGAGATGCTGAGCCTGGAGCCGTCGTCGCTGGTGCGCATCGTCGACCAGCTGATCCAGTCCGGCCTGCTGGCGCGCCACGAAGACCCGCAAGACCGCCGCGCCAAGATCCTGCAGCTGACCGAGGAAGGCCAGAAGACGGCCGAACAGATGGACAAGGCGCTGACGCCGTTCCGCCGCAAGCTGTTCGGCGCCTTCGACCCGGCCGACGTCGAGGCCTGCCTGCGCGTGCTGTCCGGCCTGCCGAACGCGATCGCCGGCATCGCATGAAGGTCACCCGTCCGGAGCTGCTGTTCTCCGTGAAATCGTTCGCGGCGGCGATGCTGTCCGTGTACCTCTCGATGCGCATCGGCCTGCCCCGTCCGTTCTGGGCGATGATGACCGCGTACATCGTCGCGGCGCCGTTCGCCGGTCCCACGCGGTCCAAGGGCTTGTACCGCGCCGGCGGCACGCTGCTGGGCGCCATGTTCGTCACCTGCTGTGCCTCGCGCTGGCGCTGTGGATCGGCGGCTGTTTGTACGTCTCGCTGCTCGACCGCACGCCGCGCTCCTACCTGACGATGCTGGCCGGGTACACGGCCGGCCTGATCGCGTTCCCGGCCGTGAACGACCCGGGCGCCATCTTCGACATCGCGCTGGCGCGCGTCGAAGAGATCACGCTGGGCATGACCTGCGCGACGCTCGTGCACAGCATCGTGCTGCCGCAGTCGTTCGCGCCCGTGCTGCTGGCGCGCCTGGACAAGGCCGCGCTCGATGCGCGCCGCTGGATCCACGACGCCCTGAAACCGGCCGGCGACGCGCACAGCGCCGCCGACCGCCGCAAGCTGGCCGCCGACATCACGGAACTGCGCCTGATGAGTACCCACCTGCCGTTCGACACGTCGCACCTGCGCTGGACGGGCAATGCCGTCAACGCGCTGCAGGAGCGGCTGGCGCTGTTCGTGCCGATCGTCTCCAGCATCGAAGACCGGCTGACGGCGCTGCGCGAGGCCGGGGCGCACGACGTGTCCGAACGCTGGGCCGCGCTGCTGCACGACGTCGCGGCATTGACCGACGGGCCGGATGCGCTGGACGCCCCCGCCCGCGTGCTGCGCGCACGCATCGACGCGCTGGCGCCCACACCGTCCGCCAACCTGGGATGGACGGACCTGATCGAATTGAACCTGGCCGCGCGCCTGCGCCGGCTGGTCGACCTGGACGTCGAGACGCGCGCGCTGCGCCGCCACATCGATGCGGGTGTCCATGGGCGCCTGCCGGACGCCGTGCGCGACCTGCCCGGCCTGCCCCCAAGCGTGCTGCACCAGGACCGCGGCATGGCGCTGCTGTCGGCGTTCGCCGCCGTCGTCGCGGTGCTCGGCTGCTGCGCGTTCTGGATCCTGACCGGCTGGCCCGCCGGCGCGACCGCGCCGATGATGGCCGCCGTGCTGTGCTGCTTCTTCTCGACGCAGGACGACCCGGTCCCGTTCATCAAGAGCTTCCTGATGTGGACCATTTATTCGATCCCGGCGTCGGCCGTGTACCTGCTCGGGATCCTGCCGGCCGTGCACCACTTCGAGACGCTGGTCCTCGTCTGCGCGCCGATGTTCCTGGTGCTGGGCGTGCTGCTCGCGCGGCCCGCCACGTTCGGCCGCGCGATGCCCTTCCTGTTCGGCTTGTGCGGCACGCTGGCCATGATCGATACGCACAACGCCGACCTGGTCACGTTCACCAACAGCATGCTGTCGCAGGTGCTGGGCCTGACGGTGGCCGCCGTCGTCACCAGCGTGTTCCGCACCGTCGGCGCCGGCTGGACCGCGCGCCGCCTGCTGAAGGCGGGCTGGTCCGAGCTGGCGCGCCTGGGCGGCGGCAGCGGCCCGTCCGTGCCGGAATTCTCGGCGCGCATGGTCGACCGCATCGGCCTCTTGACGCCGCGCCTGGCGCTGGCGGGCGCGCAGCAGGACCTGCAGGCGTTCGACGCGCTGCGCGACCTGCGCATCGGCCTGAACATGACGCTGCTGAACGACATGCGCCACCGGACGCAGGACGGCGACGTCCTCGCGGCATCGATCAAGCCCCTGTTCGCGCAGCTCGGCCGCCACTTCAAGCAGCTGCCGCGCGCCGACCGCGACGGCGAGGCCCGGCTGCTGGCCACGCTCGACGCCACGTTGCGCACCGTGTGCGCCGCGGCCGCCGGCGCCAGGGCGGACGCCCTGGCCGCGCTGACCGGCATGCGGCGCGACCTGTTCCCGCATGCGGCTCCCTGGCAAAACCTTCATGAGGAAACCCGATGATCGGCGAAATCAGTCTCTACGGCCTATACGTGCCGCCGCTGCTGCTGCTCGCGCTGGTGGCGCTGGTCGTCTCGCGCCTGCTGAACTTCGCGCTGGCCAAGGCCGGCTTGTACCGCCTGGTGTGGCACCCGGCGCTGTTCGATTTGTCCCTCTTCGTCATCGTGCTCGGCGCGCTGGCGTATTTCACCCGTTCCTGGTCCTGAGGTCCCACTCCATGGCTATCACCAATCCCTTGCCGGCGCTGGGCCGGATCGCCGTCACCCTGATCGCCGCCGCCGGCGCCGCCTACGCCGGCTGGCAGATGTGGACGCATTACGAAGTCGAGCCGTGGACGCGCGACGGCCGCGTCAAGGCGTACGTCGTGCAAGTCGCGCCGGACGTCACCGGCCAGGTGACGAAGGTCTACGTGCACGACAACCAGCTCGTGACGGCCGGCCAGCCGCTGTTCGAGATCGACCGCGCCCGCTTCGAGCTGGCGCTGCGCCAGTCCGAGGCGCAGGTGACGGCCGCCCAGGCCGCGCTGGCCCAGGCGCTGCGCGAAAACAAGCGCAACGGGGAGCTCGACGACCTGGTGTCGCAAGAGATGCGCGAACAGGGCCAGACCCGTACCGACCAGGCGCGCGCCGCGCTGGCCCAGTCCATCGTCGCCCGCGATGCGGCGAAGCTGAACCTGGAACGCACGCACGTCGTGTCGTCCGTGGACGGCATCGTCACCAACCTCGACCTGCGCGAAGGCGCGTACGCCAGCGCGGCGCACCCCGTGATGGCCGTCGTCGACAGCCACTCGTTCTACGTCGAGGGCTATTTCGAAGAGACCAAGCTGCCCGGCATCGACGTCGGCGACCGTGTCGAAGTGACGCTGATGGGTGCGCGCCAGCCGATCCGCGGCCATGTGGAAAGCTTCGCCGAGGCGATCGCCGACCGCGACCGCAGCACCGGCGCCAACATGCTGCCGAACGTGAACCCGACCTTCAACTGGGTGCGCCTGGCGCAGCGTATTCCCGTGCGCATCGCCATCGACCAGGTGCCGGCCAGCGTGCGGCTGGTAGCCGGACAGACGGCGACCGTGAAAGTGCTGCCGGCCGCCCCCGCGAAAGCGCGCGGCGCAGCCTGACAGCAGCCTGACAGCAGCCCGATGAGGAAACACGCCATGCAACGCCACGTCATCCCGAATTACAAAGTCTTCACGCTGCCGCTGCTGGCCGCCGCGCTGGCGGCGTGCACGACGGTCGGCCCCGACTACCGCGTGCCGCAGGACGCCGCCGTCAACCGCCCGGCCGCGCAGGCGCCGTTCGTGGGCGCCAACGAAACCCCGTACAAGGCGGAGCCGCTGCCGGACGACTGGTGGCGCCTGTACCAGGACCCGCTGCTGGACAAGCTCGTCGCCAAGGCCTTCGCCGCCAACGCCGACCTGCGCGTGGCCGCCGCCAACCTGCAGCGCGCGCACGCGGTGCTGGAAGAAGTCGAGGAAAAGAAGCGTCCCGAAATCGAGGCGAGCGTCGCCCCGCAGTACGGCCGCATCGCCGGCGCCCAGCTGGGCATTCCCGAAACGCTGCCGCGCACGGGCCTGTACGAGGGCGACATCAAGGTCGCGTACCAGGTCGACATGTGGGGCCGCATCCGCCGCGCCATCGAGGCCGCCGAGGCCGACCGGGAAGCCGCGCAGGCGGCCAACGACCTGGCCCACGTGATGGTCGCCGCCGACACCACGCGCGCCTACGCCGAAGCCTGCTCGGCCGGCTACCAGCTGAAGGTGGCGCAGGAATCCGTCGACCTGCAGCAGAAATTCGTCCACCTGACGCAGGAGCGGATCCAGCGCGGGCGCGGCATCGCCATCGACAGCAGCCGCGCCCAGGCGCAGCTGGAAGGCTTGCGCGCCAATCTGCCGCCACTGGTGGCGCGCCAGCGCACCGCCCTGTACCGCCTGGCCGTGCTGACCGGGGAAACGCCGAGCCGATTCCCCGCAGAGGTCGCGCAATGCACGACGCCGCCGCGCGTCGTGCAGACGATTCCCGTCGGCGACGGCGCCAGCCTGCTGCGCCGCCGTCCGGACGTGCGCCAGGCCGAGCGCCAGCTGGCCGGCGCGACGGCCCGCATCGGCGTCGCCACCGCCGAGCTGTACCCGAACATCACGCTGGGCGCGTCGTTCGGTTCGATCGGCATGATGAGCCAGTACAACGACGCCAACACCTGGAAATTCTCGCTCGGCCCGCTGATCTCATGGAACCTGCCGTCGACCAGCTCGGCCCGCGTGCACATCGCCCAGGCCGAGGCCAACACGGCCGGCTCGCTGGCCCGCTTCGATTCGGTGGTGCTGAACGCGCTGCGCGAAACGGAAAGCGCGCTGACCGTCTACGCGCGCGAACTGGACCGCAACGCCGCCCTGCGCGCCGCCCGCGACCAGAGCGCGCTGGCCTCGCAACAGGCGGCCAAGCTGTACCGCTACGGCCGCACCGATTTCCTGTCGGCCCTGGACGCGGACCGCACGCTGGCCGGCGCGGAAAGCACGCTGGCGGCGTCGGATGCGCAGCTGGCAGCGGATCAGGTGCAGTTGTTTTTGGCGTTGGGGGGTGGGTGGGAAGGTGCGCGCGGCGCGAAGCAGGAGCATGTCGCGCAAAAATAATGGTCGCGCTTCCAAATGTACGTCATCCCCGCGCAGGCGGGGACCTCATTTTGCATGCTCATCGACTACGCAAACAAATTAGGTCCCCGCCTGCGCGGGGATGACGTTATGTGGCGGGAACGACGGTTTGTTACTTACAGCAGCTTGTCGAGCGTCACCGGCAAATCCCGCACCCGCTTCCCGGTCGCGTGATACACGGCATTCGCAATCGCCGCGCCCACGCCCGTGATGCCGATCTCGCCGATGCCCTTTGCCCCCAGCGGGTTCACGTGCGGGTCGTCCTCGTCGACGATCTGCACGTCGATGTCCTGGATGTCGGCATTCGTCGGCACATGGTATTCGGCCAGGTTGCCGTTTACCGCACGGCCGATGCGCCGGTCGATCACGGTTTCTTCCAGCAGCGCCAGGCTGATGCCCCAGACGATGCCGCCCATCAGCTGGCTGTGGCCCGTCTTTTCGTTCATCAGCTTGCCGACCCCGTAGGCGCCGACCACGCGCGGCACGCGGATTTCGCCCGTCGCCTCGTCCACCGTCACCTCGACGAACACGGCGCCGAACGCGTGCATCGAGTATTT
>Ga0308169_10004705_pt1 | contig 12652 bp, 8 predicted proteins | sample PhyBR1_2_FD_202139 | JGI IMG/M metagenome (GOLD analysis project Ga0308169, IMG submission 202139) | Phyllosphere microbial communities from UC Gill Tract Community Farm, Albany, California, United States - DLSLSB.R1 | ecosystem: Host-associated > Plants > Phyllosphere > Unclassified | place...
CAAAATTGGCTGAACGAGAGTGAGTGTGCCCCAGTGACCAGTAGTGAAGCCTCCGCACAACGGATCCCGCCGTTTGTGTCCTTGGGGTCGGCACGTTCTGTCGCTGGGTCCGGGCTTGCCGGCACCTCCATGGCTCCAGGCCGCGGAGGAAGTCATCCTAAATCGGTTGCTCCAGCTTCGTCGACCAATGCAGTTTCACGTGAAACAACCTCGGGGAGTCGATCCAACGTCATTGACGCGATCGACGACTCCAGCCCCATCGCCCGCGAGCTTGCCCATGAGACCAAGCGCCGGGAGAGGCTGATGGGCCGTCAACTTCCTCGCCCCGAAAAGACCCGCATCTTCACGGTGTCCAACCAGAAGGGCGGAGTGGGCAAAACCACCACCACTGTGAACATCGCAGCCGCCCTGGCTGCCGCCGGCTTGAACGTCCTGGTTATTGATATCGACCCGCAGGGCAACGCCTCCACGGCCCTGGGCATTGAACACCATGCGGACGTGGACAGCATCTACGACGTCCTGATCAACGACGTCCCGCTTGCCGACGTTGTTGCCCCGTGCCCCGATATCGGAAAGCTCATCTGCGCTCCTGCCACCATCCACTTGGCTGGAGCCGAGATTGAGCTCGTGTCCCTGGTGGCCCGGGAACAGCGGCTGCGCCGCGCCATCGATGTGTATGCGAAGACGCGCGAGAAGAACGGCGAGGAGCGGCTGGACTATGTCTTCATCGACTGCCCGCCGAGCCTGGGCCTGCTGACCGTCAACGCATTTTGCGCGGCCAGCGAGGTGCTGATTCCCATCCAGTGCGAGTACTACGCCCTCGAAGGCCTTAGCCAGCTCCTCAAGAACATCGAGATGATCCAGAAGCATCTCAACGCCGACCTCGTTGTCTCTACCATCCTGCTCACGATGTATGACGGCCGGACCAACCTCGCCGCCCAGGTCGCTGCGGAGGTGCGCCAGCATTTCCCGGATCAGGTGCTTTCGGCGGTGGTTCCGCGTTCTGTGCGGATCTCTGAGGCGCCCAGCTACCAGCAGACGGTCATGACTTACGATCCTTCCTCAAGTGGTGCTCTGTCCTACTTGGAAGCCGCTGCTGAAATAGCGGAACGCTAGAATCTTCAATACCGCAACGCATGGAGCCAGGCTCGTCTTGGCTCTACCACTGGAGGGATTTACCCATGAGCGAGAAGCGACGGGGCCTAGGCCGCGGTCTTGGCGCGCTGATTCCAAGTTCCGCCGCAACTAATGGGTCCGGCAACGGTGGGACCGTGTCGCGGCCTGTGGATCTATTCTTTCCGGAGGGCCGTAAGAAGACGGAGTCACCGGAGCAGTCTGCCACTCCAGTAGCGCCGCGCGTTCAGGAGAAGGAAGAGGCGGCTCGTGCCGCACGTACCTCCTCAGCTGAAGCAACCTCTTCGAATTCTGTCGAAGAAAAGAAGACCGACGACAAGAGGAATGAAGGCAAGAAGCAGCCGGCTGCTGCAGCTCCTGTGAAGAAAGCTCCTACTCGAAAGCCGCCGGCAGCAAGCGCGAAGACAGTGCAGGATCCCTCCCCCGCTGACGGTGCTTCAGTCGAAGCAGAGACTCCGGCGGACGTCCACGGCCCTGTCGGGCCCGCTATTGAAAGTGTCCCTGCCGACTCGGGCGTTGAGTTGGTAGAGGTTCCCGGTGCCCGCTTCGCGGAGATCCCCGTGGCGGACATCCATCCTAACCGGAAGCAGCCGCGCAGCGTCTTCGATGAAGACGACATGGCCGAGCTGGTCCATTCCGTTCGTGAAATTGGCGTGCTCCAGCCAATTGTTGTTCGAACATCAACTGAAGACGGTAGCGAGCCCTATGAACTCGTCATGGGTGAGCGCCGGTGGCGGGCCGTACAGGCCGCAGGGCTTGAAACCATCCCTGCGATCATTCGGGATACAACGGACGACGACCTCCTGCGGGATGCGCTTCTGGAGAACCTCCACCGCAGCCAGCTGAATCCCTTGGAAGAGGCTGCTGCCTACCAGCAGCTCCTGGAAGACTTCGGTACTACCCATGAACAACTTGCCGACCGGATCGGCCGTTCACGCCCCCAGGTGTCCAATACTCTTCGCCTCCTAAAACTTCCCCCGCTGGTGCAGCGCCGCGTTGCTGCAGGAGTCCTGTCCGCCGGCCATGCGAGGGCCCTGCTCTCCCTTCCCGATGCGGCCGCCATGGAACGCCTCGCTCAGAGGATTGTGGCCGAGGGAATGTCTGTCCGAGCAACAGAGGAAGCCGTAACCCTGTACCAGGACCCGGCCAAGCCTGCGAAGAACAACATTCCGCGTCCTGGCGCGAGGCATGAGCGGCTGGACTATCTCGCCTCCTCCCTTTCTGACCGCCTTGATACCAATGTCAAAATCTCCCTTGGCGTCAGGAAGGGTAAAGTAAGCATCGAGTTCGCTAGTGTGGAGGACCTGAACCGCATCATGGATGTGCTCGCTCCTGGTTCAACCAACTAGTCGAGCAGAAAAGGCCCGATGCCTCGCGAATCGGGCCTTTTCTGTATCTGGTCACCACATCTTCTAACGACGACCCCATCCTGCACAATTGGATACCACTGGGAAGCCTGTGCGGATCGCAGAACTTGCTGACCTGTAGGTCGCCGAGGGGGCTGGCGCGGTACGCCGCCATCCCCACGGGGGTATGAATGGTAGCGCAGGCGCCCAATCCACTCCTGCATGCGGGAATTTCGACTGTGGTTTCTGACGTCTGTAGACTGAACAGCGCTCCGTGGTGTAGCTGCGAGTGCTGCATGTTCCTTTGATACCTCCCTGGGAGTCAGGCGTCCCATCACCTTGTCTCTCAGGTCAGTCCCCTGCTAGTGCAAGGCACACTAGTGCGCATGAACCATTGCAGGTCGCGCGGCAGCGGTCCCCAGTACCAGTGCAGCTGCCACGGCCGACGTTACGGTTCTACGGCTTCTACGGGTTCTGTGTTTCACGTGAAACGGGGCGCCACGGGCCAGGGTCTTGAGCTATCGCAATCGTCAATGATCGCCTGGATTGACCGGCGAGCAGGAAGATTTCCGTGTGCTTCCTGCGTTCCCTCCCCCAACACAGTGGACTTTTGCCAGCGATGTGGATCTCTTCGCTGGCAGGCTGAACATGAGAGTCCAAGCTGATCCGACGCCTTGTGAGTGGTTTGTCGTACCTTGTTTGCGCCATAGTTTGGCTTCCGCGGGCCTGGCACCACGCCCGAGTTGGCGGATGCCGCTTATGGACGTGCCCGTACGAACGAGCTGGTCATGATTCCCTTGTGTGTGCTGTAAAGCCGTGCTTCGCGTCTTTGGTGGAACCCCGTATCGCTCTACAGGAGGTCCTTGTGATCCCATACGACGATTCTGCGTTTAGGCCGCGACATATGCACGGGCACACGAACTATCCGATCTTCATGCATCAGCTCGTGTGGCTAGCTATGCGTTATTTACGGCGGAAAAGCATGCAACATGGAGTGTTCGCGGTAGAACCAAACCTAGTTCATGGCGGGAACATAGCTTCAACTCTCGGTGTTTGGACTACTTTTGTACAGCGGCGGGTGCCAGGTACGACGAGGCTGGAATTTATACCCCAGTGGCGTCAAAAAGCCATCTCCGTGCACTAGTTTCACGTGAAACATCGCCCCGGCAGCCGGTCAACTGATTTCTTCACGGGGAGCATCTTCACCGGGAGAGCTTCACTCCCCGACTCAGGCAGTTATCCCGGGATAGCCGAGGTGTGGCTCTTCCCGGGGGGTCGAACGGAAGACAAGCAAGCTGAATCTTCCTTGAATTATGCTCCTCAGGGACCGCAGGAGTGTTTCACGTGAATCCCCCGTCCGCAGCCGACACAGAGCTGAGAGAGGCCGGCGCCGCCGCATCTCCTTCCGGGTGCAACTCATCTTCCGGTGTCCGTGGTCAGCTGCCACCGCCCGTAAGAGAAGGGGTCTATTTGCTTCTGCTCCGGGCAGGGTGTTCCCTCTATCCATTAGCACTTGCGGCGTCCTTTATTGCGTAACGGCCAGCTCTGCCGTGCGCGCTTGGTACTCAGCCCTTCGGGGGGCACCAACCAACTACGGCGCGTCGAATGCCACCCGATAACCGCTTGATGTCGGCCATGCCGGTATCCACGTGCATCACGCATTCATGCACCAGGACAAAGGGGTTGCGGTCCGGTGGCTACCCTGGTCGCGACGCGACCGTAGTGATGTGCGCGGTCGGGACCACGATACGAGAACGCCGGCGGCCACTGCTGAATCCGCAATCCACGGTTTGAATCCCTCGATGAGTCATAGCTACCCCTACGCCGATACAGGCGAAACGGTAGTACGCGGTCCTGTGGGAGTGACTGATTGGCCCCACCTAATTGACCCCGGATGGACAACCATCTGCATCCGTGCGGCGCATCGGCACATGGCGCAGGAGGGAGTGGGCACTCCGACGAGCAGCAACGGGACTCTAGCGCCGTTGGTCGGGTGCTTCGACGGGCCATGTTCTGGCGGTGGATAAGGTTGTGGATAACTCTGGGGATTACTCCGGCCGGTGTTGGTGATAACCCGCTGCTGGCCGAGCGGCCTTGCTCGTATTTGTGGGTTGAGTGGGGATCCGGTGGCTGCGAGAATGCTGGGCCGGGTGCTGATGTTTCACGTGAAACGGTGCGACCGGCGGGCTTCGACCCCTCGGCCCGGCAGACGTCGCATCACAAAGGGTGATTATCGCGGATCGATGTGGCAGTGTCGGACGTAAGCGGCCTTATGTGGGCCTCGGTAAAAGTACGGGGCGTCGAGTTCGAAGTCGAGTGCAGACCTGTCGGCTCCCAGACTGAACGCTCGCGGTTCGAAACCGCCTTCATAGGTCTGTGGATAACAATGTGGATAGTGTCACGCCCCCCTGTGGAAAACGATGTGGAGAACTGGGAGGAGCCGGGGCCTACGGACATGCGCGAAGCCCCGCTTTCGGGCCACTTCAACTGCTCCCCGACACCAGCATCGAACTGTGTTCGCATTGCCCGATCTCGATTCCTGGTACCTGGGCGGTCGTCCTAGCTGACAGCCAGCACTATCCTGCGTCGCTGCGATTTTGGGTCAGGAGCGGCGCTCCCGTACACAGTCCGCCTCTGCTTGGTCCGGCGCTCGATGGAACCATAAAGTCGTACCGGGAGGTGGCACTCACCTACGAGGCCTCTGTGTTTGGACGTATGCGGCTTGGGACACGTCGTATCGGAGTCCTGCCTGAACGAGGCCAGGGGGCTCCACTGCGTACCAAGGCGTCGATCGGGGGGACCATCGCGCGCGCCTGCTGCGAAATGATGTGCCAGCATGCACACCGCTACTGGGCCGCTCCTTACAGCGGCCGCTTCACGATTAGGGCATAGGCAGGATGTTTGAAGAGGAGCGCCCGGCGGTAGAGCTGCTTGGGGATCCTACCCAGTGTCTCAATGGGGAAGCGCTCCCTTCACTATCTGCCACCTGTGGTCGATTCCTAGCGAAGTTTCACGTGAAACATCTGCCCGCTGTGGGCCCTCTATAAGGCGTTCCACGTGAAACATCCTGCCTTGCACCCGGTCAAAGGATCGATGGAGCGCGTGTATCATTCACCTGCCCCGTGTGCGCTGTCTCCGCGGCATAGGAACCGTCTTCTTGCTAATGAGTGTCCATAGGACACGAGGACATTGGTCCTAACGCCTGCGTTGCGATGTCGCGCCAAAGGATTTATGAGGTGAGCCTTAGCCAAGGTAGGGCTTCCCGCGAAGGCGGTGATCTTGTGTGCTCCGCCTCCCTACTCGCCACGGGTAGCCAATGCCAGCGCATCCGTAGGACATTGCAGTCGCGCCGGCGCCGTGGGTTGAGCCACAGAGATTCCAACCGCAGCTCGCACAAGACCTGGCAATCGCGAGTTGCTGCGTTGCCACCAGCAAGACACTTCATCGCCGTTCGCCTTCACGTAACCAGCGGCACTCCAAAGCGTCATTAGTCTGCAGGCTGGCGCTGACAATTGCCTAGCTCCGGCGCAGGCAGCACAAGCACATATTTTCCGCTCGCGTGTAGCAGTACCCACGCAGTCACCGGAAGACGTTGTGGGCAACGTAGGTGAACCAGGCTGAATATGCTCAGGGTCGACGTTATGAAGCCGATGTACGCTTACATGTAGTTGGCTGGCGCGGGTTTTCGATCCCTACACTAAAAGGTCGAGTTTCCCGCGCCGTTTCACGTGAAATCATGGCTCCCCGGGCACGCGGCAACAGTGGAAGGAAGGACTCCACCGCGCTTGAATGTGTGTGGGGCCCGCCCCTCCTGTCCCACCTCTACTTCTCGGTTCTATCGCAACCCGGAGCCGTGACGATTGGAGCCGGTGCGTCAATTCTTGCAAGGCGCTCCCTCGAAGGGGCCTTTCCTCCGGCTGGGTGGCCGAACCAAGACAGCCCTGGGAGGAGGACGGCCCGCCACAGCGAGGACATATGCAACAGACAAATCTCGCAATGAGTCCAAGAGGGGCACACAAAAGCCCGGCCTGGTCACGCGCAGGAAGCGCTGCCGTTTCACGTGAAACATCATGCCGCGCACGCAGTGTTAGGCGGAAAGGACCTGCCGGACCTGCCGGACCCAAAAGTCAGGAACAAGCTTTGCGTAGTTGGCGAGGGATACAAGAATGGCCACCGCCTTTCGGCGATGGCCACTCCTCTACCACTCAGCTGCCCGGGCTACCGGGGATAATTGAGCTAGGACAGAACGTCGGAAAATTCCTTCTCAAAGAACTGCTTGGGCTTCGCGCCGATAACAGTGCTCTTCACTTCGCCGCCCTGGAAAAGGTATACGGCGGGTATTGACGTGATTCCGTACTCTGCTGCGATAGCGGGGTTGTCGTCGACATTGACCTTGACGACATCGACCTTCTCGCCGTATTCCACCGAGATTTCGTCTAGGATGGGCCCAAGCTTGCGGCAGGGCCCGCACCACTCAGCCCAGAAGTCCACGATTACTGGCTTCTCGGAAGACAGTACGTCCGTGCCGAAACTTGCGTCAGTTACATCTTTAGCGTTGCTCATAACCTTTTATCTTTCTCTTCGGATAACAGTGGCGCAGATTATGCTGGCAGGTCGGCGAGGTAGTGTTCGACGTCGATGGCCGCCACACAACCCGAGCCCGAGGCCGTAATCGCCTGGCGGTATGTCGGGTCTACGACGTCACCCGCAGCGAAGACACCGGGGATGCTGGTTCGGGAGCTTCGTCCTTCAACCGCGATCGTTCCCTCCGGAGTCAGCTCAAGGACGCCCTTGACCAGGTCGGTGCGGGGGTCATTTCCAATCGCCACGAAAACGCCGGTGACGGCGAGATCGGAGATTGAACCGTCCAGCAGGTTTTTCAACCGAAGTCCAGTGACTTTGTCGGCCCCCAGTACGTCGTCAACCGTGCTGTTCCAGACAAAGTTGATTTTTTCGTGGGCAAGCGCGCGCTCGGCCATGATCTTGGAGGCCTTCAGTGAATCGCGGCGGTGGACTACCGTTACTGACTTCGCAAACTTAGTAAGGAAGAGAGCCTCTTCCATCGCGGAGTCCCCGCCACCGATGACCGCAATGTCCTGGTTCTTGAAAAAGAAACCGTCGCAAGTTGCACACCAGCTAACGCCGTGCCCCGACAGCCGCTTCTCGTTGGGCAGGCCAAGTTCCCGGTAGGCAGAGCCCGTGGAGAGAATGACGGCCTTTGCCTTGAACGTCTCCCCCGTGGCAATCGTGACAGTCTTGACCGGGCCTTCCAGTTCCAAGGCGGTTACATCCTCGAACTGGATTTCCGTACCGAAGCGGGCTGCCTGCTTCTCGAAGTTCTCCATCAGGTCAGGCCCCATGATCCCTTCCGGGAATCCGGGGTAGTTCTCCACGTCCGTGGTGTTCATCAGTTCGCCGCCGGCCGTCACAGATCCTGCCAGCAGCAGGGGCTTCAGGTTGGCCCTGGCGGTGTAGACGGCTGCGGTGTAACCCGCCGGGCCTGAACCCACAATAATGACGTCGCGTACGTCCGACGTCTTTTCTTCGATGGTCACTGGACCGTGAACCTCTTCCCTTGTTCGACTCGCCCCACTGTGGAGGCCGGCCACATGGCACAACTGTGTCCGCCTGCTGAATATTCCAGCGCCAGGACAGGGTGTACCGCCGGGCAAGACAGAGGGCCAGCCGTCGCAGGACGCTCTTTCCAGACTACATTCCCACTACGAATGTCCCGGCTCACGGGAAGTCACATGCGTGCGGTGAAGAAGCCCTACTGAACCTTAATCTCAGCCAACCGGAGCCCGTAGCCGTAGCGGGTCTTTGGAGCAGCCAGCTTGGGAAGTGAATTGATGGAAACAATCACATACTGCGCCTGTACGGGCTCCGGGAGGGGCATGTTCAGGTCAGTGGAGGTGAAGCTGCTGGTTCCCACAACCTTGGCTCCCTCAGTGGAGGGCTGGTCGTTGGTGGAGACGGTGATGTTGCCGCCCGATCCCCCAAGCTGGGAGAGCGTGATGGACGAGATGGTGGCCGGGCTCTTCAGCTTCACCACCAGGGGAACACCCTGCGGCGCCAATCCGCCCCAGTTCTCCGTGGCGAACTCCATGTCCGACCAGTAGCTTGCAGCATTGCCGTCATACGCCTTGACCAGATCTCCATCGAAGGTGGCGGCGAAGTCAAAGTTGCCTTGGCGGCTGACGCTCTCGATGGCCGGCGGTACAACCGGCGCTTTGGACGGTGCCGCCTGCGTAGCGGGGGCAGAGGCCTGCGGAGCATTGGTGGTGACCGGAGCGGCGGTGGGGTTGGCCTGTGGTTCCGACTTGAAAAGGCTGCCCAGGTTGGTGACGGCGAAGATCAGTCCGGCTATCAGCACCACAGCCAGGAGGCCACCCACCAGCCAGCGCATGGAACGGGGCTGGTTTTCGGATTCGTCACGCCCTTCACGGTCGTCGTCGTAGTCGTCGCGGTCAGCGAATGCGACGCCGGCTGCGGCGGGAGCTGCCGCACGGGCGAAGAGGGCTGATTTGCCTTTTACCCGACGCGGTTCATGCTGGGTTTCGTCAGTGTCTTCGTAGTAGTCCTGGTCCCCCGCCTGAACGTAGTCGTCATCGGACCACAGGGAAACCTTCGGTTTGCGTTTCTCCGCGGACGGCTGGGCCTGGGTGGCAGCCGGAGCAACATCGTTCGGGCCGGTATCGGCATCTGCGGAGCCGGCACGTTCAGACGCGGGCGGAGCAGCGTTGGCTACCGGCTGGGCGGCAGTGGCATCCGGATCAATCCGGGAGGCGCCCGCACCCGAGCCTGCCTTCGAAGCGGCAGCACCAGCGGCACCGGAAGCAGCGGCGGCGCCGGCACCAGCTGCACCTGCACGGCTGGAGGAAGCAGGCTGCCGGGCCGCGGGACGAACGGGAGGCCGGGGCGGTACAGCGGGAGCGGAACGGTAGGGATCAACCTGGTTCGGGTGGGAATCGCCGTAGTTGATGTACCCGGCCTCGACGTGGTCTTCTTCGTCATACGGTTCGGGCTCGTTGGACCGTGGCTGGCCAAAGATCTCGCTCCCCAGCGTGTCCGTGAAGAACGGCTCCACGTACGGAGGGTTGGGCGCGACCACCAGATCCAGCAGATCGGCGGCGGAAGTGTGGTTGGTGATGAGGTAGGTAGCGTCCTCTGTGACGCCAAGGTCCAGGACCTGCACCGTGCCGGGGCGTTCACCGGTGGCCACCTCGCGGGCGCTCTGCGCAACCTGCTCGGTGTTCTCAGGCCCGGCAACCAGGATGCTGACCGGGCGGTTGAGGACCTGGTCCACACCGTCCAGCACCAGATCGTGGTCGTGCGAGGCCAACACTGTGGCGGTGACCTTGTAGCGGCCGCCCAGTACTGATCCGACATCGATCGGGTTGGACACGTGTTCCTCCTAGACTGTCCGGGATTGCCGGCCTCAATGGCGCAACCGCCGTTCAGGCGCCGCGCACGGCCCGCCTTGAATGCAACTACCCCTGTACCTGTTCGATCCTAGCCGATCCGCCCCGGACGGCCGCGGACAAGACTGCCGCCACAGGGCACGCGAGTCACTTTTTACGCTTGCGCCGGGTGCTGAAATACGGGTTCTCGCCGGCTTTCCCCTGGTAGGTGCGGCGTCCGGGGAGCGGAATTTGTTCGCTGAGCAGGCCTCCGCGGGGCGTGCTCGGCTGGTCCTCGCCCGGCAGGTAGGCACCCTCGGCACCTTGGCGAGTCCCGGCGTCGTATGTTTCCTTGGGGCGGCCACTCCGCTCCGGATCCGGGCCGGCGCGGAAGGAGACGGCGTCGAACTCGCCGGAAATCCGTGGGATGAGGCCGGTGTCCACCGAGGTTGTGGCCCGCTCGGGGCGGTGCCCGGAGGGCCCCTCAGCAGGAGCGGACGACGGCGCGTCCCCGGCATCAACAGCGGCCTGGCCGCCCCGGCCGAACCTCCCAAGCAGCGGCCGGAGCATGTCGCTCAGCTCGGAGACGCGGAACCGCCTGAGGAGGACGAAGTACACGGCCAGCATTACGGGCCCGACCACGACGAGCGTCACCAGCGCCGTGAGCCGGTTCTGCCAGGCAAACCCGTCCGGGTTGTAACTGCCCATGAGCCAGAGCGCGCCGGCGCCGGCGATCGCCGAGCCCAGGGCCGCGTAGCCCATCCGGATGTACGAGTTGGCGATCCGTGCTCCGTCCAGGTGGCCCAGCATGCGCCGGAGGAAGAACGCGCTGATGACCACCGAGAGGATGTTGCCCACCATATAGAGGACAGCGATGGCGTAAATGATCTGACCCACCGGCAGGAACTGGATGCCGAAGGCACCGGCCACGTAGACCACCGCGAGCAGCAGCTGCACGTAGAACGGCGTACGGGCGTCCTCGTTGGCGTAGAACACGCGGGACATCATGAAGTTTGCACTCATGAACGGCGTGCTGAGCGCCAGGATGGTCAGCGTCTGGGCCAGCATCACACCGTCCTGCCGGGCGCCGCCGGAGAAGAACATGCCCAGCGGGCCGGCCAGCGCAAACAGCGCCAGCGCGCCGAACACCGTTGCAACGGCCATGGTCCGGAGGCCGTGCGAGAGAGCGTCGCGCAGTTCCCCGCGGTTGCCGTCCTGGGAGGCCCGGGTCATGCGGTTGAAGAGCACCGTGGCCAGGGACAGGGCAATGATCGAGTGCGGCAACAGGTACAGCTGGCTGGCAACCTCGAGGACGGCGTTGCCGGGAAGGGTGGAGGCGGACGGGTCCCCCGCCTGCTGCAGCCGGATGCGTTCGGCGCCGGGGATGGTGGCGATGCGCATGACGTACAGGAACGCCAGCTGCCCGACGGCGGCCGTCAGGAGGGTCCACACGCTCAGCCGGGCAGCGTGCCCCAGTCCCACGCCCCGCCAGCCGAACCGGGGACGGAGCCCGAGCTTCAACCGGAAGACCGGAACCAGCAGGATGGCGGTCTGGGACAGCACGCCGATGGTGGAGAACCCGGCTACCAGGAGCGTCTGGCTGGCTCCCCAGTTGTCGATTGTGTGGGCGTTGATTTCGTTCGTGCCGAAGATCCAGATGAACATGCCCAGCCCGGCAATGGCCACCAGGTTGTTCAGGATGGGCGCCCACATGGCGGGGCCGAACGCGCCGTTGGCGTTCAGGACCTGGGTGAGCAGGGCATAGAGGCCGTAGAAGAAGATCTGCGGCAGGCACCAAAAAGCGAACGTGACGGCCAGCGCCTTCTGCTGTGGCGAGTAGCCCTGGGTGGTCAGGTCGATCACCGCAGGCGCCGCAAGGGTGACGAGCGCCGTCAGGCCAAACAGGATCAGGACCGCAAGCGTCAGCAGCCGGCTGATGTAGTCGGCTCCCCTGTCCGGGGCCTTGCTGGCCTTTATGATCTGCGGAACCAGCACGGCATTGAACACGCCGCCGGCCACCAGCAGGAAGATCAGGTTGGGCAGGTTGTTGGCGTTGATGAACGTGTCATTGACCGTTGAGCCAAGGCCCAGGGCGGTGCCGAGCATCCAGGTCTTGCCGAAACCCAGGAAACGCGAAACCAGCGTGCCCGCAGCCATGATGGCGCTGGAACGCGTCTCGCTGACGCCCGCTGCTGCGGGCTGGGCAATATCCCGGGCCGCCGGCTCCGGGGGCACGCCGTCAGGTGCCGCGTCATCGGGCCGGCCGGACCGGTCGGAGGGGAAGTTGGTAGCTGACATCGACTTCATCGTCTCACCCGCCGGCTCTTAACACTGCAATGACGACGGCGGCGTCCGGGCTTAGAGGTGCGCGGGCAGGACTTCACGGGCGAGGTCGGCGATGCGGCGTTCATTGGGGAACGACAGCTTCCGGGCCAGCTCCTGGATGGGTACCCACGCCACGTCCACGGCTTCCTGGTCGGGATCGTTCTCGATGGTGAGTTCGCCGCCGGTAGCGCGCAGCAGGTAGTGGTGGACCGTTTTGTGCACACGGTGGCCGCTGACGGTGAACCAGTAGTCGATGCTGCCCAGGGGTGCCAGGATGACGCCTTCGATGCCGGTTTCCTCGGCTATCTCCCGGACGGCGGCCTCTTCGTTGTTTTCCTTGCCTTCCGGATGGCCCTTGGGCAGGCACCATTCCAGGCGTCCGCCCCTATTAAGGCGGGCGATAATGGCCACCCTCAGTTCGGCGTCGGACGTGTCCACTACGACGCC
>Ga0308169_10004706_pt1 | contig 12650 bp, 17 predicted proteins | sample PhyBR1_2_FD_202139 | JGI IMG/M metagenome (GOLD analysis project Ga0308169, IMG submission 202139) | Phyllosphere microbial communities from UC Gill Tract Community Farm, Albany, California, United States - DLSLSB.R1 | ecosystem: Host-associated > Plants > Phyllosphere > Unclassified | place...
TTGGTAGTTTTCGCTTCTGTTCTAGGCATTCCAGCTGTGTGCTTTCTCTTTCTTTCTTTCACCTCTTTTCTATCGTTCTGTCTCTCGCTGGTCGGAAATCATTTTGAATGGGTTTTTTTGTCTCGCGAATCTTCCTTGAAGGCTGCACCTTCGGAGAGTGAAAGCGACCTCAATTTCAAGGACAGTCTCCTGAAACTGAAGCTATGCATAGGAGATCGAAGAGGACTAGGACGTTCGAATGCGCTCGCAAGTGAGGATGGAAAGAATGCGCTTAGGAGACGGCGTTCATCTACGAATCGTGCAGAAGCTCTCCTCTGCTATTTATGCGCGCTATCGACGTGAGCAACCGAAAAGCAGTGAATTCGAAATCAGTCTATTACCGCTTCTCCATGCCTTCTCTGCCCAGCGTCGCTAGCCACCTCGTGTCTTCTGTCACAACCTTCATTCAGCTCTAAACCCTTCCCACTTCCCGACACGACTGCCTCGTAAACTATCAAGACAGAAGTGCTTCCGAGAACGATCTCTAACCGGGATTGCTACGTGCTGTAGACTATGTCAGTACACGAAACGGCTGCGCGATACATCGGGAAACTTGGCAGTATGTGGTACTGTAGGTGGAGGTACAGCGATCACACGGGCTGTACCAAAAAGCTAAAGTCCAGACAAGTTGCTCTTTTCCTCTCAGCGAACCGTTCTCCGTCGAGGGTTGTTCACCGCGAGCCTGTTCTGCAGGGCTTGATCAATCACATCGAGAATGAACATCTCAAAGACTTCACAGTCCATTACTTCTGTAACCTGTGTGATTACCATTACGCAATGGAAACTGTACGTCCTCTGATTTCTCCCTGAAAGTAGCTGAGACCGACTCTGCCGGCTAATGGGATACCCATAGGGGTCAAAGAGCACCAAGAAAGCCTTCACACTGATCTCGAGTCCAAAGCCGTCGTTTGCGAATTCTGTTATAGAGCGGACTGGAGCAAAGCGTTGAGCTCGATTCTTTCTCGACCGCCTATAGCATTCACTAACAGCTGCTCGCGCTTCTAGCTTCGGCGTCGGTGATAAGCACAATAAGTACTGTCCTGCAAGATCTCCCGATGTTGACCCGGAGAATCGCCTGCCCGGGAGAATCTGGTCGAAAGCATTGCGCAGATATCGGTGGCTCGTACGTCTGATGCCTCCTCCCCTCCTCGCAAGCTGAAGACTGATATATTGGCTACGGAGTATATAGTACGTCGACCGTCGCGCAGTACAGCTACTTCTCGGCGATTCTCGAGACTTGCAGGTTGTCCCTTGGAGTCAGGAAGCGGCTTTGCTCGACGAACGCGACGTTCCGGAACATCACTACTTCAAGGATGGAGATCAACGCCCTCGTCGACCAGAGTACGATCCTAGGCTGCCGAACAAGGAGGACATTGAAGATCAGCACTTGCAAAAAGTCCTCAATTTCAAGTCCCTACCGAAATATCGGGCCGCTGTATCGTACCGCAAGTCTCGTATGTATGATGACGTAGCCAACTCGGATCTCTAGGTCGGAGCTGCTAACGACAGTATTCCATTGTGGCTTTTCCTCGAATTCCGTGTTGGTTGTTATTCTCTTCTGTTTTGGTGTCTTGCTTCAAACTTCGATTCTGTTCACCCCTTCGTTGATACTTGTTTGTTTCGGCTGCAAGGCCATAGAGTTCGATGGACGCCTTACGAATGTGCTCGCGGCGAACGGGAGAGAATGTTCGATCGCTCTCGGGGTCCTCGAAGAGAGCATACGAGATTCCGAGAGGGACAGCAGAAAGGGTATAATCGTTGCAGTTGGTATATGGTAAATGGAGGTCATAGAGGGTATAGATAGATGAGGAAGGGAGATATGTCGTGGGAAGACGGGAGAAAGGTGGAGAACGAGCGGGACTGTTCAAGCGGAAACCTTTGCGAGTGGCTCTCGAAGTTGCGCTTCAGCTGCACGAATCTATAGGAGGTATGAGAACCAGATCAGCGAATGAGAAGCGACAAGGAGAGAGCAAGAGAAGCGATTCTTACCTTTTTATCGAGCACTTTCCAAGGTGTCACCTCTGTCCCTATTAGGATCAAGAGGAACGAGGCGATAGAGATGACTGCTATCCTCCCAACCTATTCAGGGAATCAGGTCGTTAGTTCGCGTGTTGAGAGATCTAGCGAAATCGAATGAGAAATCACCTCAGTCTCCAGCATCAATGGATCCCTCGAAGCCCCTCCAGTTCCTCTCTGTTCATTCCAAGTCCCTACCGCTAACGCAGCGTACATTCCAACCCTTTCCTCGTCTGCTAATCCTTCATCATCTTGATAACTTGCTTTTGGAAACAAAGGGTCTTGAACCGGTACTGAATGGGAGGAGATGATGGAGCCTGAAGAGGAGGATGTGAGGATTGCTGTGTGAGGTACTCCTTGTGGTGTGGTGAGTTGAGAGAGGAGAGAAAGGAGAGATGACGGAATGAGAATCATCTCGAGAGCAGTTTGATGGAGGATGGACTGGGTGAGGCTGATCGTGACGAGTCGAATGCTGAACGGAGTCGGGAACGGGTCAAAGGGCGAACTGAAGATGATAGGAAGAAACGAAGAATGGTTTCGCAGAGAGCGACTCGCAAATTCAGACTCTGTTGGGAATTGCGAGAAGCGAACAGCTTGCAATCCGAGAGCGTAGTAACAGGAGAGCACATAATCGCTTGCAAATTCAGGAGGAAAGGAACGACAAAAGAGTCAGAGAAATGCGAAGAGGGGGAAAGTAAAACAGGGTTGCGAAGGAGTATCGAGTCGAGGTAAAGACGACGGAGAGTAAGTACTATAGACAGAGAGAATGTACAAATCGGGGGCACTGATTGGACTGAAAAACACGAACAAAATCGGAAAGAGCGAGATTATAGAGATGCGAGAACGACTTCCTTTCTTTCCTTTCTTTCCTTCAAGCTTCGAGGTTGACCTTATTCCTCATCGTCTCCACCATCTGCGATATCTGTAATACCTTGAGCGGTGATCATGAATTTCCCTTCTGCTTCAGGTAGACAAGGTGAATCGACAATTTTCGCGACTCGTTCTGCTCCTCGACCTTTCCTCATTGATAGACTATTACTCAGCAGGTAGAGATCAGTGATTGTTCAATCTCGGAGGAAGTGGTTTACCGAAGTGGGCGAGAGAGATGGAGACAGAAAGAGAAGGGAAAGGGAAAGATGAGAGGACAGAGAGGGAAGAGTGAAGCTTACCGAGTTGTAGAAGCATGAGCCATGATGTTTCCTCCGATAGGTTTCTTCTGTTCACCGGCCATACCAGGCGCGTTATCCACCGAAGCTACTACTTGATTCGTGACAACAACAGCAACTCCAAACTGCGAAAGAACGGAACTCGCTCGTCAGTTCCCTTTTCTCCCACCGAGCGGAATTTGAGGAAGTGACAGTGAGCTCACCTCATCGGCTAGACGCATTAGATTGCGAAGGAATTTCGCGAGATGCATTTGACGAGCCGAAAGTTCACCACGTCCAGAGAAATCGGTACGATACAAAGCCGTTACTGAATCGACAATGATCAATGAGAACCTAGTATATCCCTTCTCATCAGTACATCGCTTCTGCCTCAATTTATGGAAGGAAAGAAGAGAGAGAGCTTACCTAGATTCACTCATCATAGCAGCCGCAACGATCAACAATTGAGATTGATGATCCGCGTTGTAAGCCCTCGCGTACGCGACATTGTCTAGGACGTCTTCACCATTCATTCCGTATCGTTCGGCAATCGCGAGGAGACGTTCAGGTCGGAAAGTTCCTTCGGTATCGATGAATAGACATTTGCCTTCTCCTCCTTTCATATCGCAAGGTAGCTGTACAAATTTTTCCACGCGATCAGTATCTTGTAGAGTGTATACGTACTGAGAGCGAAATGGAAGCGGACTTGACAAGTCACGGCGAGTTGATGACAGATTTGACTTTTTCCAGTTCTGAATTCTCCATACAATTCCGTAATCGCTCCAGTTTCGATACCACCTGAGATAGCGTTCGATAAGATCGTCAGTTCAGTACCATTGAGAATTCACAGAAGCGCGAGAAGCGCGAGGAAAGGGAGCAAGGGAAGAGAAACTTCAAAAAACGAACCTCCTAGGATGTTGTCGAGTGCGGTTGAACCCGTAGTAATCGCGACTAGATCCGCACGGCGAGCGTGGCTGTCAACACAATGCTCACTCTCACGTCAATATCGAGTAGCGAGCGTATGAGAGAGCGTTGGAACTGACAATTCAGTAGCAGTAGTGAAACCCATCGGAACCAATTTCGAAACTACGCACGAACGAGTCATCCACTATCAGCTTTCCATCAGGCAGTGAAAAAAGTAACGCGAGCGTACCAGCAGCCAAAATCTTATCTGCCTTAGCCTCTGAGATGCCTTTAACTTGAGTCAACATTTTCTTTGGAGTGTAAGCCACGGCTTCCAAAGTGGTGTATCCAGCATCTTTCAACTTTTCACAATCCTTTGCGCTCAACCCATGTCCCTACAGAGTTGAAGGGAAGTGAGTGAGAGGTGAAATAAACAAATGATGGCAGATGAGAGGCGTACGACTAGGATAGCGACGGGTTGAACGGCAGCTCGGTTCGCTTGTTGTTGTTCTTCATCTTGTGAGGCTTGTGACATGGTTTTAGAGTGGGATTGCAGAGTTTGAGGTGGCGGAAGAGAGAGGGGAGAAAACAAAGTCGCGTCTCTCGCTGCCTTTGAAAAATTGACAAGTCAAATTCCAGACTCGCTCGCAAGAATCCTTCTCGCTTTCTCATTCTCTCTGCGCCTCCTTTCAAGAATATGTACGATTCATTCTATTCACACGTCGACTAGACTCGCTATCTACAATTTCGACACCGTTCCCTTCCGATCTCGCTTTTCCGTCTTTGACGCCTTCGCTCGTCTCCCCCTCATCTAATCCTGTCGCTTCAACGTCTCTCTCATCGAACCACTCAACAAATATAGTCTAGATGATAGTAGCGACGACTTTCCTCGTATGAGGGTATTTCCTAAACTCTGTCAAATAGATTCCTCTACAAAAAACGATTATTAATGATCAATCATCAATCTACATCGATCACAAGCGTGTGTGTGTGAGAGAGAGGGAGGAGCCGAACGTACTGCCAAGTACCTAGTTGGAGTCGACCATTTCCGATGGGGATTTGAACGTTGACTCCAATGATGGAGGATTTAGTGTGTGAAACTGAATCATCTGGACCTGTAGCGCATCGAAGCGAACGGCGGAGTCAGTGACAGTACTCAAACTCAGTAGCCAAGGCATTGCGCCGTTCGACAATACGGGGATCGAGAGAGTCGAGGGCACGAGGGAGAAAAAGGAAAGCGAAACCTTACCTTCATCTACGTGCTCCCAAGGAAGGGACTCGGGTACGACAGTGTCCAACGCCATATCCATATCGGTCCTCACATCGGGATCGCACTGTTTACAGTACGAGATTAGCGGTCTTGTGAAGTGGAATTGTGAGAGCGAGAGAGGATTCTTTACGTTTTCATTCAAGGATAATCCAGCAGAAGTGTGTTGAAGGAAGAGGAAGAGCATTCCAACCTGTCAAAGTCTCGAGACTCCTTCAGCATCTCCTGATAGATCAAGCTGAGCTGAGAGAGCGTGCGAAACTGACTTTGACGTTCTTCAAACTGTCCCCCAAACCTCTAACTATTTCATCCGTGATGAGATGGCAGCCCTTGGCTCTCGTACTCAGTTTGATAGTGGTTTGGAATCGATCTCCTGATTGAATAGTAGACATATTGCGGGCTTGCGAGAGAGTTCGAAAGGACGAGCGAAAAATACTGGATCGTTTCGTGAGTTTGTGCGGGTCGAGCGAGTGGGTAATGCGTGCTCTCGAGAGTGATATGAGCGAGTTTCTGATCGAGCGAGTGGAGTGTTGGAAGGCAAGAAGCGATTCGACTTGGAGGTTGCTCTTTCCCCTAGTACTTCACTTTCTCCTCTACTTCAAAATGGCCCCTTCTGTTGCTGTCAGCGTAAGCTTCACTCCTAACGACTCAGCTAGCTCTCGGAGGAGGGATTGGGAGATTCCCGCCTTTTCTCATCGTCCTTTCGATTTCATGGATACATCTGGACCCTCAACACTCTTACAAGGTGCTGGATTAGGAGTGGGAGTGAATCAGAAACTAGGAATAGGTTACAGTGGATTAGGGAGGGGATCAATCGAGTTTGATGAATTCCAACATCTTCTCATCTCATCAATCTTCACTCGGCTGCCTTACCTACTGAGCTGACTCTACCCGTTCCTATGCTCTTCCTCCCTCCCTCCGATTCGAATGATATAGGTTGTCCGATACTCTGCGTTAACTTTCGGAGTTCTTTACGGAATCGTCCACCGTCGAACTCTCCAATCACAGTTTGATTCAAACGCCGCACACAAGGAGGTCGAGTTGAGACAACATTGGTTGGAACAAGCAAAGGAGGCGTGGGCTAAGAAACAGGCAAACTCGAATGGTCGTAAGTTTTTCATTCTCTCTCTTTCCCTCTTCCCTCCTTTCAGGACAGCGCTCCAGCTTCCTGGGTGTGACTCGATACGCACGTCGCCCGGAGAAGCTAGAAAAGCTGGATCCCTACGCTTGACAGAAAATGTTACTGATCACGTTTTCCCTTTCCCTCCTCCCTTTCCTCCTTTGCCCTCCTTCCTTCCTTCTCACGTCCCTTGCACAGTCGTCACCGACCCCGATGCTCCTGGATTCGACCTCGAAAAGCTCCTCCAATCATTCGAAAAGTAGACGACCCGCACTACCAAATCATCTCTCTTCCTTTCCCTTCATCTCGACTTGAAAACTGTCCTTCCTCCCCCCCCTCCCTTTTTGTTATGGTCCCCTCACTTGATTCTTTTCTTTCACTTTGTTCTTTCTCTCCAAACTGCAAACCAACTCTCTTGCCTTCCATCGGTACTCTCAACTTGTTTCGAAACGAGCGGAATTCGGAATCGAGATGGCTCGTTCTGGTCATTCGACCTCTTGCCTGACTATATCCGGCCGTACCTCTCTGAAATAACGAGATTCTAAGGTATCCCTAATTGAGCTCAATTCGAAGTGTAACGAGTGGTGGTTTTGCATTTCGCAAGATTGAAACTGATAAGATAAGAGAGAGAGAGAGAATAGTGTCCGTTCAAAGCTAAGCTCTGACGTCCTCGTCGACTGTTTGCACAGCTCGAGGCAATAGATAGATACGAGGAACCAAAAGGAAGGGAAGTCTAAGTGCGAAAATGCGAAGAGTAACGAAGGATGAAAGAGGATATGTGCGAGAGAGTAGTTACAAAGAGACCTTTCTGAATCGAGGTTCTTGAGGGAAATGAGAGGTCTAGTTGAAGAAACAGACGAGTCCGACGAGGAGTGCCGAAATCGAAAATCCAAGTTTCGATCCTCCGTTCGTATTGTTCTGACTACCCGTCGTGGGTTCGGATCCTCCTGAAGTACTCGTTGCTGATCGTCGAGTGACGGTAGAGGAGGGGTTATCGTTTGATTGAGAGCCAGAGTTGGACGAAGAGAGAGAAGTTCCTCCGATCGCTTTTGGCGTAGCGACGAGGATATCGTACGCATTCTCGCTTATTCCATAGAGGGGGCTCGTCATGTGCGAGCTAAATGACACGGGAACGATCGAGGCATCGATTACTCGAAGACCGGAGACTCCGTAGACCCTCATAGCAGAATCGACGACTCCCCCGAGCGACTAAAAACGGAGGGAACGGTCAGCAACAGCTGCTAGAGCAGAGCATAACGTAGAGACATACCTCGGGAAGGAGAGAACAACTGGAAGCAGGGTGGTACTCGGTTGAAACTGCTCCTCGAAGCCAAGTTTCCCATTCCTCTGTTTCCGACAACTCGCTTCAACGTCAGCTCAGCCCTTTCACGGTAGAGACAAGGATGCACTCACCATCAGTAGAGACGGCAGAACCAGGAGAGAGCTCAGAAATGACATATTCCGAGAAAGGAGCCGTTTGCGAAAGTCTACGAGCGAATTTGAAAGCTTCTCGGAGGACTTGAACGTCGGCGGGACTGTTCACACGGATATGATCAGCAGAGAACGAAAGAAGAAGGAGCAAGGGAAGCTTACTGGGTGAGGTAACCGGCATCAATAGCGGGAGGATCGAAAGTGCTCGTCGAATTGATGAGGACTGATCCACGAGAGAAAGGGTGTTGGATCGCAGCTTGGATCTGAACGGTAATAGCATCTCCGTATCCTCCGTAAGTTCCAGTGTTGGAGAGAAGGATCTCAGCTTGACCGACAGCAGAAGGGAGAATGTCGTTCATATCAGCGTTGTAGGTCGCTTCGTATCCTTTTTGAACGGCCGCGTTCGTCGAGTAGGCAGATACAGCAGCACTTTGATTCGCTTTGACATCTGTGATGAATTGTTGAGCAGCTTCTTCTCCGAAGAGAGTCTATAAGCGGGAATAGAACGTCAGCTCGGGAATGATATCAGAGCAGAAGGGGACACTCACGGTGAGGTTGACGTAAGCTACAGCGTTGTTAGGAGCGGTGTAAAGAGAATCGGCGCTTCCTTCTTCCCAGAGTGCGAGCTGCTCGGCGGCGAAAGTTGTGTTGGCGTTGAGCGTGTCACCACTGATTGGGAAAGTCGTGTTGAGAGTGATCGAACCGGACAAGTGATCGGTGAGGTGATATCCGACACCAGGAAGATCGTATACGACGGGGATTCCGAGGGGAGTGAGGAGATCTGAAGGGCCGACACCGGAAACTTGGAGGAGTTGAGGAGAACCGATGACTCCGGCAGAGAGAATGACTTCTTGTGAAGCGGAGACGGTGTATTTCGTATCGGCAGCTGTCGCAGCGAATTCGACTCCAGTCGCGGTCGTTCCATCGAAAATGACTTTCGTCGCTTGGTAACCCGTTAGAACGACGAGATTCGTGCGATAGTTGACGGGATCGAGGTAACCAGTCTTGGCGTAAGAGCGAGTCCACTAGAAGAGTACTTTGGAGTCAGCGCGCAATCTACAGGCGCGAAGGGAAAGAAAGAGACATTTACGTTGGTAGGATTGATCGCAGAGGTTGCGATAAAGCTTCCCCATCCTTGTCCTCCAGCAGGATCGCGAGTCTCGACACCCATGTTGGCGAGAGTCGGAATCCATTCGTACTGGGATTCGTAAAAGTATCCGGGATAGCTGTAATGAATGGGTCCATCGAGTCCGTGGAGAGATTCGTCGAGAACCATCGAAGCTTGTTCGATATGCGAATCTGTCGGTGGGGTCCAGTTCTCCGACTTCTTCAGTGATGGGTATACAGTGTCCCATCCCCATCTCTCCGTGTCGTTCGCAAGGGTCGCCCAAGAGTTCTGTTCGATCTCGCTTTGTCGAATCATGTAAAGTCCATTCGTAGCTGATGATCCTCCTAGAACTTTTCCTCTTGGCCAGTAGATCTCCCTGCCGTTCAAGTTTGGTTGTGTCGTCGTATCATACTGCCAATCGTAATCACTTCCTTTGTTTGCGATACCTGCGAAGAAAGAAAACGAAAAGACTCAGACTCGTCAAGGAGGGATGACAAGGCAGAATAGCAACATACCTGCGAGGTAAGCTTGAGCTGGATTCAGAATGGTAGACTCGACTGCGCTTCCATCGGAACCACTGCGAACGACTTTTGGTTCAGGAAGGGAATTTCGGCGCAGAATAGATCGAGAGACTCACGCTTCGATGACAGCTACCGTGATTGAGGAGTTTGCCGTCAATCGATTCGCAATAACTAATCCAGCGGTTCCTCCTCTGCATCGCGTCGCAAGAGTGAGAATCAGCGATCGAATCTTTTGCGAAAAAGATTGGTCTGGAAACTCACCCAACGATAACATAATCGAACGTTTGATCAGCTAGACTAGCAGCATCTGTCACTGTTGATCTCTCCTTCAATCTCCAGTCGAGAGGAGGTTTCTCTGCACTTGATGAAGCTACTGCGAGACTTGAAAGCAAACCAACCGCGATGGTGGCGGACTTGAGCGACATCTTTGGGTTCGGAAGAGTTCGAGGGATAGGGTATGAAGGGAAAGGAGATGTGTTGTTGCTCGTTGTGAGAGATCGAAGAATGTCGAAGGACTTGGAGTCTTGGAGAAGGTGTGAAATTTCGAGGGGTCCTTGCAGTCGTTCTCCTCTATTGTAGTGTAGCTTGTCTATTGAATAGTCTTGTCGCGAACAGTATAGGAAAGCGAGGTAGAATGCAGACCGGCGAGAGGGACTTGGTCAAAAAAAACACCGAGGAATTTTCACGAAATTTTCAGGGGATGGGAAACGCGTTTCTCTTCTTTCCTTTCTGCCTCTCACCTCATCTCGACCTTTCCTAGCTCTACGCTACGGAAAAGCTACGCGTCAACGCCTACTCGTTTGCGGATGCTTAATCATCCGAAAAAAATGTGGACTGCAGATCAATCAGCATCATTACGGCCGGCTCTTTCTTAGCCATGCCTTTCTTCCTGCTTAGCTGAGTGGACGCTTGGTCATCGATATCCCACGAGAAGTAAACCGGCGCTTTTCCAGCTTCTCTTCTTTTCTCTCTTGCTTTTCTTCTTGCTCCCACCTCGACTCATCACCATCATGCCTAGTCCTCTTGCGATCGGCTCCTCTATTACTGCACCATTGACCTACTTCGGAGGAACAAAGAATGGTTAGTGACTTTGTCTTGATCTCGTTCTCAAAAACCCCACGCTGACCCTGTCTTCTCGAACCGAAACAGGCGAGAAATCATACATTCTACAGTACAAGCACGATGTACTACCTCCAAACAATTTCACGCAAGACAAGGTCGAAGTGCCGATTTACGACCTGCGACCATCGCTCGCTGATCCAGAATTGAGGAAACAAATCTCGACCGATTCGACTGGATTCGCTTACGTCGATCCCGACCTCGCTAGAACTGAGATGGAGTACAAAGACTGGGAGGATGAGGAAAAAATTCAAGGGCATTATTACAACGAGGTCACAGAGTGAGTTCATCTCGCTTTTCAATCTTCGCACAGTTGCTCACGTTCTTCGTCTTCCCGTTGACAGGCTACTGAAGAAAGTCACGGGAGGAAGTCGGGTAATCATCTTCGACCACACTATCCGACGGGGAGACCCACCTGGAGTGACTACTCCCGATACCGCTCAATCGAGAAAGCCTGTCCAAGGGGGTGATTCTCTGTTCCTCTCCTCTCTGTTTCCGATTGCTGAACTGACCCAATATACTTCTCCTGCCAGTACACGTCGATCAGACACCTCTGTCAGGAAGTAGGCGAGTAATCCGTCACGCAAAGGAGCAAGGACTCGACGGAGAACAACTCTTGCGAGGTGAGTTTTCCGAAACTACCAATGATCTCTTGAGCTTCTCCCCGCTGACTCTTTACCGATCAGGTCGCGTACAATTGATCAATGTTTGGAGACCTCTCCGAGCACCGGCGCGCGATATGCCCTTGGCTTTCTGTGACTCCCGCACGGTCGACAAAGAGAAGGATCTCGTCTACTCTCGTCTCCTTTACCCTCCTCCAGGTCAACCAGGTCATCAAGTCGAAGGCGAAACGTTCAATGTGAAGCATAACGAGAAGCACGATTGGTATTACGTCCCGGATATGGGCCCTCAAGAAGGTGAGTTACGCTTTTAACCGTCGAAAACAACTTACTCACTCGATCCGACTCGTTTCTGCAGTGCTACTCCTCAAATGCTGGGACAACACTTCAGATACTCTCACACCTCATACCGCTTTTGCTCACCCCGAATACTATGGCAAGGAGGACGTCCCTCCTCGTCAATCGATCGAAATCCGAGCGTTGGTCTTCCACCCTGCCGAGGAATAGAATCGGTGGGATGAGACGCTGTCTGTACAAAATTGAAACGAAGTCTACCATCATTTCTAAGCTGGAGCGGGAAGACCCTTTGAGTCTTGAGTTAAAAAAAGAGAGGAAAGAGAAATTGCGAAAGGCTTTCGAGACGATTTCTGCATGTTTTGTTTACACCTTGCGAGGCGCGACAACTTCTATCGACGTATGGGGTCGATGTACTCCCTTCACAATGCCTAGAACAACGCTAAGCATGAGACTGAGAGAAATGGTTTTGCGAGACGATGACGAAGTTTCCCGAAGGGAGTAAAGCATGGAAAGTGAAAGAGATCGCTTGGATAAGTTTCGATACGACTCATGAACAGATAGACATATTAAACGAGTGTAAATACTCGATTGCGAAGTGTGGCGTGAGGTTGATCTCCCGATCTTTCGCTTCTCTCGTTTCTTCACATTTCTCAACTTTTAAAGAAGCAACACATAGACACAACAAAATAATTATGGCAAGAGGAACACCTAATAGAGGAAGAGGGAATGGATCTGGTAGCTTTACACCGAGAGGAAGGAGAGGCAGAGGAGGATCTGTGGTCAGACAGGACCACTCGATGGCAGAGTTCAACTATTCAGATTTGACAGAGACTGGTCTAGGTGAGTTCTAGCTCTTATCGGTTCGAATAGTCGGAAATCGCACGTTCGTTGACCTCATCGCTATCAGGTTTCAACCCTTCTCCTACTCCATACTTGCCGTTCGCACCAGCATCTCCCGCACAACCTTCTCCCGCACATTCTGGTACTTCGACTCCGAATCGAGGAGGAAGAAATGGCAGGGGAAGGGGAGATTTCGCAAACTCGCCTAGAAGGGCAGCGAGTTC
>Ga0308169_10004707_pt1 | contig 12650 bp, 17 predicted proteins | sample PhyBR1_2_FD_202139 | JGI IMG/M metagenome (GOLD analysis project Ga0308169, IMG submission 202139) | Phyllosphere microbial communities from UC Gill Tract Community Farm, Albany, California, United States - DLSLSB.R1 | ecosystem: Host-associated > Plants > Phyllosphere > Unclassified | place...
GGGCGAGGCGCAGGCGGGCGGACGAGGGGGACGAGGAGGAGGAGGAGGAGGAGGGGGAGGGCGGCGCGCTCGCGGGTCGAACGAGGGCGCCATGGCGGGTGAGCTGGATGGCAGTCGGTCGTGGTGCAGCTGTCCAGGGCCCGGCGGGTGGTTGACGAGAGCGAGAGGGGGCCCGGCTCGTCGCCCTCCCTCTTCGCCGACTCGCCTCTGGTCTGCTCCTCCTCCCGCTCCAACCGCCGCAGAGATGCTCCGCTCGTTCGCTCGCCAGCCTACCAGGCTCATCGCCGGCACCCGTGCCGCCCACAACCAGGTCTCGCGCGTCCCTGCGTGCGTCCACCTCCTCCTCCTCTCGTCGTCCTCATCTCCCCCTCTCCTCGGCTGACCCTCCTGCACCCGCAGCGCACCGCACACCCCGCCCTCGGTCGGGCCCGCACAGGCACCCAACCGCACCACCACCTGGTCAAAGTCGCAGGCGGCTCGGTCCGTCTCCCCTCTCCCACTCTCCACCTCCTCCTCCCGGCCTCTCTCCCTCCTCTCGCTCCATCGCTGACTTCCCGCTCTCACACTGCGCGCAGCACCGAGGCCATGGTCGGCCCGCGCTTCGAGCAGACCAATGAGACGTTCCAGCCCCGGCCACTCGCCGCCATCGAGCTCATCCAGGACGAGCCCATCCGCCTCGTCGAGGGCCGCACCGCGGCCTGCGACGGCGGTGGCGGCGCACTCGGCCACCCGCGTGTGTTCGTCAACCTTGACAAGCCCGGCCCGCATGCGTGCTCGTACTGGTGCGTCCATCTCGCTCTCGGCCGTTCAGCCTCGTCCGCAGCGCAGGACCTGACTCCGAACCTTTGCCTCCCTCGCTACAGCGGCATCCGCTACGAGCGCGACCACTCGCACCACCACTGAGCTTCTCGGATGACGTCGGTCGCGAACGAGGGCGGTGCGAGTCGAGGCTGAGGACGAGCATGGAGACGAGGTCGAGGCGGTCGTGTAGAGTGTGTGTGCTTCCCTGGATTCCCTTCTTCGCTGTTTGCCACTCTCTTCCCTGCGAGATGTTCGTGTCGGCTCTTGGGAGCGTTCTCTGCAGTCAGAAGAGCTCGTTGCGCCGAGAGGGAGGCTGTGCTGCTCTCCTCGACGACGGCCACCCGACGGCGCGAGGACTTGCCGCGCTCCTCCACATCTCGCTCTCAGCGCAGCAGCACCGACTACAGCTTCAGCTCGTGCGTCTCTTCAACCTTCCAGCAGCTCGCCAAGTCGCACGGCGGAGCGCTGGACGAGGCGCTCGCGGATCTCATCGCTTTTCGGCCGGCCCGTCGTCAGGGATCCGCGACGGCGGCTCGTGGAGGTGCGCAGAGGGCAGGGAAAGTCTCTGCAGGGTGTGGATGGAGCTGGGCGGGGTCGACCTTGCAGCCCTCAAGCCGAGCGACACGAGCTGACCTTCTCCTTGCTTCCTCCTCGACTCGGTCCCGCCTCTCCCCTCGCCTCGCACCCACCTGCGCCTCTCTACGCCCGCACATCTGCACCCTACGGCTTTCAGCGCACACGCTTCCACCCCGGCAACCCTCCCTTCGCCCGACTCGACCTCGCCTCGCACCGCCTCCTCCTCGACCAGCTTCATCATGGCCGCCAACGCAGCCAACGAGATCGACAACCTCATCAGCGGCTCCGGCTCGACCGGCGGGCTCGGCGTCGCAGGCGGCAGCGGCGGCATTCCGTCCAACTTCGACGCCGAGAACGCGCAGAACGACGATGGGGTGCGTCGCGGCTCTTCCTCTCTCGCTTGCCGCCGGCGTCGCTCTCGGGCTTCCCTGGCCTCGAGCAGGTGCCACTGTGGCTTGTGCACGCTGAGGCGGAGCGAAGGGCTGCAGGGAGGCGCCATGCGCCGCTGTTGCGGCCCCTTGCGCGGCGGGAACGGCTCAGCGACGTCGCGCACGATGCCGGAAGTCGCACTGACGCTCCTCCTTCACTCCTACGCAGATTGAAATGGCCTTCGCCGTCACTTGCATGGAACAGGCTGAGACGTTCTTCAACTTGATCACCAAGGTCAAGCCGTCGACGCTCAAGCGGTTGACCAAGTGCGTCCCTCGCCCGCCCTCCTTCGCCCTCCTAGTTCGTCGCTGACCTGCTCTCCGTCTCTTCCACTCCCCTATCTACTCCTCCCCTCGCCGGCCCTCCCACGCCCATCCTCGCTATCGCCGTCGCCCGCACGCCTTCGCCCGCAGGTGGGACGAGGAGATCGTCGAGGCGTTCCTTCAGAACTTCCCCGAATACAACTTTGCCGACAAGCTCAAGGTGCTCAACGAGGACGAGATGAAGAGCGCCAACGGCAAGAGGCGGTGGAGGGAGTTCATGATGCCCTTCGAGAAGAAAGTCGGTGCGTCGCTCCCTCACTCTCTTTCGAGCACCCTCTCGCTTTGTGCGTGACTTCGAGAAGCAGCGAGCTGACTCCTGTTTCACTCCTGTACCTCTGCGACCGCAGACGAGTACAACTTTGGCACCCTGATCCGGCTCGACTGCACCAAGGACTACTCCGAGGCCAACTCGATGTTCGGTCCGTCGCTCGTCCTCGCCGCTCTTCGCCTTGTCCCTCTCCTCTTCCTTTCCTGCGCTCGACGCATTTCGTGCGCCGTCTCGCCGACTTCGGGCAACTCGACGTCGGCCCGACCCGCTCGGACCCTCGCTCCTCCTCCTCGGCCCTCTCCACCTCCCCTCTTGCCCCCCTCTTCGCCTCGCTCCTTCAACAAGCCTCCCGCTCTCTCGAGTCACCGCACTGACGCTCGAGCCCCTCGCCCTCGCACGCGCACGCAGGCTACCGCCTCCAGTTCTACGCGATCGAGATCCTGCGCAACCGCAAGGGGCTCAACGACGACGTGTGGCAGCAGGCGCAGGACGACCCGAACGCGTTTGCGTGAGTCGCCGAGCACGAGCGGGTCGAGGTGGACGGCGGTGAGGCGGTGAGAGAGGGCGGACGCGCAGGATGGGCGGGGAGGGATGGTGAGTGACGGACGAGCAGCTTGAGCGAGGTGAGGAGGGCCGTTGTGTAAAGACAGTGTTCGATGCTTTTCTTCTCCATCCTCTTCTCGCTGAGAGAGCTGTACGAGCGAGAGCGAGAGCGAGAGCGCGACCGACTCTGAGCAAGATCCTCGAGCACGAGCCTCTGTCGCTCGGACAGGCTAAAGCAGCGGACGTGCGGTACCAGCGCTAGGGATGTTTTTGCATGCTGCGACGACGAGAGAGAGAGAGACCTATGGAACCGAGAAGAGTACGCGACAGACGAGGGGGAAGCGGGAGGGGATGTAAGGCGAGGAGAAGGGAGACGACGATGCGACGAGGGTCGTGAGGAAGGGCACGGCGTGACGGAGAGGTCGGACAAAGACATTCTAAATGACGGAGGAAAGAGGGAGAGGGAGAGTAGGCGGTCCTGAAGAGGCCGCCTGCGCGAGGGAGAGGGTGCCGAGGAAGCGAGAGAAGGCCGAGCCGTACGCCTAGCGCTTGCCGAGCTCGACCGGGACCCCCTGCTTGGCCACCGCCGGCTTGACCGACCGTGACGCCGCGTAGACGAGCCCCGCCATGAAGCCGACGAGGATCGAGCAGACGTTGGAGAAGTTGGCGGGGTCGCCGAAGAAGAGGATGCCCGACGCCGCGACGGGGAGCTTGTTGAGCGCGCCGACCATCGAGAACGTCGTCGACGAGGTCGTGCGCACGGTCCAGGCCGTGCAGTACGAGATGAAGACGGCCGCCGCGCCCGAGAAGGCCATGAGGCTGAGCAGGCTCGTGCGCGTCTCCTCCGGGCTGCAGGCGAGGCTCACTAGGGTCAGGACGACGCTCAGAAGCCGATGAAGAGAGAGAGAGAGAGAGAGGAGCGACGCACAAGTTGCGCTCGAGGTTGTCGGACGACCAAGTCTCGAACAGGAACGAGAAGATGACGAGGACCGGGATCGAGAGCAGGTTGTTGTAGAACATCGAGTCCCAGTCCTTGAAGTTGGTGATCTTGATGCGCTTGCGCATGGCGAGGACGTAACCGGCCGAGACGAAGCAGTTGAACTGCGAGCAGCGAGGCGAGCAAGGAGGTCAAAGCGCGTCCTCTACGAGCAGAAGGAGGGAGACAGTCGACGCACGAACATCCACAGGTAGCCTGCGCTCGACTGACCGCCGGGCTTGGGCGCCGCAGCGACGCCGTTGAGCCAGTTGAGGAGGTCGGGGCTCGCGGCGATGAGGGACGAGACGACCTGCGCGCGCACGCTCCTCGTCAGCTCTTGCACAACACCAACGTCCTCCGCATAAAGACGAAGGCCGCACCATGAGACCGAACGAAGCGAGGGTGAGCGGCGTCACGCTGCCGCCGAACCAGAGCACCTCGCCGTACGCAATGAGGATGATGGTGAGGTTCTTGAAAATGGTGTACACGGGGACCGAGAGGTATTGCTGCGAGAGGGGGCGCGTCAGCTGCTGTCGCTCGAGCAGGGGGACGAGCAGAAAGAGGACGCACGAGCGACTTGGACCCGGTGTAGATGACGAGGACGAGGAGGAACGAGATGGGGAACCACCGGCGCGCGTCCTCGCGGTCCCAGTCGCGGAACGTGATGACCTGCGGGGAAGCTCGAGTCAGCTGCCTGTCTTGCTGGAGCGAGACAGGAGGGAGAGAGGGACGCACGCCCAATCGCTTTGCCGTCACGACGCACGAGACGCAGACGACCGACTGGATCGTCAAGAGGAGGAAGTTCATGTTGAAGCCTTTGCCCGACACGACGAACTCTGCGGGACATCGAAGGGGCAGGGTCAGCTGCTGTACGAGGCGGAGGGACCGCGAGGAAAGGCGAGGAGAGGCGACTCGCTGTTGACGACCTGGGAGCGTGCGAGAAGGAGAGTCAGCTCGGAACCGGCGTGCGGCGGATACAGAGGGAGCGTGAGCGCACCGTCATGAGGATGCTCGACGCGCAGTAGCACAGGACGGGCAGTGCCGGGTGGTTGAGGGCGGCATCGAGCGGCGAAGGAGGCGGGCTCGCGAGGCGGTTGACGGCCGGGCTCGCCGAGAAGCTGCCGGTGCGCGAGGGTGCGAGTGCAGGGTCCTGGTCCTGGTCGACGACGATCTGGTAGTCGCCCTTGGCGGCCGAGGAACTCATGGTGGGCGAGCTGCGGCTGGACAGCGTGATGGAGGAGGCGGGGCGGCGAGGCTCAGAGAGGTCGGCGGCGGTGGAGGGGTGGTCGAGCGCGCGCGCAGTCGCTGGTGCAGTAGCTTGGTGGCAGGCTGAGCTTGCTGGAGGACGAGAAGAACCAGGCGAGGGTGAGGACGGAGAGTTTGGGCGAAGGCTGGCTGCGGTTCTCTGTGCGGTCGACGCGAGCGCGAGCCGAGACTCACTCGGCGCGCGCAGAAATGCGGGGTCGGCTCTCTCGCCCGCCTCCTCGTCCTCGTCCTCCTTCGCTCTCCCGCTCGCCTCTACATGGCCCTCAGCCTCTCCCGCTGGCTCGCCACCCACGGCGTCTGGCTCGACCCGCGCGTCCACCTCGAGTCGACTACCGGCACCAGCTCGTCGTCGACCTCGGTCGCATCGACCTCGTCCATCCCAGCTGGCACCACTCGCAAGTCCTGCTCGCTCTAGCTCGCCCCGAGGCTCGCGCGCTACCAAGCTCACGTCTGCCGATCCCCTGCGCAACAGTCGCCCGCATCCCGCTCGACCTCGTCCTCTCGCACCGCTCGTCGTCCCTCGCCGCTGTCCTCGACGAGGACGACGCCGACACGCTCGCTGCACATGCGCCTGCGCTGCGCCTCGCTGTACACGTCGCCCACGAGCTCGCCCTCGGCTCGCGCTCGCGCTGGGCGACCTACCTCGAGCTGTGCCCGCCTCGAGAGGCGGTGCCGGTCGCTCTGCTGTGGAACGGCGAGGCGCGCAGGTGGATGCGAGGGACAGAGCTCGCCAAGGAGTGCGACAGGATCGGCGTCAACGAGGTGCATTTCCCAGTACTCTTCCACCGACGCCAGCCGCTCACGCTCGTACCCCCTGCAGGCGGTCCTCGAACGGTTCTACGGCAACGTCGCCCTTCCCCTCCTCTCGTCCCTTCCCTCGACCTCGTCCGCCTCGATCCCGCCCCTGTCGACCTTCCTGCACGCCTACACGCTCGTCTCGTCGCGCGCCTTCCAGGTCTCGGCCTTTCACCCTCTCGCCCTCGTCCCGCTCGCCGACGCCTTCAACCACTCGGACCCGCCGCACGTCCACCTCGCGAGCGACGCCTGGGTCTGCCCCGAGTGCGGGACGCTCGGTGCCTGCGAGCACGACGACGAGGGCGAGCCTGGGCGCGAGCGCGAGTCAGCGCTCGAGCCGCCGCGCACGTCGTCCTCTCGCGACGAGGCCGACACGGTCGACATGGTGTGCGAGCGCGGCGTCGAGCCCGGCGACGAGGTCTTCAACACGTACGGCGGCGCCCTGTCGAACGCGCACCTCGTCGCGGCGTACGGCTTCCTCCTCGAGGGCAACGAGCACGACGTCGTCTCGTTCGAGCGGCGCGACGGCGCGCTCGAGACGCTCGTGCGCCTCGTCGATGCGGTCGGCCGTCCCGAGTCGCCGTGCGACGAACTCGAGCGCGAGCTGGACGAGCTCGATGCAGCATGGCGCGCCGCCTCGGCCGATGCCCCTCTCCTCGACAGCGACCACCCGCTCATCGCGCCTCTCCACTGTCGACCGTCGACCTCTTCATCACATCCCGACCTCTTCATCGACGCCGACGCTCGTCTCTCGCCCGCTCTGTGGCTCGCCGTCGCGCTCGTCGCCCGGCGCGCCGCGAGCCGCACGGTCCTCTCGTCGACCGAGAACGGCGACGAGCCGCGCGCGGCCAAAAGGGCCCGAGCAGCTGCGCAGGTGACGGAACGAGGAGCGGATGATACGCTGCAGGGCGCGGTGCGGCTCGCAGAGTTGGCGGGCGAAGCGTGGCGAGCGGTCGAGGAGGCGGAGGAGGGAGGTGGAGCAGGTCCCGAACGTGCTTCAGCGGACGGCGGCGAGCCAAGTGGGGGTGAGCAGGTGCTCGAGAGCGAGGCGCTGCGCTGGGCGAGCGTCCTACTGCATGGCTTGTGCGCAGCGCGAGTTGAGGAGCAGGTCGAGGAGGCTCGAGCGCTGGACGCGAGCGGGCTGTACGTGCGAGCTGAGGTGCGCACTCCTTTCTCGTCTTCCTCTCTCTCGCCATAACAAGCTCGGCTTCGTCGCGCGACGTCTCGGGCTGACCCGCAAACGCCCCTCGTCGCCCGCAGGAAGTCGACGATCCCCCTCTACGCCTCGCGGTCGAGTTTCTCGCCGGCGAGCGGCTCCTGATGGAACGGGTCGTGTCGCAATGGACGTTCGTCTAGCTCTTCACCTCGCAACATTCGAGAGGACCTTCGCTTGTGAGCCTGAGAGAGGCTGCTGGGCTCGAGCGTGTCCTCGAAAGCGTGTCTCCGAGACTCGAGCTGCATGAGGAAGCGGAAGCAAAGCTCTTGGTTACAGGCCCGAATCTATAACTTCTACATCGTGTACTGTAAGGATTTGCGGTCGGCAGGAGAGAGGAGCAGCCGGCGAGGACCGTGCGCGCGCCCACCTCGGCCTTCTCAATCACGAAACCGACTCCGCCGCTCGTCGCTCATCGCCGGCGCTCGCCCATATCTTCGGGCCTCGCCTTCAAGCCCGACGCCCGAAGTCGATCGTCCTGCGCGTGCGCCTCGAGGCCTGCACCGGCACGAGCGCGCCGCCGACGCACTCGGTGCCGTCGGCGACCTGCCCGAGCGGGACGCACCCGCCCGCCGGCGAGCACAGCGAGAACGTCGTGCGCGAGGTGCACTCGAGGTGGGTGCGGAAGTCGGGCGAGAGGGCGGCGGCGTTGAGGGCGGGGGGGGAAGGCGGAGGGGTCCGAGAGCGGGGAGGGCGAAGGGGCGGGGACGTCGGCTGCGGGCGCCGAGGTCGACGAGCTGGGCGCTTCTGACGCCGCTGCAGGGTCGGTGGAAGACGTCGTCGAGCTGCCCGAGGTCGTGGAGGAACCCGCTGACGTGTCTTCGCGCGGCGAACCCGAGCCCGAGCCGCTCGACGACGACGACGACGAGCCCGAGGGGCCGACCGTGACGGACGTGTCCTCGTCGTACGAGCACCCGTCGATGACCGTCGCAGGCGACGAGCTCGACATGCCCGCGCCGTACGCGACCGACGAGCCCGGGTTGGGGAACACGGGCGTCTTGCCCTCGGTCGTGATGCACGTGTCGCCGAGCGTGTTGGCGCGGAACAGGCCGGGCCCGGTGTACGACTTGGCCGTCGACGAGCCCTGGATGTCGACGATGGCGCAGTTCTGCGAGGAGGAGGAGGCGAGGGCGAGAGAGGAGAGGAGAGGGTCGAGCGCAACGAGGTCAGCGTCCGGCTCGAGCGCGTCGATGAGCAGGAGGGCGTCGAGAGGAGAGCAGCGACGCACCATGTACTCCTCGCGGTTGCCGACCAGGTTGAACCACGTCCAGGCAAACGTCGCCTTGGTCGCCGAGGGCAACCCGCTCGGGATCGGCACGCTGTAGGTGCTCTCGAGCGGGCACCCGCCGATGACGCTGTGGATGACGGCGAACGACTTGCCCTGGTCGTAGCTGACCGAGAACTGGCACGACCCGCCGCCGTGCGTCGCGCCGCCCGCCGCAAACTCGACCTCGAACGACGAGCCGGCCTTGAGCGTCGCGACGGCGTTGAGCGAGCTGTACGCCGACGGCGTGTTGTAGCCCTTGCACGGGTAGTTGGACCCGTCAGGGAACAGGGGCGCCGTCATCGAGTAGTCGATGTTGGCCTCGGCCGTCTGCGGGTCGAACTCCGAATTGATCGCTGCGGGCGAGGAAGGGGACGAGCGTCAGTCCAGCTCCATTTGCGAGAAGTCTGGACGAGCGCGTCTGCACAGCGCCTCGTTGCTGCTTGGCACGTGGTGCTCGTCTCGCCCCTCGAGAAGGGCGCCAGCAACGGCCGAGGCGGGAGGCCGAGCGACAAGGAAGAGGACGCACGCAACGGCTTGACGAGCTGCATGTGCGCAGAGACGACGCTCGTCGCGACGAGGCCGAAGAAGAGGGTCGGGCGGAGCATGGCGGTGGTCGACTCGGGGCGAAGTGGGGGTCCGAGCGAGGGGGCGAGGCTGCGAGTGCGAGTCGGACGAGTCGAGGGCGGCGTCGAGAGGTTGGTCGAGGAGGCGCAGGCGGTCTGCTGAGGACGAAGGTGTGCAGGAGGTGGGAGGCGCAGGAGAAGAAAGAAGGAGGCGAGGAGGATGTTGAGGAGGGTCAGCGTGCGGCGAAACTGAGCTCGTCGGAGGAGGACGCACTGTGCACCCTCTCACGCCCACCAGGCGCATCCGCGCCTCGTCGAGCGCACCCTGGTTCCTCCCTCCTGCCCTCCTCGAGCTCCTGCAGCCAATGCAGGACGAGCGGGATGACGACGGCCGAGACGGCCTTCCCAAAGCAGCGCCCTCGTCGAGACGAGTCGAGCCGATCCGCCTCACCAATCGCTTCTGGGGCGCCAGGCCGCACGATTGCGCTCAAAGCCAGCACGCAGACGTAGCCAATAGCGCACAGCGTCGAGTATCCGGCCCGAGGAACGAGGGTCCCGCGAGCTCGTCCAGGTCTGGGCCGGCAGTGGGCACCAGGGCGGGACGACCGGATGCTGCTCACCCTGCCGAGCCTCGACGAACGCACCCTCGCTCGCCGACGTGTCCTGCGGACCAGCCGCGGCATGGCTCGCAGCGCTCGAGCCCGCTCGTCGTCGTCGGGCACGCGTTTCAGCCGAGCTGCTGCCCATCCGTCTCGACCGAGCCCATCTCTGCGCGCCGAGTGCGCGAAGCGCGGTACCCTCGAGCCCCTCCAGCAGCTTCGACAACGCGCAGCGCGTCACGCTCGCAGAGCCGCCCACCGCCGAGGCAGAACCCGTCAGGCTCGCACGGCGGGGGTCGTCTCGCGCCCACAGGCCTGGCCCATGTTCCCGCTCCGCCGCTTCAGCAACGAGACCGCATCCTCGGACGCTCCCCCTCCCTTCTGCTGCACCCCGACTCAGCGAGAGGAGACCTCGCTCGCCGACGACCGCTCCCACCCTCGAGAGCGAGATGAGCAGGGACGACAGACAGCAGGAAGCACCCGACCATGTACCCAGCCGCTCAGCGTCGGAGCACACGAAGGGCTCCTGCAGCCACTTGTACGTGCCGTGCCGGTGAACAGGTCGAGGTGGAGGCGGGCGGGCGACGACGAGGCGGACGAGGGCGAGGGCTGAAGCTGAATGGCGGGCGGGTCGTCTGGGCGGGGTAGCGGGCTGTATAGAGCTACAGCGTGGGCTCGGTGGCCTCGCTCGGGCGGTCGAGAGCGTGAGAGAGCGAGGCAAGGCAGCACCGCCTCGGGTCGCCTCGCTCCTCCTCCTCCTCGCCGCATTCGCTCATGGCCAGCCTCTGTACAGCGAGGCACGAGGCATCGCTCGAGTTCTCTGCGCTCGGACAGGCCAACCACGTCCCGACCGGCCTCTACCTCTTTCCGAGCGAGACGACTCGTGCGTCGCTCGTTCACTCAATGATGAGCGCCCTGTGCCTCGAGCACCGCTCGAGCTGGGGTGCGGCACCTCGTGCATGCTCTCGAGCTCCCCTTCTCGCAGCCGGGCAGCGCAAAAAGGTGCAGTGCGGGCTACCGCCCACCTCGCCTCGCTCCTCCTCCCCGCACCCACCTCGCCGACGAGCAGCTCCCTCGCCGCACGCGCACACAAAGCTGACGCTCCCTTCCCACGCGCGCAGGCTGGAACGGCGTCTGCTTCGTCCACCGCGGCTACTACGCCGGAGCCGTCCTCCACCTCACCCTCACGATCCCCTCCTCGTACCCAAACGCGCCGCCCATCGTCACGTTCGACTCGCCCATCTTCCACCCGCTCGTCGACCCGTCGTCGGGCCGCATGCGCCTCGACTGGCGCTTCCCGACCTGGCGGCCGCGCGAGGACCGCATCGTGCAGGTCCTGCACGCCATCAAGGCCGCCTTCAAGCGCAAAGGGCTCGACGCGCTCAGGGAGGCGCTGTGCGCCAACGTCGAGGCGTACCACCTGTGCGTGCACCACTTCTCTTCGGCTCTCTCTGTCGCTCGACCTCGGCGAGCGCGCGCTGATGCGACGTAAGGCGCCCGCAGGTACCGCGAGCAGACGCCCGTCTTCGCCCGCCTCGCCTCGCAGTCGGCCCTCCTCTCGGGCTCCGCCACCTCGCTGTACCACCCTCCGCCATCACGCAGCGAGGACGCACTCGTGACGCCCATCCGCTTCAGGCGCCTCGAGGCGGGCGAGGAGAACCGGCTCGCCGAGGAGGTCGAGGCGCTCGGGCGCGCAAAGGTGGTCAATGGGGCGCACGAGCACGAGCGAGGCTAGCGCGACGAGCAGGGACGAGCCGGAGAGAGATACCAAGCTGTTGAAGATACCCTGTAACGCTCGCACTGCATCGTCGTTGTCTTTCTCGCTCTCGGCGAAAGCTCGACCCGGTGAGGAGGACGAGAGGCAACAAGTGTGTCTTGCAAGAGGTTCATGCTGCTGAGGAAAGCCACTACTATCGGGTCTCACGTCGTCGATGAGCTAAGGAGAGGACAGGTGGAGGAGGAGGACGAGAGGCGGGGAAGGGGAGCGTGCGGGGGGCGTTACCAGAACGAGGGGGGGAGGGGAAAGCTGCAGAGGGGTATCAAACCCGGCGAGGCGGAGTTGGGCATCAAGCTCGTTAAAGGAGAAGGAAGGGAGAGGAGCGCCGAGAGGAGAAAGCGAAGGCGAGAGCCGGCACGAGAGGAAGGAAGGTCGCGACGACGGCGAGCCGAGCACTCAGTGCCCGGTGCCCCTCGACGACCTGAGCACGTGCGCCCGTGCCCGCGCAACCTTGTCGTGCACGCTCGGCGCCGGCGCCGGCGCGCGACGCAAGCGGTTCTTGGCCGACATGTGCGCGCTCGGGCGCTCGAGCGGTGCAACGGGCGCGGGTGCGACGGCCCGCTTGACGACCCGCGCCATGCGGGTGCGCGACGCCATGACGATGCCGCCGTTGACGCACTCGGTGCCCGGCGCGACCGAGCCCATGGGCGTGCAGCCCGTCTGCTTCGAGCACAGCGAGAAGGTCGTCTTGCTCGTGCACGTGAGCCAGGTCCCGACGTAGCCGCCAGTGCTGCCGGCGGTCGACGACGAGCTCGATGAGGTGGTGGCGGCGGGAGGAGCCGACGAGGTCGTGCGGGCGGCCGAGGTCGAGGCGGCCCGGGTCGTCGTCGCTCTCGTCGTCGCCGCTGCGGCGGTGCGGCTCGCCGCGGACGCCTGAGCCGCCGAGCTGAGGGCTGCAGCACGGCTGCTAGCGCGCGCGCGAGCGGCCGAGAGCATCGAGACGCCAAAGGCGCCGACAGGCGCGGCGCTCGCGAAAGTCGGCTCGGCCGCAGCCGAGGTCGTCGGCGCGCGCGAGGTAGTCGCGGCGGCCTTGGTCGTCGTCGTCGCCGCAAGCTTGCTCGTTGTGGCAGCAGCGCGCGACGTCGTCGACGCCTTGGACGGCGTCACGCTCGAGGACGAGCTCGAGCCCGAACCCGAGCCCGAGCCGCCCGACGACGACGACGACGACGACGAGCCCGAGGGGCCGACCGTGACGGACGTGTCCTCGTCGTACGAGCACCCGTCGATGACCGTCGCAGGCGACGAGCTCGACAT
>Ga0308169_10004708_pt1 | contig 12649 bp, 13 predicted proteins | sample PhyBR1_2_FD_202139 | JGI IMG/M metagenome (GOLD analysis project Ga0308169, IMG submission 202139) | Phyllosphere microbial communities from UC Gill Tract Community Farm, Albany, California, United States - DLSLSB.R1 | ecosystem: Host-associated > Plants > Phyllosphere > Unclassified | place...
TCCTCCCTCGTTCCGAAAAGTCAAGCATTTGGGTTTGTGATACCTCACTTGACGGCTGCGATGCGCCGCAGAGCCAGCGAGAGCGCCAGAGAGAGCGAGAAAGGGAGAGCAGAGAGTGAAGGTTGAGGAGAGGAGGAGGAGGAGGGCCTGGTCGCTCGTCTTTTCTCTAGTGCTGCGCCTCGTAGCTGCTCTGTTGCGCTCTGTAAGGGGTTGCGCGACTCCCAAGTGCGTCCAGACATGGTGAGCGGCCGCGGCCTCGTCCTCGGCAGGTCGAGAGGCGGCGGCGAGCTCTCCGGCCTCACACCGCTTCAGTCCTCGCCCAGGCCAGCTCGTGCGTGCTCGCCAAGCCGAGCAGACGCTCCACAGACATCCTCCAGTCCTCGCGCGCCGCCTGCCGGCCCTGCCGCCGTCGCCCTCTCCTCATCACCTCGACCTCGACGATGCCTTCTCTTCTGGACTCGCTCGTCGCGCAAGAAGGGCACGAGGGAGCGCTATACCCTCCCATCAACTTCTCGATGATCCTTCCAGGTGCGTCGCATCGCCAGCTCCCCTCGCCGAGGCTCGCGAGCTGACCCTTCCCCCACCACCCCTCCCTTGGTCCTCGTTCTCGCTCTCCGACGCAGGCGTGTACCGCTCTGGCCATCCGCACAAGGCCAACTTCGACTTCCTCGACTCGCTCGGTCTGCGCAGCATCATGTGCGTCGTCTCCTCGTGCTCTTCCTCCTCCCCGCTTCGTCGGGCGTCGCTGACCTCGAGCTCTCGCCGCGCCGCGACAGGTACCTCTCGTCCGACGTCTACCGCCACGACACGCATTCTTGGGCGCAGGAGCGAGGCCTCAAGATCTTCCACCTGCCGATCGAGGTCAGCAAGGACCCGACCGTCGAGGTCGACCAGGTGCTCGTCAAGGAGGCGCTCGAGAAGATCCTCGGTGCGTTCGTCGTCCTCCGCCTCGTCAACTTGTCGTGCAGCGTACGTATCAAGTGCTGACGGGCTCGGAGCCGCCCTCGCAGATAGTCGCAACCTGCCGAGTGAGTCGCTCCCTCGCGCTCTCCTTCCTTTCCTCCTCCTCGATCTTCTGCCTGTCGAGCGCTGCGGCTCGGCCCTCTGTCCCTCCGCCGAGTCGACCGCAGCTACGATGTGCAACCGGAACCACGTCGAGCAAGTCCTGACGCTCCTGTTCCTCGCGCCGCAGTCCTCATGCACGACAACAAGGGCCGACACCTGCCTTCAATCCTCTCCGCGCTCCTTCGACTCGTCACCGACTGGACGCTCGACGCCGCACTCGGCGAGTACCGCGTCTTCCTGCCGCCCGAGGACGACTGGGTGCGCGAGAAGCCGGGCAAGTCGAAGAAGGAGAAGGAGCGGGTTGCCGATCTGCAGGTGCGCTTCTGTCTCCCTGCCCTTTTTTTGCTACCGTGCACCTATCTTCAGCTCGTGCGAATGTCGCACACTCGCCCTGTGCGCCCAAAGGTCTGACGCTCTCGCGCTCGCGCTCGCAGCTCATCGCGCGCTTCCCCCTCGACTCGCTCCACTACGACCCGCAGCACGCGCCCGCCTGGCTCAAGCCCGCATGACGGTCCAGCTCGATCAGCCTTTGAGCGCCGGGTAAGCAGCCGCCGCCCCTCAACGCGCACGAGCGCGAACATCGTCGTCTCGGCGTCGCCTCCTCCTCCTCCTTCGACTTTTCGGCTCGCCGGGCCGTTACTTCGCCCGCCTCGTCCACCTCGACCTCATAGGCAGTCGATACCGTCCTCGTCGCCGCCTGATGCGCGTCGCCTTTCCCCTCTGCGGCGATGTAGGTGGCCGTTCGTCGATCAGTAGGTCGAGAGGGCTCGAGCGCGCACTGATTTGACAGAGGCCGGGCTCGGCGAGGCTGTAACGAGGTTCGTTGGCGTATTGATGTAGCCTCGTTGCTGTGCAGCTCGTCTCCCATGGAGAGGGGTCCGTGCGCCTCGCGCCCATCCGGAAGAGCTTCTGCGCCGGTAGACGGCTCTCTGCGTCTGCTTCCGCCAGCGCATCGTCGAGAGCGTCTGGCCGTCTAGCAAACGACTCGAGACGTTGGTCGAATGCTGTCCCGCCGCAAAGAGAGCTGTATCGCGACCGCACGAGCGTCTGCAGGACTAGCTCCTGCCGGCCTTCCTGCTCGCCGCAAAGTCGTGCAGCGACCCTAACCGGGTCGTCGAGACAGCCCCTTCCTCGAAGGCTCGTCTCCGAGCGTCGAGCGAGTGATCCTCGGGTTCAAGAGAGCCGTCCCGGACGGCACGAGCGACCGGCTCCTCCCGCAGCTCGTGTTCGGCGCCAAGTTGTGCGACAACTCTGTTCGTCCGCTGCCTAGAGGGTCTGACAGGCCAGGAGACGTCGTAAGCTGTCGATGGAGCGCTGGTTGGGCACAAGGCGTGCGGTATTGCGGCCAGCACGTCTCGAGCCATTTTGAGAAGGCCGGTTTGAGAAGGCCGATTTGACCAGCTTCGGTTCGGCTTTCCCTCGCCCTCGCGGCGGTTCTATGCCTCGGATCAAGGGCACGCCGTAGCTCGAGGCTGCTAGAGGTATTGAAGCTGGTCTCGTCGAGCGAGTCGACCGTGCCGCCCTTCGTTGCCTCGCCGCTGCAGCCGTTCGCGGTCGCCGAGGTCTTCACCGGTATCGAGGGTCGCCTCGTGCCGCTCAAGGAGACGGTCCAGTCGTTCAAGGCCATCCTTGCCGGCAAGTACGACCACCTCCCGGAGAACGCCTTCTACATGTGCGTCCTCGGCCTTCGTCCTCGTCCGCCTCGTCCTCCTCCTCCTTGCTCTGCTGACCCGGGCTCTTCCTCCTACTGCAGGGTCGGTGACACGAAGGATGTCGAGGCTAAGGCTGCGAAGCTTGCCGCCGAGCTCGAGGCCGGTAACTAAGCGTCGTCGGCGAGCGCTGGTGGTTCCCCGTCGTCGTCGTAGAGTCCCCTCCCCCTCCCTCCTCCCTCGTTCCGAAAAGTCAAGCATTTGGGTTTGTGATACCTCACTTGACGGCTGCGATGCGCCGCAGAGCCAGCGAGAGCGCCAGAGAGAGCGAGAAAGGGAGAGCAGAGAGCGAGCGAGAAGAGGCCGGCGCGAGGAGGTCCGGGCGCTGGTGGATCTGGCGACCCCGCACTCTTCCTGGACCGCCAGATCCTCTCTTTCGTCCTGTACGACCAAGCTTCAACGATGCAGCTTGCCCCTGCTCGCCGTCCCGGAGAGAGAGAAGCGACGCGCAAGGTGCTCGGCGTCGACTTTTCCCCTCTCGGCCCTTCCGAAGCATCGCAGGAAACGGAGTGAGCCACAGTGCAGTCCAGTCCTGCTACGACTAAGAGAGCGCGCGAGAACCAAATAAAGATACTCCTCCTCGCTGCAGGAATTACTGCGCCTCGCCGACCTGCGGCTCCTTCTTGTCGACCCGGTCCACAACGGCCCAGGTCGCCGACGTTGGCGGCGCCGACGGCGAGCGCTCGAGGAAGGGGAGATCCGAGAGGTGCGTCGAGGCGGTGTCGATGTCGCGATCCTCGAGGTGAGGGAGGGAGAGAGGGCGGAAGGGGGTGGACCAGGCGGTGTCGAGCGAGCGGCGCGAGGAACCTGTCGGTGAGGACGTCAGGACATCGAGCAGAAGGAAGAAGAAGACGAAGGGAACGAGAGACGCACAGCGAGAAGAGAGCGTCGAACCTTGGTCGGCCATCTTGCGCAGCTCGACGAGCTCGGCGATGCTCGCGCCGGCCTGGTCGCCGGCGCTCGTCGACTTGCGGCTGCGGCCTTCCTCGGCGGCAGCGAGGTCCTCCTTGCTGTCGACCTTGAGCGACGACCTGTAGCTGTCGGTCGGCGGAGCTGGGCGGACCGAGTTGCGCCGGGTCTGGCGGCGGCGGCAGCAGAAGAGGCGGGCGAGCGCGCTCATGACGGGACCTTGGCGAGGAGGGAGGGCGCCGCCGTGAAGCTTGTAGCCGATGCTGCGGGCGAGAGTGTGAGAGAGAGTCAGCGAGGCTCGTAACGACTCGGGGAGCGGCCGGATGTCGCCCATGCGGACGGGCTGCGGACGCGCCGCCTCAGGATCAGTCAGGCTCGACGATGAGAGAATGGTAGTGCGAGATGCGACGCACAGCTGAAGGAAGGACAAAGAGGCGCCAGGCGACCGTCGAGCCGATCTCGACAATCGCGACGAGGTCCTGCGGTGAGGCTCCTTCCACATCGCCGGGCGGGATCTGGGCGGTGACGGCCGAGAGCTGGCCGAGTTGCGCGGCGAGGAACGTGCCGTTCGTGAGGAGGGCCTTTTGCTGGACGGCGCTGAGGGAGGGAACGAGTGGTGCTAGGTCGGCGGCGAACGAGTGGAGGAGGTCGGAGAGCTGGCTGAGGTTGGTGTGGGCGAGGTTGGCCGGGAGCGACGAAAGGGTCGACGAGAGCGTCTCGAAAACGGAGGGGAGCGCGGCGGCCGTCTCCATCGTCGATGCAGCCGGCTTGGTGGGCCCTGCGAGTGCAGCACGAAGCTTGTCGAGCAGGAGAAGAGCGAGCAGGAGAGCAAGCACGCTGGCACCGCCTTGGACCTCGGTCGACGGCTACAGGCCCGACTCGGGGTCCGCGGAAGCTCCTCGACAGGGGCTGCAGCCACGCCGGCACGCCGGCAAAGCCGCCAGGGCCGCCTCGACTCTGTCCAAGCAGGGCCCCGGGTTGCGCGACCTCGCTCGCCGCGTGCGTGTCCCTGGAGAACGCCTCGAGGCGGAGAGCGAGCCCAAGCTGCTTCGACAAGGCGGGCGCATCGCTGCGGCCGTGTGCGCGTGCGACAGGGAGGCAGAGTGGAGCTCCAGCTTGTCCGAGCGGCTGCTTGGCGAGCGAGAGGCGTGCGGACGTCGGTGAGCGAGAGAGGAGAGCGTCCGTCGCGGGGCGGACGACCGATCGAAGGCTCACCCGCTCGCCCGGCCGGCCGCGGCTGCCGCGGCACCGACAGCTCTTCAGCGAGAGAAAATCCGCTCGAGCAGCTCAAAGGGCGCAAGAAACAGAGGGAGACTGCGAAAGAGAGAGGTTGCGACGTTCTAGACAGAGGAAGCGAGCGCTACTTGTTGCCGCCGTCGAGCAGCTCCTCGAGCCTCGAGATGAGCTTCTTGCCCGACTGCTCCCTCCTGCCGCCCTTGCCGTGGCCCTTGCCGCCCTGCTGCCGCTCGCCGTCCTTGCGCCCCTTGGCCGCGTACGCCCTCGCGTCCTGCCCGCTCTGCTCGAGGAGCGCCTCGCGCTGCCGCACCCACCGGTCCTGGTCCTCCTTGCTCCGGCGGTTCTTCCTCGAAGCGAGCAGGTCCTTGGGCTTGCCCTTGACGCCGAGGCTCCGCAGCGAGCCCGTCGCCGCGTACAGGTCCGTGAGGCTCGCGGCGCGCCCGCCGCCGGCGCCCGGCGCGCCGCCGCGACCGCCGCTGCCGGCGCCGTACCGCGCCACCTCGGGCGGCAGGTCGCCGCTGTAGGCGGGCGTGCCCGGGAGCGGCTTGGGGACGGCGACCTGGGCCGAGGGGACGACCTGGGCGCGCAGGTCGACGCTGCGCAGCGCGAGCACGCTCGGCTCGTACTCGGCCGTCGGCGGGCGGAACTCGGTGCTCTGCCGCACGCCGCCGCGCGTGATGGCCGAGCGCGACGCGTACGGGATCGGGTTGATCGTCGGCGCCTGGAGGCGGAAGTGGGCGCGCCCGGGGAGGTTGGACCGTGCGCCGGTCGCGTCGGGGAAGAAGGACGTCGACGGCGTGGCGGCCGTCGCCGACGAGGGGACGGGTGCGACCTGCGAGAGGAGCGAGGCGTACACCTCGCTGCGCGGGCCGTACATGCTCGCGAAGCCGCCGCTGCGAGTCGACGAGCCGTCGGGCGACGGGCCGAGGAGGCGGCCCGGGATCGGCGCGGCGAGGGCCGACTCGAGGGGCATCGGCGAGGCGTACTGGAGGGCGAGGGTCGGGTGGATCTGGGGGAGGGTCGAGGAGGAGGAGGACGAGGTCGAGGTGGGGGAGGGGAGGCGGAGGAAGCGCTCGACGAGGCGGACGAGCTCGAGCGGGTTGCGCTGCGCGTGCGCGTACAGGTCGAACTCGTCGGCCGACTCGATCTGCTGCCCCGAGCTCGCCGCCTCGCGCAGGACGAAGGTGCGGAACTCGTCGCGGCGCTCGCCGAGGTCGGCGAGGAAGCGCTCGAAGTCGCGCTCGCTCATGGCGAAGAAGTTGGGCATGCGCGGCGGGGCCGCTGCGTGCTGGTGCTGATGGCCTGCCGGCACCGGGCGGATGGCGCCGGGGGCATCGCTGTCGACGAAGCGGGACTGGACGGGGAGGCGGTCCCACGCGCGCGAGAGGGTGCCGTTGGGCGAGTTGCGGGCGTTGTGGGCGTCCGAGTTGAGGCCGACGCCCGTCTCGGCCCACTTCTGGACGTACTGGGCCTCGCGGGTGGCCTTGCGGAAGGTGGTGCGGCCCTCGGGCGAGTCGAGGTCGAAAAGGCGCACGAAGGGCGAGGTGGTGGTCGAGGCCTGCGGGAGGGGCCGCTTGAGGCCCCAGTTGCCCCTCGAGAGGTTGGCGGGCGAGGTGGTGTAGACCTGCTCGACGCCCGGGGTGAGGGACGCGAGCTTGCTGCGCCGCAGGAGGGCCGAGTAGGTGGACGACGACGGGGCCGCCATGGCGACGCGCTCGGGGGCTCGACGGAGGTGCTGTGGGTGCCGGCGAGGTGCAGGAGGGTGCCGAGAGCTGGCGTGTGCAGGCCTGCGAGGCGAGGGCGACGACGATGAGAGGCGACGAGGGCGAGGCCAGCGCTGGCCCCCGAGCCGGCTCTCGCTCTCGGCCTCCCCTCGAGCGGCATTACCATCGCACTGCTAATCGGCGCACTAATTCGCCTTAGTAACCTTGCTCGGCCGTGGTTCGCTCGCCTCTCGCGCCCTCTCGTCCGCGTCTTTGGACGGTTCGTGCGCTCGGTCTTGGTCGACGGTGGGTCACATTTCTCTGTCGAGACCGTGTCACTCTGGCTGCGCGAGTGCGAGAGCGGTCGAGCTTAGCGTGGTTTGCGCCTCTCGAGGACGAGCGTCGACGCGACGAGCGAGCCGTGTTGACCTGGAGCACTTGGCCGCCTCGAGCCCTTCTTCTCGCTCGCCCCCCGCTCCGCTCCCTGCTCGTCGTCCTCACCCGCCGAGCCGACCAGCACACGCCCGCGCCTGCTCCTAGGACGCACCCTCACTCGTTCCACCCTGCACCCACCTCGTCCAACGGCCCCCCCTTCCCCTTCTTCCCCCGCGCCCTCTCGAGACCCCTCGAGCACACCAGCCCTCGCCACCCGCCTCGCACGAGCACCTAGCACCCCGCCAGCCATGTTTGAGCACCAGCTCGACACCGTCGAGCGCTTCGTCAAGCACCGCAAGCGCGCCCCGCAAGTCGTCGCCGCCGCGACCAACACGCGCGAGGTTCTCGCCGCCGCAGCCACCACGGCCGCCGCCGTCGAGGTGACGACCATCCGTGGACACATCTCTCGTGCGTCCCTGTCCGCTTGGTGCGACTCTGCCACGGTCGCGACCGCGAGCTGACCCCGGCTTCCCCCCTCGCTGCAGTTCTTTCGGACGGCACCTCGCGCGGCAGGACCTACATCAGCCCGACCGTCCTCACCTGTGAGTCCCTCACCTTCAGATCCAGCGAGGCGCGAACGAGCGGGCTCTCGAGCTAGAGCCGAGCGCGTCGTGGCTTGGCAGCATTGCACTCGTGCTGACACCGGCTCACTCGCTCGTTCGCAGTGACCGACACGGCGGCAGCAGCAGCAGCAGCTACCACGATCGCCGAGGAGCCGACGACGACGGCTCGCACGACCGCCGCCCGCGCAACGACGACGAGCGCAGCGCCGGCAAGGACGACGGCCGCTCGCGCCGCCGCCACGACCGCTTCCTCCTCGGCAGCAGCCGTCGCTAGCTCGCCCGCATCCTCCTCGCCTGCGTCGGGCTCGTCGTCGGCGCCGCGCACGACCGGCTCGTCGACCTCGAACGCCGCCAACGGGTCGGCCTCGGCCAAGGACGACTCGTCGAGCGGCATCTCGGGCGGCGCCGTCGCCGGCATCATCATCGCGCTCCTCCTCGTCGCCGCCGTCGGCGCGGGCTTCTTCCTGTGGCGCCGCAAGCGCAACGCCCGTCTCGCGCGCGGGTCCGGCACGGGCCTCATCGGCGGCCGCTCGCCCGACATGGCCGGCGCCGGTGCCGGTGCGGGCGCGTACAAGAAGCAGCACGAGACGGGCGACTCGGAGCTGTTCGCCAACTCGTCGGCGAGCCCGATGTGGAACGCGTCGGACAACAACGGCGGCGGCGAGAAGCCCCACGACGAGTACAGCGCCGGCTCGGCCTCGTCTTGGCCTCCTCCGCCGCCGCAGAGCCAGCAGGGCCAGCGCGACTCGTTCGTCGCGCCGTCCTTTACGTCGTACCCGGCGTCGTCGGCTGCGGCAGGCGGCCAAGGATGGCCCAACTCGACGGCCAACCTCCTCGGCGCCGCCGGCGTCGGCACGGCTGCGGCTGTCGCAGGCGGCGAGCGGTCCATGTCGCCGTTCGCCGACCCGCACCACGAGTCGATCGAGCAGCGCGAGATGCAGCAGGAGCTCGAGAACCAGCGCCAGGCGCAGGCGGCCGCCGCCGCCGCCGCCGCCGCCGCTGCTGCCGCCGCGGCGGTGCCGGTCGCGAGCCCGTTCGGCGAGAGCGAGGGCCAGGGCGAGGTCCGCATCGTCAAGGGCACGTTCGTGCCCAACCTCGACGACGAGCTCATCTTCCAGGTGCGTCCCTCTCCTCCCTCTCGTCAGCTCTGCGTCGACCGCTCCTCCTGACGCCTCGCCCTCCCTCCGCCCGCAGCCCGGCGACCGCGTCCAGGTCCTCATGAAGTACGACGACGGCTGGGCTCTCGGCGTCAACCTGTCGGCCGGCACGCCGTCGGCCAAGGGCGTCTTCCCCTTCGACTGCCTCGGCGACATCGTCGACGCGCCCTCGTCCTCCTCGGCCGCCGCTCCCGCACCGCTCCCCGCGCCCGTCCACCCGGCTCTCCAGCCCGGCCAGCTCGCCAAGCCCGTCCCGTCGCTCCAGGTCGCCACCGCCGCGGCGCCCGTCAACCCGGCCAACGTGCCCCTCCCGCCGCCGACCCCGACCGGGCTCGAGCCCATCTCGGAGCTGAGCGCGTCGGCGCCCGTCGTCAGCGCGTCGGCGCCGCAGCTCGCGCCCCTCTCGCTCGACCGCAACGACTCGCCCCTGAGCGCGTCGTTCCCGGCGCACGGCGCGCTCGCCGCCCCGAGCCAGCCGCAGCAGTCGTCATCGTCGACGTCGCTCACGGCCAAGGGCAGCAAGCGCGCGAGCTCGCTCATCGCGAGCCGCGACGCCGACCTGTTTGTCGCGCTCGGCGAGGTGCTCGACAAGAAGGACCGCAAGGACGAGGACGAGTCGCTCATCTGAGCGAACGACGAGGAGGACGACGACGAGACGACGACACGCCCTTGACGATACCCCCACTACACGACTCTCCTTCGCTTTCTTGTTCACCCCCTTTTGTGCGCACCGCGGCTCGCCGTAGAGCATGCGCCGCCGCCGTCGACCGGCCGGCTCCTCGTCTGCGACGAGCCTGTTCCTCCCACTCTGTTCCTCCTCCCCCCACTTGCTCCGATTTGCCTCGTTCGAGCTCTCGCGCCGTGTTATACCCACCTAGCGTTGCACTCATCGTCTCTTCTGTACGAGAGAGCGAGAGGAAGCCGAGCCTTCGTCGCCTCGAGAGCGCGACCGCGACCGCGAACACCGACAGCTCGCCAGGCTCGCTCTTCCTACGCAAGCTCCTCCCGCCGAGCTTCAGCACCGAGCTACCAGAGCAAGCCGCGCAGCACAGCTAGCCGCACAGCCTCGCCCGCCGCCTCGCCCCTCCCTCTCCTCGTCGTCGTCCTCCCACCTTGTTCGCCTGGCTCAAGATGCTCAAGGCAAAGGCCAAAGCCGCCGCGACCGCCGCCGCACAGAAGCGCAAAGGTGCGTCCGCTTCCCTGCTCCTGTTCTCGAGGCCCTCCTGCACCGTGCTGACTCTCTCGCTCGTCTCATCTCCTCCCCCTCCCCGCCCGCTCTCTCTCGCCCTCGCCCTCGCACCGCGCCCCAACGACACAGCCGCCGCCGCAGCAGCAGCAGCGCAGGAAGCCGCTGCCGCACAAGCCGCCGCCCAGGCTGCGGGCCCGAGTGCAGCGAGCGCACGGGGAGGGCGGGGAGCGGTTCGCGGGGTCACTCGTGCGTAGCTTCTTCCCCTTCTACTCATGCGCTGTGCGCGAGCAGCCTGTCTCCTCATAGCAGGCTGCCTGTGCTGCAGTCGATGCAGTACAAGGAGCTGACGCCGTGCTCGCGCTCGCAGAATACTGGGCCGACTCGGGCGCGGCACGACTCGCGCCGGGCGGCTCGATCCAGCGAATAGGGTACGACGCCGGTGCGTTTGACGAGGCGTTCCGGGTCGTGTGCGGTGGCGAGGCGCCGGGCGACGAGGGGCAGCGCGTGGAAGGCGCCGTCGGCGTCATCCCGGCCGGCGCAGGTGCGGGTGCAGGCGAGGGCGCGGCGCAGGAGGACAAGGAGGCCCCCGAGGTCAAGGAGAAGGATGGCGGAGAGGGGTACAAGACGAACAAGGAGGACTTGGCCGTCATTGTGCGTCGACCTCTCTTCCTCTCCCTCCCGACTCAGCGCGATCGAGTCCGCCGCTGAGCGGACGAGGCGGCCGACGCGCCGCTCGTCGCGCTCTGGGGGCACGTCCAGAGTGCTGACTCTCCTCTCGGAACGCACAGCTCGACAACCTCGACGTCCCCTCGGCGCTCGCCTCGCACACCCTCCGGGCGCACAAGGGCGACCTCGCGGCGACGCTCACGGACCTGTCGGCGCCGAGGGCACCTGCGGCGGTGAGCTCTGCGTGAGCGCACATGGGCGTCGGGCGAGGGCGGAGGAGCAGGAGTTGAGGAGGAGACGGCGTAGAGGGAGCACGAGAGGAGGAGCAGCTCGCAACTTGCAGTATCTCGCTATCGACCCTTCCTGCGCTCTCGAGAGGTCTCTTTTATGTTGCGCACGCGCTGCACTGCAAGAGAGAAAAGTCTACACCCTGCACCGCCGCAGCTCTTCGCCCTCGCCGCGACGCTCGAGCCTCTCCCTCCAGCTGCGCACGATCTCCTCGTCCATCCTCGCGTACTTGGCCATGCGCACGATCGGCTTTGGGTCGAGGTCGATCGCCTTGACCGTGACGCCGCCGCTGCCGGGCGGCGGGACCCGCACGATGAGCGAGCAGTCCTTGAGCGTCGCCGAGAGGAGGTACGCAAGGACGGCGTCGCGGGGCGGGCCCTCGCGCAGCGCTGCGGCGGTCGCCTCGCGCCCGAGTGCCAGCGCAGGCCCGAGGCGCACGAGGAGCGACTCCCACTCGTCGAGCGCCGGCTGCGCGCCGAGCGTGGCGACCTCGGCGGGCGCACGGTCCGCCGGCACAAAGAGGTCGGCGCGGGTGGACGGGTGCGCGAGGAGGAGCTCGGCGAGGCCCTCGATGTCGAGGGCGTCGAGCGAGGACTGGAGCTGGGCGAGGGTGCGGAGGAGAGGCGAGGCGAGGAGGGCGTGCGCGAGGGAGGTGCAGAGGGACGAGGCGGGCGTGTCGAGGTCGTTCGGGGGCGGGTTGAGGTCGAGGACGGATGAATGGTGGCCGAGAGCGCGATGGAGAGGATGCGAGTCGAGGAGCTGCAGGGTCACGAGAAGATGAGTTAGTGCGGGCGCGACCGATCACGAGCGGGAAGAGGGACACAACGCACCTCGTCCGGCGAGACTCTCTTGCCCTCGTAGAAGATGCGCAGGTTGTTGAACGTGCCCTTGCCCTTCTCCCATGAGCGGTAGAGCTGCGACACGGCGCTCGTCGTGCGTCGAGCGTCGCCGCTGTACAGGTCAAGCGGGCAGAAGCCCTCGTCGTTGTCGCTCGAGCCGAGGCCGTCGTCCGACTTGCGGCTCTTGTGGTACCGGTGCATGCACGTGCGGCAGTAGCTCGACTTGATGTCGACGGTGTCGGGCGAGAGGGCCGAGGTCGAGGGGAGGAACCCCCACTTGGGCTGCGAGCGAGGTTGGGAGGGGAGAGTCAGCGAGGCGAAGCGAGGCAGGCCGAGCAGAGAGAGCGCGGGCGCACCTTGATCTCGATGGCGACGACGCCGTGTCCTGCAACGAGGTCCTCTGCCAGCACGCCCACCGGCGCGTCGAGGTCGACCTCGTCCTCGTCCTCGCGCTCGCTCGGGCGGCACCCAGTCTCGCGCATGGTGCGCACGAGCTCGTCGAGCCAGGGCCGCTCGAGCTTGACCTTGCGCATGTCGACGACGCTGTCGCGCCCGAGCAGAGGAGCGACGACGCGGGCGCCAAAGTCGACCTCGACCTCGCTCGGGACGGCCTCGTCGGCGCCTCGTCTGGTCGCGCCGAGCTTTCGCTTGCGCAGGCGGAGAACGTGGTGGGCGAAGGGCGAGGTGGACGGGCCGGCGAAGGACAGGACGAGGTTGGCGCCTCCCTCGGCCGTGTAGCGCCAGTCGAGCGGGGAGGTCGACGAGAGGGGTGGGGACGTCATGTTGGCTTGGTCGGGCTGGCTGCGCGGGTTGCTGAGGTGCTGCAGATCACCGCATGGCGGCCTCTGCGATCGCAGGCGGGCGTGCGAGCAGCTGGTTCTGGCTCAACC
>Ga0308169_10004709_pt1 | contig 12648 bp, 19 predicted proteins | sample PhyBR1_2_FD_202139 | JGI IMG/M metagenome (GOLD analysis project Ga0308169, IMG submission 202139) | Phyllosphere microbial communities from UC Gill Tract Community Farm, Albany, California, United States - DLSLSB.R1 | ecosystem: Host-associated > Plants > Phyllosphere > Unclassified | place...
CCGGGCACGCTGGTTCCTGCCAACGCGACCAACGAAAGCCTGATCGCATCTGGTTCGTCCAGCAAGGCCGCCCTGCGCGGCTTGACGGCGGCGGAAGATCTGTACAGAGGGGCAGACACGCTGTCGTATGGTGACAGCAAGCCGAGCGAGGACGCGGTGGATCGAGTCGTGGGCAAAATCAACCAAGAGTGCGTCAAAAGCGCCGCGAAAAGGCAAGACGACAATGCTCATGCTCAGCCTTGGCAAGACGAAGAGGAAGAAGAAGGACGACTCAGACGAGATGGTCACGTATATCAACGAGAGGAACAAGGTGTTCAACAAGAAGGTGAGCTCATCGTTCCTGGGCAGGGATGCGTGTGTCGAGACAGAAATGCTGACCTGCAGATCGCTCGATACTTCGACAAGTACACCAAAGAGTACGTCGCTGTCATATTCACCTTACGGCCAAGCACTGACCAGCAGGATCCGAGAGAACTTCGAAAGAGGGACGGCTTTATAACCCCCATCGTGCTATGGGAGCGGTCTCTCCGGCGCGTTATGTATCCTTGCCATGTATGTTTGCGCACGTCAGTCTAGCACAAGAGCCCATTGCGGGTAACATGAGAACCATTGTCACAGAATGCTGTAATAATATTTAGAGCCTGAATCACGAGCTACACGCCAAAGGCAAAAATCTCTCTCCCTTTCTTTGCGGCTGCGGCGGACGCTCCGCATTGACATATTCGTAAAGGCGCCGTGCTGATACCGACGAGTGAAAAATCCCGTGCAGGGGATCCTAGTACCTGCCGTTGGGGTCCATGTAGTATTGCTGTTGCTGCTGGTCAGTCAAGGACACATCTTGGGCTGAGAAGCAGACGCACGTTTGGGTCCATTCCCCTTTGAGCCTGTGCTTGAGCTTGTGCTTGAGCCTGGGCCTGAGCCATCTGCATCTGCGCGGCTTGAGCAGCCTGCATTTGCGCCGGGTCTACGAGTGAGCTTGGCATCGAGTGTGGTAGAGTCATACGAACCGTAGTAGCCGCCCTGAGCTTGTTGCGCCCTCGCTTGCTCCATCATCATCATGTGTTGCTGCTGCTGCTGAGCCAACAACGCCTGCTGTTGCTGTTGTTGTTGTTGCTGCGCGGCCGCTGCTGCCGCCGCCTGCTGCTGTTGCTGCTGAACCGCTTGAGATGCCTGAGAGGCCCGTTGGGCAACCCGAGGGGGGAGAGCGAGGGATGCGGTAGATGATGAGACGGAAGCGGGGATGGTCGGAGGAGCGATGGGGCCAGCGGTGAAGTACTGGTGGGCGAGAGACTGATGAGCATCGTATCGTCTGGTTGGCTCGAATTGCAGCAAGTGCTCGATCAAATTGATGGCTGCAGTCAGCAACTGCGAGTCCCATTTGAGGCAGGACGTACCGTCTCGCGGCGCCTTGGGCACAATAGCGTGGAATGGCTGCTTGGCGTGCTTGCTAAGAGGTGTCTTCAATTGGATCTCCGGCTGGGCATCAGCAAGGCATCTCATCGCCGTTGACGGTGCTGACCGAGTTCATCTTGATCTGCGCCAAGGTCGCTTCGCTCGGCGTCCCGACGATCTTCATAATCTGCACAAGCTGGTCGGCGTTGTCACGGCCTCGGAACAACGGGTACCCCGTGATCATCTCTGCGAAGCTGTCGTCAGTGGACCGTCCGGCGAAGCGTGAGCCATGCAACCCACATGCAGCCAACACTCCAGATATCGATGCTCGTGCTGTACGTTCTAGACCCCAGTAGCACATCCGGTGCTCGATACCAGAGCGTGACCACCTGACCGTAAGCTCGTGAGAGGAATCCCAGAACTCAGCTGACCTCGTTACTGAACGTGTTGACCGGAACACCGAATGCCCTCGCCAAACCGAAATCTCCGATTTTCAGCTCGCCTCTCCGATTGATAAGCAGATTCTGCGGCTTGAGATCTCGGTGCAGCACCCTGTTGTCGTGGCAGAATGCGATACCCTGGAGTCAGCGCGAGCTTCGCCGAACATATTGGGCTTACGGTCAGCAGTTGGTGGGTGAAGTTCTTGACCGTGTTGAGGTCGAGGGCTCCACGGTCGCCATGCGTGTCCATGTAGCGTTTCAAGTCTTGCTCGCAGAACTGGACAGTTAATCATTCGCCGATCATAGCCACGTCTCCAAGCTCACCTCGAAAATGAGGACCAACTTGGATTCAGTGTGTATGACATCGTGCAACCGGACGATGTTGACGTGTTTCAGCTCTGAGATCAGCCATTTTCCCCAGAAGAACATGTCGTCGAGCAGTTGGTCGACGTGGCCTTCAGCGGATGGTGCACGCACCCTTCATCAAGCTGATCTCGCGGATCGCTGTGCTCGGCGTGCCTTCCTCCGCGTCCAGGTGGATCTCCTTCAAAGCCACGATCTCGGAGGTGGTACGCGACCGCCCCTGCGGATTAGATTCTGGACAGAGAGCTCCATACGGGGCCGTGCATGAGACTGACCTTGTACACGGTCGCGTACGTTCCCTCGCCAAGCTTCTCCAATTGAACATAGTTCCTGTCTGATCAGCACGAGGAACGTGTCTGGTGTCCCGAGGCAGTCGATAAGGCACGAAGCAGCGGGAGCTCGGAGCAAGTTCCTCGACCGATACGTGCTGGTCGTAGAGCGACTTGAGGAGAAGCTAAACGTACATGATGGGCGTGCGTCCTTATCCCAGGAGGCTGAAGTTACCGGCCGGCCGGGTTGGAGGTCCAGTGTTGTACACGAATTCGCACGCGGTGGTAGGACGAGTTCGTCCAGGATCGTCGGCGACAGCAGGAAGCTAGATGAGGTGATGTGGGGCGACGGGAGACTCGGAACAAGCTGGTGAATATGCTGAGGGTAGGTTCATTCGTCACGAATCGTGGTGTTGAGGTGGACGAGGAGCAGAGACAGACACAACACGAACCGGCGGACATCGCCGATCACCTGCGTGGCGGGTTATCGCTTGGTCCACGCTTGTATGCGTTTTATGATGCTAGACTCATGTCCTGTGACTCTCTCTGAGTATCCCAATGGCATGAAGCAACTCAGTTGCATGCTAGACATGGCTTTGAACGTCATTGATTGAGCGATACATGTAGGAGATGGGTATGACTGGATACAATAGGCGCAACCTTGCGCCCTGTCTCATTGCTTGTTCCTCTTGACACGGTCCTGCCATATATGGTCTGTTTCGTCTGCATTGTCGTTATTGAGAACCAGATCTTCTGTTCGGAAGCGGATTGGGGTACGCCGACTCTTGCGATGCGGCGAGTAGAGCGGACAACGAATCATAAGCGGCGTCATTTGGTTCGTTGGTGATGTAGTCTCCCGCAGACGTAAACTGCGCCAGGGAGGGGTCTATGATACCTTGAAAGTCGGCGGGAATGCTAGCAGAGTTTGACGTGCGGGAACGGAGACCACTTGACGGATGCGATGATGGCGGGGACGCCGCCGGTTCGAAGGGGTGGAAATTTGGGTCCTTCGGATTACCAGGCGGGGGCGGAGGTATATGGGGATGATGACATGGATAGCGGAAGGGCGTGACTCCGAAGGGATAACCCATGCTCTGCATCGCGGGATGAAGCTGGATGTCAGCTTTCTGCGAGCGGACCGCCGGACAAAGGGAAAACTCACCAACGGTTGCACGGAGGTGGTGGTTAATGGCCTTGTGTGATCATCTGGTGAGCCACCATGCCCGGTGAGGTAAGGGGCCGAAGCATTGAGCTTGGATCGTTTCTGTCGTGAGCATGTTCCCAAGGTTCCCTGCCCTTATGATGCGCTTCACACGCACAGCGGGGAAAGGAAGGAGCGTTTGTCCGCCGTGGAAGCTTGACCGGACACTTACAGTGCCATCGTATCCCAGCAAATTCGCCTCCTCTCCTCTGGCGGGCTCGTCACCATGACTCGCGTCCGCTATCGGCAATGACCGGCGAGAAACCCGTCTACTAGTCGCCGTGGAGGGATCGTGGACAGCGATATGCCGGGTTTTACGCTTAACGCCAGCGGTCTGCTTGGAGCTGGTGGAAGACTCGGCCGCCAGGGGTGGATCGATTGGAATGCCTGTAGTTGGTGGCATCAGTCCTCGGCTTGGGAGCGCCGCAATCGGTTGGGCCGCAGAAGAGTGGACAATAGGAATAATAGGAATGCGGGGGAGGGTGGATGAACCTACCCAGCCGGTGATGCGACTGGTGCGGAGGTGGGGCCCTGTCAACCTCAAGCGCACTCTGCCGCAAAATACGCCGTAACACCGCGATGTGGCACTCTTCACTTGTCGACGTGACTGCTTTTACTTTGTGCTTTCCGTGCCGCACCCAAAGGTTTCTCGCAATAAACAAACTCGGTTCTCCATGCTTTCCGGGGATCACTCCTTTGCTCATCACCTCGTTTATGACATGTACCCCCACCAGGGCTATTCTCCCTGCAGTGCGTGAGTGCATCCACGCCCTCAAGCATACGGTCAAGCGGAGGTATCCCTCGTTGAGCACTTCCGAGCGCAGACTGCTAGTTGCTCATTCCCTTCGTTCCCATAACATCCACGGGAAACGTTGTCCGTGCACCGCCGCCACCACATTGAACACGGAGCCGAGCCTGGCGCCTCTCCGCCCACGGGACAATCTTAATACCTACCTCCCAAGCACGCGTTGCATGAACCGAACACACAGACGTCACAGTGCCGTCAGTAGCAGTAGCAGTAACACTAGTCACCTAGCTCCGATTCCCACCCGATCACAGCTGAACGCAATCCAATCTGGCAACCTGGCGCTAGACACACGCCTGCGCCTGGGCGCTGTGACTCAAAGACTGGCAGCGGGAATGACGTCTGTCTCGGCTGAAGACTGGGCATCGCTCATGTCCGCAGAGGATCGAAAGGCATATGCCTCGATCGACGAGCCCAGCAGCCCACGCCCGCAAGGACTAGGATTTAAACTCTTGGTGGTCCGCTTCTCGCGCAGACGTCAGGTCCCGACTCCCTCATTCCAGGGAATGTGCTCTCGGCTGTGATCGTCCAGGGCCGAGGGGTCCATCGGTTGGGTTCGTTGTAATTGCGGACGGACATGAGCAGGATTGCGAGCGTACACAACGATGCATGGGTCTGTCCTCGCCATCTGATCGACCTTCTTTGCATCCATAGCATACTACTCCGACCTTCACCACGCTCATTCACCCCAGTCATTCCTTGCATCACCACTAGGACGTAGTCAGTCGTCAAAAATCGGAAGTCCCGCACCCCCGAAGCGAATCCTCCGTCCTATTCTTTTCGGACACAAACAAAGCGATTCACCGGTGTTGTGCTTGTTACTGCGACTCAACGACGTCGCTGAAGCATCGCCAAACCCAACACCGGCGTCTGAGGTGCTGGCAGATATCTTGTCGCTACCATCATCCGCTAGATCGGGACCTAGGACGTCAGAGGTGGACTGTTTGGGGCTCGATTGCGATACCGACCGGACCAGTCGTGGGCTCGTGGACACGATCCCTTTTCTCGCTTTGTCTAACACCGGTCCTCTCTCCCCCCCGACGCCTCACACCTCCTCCTCGACATCGGTGTTATACCAATAGAATCCCCGATACACAGTACGATCGCTCCTCGACCCACCTCGAAGCAAACCATCAATTACCGTTTCACCCTCGACCGAGGCTGAACACACTGTCAAACCAGCCACGGTCCCGGATCCCCCCTCTCACGGCTCTCGCCTGCCGGCGTCCCCCTCTTGCTCACGACCCGGGTCTAGCAAGACAGAGTGCAACCGAGCGCATCATCTTCCAGGGTCCAGGTCTGGAATCGGGCGTGCGACAAACGTTTGGACACGGCTTTCCAAGTGGACCCAACAAACCGATCACTCTGCGCCTCCATAAGCTGCGTATAACACCAACCTTCGTCCTCGACCAACAAGAGAAGGCTGTATCTTCTTTGGCCCTTGCCCGTGTTCCCTACGCCATCTGCCGTCAGCGTGTGTGTCTGTGATCCACAACACCAGGCACCCGCCGTGTGAGTGTGACCGCAATTCACGGAAAAGGTGACTGACCACGTTCGGCAGTTGAGGAACAATGGCTTCGTCACCGAACGTCCCCGCCCCGACCATCAGCTTCGGCAGCTTGTTTGCGCAGTACGGCATCGATGACCGCCCGAGCCAAGGGATCCTCTCATCTCCCGCACTGCAAGATGCGTTGGGCTCGCAATCGGCCGCATTCGATTTCGACAATGACACTCCTCTGCGAATGACGGCCAAGCCCGCTACAACGGCCTACCTCCGTCCGAACGCCGGCAGCGTGTTCCTCTTTTCCCCACCACCAGCGGAGCCTTCCCTCGTTGCTTCCATCCCTTCATCCCACCACTCCAGCTATGCTGCACCTGAGCCATCGGTACAGGTCGTCGACCAGGACACGACGCCCGATTGGAACCAGACTGGCTTCGAGGAAGCCCTGCAACCCATCGTCTTCACCGATTCAGTGCAAGCGACACCCTCAAAGCAGCGCAGCGTGAACGGTACACCAGCGGCGACACCGCTAGGAGTGGGCTTCGCCACGCCAGCAACGGTCAAGCGGTTCCGGCGTACCGTGAGCGGTTTGGGGTCGCCGTCGGTTCATCTGTCCACTGGTCGGGTGCGAACTCTCTCAAACGACCAATACTCTGCTCCACCTTCGCCATCTCCCGCCCGACGCCGCGTCGACAGCTCGACAGCGCTCACCACCAACATCCCCCTCTCGCGCAATGTGTCGACGCAAAGTCGAATCTTTTCCGGTACATCGACCGCGTCGTTCGATGTGCAGTCTCCGCAATTGGGCCCCCATGACATGGGCGTCGCCATGCCCGAGTTCACCTTCCCGACGATGCCAGATCTCATTGGCGGCCAACACCCCTCGCCTCAGCTGTCGCAGGGCAAGTCACCGCTGACTACGCCGGCGCAAGTCGGTGGGGATGTCTTCTACGCCTCCCCGGCCAACCTGTACCCCTCCGCACCGGGCTCGTCGCTCATGGCCGGCGTGGACCAAGTCATGGGCATGGTCTCTGTACCCAACTCGGCTTCCATGATGTCCGTCGACTCCTTCCCCAGCCACTCTCAGGGCCACTACCGCACCAACACCCTCGACACGATCAGCGAGACCCCCTTGCTCGATCAGGAGCAGATGCCGCAGATGACCTTCCAGCACTACCAGCCGACATTTGCTCCGCCTCCGGTTGAGTACCCCCAAGTCCCCGGCATGCACGTGCAGTACCCTCCCGGACCGGTCGTTGACATCACCCGATGGCAGGAGGGAACCCGCATGAGCACGGCTGCCCACGTCCCGTCGGCGTGGATGCATGGCGGTGCGCCGCCCCCACCGATCTCCTTTGGCAGAACCGTCTCCTCTGGGTCGGTCTACCCTGATCCGCACATGCCCTCGTCGTCCGCCATGGGACTCCGTTCAGTCTCGATGCCAGGACCTTCGGCCATGTCGTCGTCGTCTTCTATGACCATCCCAGGTCTGCCAACAGCACCAGGCACGACTGGTCTCTTCGGTTCCGACCAAGACGCCCCCGGGCCGTCGAGGAAGCGGATGCAGTCGGGCTCGTCGTCGGCCCTCACCTCGCCGGACACGCCCCGCCGAGTCAAACATCCTCGAGTCGGAAACTACCTCCGTCCAGGTCCAAAACCGAAAGGTAGCACACCGAAGATGGCTCGAAGCTCCTCCAACCCGGTTTCCTCGCCAACGGCAGCTGGCTCTATCAACCCCGCTCTCATCGGCGGCGTGGGATACGGCGGACCACTTCAGCATCCCTCATTCGGTTTCACCACTGGTCCGTCCGAACCGAACCAGCCGCAGTCGCAACCGCAGCCCCGAGCCCTCACCTTCGGAGGCGACCTCGTCGCGGAAGCGATGTCGCGCTCCAACTCGGCTCTGTCCATCATCGCTCCTGCTCAACCGGCGCCGCAGCCGCAGCTCGTCATTCAACCGGCTCGAGCGGCAGGAGCGGACCAAACAGTGTCGGGTCTGCCGAGGTCGTTCCTCGAAAAGCTGTACACGACGTACTTGACCACTGATGGGAGCCATACCGGCCAACCCGTCAAGCGATTCAAGTGTCTGATCGAGGGCTGCGAGAGGAACTTCCCGCGCAAGAGCGCGATCCACAGCCATATCCAGACGCACCTCGAGGACAAGCCGTTCCAGTGCGAGGCGGAGGACTGGTAAGTCGGCGGACATTGCTGTGGGGCCTCGCTGACGGCAGTGGCGCCGCTTTCGTCCGTCAGCATGATCTCAGGCGACATATGCGCATTCACAGCGGGACCAAGCCGTTCCCGTGCTTGTGGTGAGTGTGACAGTTGATAAAGGAGCCGTTGCTGAGCCCCAGCGGGAAAGGCTTCGCCAGAGGTGATGCCCTACATCGGCACCGACAGCGGGGGATCTGCGTCGGATCAATCGTCCCCGCCCGCTCAGCGCGAGAGTCGCCGCCCCGGTACGACCCGTACGCTCGTCCCCCGGGTCATATGGTCGCCCACCACCCCATCCCCGTCACGCAAGCACCTACCTACATATAGAGTGCGCGTGGGGCGTGAGCACGGCTCCAACTTTGTGAACCCTCCCACTTCGAGCATCAAACGCGTTCTCATCATCCTCCATCCCGGACCAAACCGGCAAATCGCCGCGCTCGAAGACCCTGTCTCTCCTTGTCATACATACATACTACCTACCCTTATATTCTGTGACTCTGATTGTGTCTTGTACACCCCCATGTCATTCGTGTGTTTTCTGCGTGCAGTCGTGTGCATGATAGGGGTACAAGACAATCAAGATATCGAAGCGCTGCTACGTTCCCTCGCCAGTCGTCATTTCTGTCCGGGGCGTTTTCGCTTGACCGTCTTGGGCCGCGCCTTGTGCACTTCGTCGTACGCTTTCGTTGTGCTTGCTCCAAGGAGATTCGAGTGGCCTACACGTCAACGAGAGAGCCGCAGAATGATGGTCGACTCACCCGTGTTCTTGAGCAGATCATCCACGATGACTTTGCTTCCTGAGGTGGGGTATCGTGCGGAGACACCCCTCGCCATGAGCGGCTCGGCCAGCAAAGCCTTCAGCTCCGCCTTCAGTTCTGGCACGCTGCGTCGTGTCCTGTTGCCCTTTCTCTTCTTCCTCTGTGCGAACGGCGCGTCCGGGTCTTCGTCTTCTTCTGACAGCCTAGGAGTCAACGGGGAATCCGATATAAGCTCGCCGGCACGTACATGCTGGGGTCGATGTCGAGGTCCATTGCCTCAGCGGCCTCCTTCAGCCAGTTCCGGTCGTGCTTGTCCTTCTTATCCGTGTGGTGGGCTTTCTCGATTTCCCGCGCAAGGGCGATACGTTCTCTGAGCTTGGGCAGGAAGCCACTCTCGATCGGCAAGTCGGGTAGCTCCGCATCTGGGGTCAGTTGATGCATGTGAGTCCAGAGTAGGCTGCGCTCACCGCGCCCCAGCGATTTCATGAGAGCCCGCTGCATGCCCTTCTCCTCAGGCGCGCACAGTTGCAGAGCAAATCCGGGATTCTGGGCTCGAGCCGTTCGACCACTTCGGTGGACGTATGCATCTGCCGTTCGAGGCAGATTAAAGTGGATGACATGCTCGACGTTGGGTATGTCGAGACCTCGCGAAGCGACGTCCGTAGCGATCAGGACACCGTTGGGAGACGACTTGAACCTGGGCGTTAGGGGCAATCATGCACGTCAGCCGGAATACGCACCTGTCAAGGTTCTTCAATCGCTGCTTCTGCTGGAGCTGAGAGTGCAAAGGGAAGATAGGTAATTGCAGCGTTTCGAACAGCGGGATGAGGCGTCGAATACCGTCAATCGATCCCACAAAAACGAGCGATCGACCGGGATACCGCAGTAGGAAGTAGTACAAGTACAGGTCCTGCCGGTCAGCACTGCGGATACGGAGATGTGGTCGGCATACCTTATCTGCGACTACACACTCCACCATACTCTCCTTCAAGGACGCTACGACACCGCCCTCCGGGCTGAGGTCTATCACCTCTGGGTTCTCGTCCCGGAAGTCCAACCTTTCGACTAAATCCTCTGTAGATTAGCAGCCGCAACTCCAAGACTCTCATCGACCTCACCCAGAGCGGTTGCTACCTTCTTCTTGCCCTTCTTGGGCCCGGCTCGGTACCTCTTTTTCAGGTTCGTCTGGAGATCCTTCGACAGCGTGGCGGAAAAGACGAAGGTTTGCATGTCGGTTCGCGCCGTGACATCGTTGAACAAGGCCGACGTCGCAGCGAAGATGGGGTCATCGTCGTCTGGTCCGACCGATCGGCTGCCGTCAGTACAGATCTCCAAGCATGGAGAGGCGGTGCTCACTTGTCGGACCGTTGCGTGAGCCGCACGATATTCTCCAGCTCAGCGAAGTGTCCGTTCTCAATCATCCTGTCCGCTTCGTCGATAACGAGGAACTTGAGCTTCCTGATACCAGTCGCAAGTTGCTCATTCTGCCATCAGCGCCTCGTCGATGAAAGGAGGCAAGCCTCACCGTCTTGATCAGGTCCCACAGTCGTCCCGGCGTTGCCACCAGAATATCGCAACCCCGGTCCACGATTCGCTTCTGCTTCTGCGCACTCAATCCTCCGACAACACTGCCGATACTGATTCTCGGGGGTCCCTTCTTCTCTTCATCCTCCGCAGTGTGCTTGACAAACTTGTTCAGGTGGTCGACGACCTGCAGAGCCAGCTCTCGCGTTGGACACAGGACCAGTCCAGACAGCGGACGACGGGTGGAACGGGACAATGGCGTTCGCAAGAGGTATGAGAGGATGGGCAGCGAGTACGCAAGTGTCTTACCGGAGCCCTGCGCTTGTGAGCTGACTGAACAGCTGTACGTCACAGCTCTAGCAGCTCACCGTCTCTGCGACTCCGACAATGTCCCGGCCTGATGACCCGGGGCCGACAGCTCGCGCTTGGATCTCGGTTGGCTTGACGAAGCCCATACCCAGCAAGGCTCGTTTCAACGATGTGTGGATGTCAATGCCTTTCCACTCGGGTAGAAGCGCATCTGCACGTGAGTTTTCTGCCTTTCATATGTAGACGCGTGACTTACCATTGAACGACTCTTCGACTTCGAGCTCGGCTTCACTCTCGTCCTGATCATCCTCGTCCTCCACATCGCGAGCCGCGTGCGATGCCCCGCCCGCTGCTTCGTCCTCCAGCTCCACGTCATCTTCTCCTGAAACGGCTCCATCTACGTCCTCATCGGCGTCTACGATTTCGATGTCCGCATCCGAAGTCACGCTGGCGTCGTCGGGGTCAACGTCTTCGACCTCCTGCTCCCTCGCTTTGCCCTTGCCCTTCTTCGGCTCGACTGCCACGAAACGAGCAATCTTCGCCCCTGCCTCCTCTTGCCACTCCACTCCAACGTCATCCAGCTCCTCCAGCATCATCATCCCTCCACCTTCATCGATCCCCGCAAACGAAGCTGTGTTCTTCACAGTCTTCCATTTGAGCGAGTCGGCGGAGAGTCGTACCCGCGGCGCAGCGCTCTTCGACGACGATGCCGAGGCTTGAGAGCGCCGCTTGAGCTTGAGCTTCTTGCTCGATCGTTTGGGCAGAGAAGTCGGTCCCATTCTGCAGACTATGGGATGACGAATGAGTCAGTCGTGTAGCTTCTGGTCGAAAATCGAAAGATACAACAGATCAACGGAGACTTCGGCCAACTTTTGCCGATCAGTCACGTGACCGCCCACCTGGCTCTGCCACCTAGGTCTGAAGCAAACGAGGACGTATGCATGCGTTGCTGTCTCGGAGGCTGTCCCTTCGAGCATGCGAGCTTGCATGGGCAGACTGGTGAGGCGGAACACACATGAGTATGGAAGAAGGCGAAATTCATGTGGGCAACGTGGGTGGGCCGTGGGCCGGTTGACCAGGAGGTCAATACCCATGGATCTCGCTCTTGTATGCACTCTGCCGTCACGACGCCCCAATGCATTCTTTCCTCGTCACCATGAGCTTGCCCCTAAATATCCGATAGACCATACATTGACAGAGCACCCACTACTCTTTTCGGACAGTCTCTCTCTCTTTGCGCTTCGGGCAGCGACGAGCGACGTAGATGGAAACGGACCCTATCATGCCGATCGAGCGACGTGCACAAGCTCAGCGGCCTAATCAGAACTACAGCACATCCAACGGTATCGGTCATATCGCGCGAAAGCCAAACGAACCCCCCGAGCTCCTCTCATACGCAGACAGTCTAAAGGAGGTGCCATGGCAGACGGACAACGACCACATCCTCAGCGGCTACCGCAGACAACTACCGACGATCAAGTCATGTGTTCACAGCGCGTTCGCTTGTGAGCTCGGTGTAACGGCTCTTTGATCCATGCTGAACCCAGATGTCCATAATGAGACAGTTAACATTCACACTCACTTCATCGGCCTGATCATCGCTGTCCTGCTGATTCCACTCCACCTCATCCCCGCCCATTTCCCGTTCACCTCGGATCCTCTTCCAACCCCGCCTACTCTGCACGACAAGGTAGCCTTGACGCTCAACCTCCTCTGCGCTGTGGCGTGCTTTGGCCTCAGCAGCTGGTTTCACACTGTCCAATGTCACACCAAAGCAACCTGCGATGCAGCCCATCGGGGAGATTACGTGAGTCGAAATCCTCTCCGGCTTCTTCGACGAACGGCGTCTGAACAACAGATGGGAATCGTGAT
>Ga0308169_10004711_pt1 | contig 12642 bp, 20 predicted proteins | sample PhyBR1_2_FD_202139 | JGI IMG/M metagenome (GOLD analysis project Ga0308169, IMG submission 202139) | Phyllosphere microbial communities from UC Gill Tract Community Farm, Albany, California, United States - DLSLSB.R1 | ecosystem: Host-associated > Plants > Phyllosphere > Unclassified | place...
GGCTTGAATCACCAGAGCGTGCCCGCGTTCGACCAACTACCGGCCGAGGGCATTGCCCATCTGCTGGATAGCCAGCACTCACTGGTGCAGACCACCCACCAGGAAGTCCTGCCGTACTACGAGAACATCCTGAGCAATTCCAACTGCCTGATCATGCTCGCCGACAACCAGGGCCAAGTACTGACGTCCTGGGGCACCCAGCGCTTCATCGATCCGAAACTGGCCCACGGCTTCAGCGCCGGCGCGAGCTGGAGGGAGCGCTGCACCGGGACCAACGCCATCGGCACCGCGCTGGCCTGCGAGCAGGCGGTGCACATCGAGCACGATGAACACTTCCTCAAGGCCAACCGTTTCATGACCGGCTCCGCCGCGCCGATCTTCGACGCCGAACGCAAAGTCATCGCCGTACTGGACGTTTCCAGCGACAGCTACCTGCCGCCGTCGCACACCCTGGGCATGGTCAAGATGATGAGCCAGACTGTGGAGAACCGGCTGATCCTCAACCTGTTTCGCGGTGAACATTTTCAGCTGACGTTCAACACCGGCTTGAACAACCTCGACAGCCAATGGGCCGGGCTGCTGATTTTCGATGAGAGTGGCCAGGTGCTTTCGGCCAATCGCCGGGCTGACAATTTGCTGGGCCTGAGCCTGTCGCGGGTGAGCATCGAAAGCCTGTTCAAGGTCTCGCTGATGGAGCTGCTGAACCAGCCCGACGGCCTGCCGTTCGCCTTGCAGGCGTCCGGACGCAATCGCTTCCAGTGCCTGCTCAAGCGGCCGAAGCAGGTGTCAGTCAAACCGCGCATTTTCGCCGAACCGACGCCCTCGCCCACGCCAGCGCCGGCCAATACCGGCATCAGCCTCAACTCTCTGCACTTCGGCGACAGCCGCGTGGAAAAAGCCGTGCGGCAAGCCGAGCGCTTGCTGGAGAAAGATATCCCACTGCTGATCCACGGCGAGACCGGTGTCGGCAAGGAAGTGTTCGTCAAGGCTCTGCACCAGGCCAGCTCGCGCTGCAAGCAGTCGTTCATTGCGGTCAACTGCGCGGCCATTCCTGCCGAGCTGGTGGAATCGGAACTGTTCGGTTACGAAAAAGGCGCCTTCACCGGCGCCAACCAGAAAGGCAGCATCGGCCTGATCCGCAAGGCTGACCGTGGCACGTTGTTCCTCGATGAAATCGGCGACATGCCGCTGCCGACCCAGGCCCGACTGCTGCGAGTCCTGCAGGAGCGTTGCGTGCAACCGGTGGGCAGCGCCGAGCTGTTCCCGGTGGATATTCGCATCATCTCCGCCACCAACCGTTCGCTGCGTGAACAGGTGCAACTGGGGCGATTTCGCGAAGACTTGTATTACCGCATCGGCGGCCTGACCCTGGAACTGCCGCCGCTGCGCGAACGCAGCGACAAGCAGGCGCTGTTCAAACGCCTTTGGGAACACCACCGCGAGCCGACCCAATGGGCTGGCCTGAGCCGTGAAGTCCTGGAGCTGTTCGAGCGGCATCCTTGGCCGGGCAACCTGCGGCAGGTCAGCAGCGTGCTGCAGGTCGCCCTGGCGATGGCCGAGGAACAACCGATCCGCCCCGAGCATCTGCCCGACGATTTTTTTGTCGACCTGGAAATGGAGCCGATGGAAACGCCCGAACCGCTAACAGTGGACTTGAACGATGCCGAAGACCTGAACCGTCAGCTGCAGGCGGTGGGCGGAAATATTTCCCACTTGGCACGGCGCCTCGGGGTCAGCCGCAATACCTTGTACAAGCGCCTGCGACAACTTGAAAGCTGACACGAGACCTGTGGGAGCGGGCTTGCTCGCGAAGGCGGCGGCACAGCCCACAGCATCGCAAGCTGACCCACCGCTTTCGCGAGCGAGCCCGCTCCCACAGGTGTTTTGCTGATTGACATTACTCCGGCTCAGTCGAACGCACCGTTCAGCACTTCATAAATAATGCCGCTGGCGATCGCCACCAGGATCAGGTCCGTGCCGACCTGCTGCCACTCATAGCCGTCATAGTGCGGCAAGCGCCCCAGCAGGCGCCCGTCGAGCTTCTTGGCGATGCCGGGTGGCAACGGCTTGCCCCGGGCGAGGTTCTTCTGGATACCCGGCGGTAATGCAGGACCGGGGTTCCAATAATCGCGATAACCGCCAATCACCCCGAGAACGCCGCCACGGTCGATGCTCGGTCCGTTATGCCAATCGCCTCCGTTGCCGCCTTGGTCGCCTTTGTTTCCATGGCCACCCTTGTTGCCCTGCCCGCCCTTGCCTCCTTGACCGTGGCCTGGACCTTGATCGAATTGAGCGTTTCCCTTGCCGTTACCCGGGTCCGCAACAACCATCCCAGGACCCGCGGCCAAGGCGAAACAGGTGACTGCAGCAATCAGCGAGCGCGATTTGAACATGGCAGTTCTCTCATAAAAGGGATACTTCCCCTGTAAAAATATAGAGACTGACGGTGATATTAGTTCCATATCACGCTTGCGTCATTTGCCAGGCCGACCTGGTCGCTGCTGCCCTAGAACACCGCCGCCCTGCTCCACAGGCTGATTGACTTAATTTTGTATCATCACTGACTTATTTCCGAGGCAAGGTTGAAACGTTGCCGGCCTCGACGGCCACTGGTCGCCTTTGAAACTTCGCGAACGTCACGCGGGCGTGTCTGGCTCAAGGTTTGCAGCGGACCGTGGTAGCAGCGCAGGACGACGTCTTCCTGGCGCGGCAGCAAATTCTCAACGCTTGGCCAGCCACCGGAGATGTACCGTGTCAACTCTCAACGAAATCGCAGCGAACCACGCGAGAATGGCAAAGTTAAAGGAAGAAGAGTCGATGCGGCTGAATGCGCTTCAAAGCCAGATAGTGGGCAGTTTTGAAATGCCGCCCACCCAGCCTGCACATGAAATGCCGCTGCACTTCTTGACCATAGCGACGGAGCATGTTTTTGCCGAGGCCGCGATTTGACGGATTGCCCTGGTATTTGATCAACCTGTCGCCCGTTTAAAAACGGGCGATTCACGTTCGCCTGCCTTCAACTTCTCTAGCCTTTCCCCAAGCGCCATGCCTGCGTCCGCAGGATCTACCGTGATACCCATCACAGATCAGCTAGTCAGCTAAACAGCCAGTGCGGTATTTTCGTGCGCGAACGCTTATAAAGCGGACAGTAAAAACTGCTTCAAAGTCGCGCGACCTCTCGAGAGAACGAATTCTTTCATGGAAAACAAGGAACGATAAAAATGAGCACCCCCGAGCACGTGGAAAGCACCGACAAATACAGCGCCAAATGGCAAGAACGCTTCGACTTCTTTGAAACCTACGGCGCACCAAACGACCCGCGCTACAAGGAAGCCGTCAAGACGCTGCCGGACTTCAAAAAGAAAATCCTGATCAATGCCAACGTCATCGCGTTTTTCTTTGGTCCCATCTACCTGTTCGTCCTGGGTCTCTGGAAAAAGAACCTGGCCCTGCTGGGCATCTTCCTGGGGATCAACATTGTATTGAGCGTGATCTTCGCCATCCTTGGCATGGACTTTCCGCGGCCTTTGAGCATGGGCCTGAACGTTGCCATGTCGATGATGTATGCGCTGGCGACCAATTACGCCTACTACTTGAAAGAAATAAAAGGCGAGCAAGGCTGGAATCCGTTCAAGGGCATGCGCCTCTGATAGCGGGTTTAATCGTCAATGCGCATAAAAATAGCGCAAACCGTCAAGTTCGATTGTCTATTGGAAGTCGCCTGGGATAACCAGGCTTTCTTCCAAGGAGCTCGAAAATGGCTGACGACTTGAGCAACCGCGGACCGCGAGACCGGAGCCGCATCAACACGTCCGAAGAGTGGGAACTGAGATACTGGACAAAAGAGTTCGGCGTAACCGAAGACGAGCTCAAGGCAGCGGTCAAGGCCGTTGGGGCAGGAGCCGAAGATGTTCGCAGGCAACTGAAAAAATAATCCAAAAAGCCCTACATGACTGTAGGGCTTTTTTGTAGGTACTCGCGCCCCTCGATAAGCCTGTTAGAAAAAATGAATTACCCGCCGAGGCGTTCGGTCAACAATTATGAACGCAGTAATCTGACGAGGTAACAGCGATGACTATCGAAGCAGAGACACTCGTACAACTGACCGAAGCACTTCAAGAACGCGGCATGGTATTGGTATCCGACGTGGCATTTATCCGCGCACCGTATCGGCAGGATCATCATTGGGTTTGCATGGTCGAGTAATTAGGAATCCGCCGTGTTCATCTCGCCGACAGTTCACTCAGAACGCGGCTGCGCCGAAAGCGGAACATCGAACACTTGATCGAATATCCACTGAAAAACCAGCGAGTAAAAAAAGAAAAACACAAACAAGCCCAGGTTCGTCACCAGCGCCAACCACAGGCTGATACCCAACCAGGCTCCAATCACCGGCGTCAGGATCAGCGTCAAGCCGCCCTCGAACCCAAGGGAATGAAGCAGTCGGCGTTGCCAGTTGCGATGGCGGCTGGGTTGACGACGCTCCCACCATTCGAACAGGCCGTTGAAAAGCATGTTCCAAGCCAGCGCAACGGCAGAAATCACCAGGGACAGCAGGGTTGAATAGCCCATGCCCTGCTCATAGATGAGCGCAAGGGATGGCGCGACAAAAAGCACACCAACGGCCTCATAGAGTATGGCCTGAAGAATTTTGCGAGCTGCGCCTTGCATCGATGGACTCCAGGAACTGAGAAGGAACCACAGCCTGGCAAGTTGAGCGCTCGCGCTCAATTGAGCTAAATTGAGCCACGCTCAACCTGAGTAACCTCCCCCTCCCATGTTCGCCAAACTGCCCCTCACCGCCTTGCGCGGCTTCGAATCTGCCGCACGACTGGGCAGCTTCAAGGCGGCGGCCCAGGAGCTGAACGTCAGCCCTGCGGCCATCTCCCATCAGGTCAAAAGCCTCGAAGCGTTTCTCGGCGTGCGGCTGTTCGAACGCTCCAGTCAAAATGTGCGTCTGAGCGCTGACGGCGAACGCCTCCAGCCGTACCTGCACCGCGCCCTGCTCGATATCCAGCACGGCCTGCAAATGCTGGTTCCGTCGTGTTCCGCGCAGTCCCTGGTAGTGAGCACAACGCCAGCGTTCGCCAGCCTGTGGCTGATACCTCGGCTCGGCGATTTTCATCGGATGCATCCGGAGATTGATGTCAGGCTGCACAGCAGCAATGACGTGGTCGACCTACAACGTGACGCCAACATCGACCTGGCGATCCGGGCCCTATTCACGCCAGATCCTCATCTGTTCGAGCAACCTCTGCTGGATGAATACTTTGGCGCTTATTGCCAACCCGGTTGGCAACCGCCCACAGCGGGCTCGCCCGTCGAACTCATCGACGTGCCATGGCTGAGCAGCGCAAATGTCGCGGTCGATTGGGCTGCATGGTGCGCCAAGGCCGGCACCCTGGGCTGGCTGGAGAACGCGCGCTTTCGACGTTATGACGAGGAACAACATGCCCTGCAGGCAGCGGTCGCAGGGCATGGGCTGGTGCTTGCCAGCAATGTGCTGGTTGCCGACGCGGTTGCGCGTGGGGAGTTGATTGATTACCGGCCTGAGGTTCGTTTGGCGGGGGCGCGGTATACGGTGGTGTGCGTGCCGGGGCGGGAGCGGCAGGCGGAGGTGCGGGCTTTCAGTGAGTGGGTGTTGGGACGGAATGTTGGTTGAGTTGGATAGCACCATCAAAGAAGTTTGTTGCAGGACAAGGTGATTCTTCACGGAGAGCAACTTCAGGATTGGGAGGATGGGGCTCGTGAATTTTTCCAGCGGGCAGGAGTAGAGCTATGAACAGCATGACCTATAAGGGTTACACAGCCCGAGTTGAGTTTGATGAGCGCGACGACATCTTTGTCGGCCGGGTCCTGGGCGTCCGTGACATCATCAGCTTCCATGCCGACTCAGTGGCGGAGCTACGAGCGGAATTTGCCGCCGCGATTGAGGATTATTTGGCGGACTGTGCCGAGCAAGGTATCAGCCCAGAGAAGCCCGCTTCGGGGAAGGTAATGCTGCGCATCCGCCCGGAAGTGCACGCCGCGGCTACCATTGCAGCCCAAGCCGCTGGCAAAAGCCTGAACCAGTGGGCGGACGAAGTGTTTGAACGAGCAGCACACGCTTGACTACAAACACGCCCGGCACCAAACCGGGTCTTCAATGAAGCACTCTGCGGCTTTCCCCTATCCTTATGCGGTCAAGGGCGCGGTTTAACGCATCCAGCGCCTTTAAGAGTGCCTGCGCCTCAGCTTCCCGGCCATCTCCCCACAGGCGCTCAGCCATCTTGTTGAGCGCCAGGATAGATCGCTCGATTTCAGCAGCACTTGCTGTCGTTTTGTCGTCTGGTTGTTTCTTTGGCATTTTGATTGACGCTTCTTTCAAGATTGGTAGAGGCATTTACGCTGCAAGCTATGCCCTCCTATCGCAAAGCCCCACGCCTAAACCCAGATGGCAGACTCTGTGTTGATCTCTGCGACAGAAGTAGCATTGAACTGCCGCTGGCGATGCAGATCATCGCGCATTTTCGGGTAATCGAATTTCTTGGTCGCCAACTCTTTCAGCACAAGACTTGAAATTTTGTAGGTGCCGCAGTCACCGCAGTCCACAAGCTCTCCACTTTGATCCGCTTCGGACTGCTTCGCTTCCAACCCGCATAGATAGCACTTCATGGCTGATCTCCTGTTTGCCGATGCTTAGGAGATCGTCTCGTCATGGCGGAAGTTTCAACTGGCTGACCTTCCGCTCAATGACTGCCCATAATGGCATGACCTAGGCCCGCCACCGTGGAAGAGCTCTCTCGAAAAATGAAAAAGCTCGATGTACGAAACTATTGAAGCGAGCGGCATCACGCCGCAGGCCTGCTTGTTGCCCCCCAATCAGGCACAGGTGGGCCACCTGCCCTATCACTTCTGCTTCGCCCGGCATATGGGCCAAGCGGCGACATGTCCGTATCGCGAAGTCCAGTCGTGTTGTGTCAACCCGCTGCTGGAACTCGCCTACCAACGAATCGTGCAGCGACCAGGCGCGAATCGAAATTTCCCGGCCAGGTTGTTTCTCAGCGGCAATGCTCAAGTAGCGTTTCAAGGTATCGCCTGCGCTGCGACCCTGCGCCGCGTAAGCGAGCATGCGCGCCGTGTAGTCTTCTTCCCAGGCGGTTAGCAAAGTGCGGACAAAATCTTCGCGATTACGGAAATGGTGATAGAACGATCCGCGCGTCACATTCAATCGGCGCGCTAGACTCTCGGCTGAAACGCCAATATGCCCTACCTGGTCGAGGGCCTCAAAACCAGCCGAGATCCAATGGTTACGCGTTAGTTTTTCCATTCGTTATTTCGCTCCTATTTCGCACCATACAGGCTGTGTATGGCGCGCAACCGATTGATACCTTGCGAACACCGGCAACGATGGCCGTTGCGTTTCATACGCCAGCAGTTTTGATGGAGCTCGCCTTGAAGAAAATCGTTCTAGTTGCTTTCGACCAGTTCACGGATATCGACCTATTCCTGATGTGGGACATCTTGGGCCGCAACACCAGAGACTGGCACGTCCGAATATTGGGTTCCAGCGCTATCGTGCGTTCGGCCCATGGCCTGCCTGTTTCAGTTCACGGTCCGCTTTGCGAGGCCAACAGCGCCGACGCGGTATTGTTCGTCAGCGGCAAGGAAGGGATACCCGCCGCACTGGCCGCCCCGGATTTCCTGCCATCGTTCGAACTTGACCCCAGACGCCAGCGAATCGGCTCCATCTGCGCTGGAGCTTTCATTCTCGAACGGCTTGGGCTGCTCAGCGGCCGGGCAACTACGCACCCGGATGCACGATCGGGCTTGCAAGCCTTGGGACTCGAATCCGTGGACCAGCCGCTTGTATGCCAAGGGAATGTGGCAACCGCGGGTGGATGCCTTTCGGCGCTCTATCTGGTGGGATGGTTGATCGAATCCTGGTTCGATGTCGACAAGCGCCGTGCGACATTACTCCCCGTTCTGCCAGCAGGGCAGCAAGCACTCTATGATGCCTTGATCGGGCTCAGTATCCGACAAGCAGAAATGGGAGCATCCCTACAAAAAAAGCGACAAGGCATGTCGTCCAATTGGTAGTTAGAACTCAGGAGAGATCCCCTATGCCCCGAAAATTTGAGCTCATCACGTCCGTGCCAGTCCCCTCGAGGTCCGGCATCACGCATCTTTACAAGTCGATGAACCTGGCAGATGCTTTTGCGATTCGGCTCCCTTCGGGCACATCCGGCGATCCGGATTCGCTGGCTCGATTCATCCTTTCCAACCAACCATCCTGGATCGGATGGCTCATGAAAGTCCGAGACACCATCGCTGCCTGCTTTGGTCTCAAGACAGCCAGGCATTTGGCGACGCTTGCTGATCGGATTCAAATCTTCAAGGTCTACAGCTCGAACCAGACCGAAATCGTATTGGGAGAGGACGACAAGCACCTCGACTTCCGGATATCGATCCTGTGTTCAGGAGAGGCAGAGCCAGAGGGCAATCGCCAACTGGTGTTTTCAACCGTGGTCCATTGTCACAACCGTCTGGGCCGGGCCTACCTCTTTGTTATTGCTCCGTTTCACCGCTTGGTTGTCAAGGCCAGCCTCCGCCGTGCAGCGCGCGTTGGTTGGCCTTTGGCTGCCTGAGTCGCGACACAAAAAATCCCGTGGCGAGGGAGCTTGCTCCCGCTGGGGCGGTCCGACGCTTTGGGCGAAGCCGCCCCAAAAGGCATGGCGCTTTTTTTCCAGAAAACTGAACAAAGACTGAAAGCGAACCGGGCTCCTCGCCTTACTTGGCTTTTGCGCCCTTGATGTCACTGATGATTTTCTGGGAAATAGCCTCGACCTGCTCCTTGGTCATCGCCGACATGACGCCTTCCCAGGCAGACGACGACGTGTCATACGTCCGGGTGCCAATCAGGCGGCCTGATTTCAAGTCCGAGTAATCTGCACTGGAATTGACCCACGCATTCCCCACCATGACCCCTGCGCCGTAGCGTGCGCCAGGCGTCAAATAACGGAAATTGCTCACGTTGATCTTGATCCCAACCCCTTCTTTGCCCCCAGGACTTGAAGCCTGGCCCTCCGCAAGGCTGTAGCCGGCGCGAGTCGCTTCGACTTGCAGGGCATCGCGCCATTCCTGTTTCAAGCGAGGCCAGTCCTCGTTCTGTTGAACCTTGCTGACTCCCTGGAAGTTCACCACCAGGTTTTGCTTGGCTGACTCCTCGATGACCAGGGTTTCAGTCCCGCCGCTTTTCACGGACGCAGCGCATCCGCTCAACATCAAAACGGCAACGGCACAGGCCAGCGCAATCGAAAGCTTGGAGTTGTTCATTGATTTCCCTATCCAAAAGTCGGTGAGGTGGAGGTTAAATATCCGCAGTGCGAGATGGTTATAAGACGCTCATTAACGGACGCTCGCCGGGGTCACTTCAGCACGAAGAGCGATCCATGCCAAGGCCGCGATCCACACGACGCATACGCCATAATTAAGCCGTTGATACAGGCCAAATCCATGCCCTTCGGCGAATGCCTTGGACATCATCGCTACCGTCACGACAGCCAGGATCAAGCAAAGCACCGAGAATCTTCCGAACCCAGGTGACGACAACAGTCGTTTGCCGAGAAAACTCCACAACACAATGGCCAGCGCCAGCGTGACGAACATGATCAATCCCGCCAGGTTATGAACCTGCTGGGAAGTTGAAGGCTGTGCCGGCGCACATCCCTGATCACAGGAAAAATAGCCAGCAGCAAAGCTCGCCAAGCCATGGAGCAATACCAAAACGGCGCTGAACAGGGCGAGGCGCGATCCCCCGAAGTTGCGTATCAAACCTATCGCGAACAGTACGAACAGCACGCCCAGCGGAAAGTTATTCACCCAGGCGGAATAACCGTGCGTGGGAGCCCCTACCGCGCCCAACACACTCATCGCCTGGTCAATATGGCTATAACCCGGATAGCCCAGCGACGTCAGCGCCACACCCGCGAACAACCAAAGAGGAATCAACAGCCCCAGTCCCAGCAAAATCCGGTCAATGGTTTTCAAAGTTCGACGCTCCTTTTTTTGGAAATGAACCGCTCCGTCTCCTACGAAGCGTCTTCATGCTAGCGGGCGTCCGTCCCGGGGGATATCAATTTTTGCAAGCCAGCGGGTATATGCGTCATCCTATGGCCCCTTCGAACCATGGACGGTCCTCATGAGCAAACGCGTGCCAAGCACTTTCCCATCGATTGCAAAAATGCTGTTCATCGCTGCGCTAGGAAACTTGTCGCTCATCCAACCTGCATCTTCCTTTGCGGGTAACGCCAACGGCAAAAACCTCTATCTGCAGAGATGTGCCATGTGCCATGGAACAGACCTCAAGGCAACGGGCCCACTGGCTGGAAAAAGCAACCCTCCCACACCTGACCTCACGACATCCGCCTTTAAAAAGCGACTGAAGGATTATCCGGGCGTTATCGTGTCCTCGATCATCCTTCGCCCGAATGGCGACTTGATTCCGAAGACGTTGCGAGAGAATGGGGTACGGTTACCGCCACATGCTTGGAGCGTTATGGATCTGCGGGATTTGAATCAGTATATGAGTGGGGTTATTGCGAAAAATCGGTGATTGAAACAAGCGGCAGGCTTGAGCGCCAACTGGGGGAGAGATTGCTATTTTGGGTCCGCTTGTATCCGGCCCGCATCACAAACCGTAGCCGGCCCCTGCCCCGTCCTGTTCGGCGAACGAGAATTAGCAAAGGAGATTTGAACATGAGTCAAAACCTGACGACATTTGATATGGCTGCGCTGCTCGATAGCGATGAAGCAGCCATTGAATATCTTTCTCAAGTGTTGGCTGATGGTGACAGCGAGGAGTTTGTCCGAGCGATCGGTCATGTAGCCAAGGCCCGAGATATGGCGCATATCGTTGAAGACTGATGTCGGCGCGGTACTGAAACGAGGCCGATACCGTGAATGCATAACTGTGGTCTGTTCCGTTTTCGTTCACTTTTCCGCGCTCAGCACTTGAAAAGTACCTCGCACCGGGCACACCACCCTTCAGCTGCGCTCCGGTTCATTGGAAAACGGAGGGGAGAATGACTCGTATCGGCAACCGTCAAAACCAGAGAGAATCTTATGAATCTGCGACGAATTTCGTCGGCTGGAACGCTCGTGCCTGCCCCTTCGACTATTTGAAGAACGCCGCCCGATACCTTGCTGTCAATCTGTTGCCACTCACACCGCCAGCCTGTTACCCACGTGAAGTCTTGAATTTGATAGTCGCCGGTGGCGCTTTGGCATTGAGCGAGTTTCTTGCTGGAGAGGTCAAAGACAAAAAACAGGGGGCTTGGATAACCGAGCATCTGAGTATCATCAAGGCCCAGACCTTCTTTTAGGTTGATGGATGCTACAAGGGCTTTTGCTCGCCGCTTGCGCCGTATCAAATGCCATATGGAGAGGCAAAAAATAGAAATAGAAGCCAGGAAGAGCTGACGTCCTTCGGCTGTAAGCCTATCGGGCGAAAACCGTATCATGCCCCACAAGAGTCCTATCGTCGCAAGCCCCGATAACCAAGCGGCGGGGATCACTACACTGTTAGCGAGGCTAGCTCCGAGCGTCCTCAAACAGCTTTTCATAACGCCCCTACCCTTTATTTGCTAAGCAAACACGAACTGCTTCATTCCTGCCATCATCGCGATGACCAAAACGGCCAGCCCAATCGAAGATGTCCATTGGGCTGAAGGGTTTTCTGAAAACCAAGAGCCTTTAGCGGGGTACTGCCCTAGGGTAAAGATCTTCATCAAAGGCCAGCCGATAGGGGAAAAAAATCGCTTGGAAAACAGATTCAGCCAGTACATCCAGTAGTTCACTCAAAGGCCAGATCCGGCTTAATCCCCAGTCATCAGTTTTTGCAGGCCACCTGCGGGGGCGCCGCTGACGTCAGCGTTTGGGGAATCACAATTGAAGTACCAGGCACCGCGCTCAGTTCAAGAACTGTCAACATGCAAATAAGCGCTTGCTCGCCATCCTTGTTTTGACTGTTATCCACCCCTACCACAGCTTCGTAGTCTTTTCCCGGCTCCAGCTTGTAAACCAGTGCCCGGCCACCGCAGGCTCGGTAAGTGTTGCCATTACCAGCAATAGTCGCGCCCCGGGTTGCAATTTGGAATGGCAGATCCGTCCTGACGCGATACTCGGTTACGACCTCCTTGTACACCCCTTCGCCCCTCCGAAGCGCAGGGATGTACTGGGTAAGACTGGGCCAAACTCTCTGCGGCATGCCTAGGCTCGCCGACTTCAGGGGATATTGCGGATAATTGATGTTCGCCGTTCCATCCCGCCCGAAACGTCCGGCTTCAGCCATCTTATGCTGGGTAGCAGGAGCACAACTGCCGACGATGCTATCGCCAAACACATCGGAGTTTGTAATAACGCGTACACGCGCCGTTCCCTCTGATTGGGCAGGCTCTTCGTATGGAACCGAAGGTATTCCCGAGCAACCAGCCAGTGCTACTGCAACAAAAGCTGCGAACGTGACAATGCGCATGACCATATCCTTATGTATTCGAAGTGCGCCCACTAAACGGGAGGCGAATTCTGCCGCAAGAGATAACAAAAAAGGGCCCACCTTTCGGTGAGCCCTTCTAGACCGCCCAGCAGAGCGGATTTTGTTTG
>Ga0308169_10004712_pt1 | contig 12641 bp, 15 predicted proteins | sample PhyBR1_2_FD_202139 | JGI IMG/M metagenome (GOLD analysis project Ga0308169, IMG submission 202139) | Phyllosphere microbial communities from UC Gill Tract Community Farm, Albany, California, United States - DLSLSB.R1 | ecosystem: Host-associated > Plants > Phyllosphere > Unclassified | place...
GCGGTCCAACCGCACCTGAATAAGTTTGAATGACAATTCTTCAGCGGGCTGCGACGATCGCAGTCATGACCTTCTCTCTCGCCGGCTTGCTCGGCAACAGCGCTCCCGGTCAGGCTACAGGTATCGATCGCTCGACTACCAATCTCACTGTTCTTGCCAATCTAAACGCGCTCTCGCCGCAGAATGTTCCGCAGATCGCTCCAGCTGCAACGCCCGTCGCTCCTGTCGAGACGAATGCCCTGAACCCTGACGCCGTGAACCCCGCCGTCGCAGAAGCCGAAGAATTCGACACGCTCGCCCAGGCCGTTGCCGCGCAGGATAGCGCCGCCGCCGACGAAGCGCTTCAGTGCCTTGCCGGCGCGATCTATTTCGAATCGAAGGGTGAGCCGCTGACCGGCCAGCTCGCGGTCGCCGAAGTCATCATCAACCGCGCCAAGTCGGGTCGTTTCCCGACCAACGTCTGCGGTGTCGTCAAGCAGCGCGGCCAGTTCAGCTTCGTTCGCGGTGGCCAGATTCCCAACATCAACGCCGGCGCTGCCTATCGCACCGCGATCGCAGTCGCCAAGGTCGCGCTCGCCAGCGCGTGGAACAGCCCGGCCGACAAGGCGCTGTACTTCAACACCGCCGATCGTCGTCCCTCGGTTCGCGCGATCAAGGTCGCCTCGATCGGCAACCACGTCTTCTACCGTTGATACTGAGCGTTACCCGAGCGGTACGCCGATCCCGATCCCGATCTTAGCGCCAGATCACCCCAGGCCAGCCTAGCCCAGCCCTAGCCCCAACGCCCCTCCCCCGTTCGCCCTGAACGAGGTCGAAGGGTGTGCCCCGAGGACAGGTGCTTCGACTTCGCTCAGCACGAACGGTGATGGGGTTGGGGAAGGCGAGAGCGACGGCGACGGTGACGGCAACGGACGACGGACGACGGACCAAAACTCCCTTGATATCACCACGACAATCCGTGAATGAGCTTGCCTCGTTCGCGGATTGTTCTATTTCCGGGGCATGCTCGATATGCCGCCGGATTCCTGCATCGACGAACCAGGATCGCCTCTTTGCGCCGCCGACGTGGCGCGTGGCGTCATCCGGATGCTGCTGCGTCATGACCTCACCGCGATGACCGAAGTCCCGCTCGACGGCGGTCGTCGTGCCGATCTGATGGCGGTCGATGCGCGCGGGCAGATCGTCATCGTCGAAATCAAGGTATCGCGCGCCGATCTGCTCGGCGACGGCAAATGGCCTGACTATCTGGGGCATTGTGACCGATATTTCTGGGCGGTGCCGGCCGGGTTCGACGTTGGACCGCTGCATGGTGCGGCTTTCCTCCCCGAGCGTACCGGGATCATCGTCGCGGATCGTTACGACGCCGCGATCGTCCGCGAGGCGCATACCACCCCCCTGCCCGCGCATGTCCGCAAGCGGGGCACGCTGGCGTTTGCCCGGCGTGCCGCCCGACGGTTGATCGCGCAGATGGATCCGGACGCCGATGGGCTGGCATTCTAGGCTTGAGATCCTCCCCCTTGAGGGGAGGTGGCAGCCCGCAGGGCTGACGGAGAGGTAGCGCGCCATCGAGAGCGTGACACCCCTCTGTCTGGCAAGAGCAAGGCACCTCCCCGACAAGGGGAGGATCAGAGATCAGAATTTTGGCCCTGATACGGCCTTCCGCACCTTCTTCGGCGCATCCGCGAGTAACTTCGTCACCACCGGGTTACGTCCGTCCTGCTTGGCGTAGTCCCGCGCCGACATGCCGGCCATGATGTCTGCCTGGTCGGGATCGGCCCCTTCGGTCAGCAATACGCGGATCATCCCGACATCACGCCGTTGCACCGCGCGGATCAGCGGCGTCTCGCCAGCCGAATTGGCCAGGTTGGGGTTTGCCCCGGCCGCAGTGAGGATCGGGATCATCCCGGTCTGCCCGAGCGTCACCGCGAGCAGCAGCGGCGTGTTGCCCTTGCCGTCGCGCAGGTTCGCGTCTGCGCCCTTTTGCAGCAGGAAGCGCAGATACACCTCGTCGCTGCGCTTGATGACGATGTGGAGCGCGCCCTCCCCGCTGGTCACGTCGCGCGTATTGATGATGCTGCTGCCGGGCTTGCCCAGCATCTCCAGCACCTCGTTGTTCTTCGCATCGCGCACCGCGGACAGGAACTTGTACCCCTCCGACTGGCCTTGCGCGAACGCGGGCGCTCCCACGCAAACGAGCGCAGGCGTCAGGAGGGTAGCGGCGAGCATCAGGCGGATACGCATCGAGAGACTTCCTTGGTTCGTCCTGGATATAGGGCGACGCTTGCGCCGCAGTAGCTAACAGATCAAGGCTGGCGGCATCATGAACATCCGTTTCATCCTCCGCGTGCTCGCCCTGCCCGCCTTGGCGCTATCGGCCTGCACTGCGTCGGCACCCCCTGCCAAACCACCGCTCGAAGGCGCCCGGATCGGTGGCGCCTTCACGCTGACCGACCAGAACGGGCAGACCGTCACCGAGCGCACCTTTGCCGGCAAATACCGGATCATGTATTTCGGCTACACCTTCTGTCCCGATGTGTGTCCGACGGATGTCCAGGCGATCGGCGCCGCGGTGAAAAAGCTCGAATTGAGCGATCCTGTGTTGGCCGCGAAGATCGTGCCGGTGTTCGTGACGGTCGACCCGGCGCGCGATACGCCTGCCGTGCTCAAGCAGTTCGTCTCCGCCTTCCACCCGCGCATGGTCGGGCTCACCGGCACCGACGCGCAGATCGCGCAGATCAAGACCGAATATGCGGTGTATTCGAGCAAGGGCGACGCCTCTCCGGGTGGTGGCTACCTCGTAAACCACTCGCGCCAGGCCTATCTGATGAGCCCGGACGGCAAGCCCCTCGCTTTGCTGCCGCAGGAACAAGGGCCCGACGCAGTGGTGACGGAAATCAAGCGCTGGGCTCGATGAGCGCGCGCTTCTGGGAAGATACGCCGATCGACCAGCTCGACCGCGGTCAGTGGGAAGCGTTGTGCGATGGCTGCGGCAAATGCTGCATCCACAAGCTCGAGGACGAGGACACGGGCGAGCTCGTCGCGACCAACGTCTCGTGCCGCCTGCTCGACCGGCGCAGCGGGCAATGCTCCGATTACCGCCACCGTCACGCCTATGTTCCTGAATGCGTGCGGCTGACGACCGGCAACGTCCGCGGGATCGACTGGCTACCTTCGACCTGTGCGTACCGTCTGCGCGCGGCCGGCGAGCAATTGCCCGAATGGCATTACCTCGTCTGTGGCGACCGCGAGGCCGTCCACCGTGCCAAGCAATCGGTGCGTGGATGGACCGTCAGCGAAGACGAGGCCGGTGAGCTCGAATACCACGTGATCGACCGCGAATTGTGAGCCGGTGATCGCCCGATGATCGCCCGATGATCGAGGGTCTGGAGATCGTCCGACACCCGCGCGCCCGCCGCGCGCGTCTGTCGATCGATCCTGCGAGTGGTCGGGCACGGCTTGTCCTCCCCAAGCGTGCGGCATTGAAGCAGGCGCTGGCCTGGGCGGAGGACAAGGCAAGCTGGATCGCCGAACAGCGCGCGCTGCTCCCCTCGCCCCGCCCGTTCGTGCCCGGTGCAGTCCTCACCGTCGCCGACGAACCGCTCACGATCGAGTGGACGCCCGGTAGCCGCCGCACCGTGGTCCGTGAAGGCTCGGTCCTGTCGCTGTCAGGCCCTCCCGAAACCATCGCGCGCCGTGTCGAGGCGTGGCTCAAGCGTACCGCACTTGCCGTGCTCGAAACCGAAACCGCGGAATACGCCGCCAAGGCGAAGGTCAGCGTTGCGCAGGTCGCGGTCGGCGATGCCAAGGGCCGCTGGGGCAGTTGCGCGTCGAGCGGCGTCATCCGCTACAGTTGGCGGCTGATCCTCGCGCCAAGCTGGGTCCGCCGCGCCACCGTCGCGCACGAAGTCGCGCACCGTGTCCACATGAACCACGCGCCGGTCTTCCACGCGCTGGTCGAGCAACTCTACGGGGAAGATCCGACCCCGGCGCGCGTCTGGCTAAGGACGCACGGCGCGGAGCTTCACTGGTTCGGACGGTCTTCCTGATCGCTCTGGAAGCGTTGCGTCTGGACCTGATCGCGTGGGCCATCCCGGGGCCAATCTCGGGGCACGTCGCGCTGGAGCGGTTGTCGCCCCGCCGGTGACGGTTCGCGACGATCGCGCCCGGTAACCCGGTCGATCCAGTCCTGATTCATCTGCTGCGGTGGCGGAGACGGGGCGGCTTCGGGCTGGTCCGCATCGGGTCGCGGAATCGTGTCGCCGGTCTGCGCATCGGTCGGCACGGGCGGCTGGTCCTGCTCGATCGGATTGCCGTCCGCGTCGACCGCCATCTGACCATTGTCGGGCTGCCCAAAATAGCTCTCCTCGTCGGGCTCGAGCTGCCATTCGGGTAATGTAACCTGCGTTTCGAACTGCTCGATCGGGCGGTTGGCCGTCGCGGGTTTCATGAATGCCGCCCAGGCCTTTGCCGGGGCGGTGCCGCCGTGGAGGCCGGCGATCGGCTTCGCATCGTCGCGCCCCATCCACACGCCGGTGGTGATGCCGCTCGAGAAGCCCAGGAACCAGCCATCCTTCGACGAGCTGGTCGTGCCGGTCTTGCCCGCGACGGGGCGGCCGATCTGCGCCGCACGACCGGTGCCGGTGTTGACCGCGGTCTGCAGCAGGTCGGTCATCTCGGCGGCGACATAGGGCGCGACGAGTACATGGCTGCGGTCGACTTCATGCGTATAGATCGTCTGTCCGTTCGCGGTGACGCGCGTGATCCCGTATGGCGTGACCGCGACGCCCTTGGCCGCGACGCTTGCGAACGCGCGCGTCATGTCGATCACGCGGACTTCGGACGTCCCCAGCACCATCGACGGATGCGTGTTGACCGGCGTCGTGATGCCAAACCGGCGCGCCATGTCGGCGACCGTGGTGAAACCGACTTCCTGGCCCAGTTTGGCGGCAACGGTGTTGAGCGAATAGGCGAACGCGGTGCGCAGGGAGACCGCGCCGGAGTTGCGGCGTGAATCGTTGCGGGGGCTCCAGCCGTCGATCGTCACCGGTTCATCGACGATCGAATCCTCGGGCTTGTGGCCTGCTTCCAACGCGGCGAGGTACACGAACAGCTTGAATGACGAGCCCGGCTGGCGGACCGCCTGCGTCGCGCGGTTGTAGATCGACGAGACATAGTCCTTGCCGCCGACCATCGCACGGACTTCGCCGCCACGATCGAGCGCAACGAGGGCGCCCTGTGCCCCGGGTGGCGCATTGGCGCGTATCGCGTCGTCCGCCTGGCGCTGCATCGTCAGGTCGAGCGTCGTCCAGACTTCGAGTGGTTCGGTCGTCTCGTCGATCAGCGTGTCGAGCTGTGGGAGCGCCCAGTCGGTGAAGTAGCGGACGCTGTTCTGCCGGGGCTCGGGCGCGAGTTTCAGCCCGCTGACATCGGCATCGGCGGCTTGCTCGGCGGTGATCGCGCCGGTTTCGCGCATCGTCTCCAGCACGACGCCCGCGCGACCGACGGCGGCTTCGGCATCGGCGGTCGGCGAATAGTTCGAGGGTGCCTTCACGAGGCCGGCGATGACCGCGGCTTCGGCGAGGCTCAGATGGTCCGCGCCGTGGCCGAAGAATTTACGACTGGCGGCGTCGATGCCGTAGGCGCCGCCGCCATAATAGACCTTGTTCAGATAGAGCTCGAGGATCTGGTCCTTGCTGAACTTCCATTCAAGCGCGAAGGCCAGGATGGCCTCGCGGAATTTCCGGCCGAACTTCTTCTGATTATTGAGGAAGACGGTGCGCGCGAGCTGCTGCGTGATCGTCGACCCGCCTTGAGTCCAGTGGCCACGATCGTAGCGCACCTTCACCGAGCGTGCGACGCCGACCGGATCGATGCCGATATGCGAGCGGAAGCGGCGATCCTCGACCGACACGGTTGCGTCGCGCATCACCGCGGGGATCTGGCTATAGGGTAACCATTCGCCGAAGCTCGGCCCCATCGACACGATCACGGTACCGTCGGCGGCATGGACGCGGATCATCTGGCCGTTGGGCGACGATTTCAAGCTGTCGAAGCTCGGCAGTTGCGACATCGCCACATACACCGCGATCGCCAGCGCCCCGAGCGCAAGCACACCGATCCCGACGCAAAGCTGCAGAAACAAGACCAGCCGCCGCCGCCAGCGTGACGCCGGGGGAGTTGGGGACCGACGGGACGGGGGAGCAGAACGCGTACGAGCCATGTGGCCGCAGAATTACGCGCGATACCCCCGCCCTACAAGCGACATCAGGCCGCGACGTTCGCTTTGCGCGGCCGGAACTCGAGCGAGAGCGAGTTCATGCAATAGCGTTGCCCGGTCGGTGGCGGACCATCCGGGAACACATGCCCCATATGGCTGTCACAGCGTGCGCACCGCGTTTCGATGCGGGTCATGCCATGGCTTCGATCGGCATGATCGGTGACCGCGTCGGGACCGATCGGCTGCGTGAAGCTGGGCCAGCCCGACCCGGAATCATATTTGTCGGCGCTGTCGAACAGTTCGTTGCTGCACGCGGCACACCGATAGATGCCGTCGGCCTTGTTGTCGTTCAGCACGCCCGCAAAGGCGCGTTCGGTGCCGGCCTCGCGCAGCACGTGATACTGTTCTGGTGTGAGCCGCTTGCGCCACTCTGCCTCGGAAAGATTGAGCTGGTTCATGAACATACATCTCGTGCTGGCGGGACGGATTTCAAGATTGGCCCAGTCTGGTTGCGTTGGCGATGACCTGGATCAGTGTGGGGCGCAGGAAAGGAAGCAGCCACCCGGCGCGTTCGCTTTCGGCGATGTGACGGACGATGCCGGCGATGCCGATCGGGCGGGCCAGGCGGCGGGCGAAATCCTCCTGCCATGACGATGCGGCGGCGGGGCCACCGTTCTCGTAGGCGCGCGCGGCGGCGACTCCGCTCGCGAGCGCGATGCCCATGCCTTCGCCGGCGAGGGAGGGGATGACGCCCGCCTGATCGCCGAGACGGAAGAGCGCGTCCGCGCCGGTGCGTTGGCGCCAGCCATAGGGGACGTTGGCGATCGCATCGATCGAGGCCCTCGGGTCGATCAGCGCGACCCATTCGCCGAGCGCGGGCATCTCTCGGCCAAGAGCGTCGAGCAGTTGTGCAGGAGATCCAGCTGCCTGGAGCCGCGAGCGATGGACTGCCATGCACAGGTTCGCGGTGCCGTCCTCCTGCATCGCCAGGCCGGCATAGCCGCGGTCGAACAGATGAAGCTCGATGCCGCCGGCGAGCGATTTGCGCAGCACGGGCGAGGGGGCGATCCTCACCCGGATACCCAAAGTCGGGTCGGCACCGCGTGCGCCCTCGGGGCGCGCCATGCCGCGAACGTCGTGCTTGCCACTCGCGAGGAAGAGCGCGTCGGCCGCGATCGTCGCGCCGTCCGCGAGCCGTGCGCTCGTCCCCTCGATCTCGCGTACGATGACGCCGCGCTCGACCGGCGTGCCCAGCCGCTCTGCTTCGGCCAGCATGATCGTATCGAGCCGGTGGCGGGTAACCGAGACCGCCGGATGGGGCAGGGCGGCCTCCGCGCGACGATTGCCCGCGAAGATGCGCGCACGCATCACGCGTTCAGGGTTGAGCGTGTCGGGATCGATCCCCAGCCCCGCCAGCGTCTCCAACGTCCGCCAACTCAGGAACCCGCCACAGATCGCATCACCGGCCTCGCGCGATCGCTCGATCAGCAGGTGCTGCAGGCCGGCACGTGCCAACCCGATAGCGGTCGCGGCGCCAGCGAGCCCGCCGCCGACGATCAGCGCAGGCGTTCGACGCATAACCGGAACGGGAATACGCGGCGGACCTTCGCCTCGGTGATGCCGGCCTCGGCGAGAAGCGGCGGCCATTCGTCGGGGCGATAGCTGCGCGCGATCGACAACGTGCCGTCGTGGCGAACGATCGGATGCCAGCGCGCGATCGTTGCCAGGACCGGGAAGCCCCAATGCGCAAACCCGTGCCGGTGCAGGTCGTTGACGAACCACCCTGCGCTTGTGTGGCCCTCCATGAACCGCAGGAACGCGATCAGCTGGTCGTGGCTCATGTGATGCGCGACGAGGCTGCTGACGATCACGTCCCACGGCTCATGCGCGAGGTCGGCATAGTCGCCCGTGACGTAGCGGATGTCGCCGCCATGCGCCCGCGCGGCCTGTTCGCTGCGTGGGTTGAGATCGACCCCGACCAGCTCCGCCTTGATACCCTTCGCCTTCGCCCAGCTCGCGATCCGCCTCAGCATGTCGCCATCGCCGAACCCGACGTCGAGCAACCGGAAGCTCTTCCGCCCCGCAGTCGCCCTCGCGAGAAAGTCCAGCGTTGGGCGGCGCGCCATCGTCACCGTGTTGACGGTCGCGAGATCGCCAACGACGTCGGCATAAGTCGCCGCATCGAGATCGTCGGCGTCCATCAGCTCTTTGGCCTGGCTTCGGACCGCGAGGCTCATGCCGCGCTCCGGAATCCGAAGCCCTCCGCCGCCAGCCCCGGCCCGAACGCCAGTGCTACGCCGTGCTCGACCGGCGGCCCGGCGAGCAGGCGCTCGAACACGAACATCAGCGTCGCCGACGACATATTGCCATTATCCGCTAACACCTGCCGCGACGCCGCCAGTGCATCGGGGCGCAAGTGCATCGCATGCTCGACTGCGTCGAGGATCGAACGCCCGCCGGCGTGGACTGCCCAGCCGTCGATCGATTCCGGCGGCTGGCCGCCACTCACGATCGCCCGAAATTCGGCGTCGGACAGCGCGGCGGCGATCCGCCCCGGCACTTCGCCCGACAGATGCATCGCAAAACCGGCATCGGTGACGTCCCAGCGGATCAGCGTTTCGCTATTGGGCAACGATGCTGCGAACGGTGCTTCGAGCGCGAACCCGGTCGCATCCGCCGTCACCAGTGCGGCGGCGGCACCGTCGCCGAACTGCAGCATCGCCAGCAGCGATTCGATCTCGTTGGCGGGTTGCAGGTGCAGCGTGGACAGCTCCACGGTGACGACCAGCACCCGCGCGTCCGGCTCCGAACGGACGATATGCCGCGCACTGCGCAACGCGACGATCGCCGCGTAACATCCCATGAAGCCGATCAGCAGCCGCTCGACGGTCGGCGAGAGATCGAGGCGACGGGCGATGATCTGGTCGATGCCCGGCGCAATGAACCCCGTGCAGCTTGCCACTACAAGGTGCGTGATGCCCTCGACCGCTACCTTTTCGCGCAATGCCTCGATCGCGCGGATCGCGAGGTCGGGAGCATGTTTGGCATACAGCACCATCCTCGCGGCCGTTCCGGGGTGGGGTTCGGTGGCGTAGAAGCCCGTGTCATCGACCGGCGAACCGCCGTCCGCGGTCGGCGGCAATACGGACCAGCGATGGCCGATACCCGATCGCGATGCCATCCGGTCGAACACCTTGGTCGATCGCGCATCCGTCCGACGACGCGCCCAGGCGATGAACGCGTCATGGATGTCATGATCGGGAACGGCAGTACCGACAGCGTTCAGGAAGGCAGGTAGAATAGCGGGCACGACATCCTTTCGTCCGCGCAGTGTAACACGCGACTCGACCGCCTAACGCACGGTCGGTGCATATAGACGGCGCGACCGCCAACATTCCTCAGCTTGTGACCGATAATAACCGCCGCTGCCATGCTCGACCCGGTCGGCAACGCGCGGGACTCGGATCACCGGGATTCGGATCACCGGGGATTCGGATCACCAGGATTCGGGTCAATCGTACGCCGCAGCATCTAGGTGGTCATGACCGACCCCATATTTCTCTTCGACGAGCGCCATGGCAAACCCGACATAGGCGGCGATCGCGTGATCCTCTGATTTTTCCAGCGTGTAGCAGGCTTCCTGCAGCAACGCATAAACGCGAGTCGCAACCATCGTTCGATCCTTTGTATACCGCCGCCGCCCCACCGGCGGCCGTTCCACAGTGCAATACGACGCCTATCGAAGCGTATACTATACTATAGGGACGAAGTCAGTCGCCGGATCGTGTCATATCAAAACAATAAAAACCAGAATGGCCTATGTGATGCCCGATATTAAAACGAAAATGGAATGTAGTTCGTGTTCTAACGAGCGAAAATATTATGAAAACTGATATCCGTGTTTATTTCACTAAAAATTCACACAGGATATCGACAATTAACCCCATTCTGGCGCACCATTTCTGCAAGATACGAATTTGTCCGTGAACTCCGTATCAAACACCCCTCCCAAGCCCGACCAGGCTTGTGACATGGCTGGCGGATCAATGGATCAAGTGCTGCGTTTATGCGAAAGACAGGGGAGCCCTTAGTGAAGAGCGAGTCGGTAGTCGATTTGATCAAGGATCTCACCGCCAAGCTGTCGGCGGTTGCAGAGGAATTCAACGGTCGCGTCGCGCACGCGGCCGATCCCGAACCTGCCGGGGACGGACCGAGCGACAGGGATCTCGAGGCCTATGCCGAAGCGGTTCTTGTCGAACGCCGGATGCGAAGGCAGTTTCTACCCGCCGAATTGTTTCACGAACCCGCCTGGGACATGCTGCTCGCGCTGTTCGTGTCGCGCGATCAGCGCTTGCCGATGAACATCAAGGCTCTGGTGAGCATGTCCGACGCACCCGTCACCACATCTCAGCGGTGGATCGAACATCTCCATAAGCTCAAGTTGATCGACCGGGTCATCGACGCCGCGGATCGGCGCCGTGTCGAGATATCGCTGAGCCATGCCGGTGATCAAGCTATGCGCGCCTATCTTCGTGCTCTGCCCCGACGTTAGGTCTGCGGGGCGTTTACGCTAATGCGCTGTGGAACATGCCGTTCGGCAGTTTCCGTCGATTCGCAAATTGGAACCGCAAGCTAAAAGTGTCAATCCAAAATGGATTGATGCAAATCCATTCGATCTGCTGGTGATCTAGTCGATAAAACCGTTATAGTCATATCGTTGGACTAACCCAATCTAAAGCATACCAATTTGATTTTGTAGTATTTGATTAAGCTGACGTGCCTGATTTGTCCCTTATCAAAGGGGGATGCATTGAATCGGCGCGTGACCAGCAAGAACGGCAAAGTGCGATATGGGACAGGCGGTCGCCCTGTTGCGTTCGGTAGCGCTATTCTCTTTGGCATGGCGGCCTGCGCTGCAATGCTGGGGGCCGTTCCTGGATATGCCGAAACACTGGCGGGAACGGCGATCGTCAATACCGGCGTGCTTCGCTACGATCTTGCCGGTGCCGCGCAGACGATCGCATCGAACACCGTCACGTTGACAGTCGCCGAACGACTCGACGTCCGCCTGTCACATGAGGGGCAGGGAGTCATTCTTGTCGCGCCACCATCGGCGTTACCCACCGTCGTCCCCCTGACGCTGACGAACGCAGACAACGGTAGCGAGTCCTTCGCGATCGCCGCGACCTTATCCGCTGGAACGATCATGCTTCGTGGCCTGTCGATCGACGTCGATGGCGACGGCCGCTATGATCCCTCGATCGATCTTCCGCTCGTAAACGGTGGGAGCGCGCCACTTGCCGCAGGGCAATCGGTCACCCTGTTCGCCATTCTCGCCGCCACCGAGGTCGCTGGCGTGCGGGACGCGGCGCTTACAGTTACGGCACGCGCCATCACGGGATCGGGAACACCCGCAAGCGGGTTTGCAGGGGGCGGCGACAGCGGCAGCGATGCTCTCGTCGGCCCGACTGGCGCCGCCGCCAGCGTTGTCGTTCCGCTTGCCACGGGTCTTGCCGGCCCCTCGCTTTTCAAGAGTCAGTCGGTGCGAGCGGCAGACGGATCGCAGGCTGCTGTGCGCGATTCGGTGATCACCTACACGCTTGAGGCACGATTTGATGATGCCGTCACCGGTGCGCGGATTGTCGATGCAATTCCCGTCGGTACGGTCTTCGTGCCCGGCAGCCTAACACTGGACGGCACGCCACTCAGCGACGCCGCCGGGACGCAGGCCAGCGATGCGCAAGGTTTTAGCATCGTCGTCGCGATTGGTCAGGTTGCCCCGGCATCCGTCCATACCGTTCAATTCAAAGCCAAAATTCAATGAGGAGTATGTTGATGATCACGCGTCCGATGATTGCCGCCGTCCTGTCAACGACTGCTGCCGTCGTATCCGCGGCGGCAGGGCCCTTGCAGGTGACCAGCAGCATTCTGGCCGAGAGTCGAGCCGCTGCCGCCGACGGCACAACCCGGATAACCTTGGTAAAGCCGTCGCAGATAACGCCCGGCGACAAGGTGATCTTCGTACTCGCCTATCGCAACACGGGCACGCAGCCACTGGCGAACGTAGTGCTTGATAATCCGTTGCCGCGCGCGATCGTCTATCGCTCGGCCAATCCCGGTTCGCCTGCGCCCGACGTCTCGGTCGACGGCAAGACTTTCGGTTCGCTCGGAACGCTGCGTGTCCGCAGCCTAGACGGCAGCACACGCGCCGCGAGCCCCAACGATGTCACCAGCGTCCGGTGGCGCCTCGCAAGCCCGTTGGCGGCCGGTTCGCAAGGTCAATTCGCGTTCCAGGCCGTCGTGCGGTGATGCTTGGTTCCGTCACACCCAAAAGAAACCCATAAAAAGGAAGATCTGGAAATGCATGCAAGAGGGGCAATCCGCACACTCGGCGCCGGCCGCACACTTAGCGCGGGCCGCACAC
>Ga0308169_10004713_pt1 | contig 12634 bp, 6 predicted proteins | sample PhyBR1_2_FD_202139 | JGI IMG/M metagenome (GOLD analysis project Ga0308169, IMG submission 202139) | Phyllosphere microbial communities from UC Gill Tract Community Farm, Albany, California, United States - DLSLSB.R1 | ecosystem: Host-associated > Plants > Phyllosphere > Unclassified | place...
GGCCAGGCGCTGTATCAGATCGACGCTGCGCCGTACCAGGCCCAGGTCGCTTCCGCCCAGGCTGACCTGGCACGCGCCCAGGCCAATCTGGTCGCGGCCAAGTCGATTGCCGATCGCTACAAGCCGCTGGTTGAAGCCGCTGCGGTCAGCAAGCAGGAATTCGACAACGCCGTCGCGGCGCAACGCCAGGGTGAGGCAGAAGTGGCCGCAGCCCGCGCGCAGGTCCGCGTGGCGCAGATCAATCTGGGCTATACCAACGTCAATGCGCCGATCTCCGGCCGCATCGGCCGTTCGCTGGTGACCGAAGGCGCGCTGGTTTCAGCTGCCCAGTCGACCGAACTGGCTCTGATTCAGCAGACCGACCGCATGTACCTGAACATCACGCAATCGGCGAATGACCTGCAGCGCCTGCGTAAGCAGGCCGGTGGCAAGGTCAATGGCGAACTGCCCGTCACGGTCGTGCTCGACGACGGTACCGTGCTGCCACGCAAGGGCAAGCTGCTGTTCTCGGACGTCACCGTCGATGAAACCAGTGGCCAGGTCACGCTGCGCGCAGTGATCGACAATCCGGACAACGCCCTGCTGCCAGGCCAGTACGCACGCGTGCGCCTGTCGCAGTCGGAAACGCGCGGCATCCTCGTGCCACAGCAAGCGGTCACCCGTGGCGGCCAGAACGGCGACACCGTGATGGTCATCGGCGCTGACAACAAGCCAGTGTCCCGCACGGTCAAGATCGCGTCGCAGCAAGGCGAGAGCTGGATCGTTATCGACGGCCTGAAAGAAGGCGAAAACGTCATGGTCGACGGCTTCCAGAAACTGCAGATGCTGCCGCCAGGTACCCCGGTCAAGCCGGTGCCTTGGACCCCGGCCGGCACCCAGGCGCCGGCCCAGGCAGGCGCCCCGGCGGCTCAGCCGAACGCTGCCGGCGCCCAGGCCGCCGCTGGCGCGAATGCTCCCGGTGCGCGCACCCCGAATTCCGGTTCGCCGGCAGCGGGTGCAACGACCCCGGCCAACAGCAGCCGCTAAGAATAAAACGAACAGGACTTTTCAATGGCACGTTTTTTTATTGACCGCCCAATTTTTGCATGGGTGATCGCGCTGTTCATCATGGTGCTGGGTACTGTTGCGATCAAGCAGTTGCCGATCGCCCAATACCCATCCGTGGCGCCACCCGCGATCGTCGTCAACGTCACCTACCCGGGTGCGTCGGCGCAGACTCTGGAGGATTCCGTCATCTCGATTATCGAACGCGAGATGAACGGTGCCCAGGGCATGATCTACATGGAATCGACCAGCCAGGCCAACGGCACTGGCTCGATTACCATTTCCTTCGAAACCGGCACTGATCCGGAACTGGCCCAGGTTGACGTTCAGAACCGTCTGTCGCGCGCGACCCCGCGTCTGCCGCCGGCAGTAACGCAGCAAGGTGTGCGCGTCGACAAGTCGCGCTCGAACTTCCTGCTGTTTACGATCCTGTCGTCGGATGACCCGAAGATGGACAATATTGCGCTGGGCGACTACGCCTCGCGCAATGTGCTGCCTGAAATCCAGCGTATTACCGGCGTTGGCCAGGCCCAGCTGTTCGGTACCGAAAAAGCAATGCGGATCTGGATCGATCCGACCAAGCTGGTCGGCTACAACCTGTCGCCCGCCGACGTCACGAGCGCGATCTCGCAGCAGAATGCTCAAGTCGCATCGGGCACGATCGGTGATTTGCCGATCACGCAGGGCCAGCAGATCAGCGCCACCGTGATCGTCACGGGCCAGCTGTCGAACGTCGAACAGTTCGGCAACATCGTGCTGCGCGCCAATCAGGACGGCTCGACCGTGCGCCTGAAGGACGTCGCACGCATCGAAGTCGGTGGCCAGTCCTATGCCACCTCGGCGCGCCTGAACGGCAAGCCATCGGCCGGTATCGGCGTGCAGCTGGCACCAGCCGGTAACGCCCTTGAAACCGCCGATCTGATCAAGGCCCGCATGGCCGAACTGCAGAAGCTGTTCCCGGCTGGTGTGAAGTACTCGATCCCTTACGACTCCACCACCTTCATCTCGATTTCGATCGAGCAAGTGGTGCACACGCTGATCGAAGCGATCGTGCTGGTGTTCCTGGTGATGTACCTGTTCCTGCAAAACTTCCGCTACACGCTGATCCCAACCATCGTGGTGCCAATCGCACTGCTGGGCTCGTTCGCCTGCCTGCTGGCGATGGGCTTCTCGATCAACGTGCTGACCATGTTCGGCATGGTACTGGTGATTGGTATCGTCGTCGATGATGCCATTGTGGTGGTCGAGAACGTCGAGCGCATCATGAGCGAAGAAGGTCTGCCGCCGCTGGAAGCCACGCGCAAGGCAATGGGCCAGATCTCGGGCGCCATCATCGGCGTGACCGTGGTCCTGATCGCCGTGTTCGTCCCGCTGGCGTTCTTTGCCGGCGCGGTCGGTAACATCTACCGCCAGTTCTCGGTGGTCATGGTGACGTCGATCGCCTTCTCGGCGTTCCTGGCGCTGTCGCTGACTCCGGCGCTGTGCGCACACCTGCTCAAACCTATCGAAGCCGGCCACAATCACACCAAGAAGGGCTTCTTCGGCTGGTTCAACCGCAAGTTCACCACCGGCGCCAAGAAATATGAAGGCTTCGTCGGCGCCCTGATGAAGCGTGCCGGCCGCTGGATGGTCGTGTTTGCCGTGCTGGTCGTCGTGGTCGGCGTGATGTTCACGCGCCTGCCGAATTCGTTCCTGCCGAACGAAGACCAGGGCTATGTGATCGCCAACGTCCAGCTGCCGCCAGGCGCGACTGCCGAACGTACCGGCGCCGTGATGCGTGCAATGGAAGAGTTCGTGATGAAGCAGCCGGAAACGGCGAACATCGTGGCCCTGACCGGCTTCTCGTTCTCGGGCCAAGGCCAGAACATGGGTCTGGCGTTCATCCCGATGAAGGCATGGGACGAGCGCAAGGGTGATGGTCAGGACGCGCAATCGTTCGCCGGACGCATCATGGGCCACATGGGCGCGCTGCGCGATTCGTTCATCTTCGTGGTGAGCCCGCCGCCGATCCCTGAACTGGGTACCGGCACCGGCTTCTCGTTCCGCCTGCAGGATCGTGCCGGCAACGGCCACGCCGCCCTGCTGGCCGCGCGTAACCAGATGCTGGGTATGGCGTCGCAGAGCAAGATCCTGACGGGCATGCGTCCGGAAGGCCTGGAAGATGCGCCGCAGCTCAAGCTGAACATCAACCGCGACAAGGCGCAAGCGCTGGGCGTGACCTTCGCCGCGATCAATACGGCGCTGTCGACGTCGATGGGTTCGTCGTACGTCAACGACTTCCCGAACGCCGGCCGTCTGCAGCGCGTGATCGTGCAGGCCGATGCGCCGCAGCGTATGCAGCCGGACGACCTGCTGCGCATCAATGCGATGAATACCCAGGGCCAGCCGGTACCGCTGTCGTCGTTCGCGACGACCGAATGGACCACCGGTCCGATGCAGACCAACCGCTACAACGGCTATCCGGCAATGAAGCTGACCGGTGAAGCAGCGCCGGGTTACTCGAGCGGCGAAGCGCTGGACGAGATGCAGCGTCTGGCAGAACGCCTGCCGGCTGGTTTCTCGTACGAGTGGACCGGCCAGTCACGCGAGGAACTGCTGTCGGGTTCGACCGTGTTCATCCTGATCGGCTTCGCGCTGCTGGCCGTGTTCCTGGCCCTGGCCGCGCTGTATGAAAGCTGGACCATCCCGGTGGCCGTGCTGCTGGTGGTACCGCTGGGTATTCTCGGCTCGCTGCTGGCGGCCAATATGCGGGGCTTGTCCAACGACGTCTACTTCAAGGTCGGCTTGATTACCATTATTGGTCTGGCGGCGAAGAACGCGATTCTGATCGTCGAATTCGCCAAGGACCTGCAAGCCGAAGGCAAGTCACCGTTCGACGCGGCGCTTGAAGCGGCCCACCTGCGCTTCCGCCCGATCATCATGACGTCGCTCGCCTTCATCCTCGGCGTGCTGCCACTGGTCCTCGCGGGCGGCGCCGGTTCGGCATCGCAACGCGCCATCGGTACCGGCGTAATGGGCGGTATGATTACGGCCACCGTGCTCGGCGTGATTTTCGTGCCCGTGTTCTTCGTCGTGATCCGTACGCTCTTCAAGGGCAGCGAGCGCCAGAACAAGATGTACGCCCATGCGCAGGAAAAGCAGCATGAGCTCGAGAAACAGGAACGCCAGGCCGCAGAAGAAGGGAAAAAAGTATGATCAAGCACATCAAACTGGTCGTCACGCCATTGGCGCTGTCGATGGCACTCGCCGGCTGCATGTCGCTGGCGCCGGACTATGAGCGCCCTGCTGCCCCGGTGGCAAGCGCCTTCCCGGCCGTGCCGCAAGCGGCCACGGCATCGACCAGCCCGGTGATCAATCAGGCGCCGGCAGCGGTCGCGTGGCAGCAGTTCTTTGCCGATCCGCGGCTGCGTCAGCTGATCGACCAGGCACTGGTCAACAACCGTGACCTGCGCATCGCCATCGCCAACATCGAGCAGGCACGTGCCCAGTACCGCATCACGCGCGCCGATCGCCTGCCATCGGTGGGCCTGGGTGTCAGCGGCAACCGCCAGACCGTCGGTGAAGACCAGCCGATCAACAGCCAGTACCAGGCCGGCCTGCAAGTCACGTCGTTCGAGCTCGACCTGTTCGGTCGGGTGCGCAACCTGAGCGAAGCCGCGCTGGCGCAATACCTGGCCACCGAAGAAGCGCGCAAGACCACGCAGATCAGCCTGATCGCGTCGGTTGCCAACGCCTACCTGCAACTGCTGGCCGACGAAGAGCTGCTGCGCATCACGCAGGACACGCTCAAGACGCGCCAGGATTCGGATCGCCTGACGCAATTGCGTTTCGATAACGGCGTTGCATCGCGCCTGGATATCCAGCAATCGCGTTCGCTTGTTGAAACGGCCCTGGCCACGCTGGCGCAGCAACAGCGCTTCCGCGCCCAGGACATCAACCTGCTGACGCTGCTGGTCGGCCAGCCACTGCCGGCCGACGTCTCGACCGGCGCCACACTGGCCAAGACCGAGCTGCCCGACCTGCCTGCCGGCCTGCCATCGGATCTGCTGGCCAACCGTCCGGACATCCGCGCGGCCGAGCAGGATCTGATCGCGGCCAATGCCAATATCGGTGCAGCGCGCGCGAACTTCTTCCCGCGCATCTCGCTGACGGCCAGCGCCGGCAGCGCCAGCACCGAGCTGTCGGGCCTGTTCGAGAGCGGCACCTGGGGCTGGTCGTTCGCACCGCAGGCGATCCTGCCAATCTTCGACTACGGCCGCAACACCGCCACGCTGGGCGCCGCCCGTGCCCAACGGGACATCGCCGTGGCGCGCTACGAGCAATCGATCCAGACCGCGTTCCGCGAAGTGGCGGACGCCCTGGCCGGCCAGGCGACATACAGCGAGCAGCTGCGCGCGCAGGCAGCCGTGACCCAGGCCGAAGCCGACCGCTTCAACCTGTCCGACCTGCGCTTCCGCAGCGGCGCAGCCAGCCAGCTCGACCTGCTCGACGCACAGCGTTCGCTGTTCCAGTCGCAGCAGTTGTCGGTGCAGGCCAATCTGCTGCGTCTACAGAACCAGGTCGCGTTGTATCGCGTGCTGGGTGGTGGTTGGGTGGAAACTGCGGCGCAAGCTAATGCGACGCCGGTGGCGGCGAGGTAAGTTACGACGCTGCTGCTGAAGTGAATGAGAACCGGGCCTGCGTGGCCCGGTTTTTTTTACATGTGAAGGTTGGCTTGGCAGGTACGACACATGGCTCGCCCTAGCTGTGGGTGAAGGTTGGGATGGAAGAGATTAACGTAGCGCCGCAGCTGGTCTCGTGGCCGTTATAAGCAACTGGCTTGCCATCGATCGTATGCATGGGCTCGCCCTCCACAATAGTGCCGTCACCGTGGATCGGGCATGCACATTTGTCGCCAATGCAGGCGACGGCGATGCCACCAACGATGAAAGGCGTAGCAGCGACGGCAGTGACCTGGCCGCTGTGGCTGGTGGGATCGTGCAGGCGGATGACGTTAGGCATGGCTATCTTTTGATTTGTGGGTATCTTCGCAAAGACCATCGATTTCCTCTGCGATAGAAGACGGTGGGGAATAGGCTACCAATTGCCATTCAGTTTGAGCAATACGGTAAACGTCACCGATAAGTGTCCTTAGAAGACTCTTATGGCCCGCCACAATCACTGGTGGGATTTTCTCCCCTTCGCAGAATATACGAAATCGCTCCCCCTCGATTCTTCGCTTGTCAATGCATTGCCATTGCCCCGCTTGCGGGCATACGTTGCCTGATTGAATTGTAGTTCCTAGCGGTGCTTTTTGACTTAGCTTTTTGGCCACGGTTGCATCGCTTGGCTGGCGTATGTCGATAGACAGCAGCAATCTGTCCCACAGGGCCAAGGCTTCGCCATCTGTAAGGGTGGGTTTGACCTTGGCTTTCGCGTCATTCTTTACGCCAGAATCGAGTCGAATATCCAGCAAAGGATGCAGCGAGTTGTTTGCCTCACCGACGCTGAAGAATCGGAATTCATGTGCATCTGTATCATTCTTGTAAGCCGGTCGCCTGGTGAGAATTTCTTCACCATGCCAGACTCCCAGTTGACGGGGTCCTTCTCGTAGCATTTTTATACTGGAGAAAAAGGTGCCTAATCCAAGATTAACAGCATGTTCTTTCGCTTGTTGCCGCAGCCGCCCCGGAGCACTATCCTCTTGCAGATAATCATGGTTTCTACGTGCTTCGATAGAAATTCGGACATCTGGAATCTCTTTTAGATAAATACCTATAGCACTATTTTCGTATTCTGCATCAACTTCTAAAAAACCTCCTTCAACGCACATTCCCATTTCTGCAGGAATTTCATTCTCAGAGCGGGATCTAAGCTGACCAGCAATTTTATTTATCAATGAAACATTGTCCTCACTGGGCATTGCACTGCTGATGTAGTGAATAAAAAGGTCATTTTTCATTGGGATATAAGAATGAATCGAATAACTTACTGAACTTTTCGCCCCGAAGACAATCTTCTGCCCTGGGATAATGCCATCGACGACTTCCCCAATTTTTGGCAGCTTGGCGAGTGAGTAATCTGCCAAGTAGCTTTTTTCCACTTTGATTTCTTGCAAACGTGAATTTACCAATGTAGAGATATTCGAGGATTGGTCGGGGTAAAACTGTATATTTCCATCAACTGAAATAGGCCCGTAGATGACAGATGCGTCCTTCGGAATTTTTACTCGCAATCTTCCAAAACATACCATACGTGTATGCTCAAATATTTTATCTATTTTCTCAGACACTGGCATCGCCTTACCCTCTCTTCCTTTGAAGATTATAATAACTAAAAATATCGCCAGTATAAAAATCGACCATGCAAAAAAATGAGAAATAAGCCTCCTCATCATTTATCCCATTCCATTGTTGAAATTATTTTAAATAGACAATATAAAGTTGATGCCAATACAACAGGATTCGAGTAACTCCCCTGATGCTCGTAGCCTTGCTGTCGGAATACACCTTTAAATTTTCTACTTAAAAGCTGTGCATCTGCTGAATGCGACGGCACGGTTTGATCGCCAGGGGCATCTGGACCAAGCATCTCGACACTTAAAAAATTAACCTTTCTGACATCTTCTGGTGCTTTCAGATCGACCAGACTAAGACTTCCTTTTCGATTGTCTTCGACAATCTTTAACGAATCAATATTTTTTGAATCGACCACATCATCAACCTTCCAAGTCACTTTGTGCCAAGCCTTTCTATCAGGATCGACCCCATAGTGAGCGTAACTTTGATCGTGATAAGTATTCTCAATTTTAGCGTGGAAGCTCTTAGCGTCGTCCAATAAATTCAAAGTCTTTTGAATTCCAACTCCTATCGCATTTGCCGGATTAATCCATCGTTCTCGGAACAGACTAAACCACTTGGCTCTTACTTTATAAATTTCCTCGTATGGACACTGCGCAGGCCAGCTTTTCAATATTTTCTTCTCGTCTCGAAATTCCAGCCAATGAGCCCCGTAAAACTGATTTGGAAGCAGCTCTAAGGCACCCTGAGCATTCGCGAGTACTGCAGTTACGTCTTGTGCGTTATCTCCCAAAACCCCTGCTGTTATTCTTTCTGTCGGTGCTGTCCATTCGCCCTCAACGCCACAACGCATTCGCTTGTAGGCTGCACCTGCACCCATGGCAGGCATAACTCCGTGAACGACTCCCAAGATTTTATCGTTTGCGTTTCCAATCGCAGGATGTATAACCGCGCGTGCGACTATCCCTCCCATCGAATGTGTTATAAGAATTACTTTTTCACATTCAAAGCCTTCACTTTTATACTTATCAATCAAAGTATTAATTTTTTTTGCAATAACAACACCAGATTCAAAATTTCCTTTAAGCCAGTTGTAACCCATTGCATGTACTGGGAACCAACACCCTTTAACGGCGTCTCGCATAGAACTCTCATCAAGGGGGAGCATAGTAATGCTCGGATCTGCCTGCCACTTTTTTGGGTCGATTTTTAGAATATTGGTCTGCAAATATAGATCCATTGCGCCGCCTGAAAATGCAGAATTGAGCTTACTCTCACAGACCTCAAGAACTTTTTGATAACTTCCAAAATAAATTTCCCCCCAGCCTCGCTCCCGAGCTTTTTGGTCCTGGTTACGGCGATTTTTAGTTCCCGGCAAATCTGGCTGTAGTAAGGGCCCATCGAGTCTGTTCCAACCTCTATATCCTCGGGTATACGTTACACTTTGATTGCGTGAGTCCGAACTTTCTTCAAGGTTTCCGGTCGGGTTTTTCAAAGGATCGTAGGTGTCAACTTCAGTGTTTTCTGGATCCAGACGCAATTGCCTCTCGATTGGACTATCGTTGTATTGCGCCACAGTCACGCTGGAATTATCTGGCCGCCAGGATATATTATGCGTCCCATTAATCTCTTTCTGGCGGGTTTCCGTCATTCTCAGATTTGACCCCATAATTCCCGGTATAAAAACGATTGGTAACACCCGCTTAGGCGGAATTTTTTGAACTTGTGGATTTTTGTCTTGTTTAGGCGTGACGAAACCTTGAGAAATTTTTCCTTGTTCTCTCTCTGGATTGATTGGCAGATTGTATCCATTTTTCTTTGGAATAATCTTCATCGCATACCTTTCTTGATTCTTACTGCTGATAGCATCAATGTGACATCTAATACTGATTTTTCACCTTTACTATAGTCAGTCGTCGATGGCTTCAATCCTATATTGGGCAAATGGGATATCAGACGAGAAGTGCTGAGTCACTCCATCTGCATTTGTACGCCCTTCCAATACCTGACCATCTTCAACGGTCACTCGATAACGTTGCTCCGCTAATGGCTCACCGGTAGACAAATCAACCAGTCGAACATGCTGATCGTATTCAACATCACTTTCATACATTTGCAACGAAAGCATCCCTCCATCCCCTGCACCTGAAAATTCTGCTTTAGCCGACTTAACCATAAAACTCCCGGTGCACTGATGCATAATCGCTCCATCCCCAAATGCCGCCTGCGCGCCCTGCGTCACCACTGACACTTTCGGGGCCTGCAAGACGATCTCCTCCGTCGCCGTAAGAACAATCCTTTTCGCTGACGTGATCTCGACGTTGTCATCCTGAGCAACAATCTCCACCTTCCCGCTCGCCGCAACAAGTTTGGTTCCGAGGGAGTGCGCGAACATGCTGATTCCCTGGAGCGCATGCAGCATCAGTTTGCGACCAGCAGATAGCTGGGTATTCCGAATACTGACCAGATCCACATGCGTCTGCGCCCCGATCGTGACGCCAGCCTGACTGCCAATGATCACCCCCGCCGGTGCCTCGATGGCGACAATGGGCGCACCAGTCCCTGCTGCAGCTTGCCCTGCCGTGTTGCTGCCCTGTTCCCACTGTTGCAGATGCGACTTCACCTGCGACAACGACTCGCCTTCTACTGCATCTGTTTCATGGGCCTCGGCCAGCTCGGCCAGCTGCTTTTGTACGATCGATAGCGCCTCGGCCAGTCCAGTCAAGCCATCCCGATCCAGCTGCCGTCCCGCCGCTCGCAACGAGGCATCCGCGCTGATCAGGACGCCTTGACCACCGCGCAATGCCAGTGCTGCGTCTGTCCGCAATTCAGCACCTTCGCCACGTGGCACGGCGGCACCATTACAGCGTGGCTGCGTGAGATAACCCAGGTTGAGTTGACTGTGATCGTGCTCGCTCCCGATCTGCGCGCTGATTTGTCCCGGCGTATCGTCCATGCGCAGTTGATTCGCGCGTCCCCCCTCGTCCTCCCGGCTTACGATTCCTGATAAGTGCCTATCCCCGGGCAGGACGCTGGTGCCGCTGAAGGACGGGGGCGGTGTCCGGTATCCATGGACGCTGCCAATCACGAGCGGCTTGTCCGGGTCGCCGCCCAAAAATACGACGACAACTTCATCGCCTGCGCGAGGCAGCGAGATCGCGCCATATCGGTTGCCTGCCCAACCGGTCGCAACACGCACCCACGCCGAATCCCGGTCGCTGTCCGATGTTCCTGCACCGCTGGCATGCTCATGGTCTTGTGCGCGACACGCCGGAAATCGCAGCTTGATTCTCCCCAGCGCGTCACAAAAAATCTCTTGATTTGCAGGGCCGACAACGATGGCGGTTTGCGGCGCCGTGCGCGGCAGATCGATGCGTGGATCGAAGGCAGGAATGATTGGAATGCCGCGCCGTACGCAAGTGAATCGGTTGCTATAACGTACGCCCCGCTCGGCGCTGGCGCGCACCAGTTCGCCGCTCCAGCGATTCAGTGTGAATAACCGGTCAGCGCGTTCATTCAGGGTTGTGGGCAGGTTGTTTTCAGCCTCCACCCGCAATTCGGTGCAGACAAACTCACGCTGCGCTTCCGGATGAGAATCGATTTCGCGGTGCCCGCTTATGCTGCGCCACTGCCCGACACGCATGTCGCGGTCGCCACTTTCTCCCTCGAAGAATTTAGCCTCATACTCTTTGCGCTGGGTGCGCGCAAGGCCAAGGTAGCGGTAGTCGTCCGAATTGTCGCCCGCGTGCGGCGAGTCGATCAGGTAGTCATCAAGGGAGGATGCGAACCGGTTGCCTGACTGGCCCTGATTCGCCAGGCTCGTATCCTGGCTGCTCATCGACCATGCGAACCGATAGTTCCAGCTTTGGCGTTCGACTCGACCGGCAGTCAGCTTGCGTACGGCATGCCAGGCAGTGATGCTATCGCGTTGCTCGGTAGCGTGGTCGCGGTGGTAGCGCGCCGGGCCAGCTGGGTTCTGTTCTAGCGCGTTCGGCTGGTCAAACAGCACAAGCGTATGAACAGGCGTGTCGTCGCTCCCCCGTTCATTCGACGCACCGGCGCGGATAAACCACGCAATGCCACGCCGTTTCCATAGACGGCGCAGAAAGGCGGCATTGGATTCATTGTATTGCATGGTGAATTCGCGGGCCGGATATGTCTTCAGTCCGCTGAGGTCGAAGCGAAATGCAGCGCTGACAATGGGATTGGATTGGCACCACTCGCGCAGCATGATCCTGGTGATGTCGACCTCGCTGCGATTGCGAAATACCCGCGTGTTGCAGGTCTCCTCCAACAAAGAAATCGCGTCCCGGACGATCAACTGGTAGGTCGCCAGACCGCCATCGCTCTGCCCCTCCGTCGCGCCTCCGACAATCCCGCAGACCGTCCGCAGCGATCCGGTATCGGTCACGAACTGTAGCTCGACCGGATTGGCGATGAAGTCCTTCAGCGCCAGCCCGGCCCTGAGACATACACACTGCAGCGCATATTCGATCCCGCCACACATCGTCTCAACCCCGCTCACATACTTTACGAGCAGCAGGTCGTCCACAATGCCGTTGACACCCGATAGGCGAAGCCGTATGGCGCGTTTTGCATCCGACAACCCCATGACACTCGCAGCAAGTTGATCGAGTTTCATTGTCTTTGCCTTTGGATGACCGCCGCAGAGCACACGGCAACGCCCGATCTTAGCGATGCAAAACTGTGGCGAAATTGACGACGCGCAACTTGCCGGCGGTCATCGTTCCCGCTGTGGCATCCACGCCGCACGCCGTTGTAGCGCGACATTGCCCTCCCTGGTGCCGCAGGTATTGGCGGGATTGGCTAAACTGGCTGCATCGATCGTCGACGACGCGCCGCACAGCGCCGTGTGGCGCCATGAGACATTTCTTCAGATCACACTGGAAAGTCATCCTCGCGATGTTGCTTGCGATGCTACCGTTGACACCCGAGTGAATAAAAAACGGGCCTGCGTGGCCCGGTTTTTTTTTGTGCACGTGACCTCTGGCAGGTTACGTGCACACCTTCCTGTACTTGTCAGTGCGGTGGATGCAGGCCCGCACTGGTATTCGCAAACACCCTGTTGCCACTTGCTGCCAGGTCGGCTGCGCGGTCAAACATCCGCGCAGATGCAAAGCCCTCCAACGGTACGGCAGTAGCAGGCCAGAGCGCCGCCTTGAAACGCGTCTTGGATACCCACTGATAGCAGACACTGTTGCTTTGGTTGCCGCCGAGAATACGATAAGCATCATCGTCCTCGCCGGTATAAAAGCCGACATGCCCTTTACCGCTATGTTCACTGATACGCC
>Ga0308169_10004720_pt1 | contig 12624 bp, 9 predicted proteins | sample PhyBR1_2_FD_202139 | JGI IMG/M metagenome (GOLD analysis project Ga0308169, IMG submission 202139) | Phyllosphere microbial communities from UC Gill Tract Community Farm, Albany, California, United States - DLSLSB.R1 | ecosystem: Host-associated > Plants > Phyllosphere > Unclassified | place...
TAATCCGCCCGTCATCAGGAACAGCACACGCTCCCCGCGCGCGAACCCGCCCGCGCGCGCTTGCCGCAACAGGCCGGCAAAGGCCTTGCCGCCATATACCGGATCGATGAGCAAGCCCTCCAGCCTCGCCATTGCATCGACGGCCTCGAACATCGCCTCGGTCGGGACACCGTAGCCGGGCCCGAGCTCGCTGTCGTCGATGCGCACCGCGCCGGCGTCCAGCACCGCCTCCGGCCGCAGCAAGGCCAGCGTCTGCGCGGCGATGCGGCGCGTGGTGTCCAGCGCCTTGTCCGCTGGGGCGAGCACGCCATAGGCCTGCACGCGGCCCGGATCCAGGCCGAGCGCGGCATGGCCGGCCACGAGTCCGGCCTGGGTGCCGCCGCTGCCGTTGGGCAGGATGATGCGGTCGAACCGGAATCCCAGCGCCCGCTCCTGCTCAGCGATCTCGAAGGCGCACGCCGCGTAGCCGAGGCAGCCGGTGGGGGACGAGCCGCCGAGGGGCGCCAGGTAGACACGGTGTCCCGCCCGTTCGAGCTCGGCCCGGCGCGCGGCCGCAAAGGCGGCTGCATCGGCGCCGGCCTCCAGGATGTGGATCCGTGCGCCGAACAACTGGTCCAGCAGCATGTTGCCGCCATGCCGGTAGTCCTCGTCGTCGCGCACGGCCGAGCGGGTCAGCACGAGTTCGCAGCCGAGTCCGGTGCGCGCCGCGGCGGCGGCCGTCAGGCGCGCGTGGTTCGATTGCAGCGCGCCGACGGTGACCACGGTGCCGGCATGCTGGCGCTGCGCTTCGCCGATCAGGAACTCGAGCTTGCGCAGCTTGTTGCCGCCACCGCCCAGGCCTGTCAGGTCGTCGCGCTTGACGTAGATGTCGGCGCCGGCATGGGCGCTGAGCCGGGCCAGGCGCTGGATCGGCGTCGGCCCGTCGAGCAGGCTTGTGCGCGCGAAGGCGGCGAATGGGTCGGTGGTCGTGTGTGTCATGTCGAGTCTCCTGTTCAGAGGCCGGGTCCGTTGAAATGCTCGGCCAGGAAGTCGATGAAGGCCCGCGTGCGCGCCGCCAGGTTCCTGCGGCTGAGGTAGTAGACGAACAGATCGGCCGAAGGCAGCGCGTATTGCGGCAGCACGATCTTCAAGCGCCCGCTTTCCAGGTACTTGGCCAGGTCCCATTCCGAACGCACCAGGATGCCGTGGCCGTCCAGCGCCCAGCCGAGCACGATGTCGCCGTCGTTGCTGGCCAGAGCCCCATGCACCTTGACCGCCTCGCCGCCCTCGAAGCGCCAGACGCCGTGCGCCTCGTCGTTCTGGCGGTGCACGATGCAGCGGTGATGCGCGAGGTCGGCCAGCCGCTGCGGCATGCCGTGGCGCTGCAGGTAAAGCGGCGAGGCGCACAGGAAGCGCCGGTTCGTCATCACGCGGCGCGCGGCCAGGCGCTTGTCGGGCAGCGCGCCGAAGCGGATCGCCAGATCGAAGCCGTTCTCGACCAGATCGACGGGCCGGTCGGTCACCTCCATCTGCACCTCGACCTGCGGGTAGCGCTGGGCAAACGCGGAGACGATCGGCGCGATGGCCGTGCGCCCGAAGCCCAGCGTCGCGTTCACGCGCAGCAGGCCCCTGAAAGCGGCACGGCCGCTCGAGACCGCGTCTTCCATCTCGCGGATGCTGGCGAGGATGCGCGTGGCGTGGGCCAGGTAGGTCTCGCCTTCCGCGGTCAGGCTGATGCTGCGGGTGGTGCGGTTCACCAGGCGCACGCCCAGGCGCGCCTCCAGCTGGGCCAGGCGCTTGGTGGCGGCCGGCGGCGTCAGGTCGAGCGCGCGCGCCGCCGCGGCCAGCGAGCCGTGGCGCGCGACCAGCACGAAGAATTCCATCTCGGCGACGGCGGGAGCGTTATTCACTTCGAGTTAATAATCAATTCAGCGATGTGGAATTATAGGCGCCCTGGCAAGCGCTAAGCTGGCGTCATTCCAACCCACGCACACGAGACACGCCATGAGAATCGTCGAGATCCGCGAGCAGACCCTGCCGATCAGCTCCCCCATCCGCAACGCCTACATCGACTTCAGCAAGATGACGCTGAGCCTCGTCGCCGTCATCACCGACGTGGTTCGTGACGGCAAGCCGGTGGTCGGCTACGGCTTCAACTCCAACGGCCGCTACGGCCAGGGCACGCTGATGCGCGAGCGCTTCATCCCGCGCGTGATGGAAGCCGATCCGGGCAGCCTGCTCGATGACGGCGGCGACAATCTCGACGCCCACAAGATCTGGTCGACGATGATGACCAACGAAAAGCCCGGCGGCCACGGCGAGCGCTCGGTGGCGATCGGCACCATCGACATGGCCGTGTGGGACGCGCTTGCCAAGATTGCCGGCAAGCCGCTGTTCCAGCTGCTGGCCGAACGCCACGGCAGCGGCCTGGCTGCGCGCAAGGTCTTCGTGTATGCGGCCGGCGGCTATTACTACCCGGGCAAGGACCTGGAAAAGCTGAAGGATGAGATGCGCAGCTACATCGACCGCGGCTATTCGGTGGTGAAGATGAAGATCGGCGGCGCCCCGCTCGCTGAAGACCTCGAGCGCATCGACGCCGCGCTGTCCGTGCTGCAGGATGGCCAGAAGCTGGCGGTCGACGCCAATGGGCGCTTCGACCTCGACACCGCGATCGCCTACGCCAAGGCGCTGTCGCAATACGACCTGTTCTGGTACGAGGAAGCCGGCGACCCGCTCGACTTCGAGCTGCAGGCGGCCTTGCGCAACTACTACGACAAGCCGATGGCCACCGGCGAGAATCTGTTCTCGATGCAGGACGCGCGCAACCTGATCCGCTACGGCGGCATGCGCCCGGACCGCGACTGGCTGCAGTTCGATTGCGCGCTCTCCTACGGCCTGGTCGAGTACCTGCGCACCCTCGACATGCTGCACCAGCACGGCTGGTCGCGCACGCGCTGCATCCCGCACGGCGGCCACCAGATGTCGCTGAACATCGCGGCGGGCCTGGGCCTGGGCGGCAACGAGTCCTACCCGGACCTGTTCCAGCCCTTCGGCGGCTTCCCGGACGGCGTGAAGGTCGAGAACGGGTTCATCACGATGCCGGACCTGCCGGGCATCGGTTTCGAGGGCAAAGCGGACCTGTACGGCGTGATGCGGAAACTGTTGGCCTGAGGCGGCGGTTCGGCTTCAACCCTGGCTGCCCACGTCGGCGTCGTCGCCCAGCTCGAACTCGCCGCGCCGCAGCGCTTCCAGCACGGCCTCGGCCTGCTGCAGGTAGGCCTGGGGCACGAGGATGCGCACGCCGCCGAGGGCCGGGGCCAGCAGCATATTGGTCTGCACCAGCTGGTCGTCGGCCAGCACGGCCGGGATGCCGGACGCTTCGAGGCAACCCCGGGCCAGGCGTGCTTCCAGCGGCTCCAGGTAGCGCGCCACCTCGAACAGGTCGCGTCCGGGCAGCAGCGCGTCCTCGGGCGCGCCCTCCGCCGACCGGCTCGCGGCCGGGTCATTCTGGTCGTTCCATCCCTGTGCGCTGAGTATCTTGTCCATGACGGCTCCCGGTTTCGATGGCCTGCGTGCCCATCTTACCTCAGCCGCGCTCGTGTGCACGCGTGCGCGCATGCATGAGTGGCACTTAGGTGAACAGGCGCGGGAGGCTGGAGACCAAATACAGCACCACCCCGATCAGCCCGCCCACGACGGTGCCGTTGATGCGGATGTACTGCAGGTCCTTGCCGATGTTGAGCTCCACCTGATGAGACATCTCGCCGCTGTCCCAGTTCTTGACCGTGTCGGCGATATGGCTGGTCAGGAAGCCCGCGAACTCGGGCGCCGCGCCGCGCGCCGCGAGCTCCAGGTTCTCGTTGAGCGAGGCGCGCAGCATCGGGTCTTCGGCCAGCATGCGCCCGATCCAGGCGCCGGTCGCGACCAGGCGCCGCCGTAGTTCCGAATCGTCCTTGTGCAGGTCGGCCTTCAGCCAGGCCTTCAGGTCGTGCCACAGCGAGCCCAGGTAGCCGTTCAGGGTCTCGTCGCCGATCAGGTAGCGCTTGATGTCCTCGCCCTTGTCGATGAAGCGCGGATCCGCCTTCAGCCGCTCGATGAAGTCGCCGGTGAACTGGTCGAAGCGCTGGCGCAGCGGATGGTCCGGGTCTTCACTGACGCGGTGCAGGATGCCGGCAGCCAGCTTGACCGTGATGTCGGCGCCCTTCCTGCCGATCAGTTCCGAGGGCAGCATTTTCTCCATGAAAGCGTATTCCTCGCGCAGCCAGTCGACGATGCCCTGGGCGATGAAGGCCTGGGTCTCCTCGTTGGCCAGCAGCCTGGCGAGTTGCGCGATGCCCTCGTCGAGCAGTTCCTGGTGACGGCCGTCGCGTGTCACCCCTTCCAGGATCATGCCGGCGGTCCTGGACAGGTCGACGCCCTGGATCATCGTGTGCACGGCGCGGCGCACGAAGTTCTGCACGGCGTCGTCCTCGATGAAGTCGAGCGCCCAGGCCCCGACGCGCACCAGGTAGTTGCCCAGGCGCTCGGCGTTGTCCGGCTTGACCAGCCAGTCGGCCACCTTCTGCGCCGGGTCGTGGCGCTGGATCAGTCCGACGATGGACTCGGTGTCGAGGAATTTTTCGTGCACGAAGGCGGCCAGGTTGTCGGCGATCCTGGCCTTGTTGGCGGGGATGATCTCGGTGTGGCGCGACACGAAGGGAATCGGGATGCGCCGGAACAGCGCGGCGACCGCGAACCAGTCGGCCAGGGCGCCGACCATCGCGGCCTCGGAAAAGCCCTTCAGCAGGCCGAGCCACCAATTGCCGGTGAAACGCGTGGTCAGCACCAGCGATAACACGAACAGCAGGGCCGCGCCCACGAAGAAGGACAGCGCCAGCCGTTTCGACTGGCGCAGTTCGGCTTCCTTGCCGTTCAATGTTTGACGAATGCTGTCGGCCTGCATGCCGCCATCCTAGCCCAGCCTAGATGAGTTTGTCGCGCCGCAGCGCCGCCACCGCGTCCTCGCTCCAGCCCCAGTCGGCCAGCACCCCGGCGCCGTGCTCGCCTGGCGCCGGCGGCGGGCCCTGGACCCTGGCCTCGGTGCGTGAGAAGCGCGGCGCCGGCGCCGGCTGGGTCACCCCGTCGACGTCGATGAAGGTCTTGCGCGCGGCGTTATGCGGATGCAGCGGCGCCTCGCCCATGCCGAGCACCGGCGCGAAGCAGGCGTCGCTTCCTTCCAGCAGCGCGCACCAGGCGTCGCGTGGGCGCGTGGCGAACAAGGCGGCGAACTTCTGCTTCAGTGCCGGCCAGCGTCCCTGCGCCCACTGCCTGGTGAACTCGGGATCGGCCGCGCCGGTCAACTGCAGCAGCTGGGCATAGAACTGCGGCTCGATCGCACCGATGGCGATGAACTTGCCGTCCGCGCAGGCGTAGGTGTCGTAGAACGGGGCGCCGCCGTCGAGGAAGTTGGCCTCGCGTTCATCCTTCCACTGCCCGAAGGCGCGCAGGCCGTACATCATCGCGCCCAGCAGGGCCGAGCCATCCGTCATGGCCGCGTCCACCACCTGCCCTTTGCCGGACGTGCGCGCTTCGAGCACGGCGCACACCACGCCGAAGGCCAGCATCATGCCGCCGCCGCCGAAGTCGCCGACCAGGTTGAGCGGCGGCGCCGGCGGACTGTCGCCACGCCCCATCGCAGCCAGCATGCCGGACAGCGCGACGTAGTTCAGGTCATGGCCGGCCGCCTGGGCCAGCGGCCCGGTCTGGCCCCAACCGGTGACGCGGCCGTAGACCAGCTTCGGGTTGCGGTCCATGCAGGCGTCGGGGCCGAGGCCGAGGCGCTCCATCACGCCCGGCCGGAAACCTTCGACCAGCACGTCCGCCTTGCCGACCAGGTCGAGCAGCAGCTGGCGTGCGCGCGGATGCTTGAGGTCGAGCGCCAGCGAACGGCGGCCGCGCGCCATCACGTCGTACTTCGTGCCGAGCATGGGGTATGGATTCGGGGCCTTGGGGTCGGGCTTGCGTTCGATCCGGATCACCTCGGCGCCCATGTCCGCCAGCATCATCGCGGCGAAGGGACAGGGGCCGAGGCCGACCATTTCGATCACGCGCAGCCCTTTGAGCGGTCCAGCCATTCCAAACTCCTTACAAAGAGCGCGCGATGATCTCTTTCATGATCTCGTTCGCGCCGCCGTAGATGCGCTGCACGCGCGCGTCCACGTACATCTGCGCGATCGGGTACTCGAGCATGTAGCCGTAGCCGCCGAACAGCTGCACGCACTGGTCGACGATCTTGCACTGCAGGTCGGTGAGCCAATACTTCGCCATCGAGGCCTGCACGGTGTCGCCGCGCCCCGCCACCAGGTCTGAAATGCAGCGGTCGATAAAGACGCGCGCCACGGTCGCCTCGGTCTTGCATTCGGCGAGGACGAAGCGGGTGTTCTGCATCTCGATCAGCGCCTGGCCGAAAGCCTTGCGCTCGCGCGCGTGCTCGATGGTCAGCTGCAGGGCGCGCTCGATGCAGGCCACGGCGGCAACGCCGACGATGGTGCGCTCGTAAGGCAGCTCGGTCATCAGCTGGGCGAAGCCGCGGCCGCCCTCCCCTCCCAGCACGTTCGCCAGCGGGACGTGCGCATCGTCGAAGAACAGCTCGCAGGTGTCCTGGCCCTTCTGCCCGACCTTCTCGAGGATGCGGCCGACGCGAAAGCCCGGGTTGTTGGCGGTTTCCAGCAGCATCAGCGAGATGCCCTTGGCGCCGGCTTGCGGATCGGTCTTGGCGACCACCAGGATCAGGTCGGCGAGATAACCGTTCGAGATGAAGGTCTTGGAGCCGTTCAGGCGATAGCCTTCCGGCGTGCGCGTGGCCGTGGTGCGGATGCCTTTCAGGTCCGAGCCCGCGCCCGGTTCGGACATCGCGATCGCGGCGACCAGCTCGCCGCTGGCCAGGCGCGGCAGGTAGGTGTGTTTCTGGTCCTCGGTGCCGTGGTTCAGCAGGTAGTGCGCGACGATCGCGTGCACGTGCAGGCCGAAGGCGGTGTCGCCGGCCAGGGCCAGCTCTTCGAACACCACGCACTGGTGGGCGAAGCTGCCGCCCGAGCCGCCGAAGTCCTCGGGCACGTCGGCCAGCAGCATGCCCAGTTCGCCGGCCTTGCGCCACAGTGCGCGGTCGACGTGCTGCTGCTCGCGCCAGCGCGGCTGGTGCGGCGTGACTTCGCTCGCCACGAAACGCCGCACGGCGTCACGGAAGGCGTGCAGCTCCTCGTTCATCCATGGAGAAACGGTGGTCATTGCGCCTCCGGTCAGTTGCGGTACAGGGTGACGACGCAGGCGCCGCCCAGCCCGAGGTTGTGCTGCAGGGCCAGGCGCGCACCCTCGACCTGGCGCGCGCCCGCGCTGCCGCGCAGCTGGTGGGTCAGCTCGAAGCACTGGGCGAGACCGGTGGCGCCGAGCGGGTGGCCCTTGGACAGCAGGCCGCCCGAAGGGTTGGTCACGACCTGGCCGCCGTAGGTGTTGTCGCCTTCGACGATGAACTTGTCGGCGCCGCCTTCCGGGCACAGGCCCAGGGCTTCGTAGGTGATCAGCTCGTTGTGCGCGAAGCAGTCGTGCAGCTCGACCACGTCGAGGTCGGCCGGGCCGATGCCGGCCTGCTCGTACACCTTGTTGGCCGCTTCCTTGCTCATGTCGTAGCCGACCAGGCGCATCATGTCGCCGCCCTCGAAGGTCGAGGGCCGGTCCGTGGTCATGGCCTGGGCCGCGATGTGGACGTCGGCGCGCAGGCCGCGCTTTTTGGCGAAGCTTTCGGAGACCAGCACGCTTGCTGCTGCGCCGCAGGTCGGCGGGCAGGCCATCAGGCGCGTCATCACGCCCGGCCAGATCGCGGGCGAGTCCAGCACGTCCTGCGCGCTGACCTCCTTGCGGAACAGGGCCAGCGGGTTGTTGACGGCATGGCGGCTGGCCTTGGCGCGGATGCGCGCGAAGGCGTCGAGCGGGGTGCCGTATTTTTCCATGTGCGCCAGGCCCGCGCCGCCGAAGTAGCGCAGCGCCAGTGGGATCTCGGGCATGCCGACCAGGCGGTCGGTCACGGCGTCGAAGTCATCGAAAGGAGTCGGGCGATCCGTGAACACCGAGCCGAGCGCGCCGGGACTCATCTGCTCGAAGCCCAGCACCAGCACGCAATCCGCCGCGCCGCTTTGCACCGCCTGGCGCGCCAGGTAGAGGGCGGTCGAGCCGGTCGAGCAGTTGTTGTTGACGTTGACGATCGGGATGCCGGTCATGCCGACCCCGTACAAGGCCTTCTGGCCGCAGGTCGAGTCGCCATAGACGTAGCCGACATAGGCCTGCTCGATGTCCTCGTAGGACAGGCCGGCGTCGTCGAGCGCCATGCGCGCGGCCGCGGCGCCCATCTCGTGATAGGGGCTGCTGGCGCCCGGTTTGGCGAAGGGGATCATGCCCACGCCGCTCACATAAGTCTTGCTGCTCATGTCGTCTCCTCGGATTAGGTCGCCTGACCTAGCCAGTCGATTATAGGTCAACCGTACTATTTTTGAAACCCGCCGTGCGATAATCCCGGCCATGAATTCGCCCACGGACAGCGCCCTCAAGAACAAGCCCTCCAGCACCACCGAAAAAGGCTGGGGCCGCGCGCACGGCATCCTGCAGGCGGCGCGCGAGCTGCTCGCCAGCGAAGGTTACGCCGGCCTGTCGATGCGGCGCGTGGCCCAGGCCGCCGGCATGACGCTGTCGAACGTGCAGCACTACTATGCGAGCCGCGACCTGCTGCTCGAAGCCCTGCTGCTGTCCATCATGGACGAGTTCCAGTCGAAGATGGACCGCATCTCGGCCGAGATGCGCGAGCGGCCGCGCCTGGAGCGTTTCCTGTCCACCGCCGACATGTTCCTGGACGAGATCACCGACCCGGTCACGCACGCGATCTTCTTCGAGATCTGGGCGCTGGCGTCGCGCAACCCGTTCGCGTCGAACCTGATGGACAAGATGCTGGGGCGCGAGCGCAAGACCGTCTACAACCTGATCCGCGGCCTGAACCCGGCGATCTCCGACGAGGAATACATGCAGCGCGCGATCCTCATGGTGGCGCAGATCGAGGGGCTGATGCTGTTCCGTCTCAACGGCACCACGCGGCGCGAGCAGTTCATGCAGGTGCGGGCGGCGGTGAAGAAGGCGCTGCTGAACCTGGCGACGGTGCCGTAGCCGATTCCGCGCGGTCGCGTATACTGGGCCTCGGAATTGACAAGGAGGCTAGAATCGCATGCACCACGACATCAGCCTGATCACCACCATCGCCGCCGCACTCGGCTTCGGCCTGCTGTTCGGCATGCTGGCCGTGCGCCTGCGCCTGCCGGCCCTGGTCGGCTATCTCGCTGCCGGCGTCCTGATCGGTCCGGCCACGCCGGGTTTCGTGGCCGACGTCGCCCTCGCCTCGCAGTTGGCCGAGATCGGCGTCATGCTGCTGATGTTCGGCGTCGGCCTGCATTTCTCGATGGCCGACCTGATCGAAGTGAAAGGCATCGCCCTGCCCGGCGCCGTGCTGCAGATCGCGGTGGCCACGCTGATGGGCATCGGTTTGTCCCACCTGTGGGGATGGGGCTTGGGCGCGGGCCTGGTGTTCGGGCTGGCGCTGTCGGTGGCCAGCACCGTCGTGCTGCTGCGCGCCCTCGAGGACCGCGGCCAGCTCGATTCCTTCGACGGCCGCATCGCCGTGGGCTGGCTGGTGGTCGAAGACCTGGTTACCGTGCTGATGCTGGTGCTGCTGCCGGCGCTGGCCGGACCGCTCGGCGGCCACGGCGGCGGAGCAGAATCACAAAGTGGCTCGCTCTGGCTGGCAATCGGCAAGACCCTGCTGTCGGTGGGCGCCTTCATCGTCTTCATGCTGCTGGTCGGGCGCAAGCTGTTTCCCTGGTTCCTGTGGCAGGTCGCCAAGACCGGCTCGCGCGAGCTGTTCACGCTGGCCGTGGTCGCGGCGGCGGTCGGCATCGCCTATGGGTCCTCGCACCTGTTCGGCGTCTCGTTCGCGCTCGGCGCCTTCTTCGCCGGCATGGTGCTGCGCGAGTCGGCGCTGAGTCACCGCGCGGCCGAGGAAACCCTGCCGCTGCGCGATGCTTTCTCGGTGCTGTTCTTCGTCTCGGTCGGCATGCTGTTCGATCCGCACGTGCTGGTCGAGCACCCCTGGCAGGTGCTGGGCGTGGTCGCCATCGTCCTGGTCGGCAAATCGCTCGCGGCTTTCGTCCTCGTGCTGGCGCTGCGCTACCCGATGAACACGGCGCTCACGGTCTCGGCCAGCCTGGCGCAGATCGGCGAGTTCTCCTTCATCCTCGCGGCCTTAGGGCTGGAGCTGGGCCTCTTGCCCAAGCTCGGCCAGGACCTGATCCTGGCCGGCGCGATCGTGTCGATCGCCGTGAATCCGCTGATGTTCAAGCTGATCAAGCCGCTGCAGGCCTGGCTGGGCGCCAGGGTCACTGGCATACGCAGGCTGGAGCGCAAGCCCGATCCGCTGGCGGAATTGCCGATGGACGTGCCGCACGAGCGCTTGAGCGGCCAGGTGGTGCTGGTCGGCTACGGCCGCGTCGGACGCTGCCTGGCCGAGGAGCTGGCGCGCGAGCGCGTGCACGTGGTGGTGGCCGAGCAGAACCGCGAGGTGGTCGAGCAACTGCGCCGGCGCGGCTACCCGGCGGTGGCGGGCAACGCGGCCGAGCCGGCGGTGCTGATCCAGGCCCACATCGCGCGCGCAGCCATGCTCGTCGTCGCGATACCGGACACCTTCGAGGTGCGCGCGATGATCGAGACGGCGCGCGCGCTCAACCCCGGCATCCGCTGCCTGGTGCGCAGCCACAACCAAGAAGAAGCACGCCTGCTGCGCGAAGACACCGGCGGCGCCATCTTCCTCGGCGAGCAGGAACTGGCGCGCAATATGGCGCGCTACGTGTTCGATCACCTGGCGGCGCCGGCGCACTGAGAACCCACGGGGCCAGGCGCGCAGGCGTGCGAGCCGGCCCGGCGGCATCTTGTACAGTAGCCGCTCAGCCTAGTCCGCCCCATGCCGCCCCCATGCGCCGTGACCGACACCGAACCCGCTATCTGTTCGACCGCATCCTCGCCTCCGATCCTTCGCTGGACCGGCTGAGGAGCGGCCTGCGCGCCCTGCTCACGGCGGCCCTGGCCGCCGGCTCCTTCCTGCTGCTGACGCGCTGGCTCGATCTGGAATACACGCTGTCGATGGCCGGCAGCGTGGTGGCGGTGGTGTCCATCGTCGTGCTGCAGGACCCGGGCCGGCGGCAACAGCAGATTACGATGGCATGGATGCCGGTGATGGCCAGCATCGCGCTGGTGATCGGGACCCTCGCCGCCGCCAACCCCTGGCTGAGCGGCGCGCTGTTCGTGGCGACCATCTTCAATTCCTTCGAAATGCGCCGCTTCGGTCCACGCGGCGCAGCCCTGGGCACGATCTCCTACCAGTCGTTTTTCTACGCGATGCTGTTCAAGAATCCGCCGGACAAGGTCGCATGGTTGCCGCTGTTCGTCGTCATCGGCTGCGCGATCGCCTTCGCGGTGCACTTCTGGCTGGTGCCCGAGCATCCCGGCCGCATGCTCAAGAGCGAGGTGCGCGCCTGCCGCGCGCGCATCGCCGTGCTGCTGCATGACCTGGCGCGCCGGCTGGCGAACGGCAAGCAGGACGACAAGGCTGGCGCCAAGCGGATCGACGCCCACCTCGCCGCCCTGAATGGGCTCTCGCTCGGGCTGGACGCGCGCCTGGCCGGTTTCGCAAGGATTGACACCGATGGCGCGCGCCTGCGCGAGCAGGTGCTGCGCACCGAGCTGGCGGCGGAAGCCGTTGCCGACGTCGCGCGCGCGCAAGCGCACGATCCCGCGCTGGCGCAGCGGCTGTGCGAACTGGAGGCGGTCGCCGGCAAGGATGCGCCGGACCTCGATCCAGCGGCGTGGTCGTCCCGGCTTTCACTCGATGCCGATGCGCGCTGGCGCCTGCGCCATGCGGCAGATGTGCTGGCGCGGATGGCGCCGTGGCGCGAGGCCTCGATCGCAACCCGCGACGAGCGCGAGTCGAAGCCCCCGGCGCAGGCCGCGGCGGACGCCGGCAAGCACGCCAGCTGGTTCGACGACATCACGCGGCGCGCGCTGCAGGCCTGCGGCGCCGCGCTCGGCGCGCTGGCGGCCGGCTATGCGATCTCGCCCTCGCACTGGTATTGGGCGGTGTTCGCGGCCTTCGTCGTGTTCACCCGTTCCACCACCGTCGGCCAGACCCTGTCCGGCGCCTGGCGCCAGGTGCTGGCCTCGCTCGCCGGCGTGTGCCTGGGCGTGCTGTTCGCCGGACTGGTACACGGCAACCGCGGCGTCGAACTGACCCTGCTGTTCGTCTTCGTCGCGGCCGGTTTCTATGCCTTCAAGGGCATGCAGAACATCTACACGGTGCTGCTGACCGCGATGCTCGCCATGCTGTACGAACTGATGGGCATGAACAGCCCGCAGATGCTGCTGCTTCGCCTGACGGAGACGGCGACCGGCGCGCTGATCGCCGTCCTCGGCGCCCGGCTGATCCTGCCGGTGCACACGGAGGACGAGTCCGACCGCAAGGGCGCCGACCTGCTGCGCGCGGCCGGGCATCTGCTGGCCTCGAGCTTCGACGATGGCAAGCGT
>Ga0308169_10004721_pt1 | contig 12623 bp, 12 predicted proteins | sample PhyBR1_2_FD_202139 | JGI IMG/M metagenome (GOLD analysis project Ga0308169, IMG submission 202139) | Phyllosphere microbial communities from UC Gill Tract Community Farm, Albany, California, United States - DLSLSB.R1 | ecosystem: Host-associated > Plants > Phyllosphere > Unclassified | place...
GCACTCGTGCTCGGCTCGGTGGTCGAGCGGATGAAGTTCTCGGCGGTGATGGTGTTCGCCATCGTCTGGCTGACGATCGTGTATTTCCCGGTCGCGCACATGGTGTGGGCATCGGGCGGCAAGTTCTTCAAGATGGGCGCGCTCGATTTCGCCGGTGGCACCGTCGTCCACATCAACGCCGGTGTCTCGGCGCTGGTGGCGGCGCTGATCCTCGGCAAGCGCCTCGGCTACCCTACCGATCGCATGGCGCCGCACTCGCTGACGATGACCGGCATCGGCACCGGGCTGCTCTGGGTCGGCTGGTTCGGCTTCAACGCCGGCTCGGCGCTCGAGGCTAATGGCTCTGCGGGTCTCGCGATGCTCAACACCTTCGTGGCCACTGCCTCGGCGGGCCTCGCCTGGATGCTGATCGAGCGCGTCAACGGTCACAAGGGCTCGGCACTCGGCTTCTGCTCGGGCATCATCGCCGGCCTCGTCGCGGTCACGCCGGCGGCGGGCAACTCTGGCCCGTTCGGTGCGATCATCCTCGGCGCGGTCGCCTCGGTGGTCTGCTATTACGCAGTGACGTTCCTGAAGCCGAAGCTCGGCTATGACGATGCGCTCGACGCGTTCGGCATCCACGGCATCGGCGGGATGATCGGCGCGATCGGCACCGGCATCGTCTACTCGCCAGCGTTCGGCGGCCCCGGCAAGCCCGACTTCGACATGGGCCACCAGTTGTTCGTCCAGGTCGCTGCTGTTGCGACCACGATCGTCTGGGCGGCGATCGGTACCGTGATCGCGATTTACATCGCCAAGGCGCTGACCGGCTTGCGGGTCTCCGAGGAAGTCGAGCGCGAAGGCCTCGATCTCGGCGAGCACGGCGAACGCGCCTACGACTAGTTCGGTAGCGGGCCACCCGAGCCCGCACCCACGACGTTCCTCCTGCGGACAACCTTGGCTCGGTGTGGCGACACACCGGGCCATTTTTTTGGTCGATCTAAGGGGGACTTCGATCGAGTGTGAGGAGGGGGAGCATACTTCCTCTGTTCTCCCGCGAAGGCGGGAGCCCAGGACCCAGCAAAGCGACGAGGGTTAAATCCCCCTCCCGCTTGCGGGAGGGGTTAGGGGAGGGGCCGACGTACGTACTGGCGTCCGGTCCATGAGGCTAACCCCTCCCCCGACCCCTCCCGCAAGCGGAAGGGGAGCAGAAGAGTGCCGTCTCCCCGCATCGGTCGGCGCTCAAGTCCTATGCGCCAGCTCCTCTCCGGTGGAGCCCCGATACGACCAGCGCAAACACCCCCACCCGTTCGTGCTGAGTAGCGACCGAGTAGCTCCGAAAGGAGCGTATCGAGGGCGTGTATCGAAGCACAGGCCCCGAGTGCCACCCTGTCCTTCGATACGCCGCTTCGACAAGCTCAGCAGCTACTCAGGACGAACGTAGGGGGGAGCGGCGCGCGCGCGCGAGAACGGGGTCGCGTAAGCAGCAACCCCAGTCAAAAACGCGCGCCTAAACCCGCACGCTCTTCGGCGCCAACCGCCGGATATCCAGCACGTCCACCTTCGCCAGCATCACCGCACCTAGCGCCCGGTCGCCGGTCTCGACCAGGATACCATCCTGCGTAGCCCGCACCGTCCGCCACGCGACCTCGCGCACCGCCAGCCGCTTGCCGATCCGCTTCACCGCCGCCACGCGCCCGTCGTCCGCGATCGCCAGTGCCCCCTGGCCATCCGCGCCGACCACCGCGCCCGCCACGGCAAATCCGGCGAGTTGCGCCTGCGCCGCGTCCGCCGCTTCTTCGGGCGTCTCGATCTTCACCACGCGTCGCGCCCGCATGATCGCCCAGCCGGCGAGGACGATCAGCAAGACGATAGCGACGCCGCCACCGATGACGGCGGGCCCGACCAGAATGGGCCCGATCGCGACAGGCGTCATCGCGGCCCTGCGAGCGCGTCCAGCATCGGGCGGATTCCGCGGAGGTCGTACCCGGCGTCCTCGGCCTGCGCGAGCAGCAGGTTCGGGTTCCGCCCCGCCTTCGCCGCCGCCAGCGCCCAGAGGTTGCAGCTCCGCGTCCCCGACCGGCAATACGCCAGCACAGGCCCGTCCGAATCGGTCAGCGCCTGCGTCATCGCGTCGATCTGCGGATGCGAGAACCCCGCATGCGTCACCGGAATCGAGACATACTTCAGCCCGGCCGCCTCAGCCGCCGCACGGATCGCATTACCCGAAGGCTGTCCGGCATCCTCGTCGTCGGGACGATTGTTGACGATCGTCTTGAAGCCTGCCGCGGCGATCTCCGCGACCTGCTCGACCGCGATCTGCGGCGCGACCGAAATACTTTCGTTGATTTGCCGTATCATGCGGACTCGCGGATCACCTGGAGGAAGGCATCCCCATAGGCGTCGAGTTTCCGCGCGCCAATGCCTGATAACAGGCTGAGCTCGGCGCGCGACGCCGGCCGCTGTTGCGCAATGTCACGCAACACCGAATCGTGGAAGATCACATACGGCGGAACGCCCGCTTCCTTTGCCAGATCGCGCCGCCGCACGCGCAACGCCTCGAACAGCGGATCGTCGACCGGGTTCGGTGTCGCGCCCGGCGCGGCCTTGCGCCGCCGCTCGCGCTTGGGCGGCACAACGATCGACACCGCGGTCTCGCCTTTGAGGATAGCCTTCGCCGCCGGCCCGAATTCAAGGCCCCCATGCGGATTGGTGCGCAGAGCATCCTTCAGCATCAGCGCGCGCGACACAGGCTTCAGCAACGCCACCTCGTCGCCCTCGACGATGCCGTACACCGACAGCGCCTCGTGCCCGTTCATCAGACTGCGCTCCGACGACACCCCCGTCAGGATGCCCTCGATATACCCCACGCCGTACATCTGCCCGGTCCGGAACACCGCCGACAAGAATTTCCGCGCGGTCTCGGTCGCGTCGACCGCATCGACATTGCCGAGGCAATTATCGCAATTCCCGCAATCCTCGAGCCGCTCTTCGCCGAAATGCTTGAGCAGTATCCGCCGCCGACACCCCGCCGTCTCGACCAGCCCGCCCATCGCCGTCAGCCGCTGTCGCTCGCCCGCTTGCCGCTCGGGCTCGACCTCACCGATCCGCTGCCGAGCACGCGCGAAATCCTCCGCGCCCCAGAACAGATGCGCGATCGCCGGATCGCCATCACGCCCCGCGCGCCCGGTTTCCTGGTAATAGGCCTCGATCGATTTCGGCAGCCCGGCATGCGCCACGAACCGCACGTCGGGCTTGTCGATCCCCATCCCGAACGCGACCGTGGCGCAGATCACCATGTCCTCGCTCGCGACGAAATCGGCCTGGTTCTTCGCGCGCACCTGCGGATCGAGCCCGGCATGATACGCCCGCGTCGGCCGCCCGCTCCGCCCCAGCGCCTCCGCCAGCTTCTCGGTCGCCGCGCGCGTCTGCGCGTACACAATGCCCGGCCCCGGTATCTTCTCCAGGATGTCCGCGATCTGCCGATTGACGTTGTCGCGCCCCGAAATCGCATAGCGGATGTTCGGCCGGTCGAACCCCGACACGATCAGGCCCTCCTGCGAGATCCCAAGCTGCTCAAGGATATCCGCCCGCGTATGCGCGTCCGCGGTCGCGGTCAGAGCAAGGCGCGGCACGTCCGGAAAACTGTCGAGCAACGGCCGCAGCAACCGGTAGTCCGGCCGGAAATCATGCCCCCACTCGCTGACGCAATGCGCCTCGTCGATCGCAAACAAGCTGAGCTTGGCTTGCGACAGCAGATTGCGAAAACTCTCGTTCGAAGCCCGCTCCGGTGCCACGTACAGCAGGTCCAGATCGCCTGCGCGGAACCGCGCGATCGTCTCCTCGCGGTTGGTATCGACGCTCGTCAAAGTCGCCGCCTTGATCCCGACCGCGGTGGCGGCGCGCAACTGGTCATGCATAAGCGCGATCAGCGGCGAGACGACCACGCACGTCCCCTCCAGCATCGTCGCCGGCAGCTGATAGCATAGCGACTTGCCCGCGCCGGTCGGCATGACGGCCAGCGTCCGCTGCCCCGCAAGCACCCGGTCGACGACATCGCGCTGCACGCCACGAAAATCAGGAAAGCCAAAGATGCGCTGGAGATCGGGAAGGGGGTCGAGTGCCATTACGATGCGATCTAGGCGTCGCGCGGTCGCCCGTCGAGGGCGCGCATGCATTCGTCAGGCGGCATTACCGAGCGGAAAACCGTTGCGGATGCGTCATGACCTGTGACAGCTTCGCGTGCTGTTACCGGAGACTGCATGATGATTGCCTGTATTCTACGATTCAGCGTGGCGACGTCCGTGCTCATGGGTAGCGCCGCGCTGGCTGGCGATCCGGTCGTGGCCATCCGCGAGGTGCCGGTCGGCGGGATGATCGCCGCGACGATCGACGGCAAGCCCGTCAGCTTGCGCGTCGATCCCGCCGCGCCTGGCCTGATATTCGTCAGCACCGCGGTCGCCGAGCGACTTGCACTGAAGGGCGGTGCACTGGGACTTGGCTATTCGGTCGGCGGGCAAGGCGCGATGCAGGCCACGACGGTGCGGCCGATGACGTTCGGAACCGTACCGGTGAAGCGACGGATCGGCTTTCCAAGCCACAAGCACGAGACCAAGGGCGGAGGAGCGAACCTGCGTTGGGTCGGGCGCGCCTATGGCGATGTCGGCGATGGCAGCATCGGGCCGGCGTCGCTGCCCGAACCGGTCGTGCGCATCCTCCTGCGGGCACCACATGCCGGCGAGCGGACCGTCGCGCTGCCGATGGTCGATGGTGGCGGCCTGTTGGGGAAGCTCTCCGGCACGTTCGCGCAGATCATGATCGGCGGCCAGCCGGTCCGCGTCCGCTTCGATCCCTATCATCCACGCACCACCGTCACCGCCAACGCCGCCACGCTGATCGCGCAGGCGCAGCGCGGTACGCTGGTCGGCATCACCGCCCCGGTCGAGATCGCCTTCGGTATCGCCCGACCCGTCCGCATGATGACGCTCGCCACGCCGCTGATCGTCGGCCCGCTGGCGGTGTCGTCGCTCGGCGTACGGACGACCGACGTCGGCAGCGCCGCGGCGATCCCCGATGCCGATGCGGCACCGTCCGACCCCGACGAGGTCGTCGTCGTCGCCAAGGGCAAGCGCGACGCCAAACGCGACCGCCTGACGATCGGCGCCGACCTGCTCGATCGCTGCTCCTCGATCGTCTTCGACAAGCCCGCCAGGCAGATCCGCCTGACCTGCGCATAAACCGGGTTCGGGCATGATCGGTCTCGCGCTCCGATCAGCATGAAGCGCAAGCCTCGTCGGCGTAGGTATCGTCTGGGTTTATCGACTGGGAACCCGCTGTTTCGACATCCCCCGTCATCGCTATGTTCAGGTTCGCATGCTATATGCGAAGCGTGACCACAGCGATTCCCCATACTTACGCCATCGGCATCGAGCCGGCCGACATCGACTTCATGGGTCACGTGAATAACGCGAACTATCTGAAGTGGGTACAGGCCGCGGTGATCGATCATTGGCAGCGCCTCGCGCCCGCCGAGGCGGTCGCCGGGCACCTGTGGGTCGCGCTGAAGCACGAGATTACCTATCGCAAGCCGGCGTTCCTCGACGACGACGTCATCGCGACGGTGCTGCTGGAGAAGGTCCAGGGCGCGCGTGCGTTTTACGAGACGATCATCAAGCGCGGCGAGGATGTGCTCGCCGAGGTGAAGTCGAGCTGGTGCTGCCTGGACGCGGAAACGCTCAGGCCGTCGCGGCTGGCGAACAGCGTCGTCGAGCATTTCTTTCCGAAGGATCCCGCGGCGGCCTGATTGAGATCACCACCCCGGCGGACTTGCTACCCCGGCGAAGGCCGGGGCCCAGGTGGAAAGGTCGGAGTAACGCTGGGCTGCCCCTTGCTATTGCCGTCCCCGGACTGGGCCCCGGCCTCCGCCGGGGCCCCGGACTGGGCCCCGGCCTCCGCCGGGGAGGTGGCTCTGACAGAGGCGTCCGTTAGATCACTTCATACGGCACCGCCCCACGCCGGTCCGGATCAACCCGTATCCCACTCGCCGCGGGTGGAAACGCTCGCTGGTCGCAATCCGTCCGTAGACAGACGCGACACGAAGACCCGATCGGCGTCGCGATCCCGCCCGTCCCCAGCGCATCCGCATAGATGAATTCCGATGCGTTCGCCTCCTCACACCCCAGCGCCACCGCATAGCGCCGCGCCGGTCGCGTATACGTCTCGGACGGCTTCACCAGACCCTTCGCCATCGAGACGTAGCGGATGCCGTCGGTCGTCTCGATCAGCTGAGTCAGGATACGGTCGGGGATCGCGACGGCCTCGTGGACGATCCACAAAGGACACGCCCCCCCGAACCGTGCGAACTGGAGCCGCGTGGCGGAGTGACGCTTGGTGATGTTCCCGGCCATGTCGACGCGGCAGAAGAAGAACGGGATGCCGAGCGCGCCCGGCCGCTGTAATGTCGAGAGCCGGTGACACGTCTGCTCGAAACTCGTCCCGAAGATCCGCCGCAACCGGTCGATGTCGTGGCGGACGCTCCGCGCCTCCGTCCGAAAGCGCGTATAGGGCATGACGATCGCCCCGGCTGCGTAATTGGTCAGCCCCGCGGTCAGCAGCGCACGCGCGGTTTCCGACGCCATTTCCGACGCCGCGACGATCCCGCCGATAACGTCGCCGAATTCATGCCGTGCGACTTGGTGCGCGAGTGAGAACAGGGTGGTCTCGCCCGGTTGCGATCCGTCTAACCGCAAGGTCACGCCGTCATAGTCGCGCAGCGGCGCGGCAAGCGCACCCGAGATCGCGACCAACACGCCTCGCGCGGCAAGCCGAGCCTCCAGCGCCGCCACGCGATCTCCACCCAACGTCTCGCCGATCTCCTCCGCGCGGCGGTCGAGCGCATCGACGTAATTGCCCGCCGCATGAAACCAGTCGCGCACGTCCTCCCACGGCAGCAAGCCCGGCGCGCCCGATCCCGCCACCAGCCGGTCGTCGAGCGCGCGCAACTGTTCCTGCGCGCGCCGATACGCGTCGTGCATCGCGACGAGCCGCTGCGCCAATAACGGCTGGTGCTTCACCGCGCGCCGCACCGCGGTCTCGTCGAGCGCGGGCGCCTCGACGCTCGTATCCGACACCGCCTCCAGCGTCGCGATCAGCAACGCGGTATCGTCCGCCGCATCGATGCTGCCCCAATCCGCCGGAAACTCGCGTGCGAGTGTGATCAATACGCCTTCCGTCACCGGCCGGTCGCCATTCTCGATCTGTGAGAGGTAGCTTACCGACAGGCCGATCCGCGCGGCCATCGCCGCCTGGCTGATCCCGAGCACGCGGCGCAGGTCGCGCAAGCGGTGTCCGACGAAGAGGCGACGTGCAGGCAGGGTCATCCCTCCGCCTAGTTTGCAAACATCACGTCGGCAAGTTTGCAACATTGCATTTGCGCATCGCATCCCGCTCTGTGAAGGCAATCAGCAGGACGGAGAGACGATGTCATCGACGATCGAAGAGCTTGAACGCCGCCGCGAAGCCGCCAGAGTCGGCGGAGGCCTCAAGCGGATCGCAGCGCAGCACGCCAAGGGTAAGCTCACCGCGAGGGAGCGCCTTGACGTGCTGCTGGACGAGGGTTCGTTCGAGGAGCTCGACATGTATGTCGAGCATAACTGCGTCGATTTCGGCATGCAGGACCAGGTCATCCCCGGCGACGGCGTGGTCACCGGCTCTGGCACGATCAACGGCCGCCTCGTGTTCGTCTTCAGCCAGGACTTCACCGTGTTCGGCGGGTCCTTAAGCGAACGTCACGCGCAGAAGATCTGCAAGGTGATGGACAGCGCGATGAAGGTCGGCGCGCCGATCATCGGCCTCAACGACAGCGGCGGCGCGCGCATCCAGGAGGGCGTTGCAAGCCTCGGCGGCTATGCCGAGGTGTTCCAGCGCAACGCGCTCGCCTCGGGCGTCGTGCCGCAGCTTTCGCTGATCATGGGCCCCTGTGCCGGCGGCGCGGTCTATTCCCCCGCAATGACCGACTTCATCTTCATGGTGAAGGATTCGAGCTACATGTTCGTCACCGGCCCCGACGTCGTCAAGACCGTGACCAACGAGGTCGTGACGCAGGAAGCGCTCGGCGGCGCGGTGACGCACACCACCAAGACGTCGGTCGCCGACAACGCGTTCGAGAACGACATCGAAGCGCTGCTCGCGGCGCGCGACTTCTTCGACTTCCTGCCCGCATCCAATCGCGAGGGCGTGCCCGAGCGTCCTACCGCGGATGACTGGGACCGGATCGAGGAGAGCCTCGACACGCTGATCCCGGCGTCGGCGAACCAGCCCTATGACATGCACGAGCTGATCCGGAAGACCGTCGACGAAGGCGATTTCTTCGAGACGCAGCCGGCGCATGCGGCCAACATCATCACCGGTTTCGGCCGCATCGAGGGCCGCACGGTCGGCTTCGTAGCAAACCAGCCGATGGTGCTCGCGGGCGTACTCGATATCAATTCGTCGAAGAAGGCCGCGCGGTTCGTGCGGTTCTGCGATGCATTCGAGATCCCGATCGTGACCTTCGTCGACGTTCCCGGCTTCCTGCCCGGTACCGCGCAGGAGCATAACGGCATCATCAAGCACGGCGCGAAACTGCTGTTCGCCTATGCCGAGGCGACCGTGCCGAAGATCACCGTCATCACGCGCAAGGCGTATGGCGGCGCGTACGACGTGATGGCGTCGAAGCACCTGCGCGGCGACCTCAACTATGCATGGCCGACCGCCGAGATCGCGGTGATGGGAGCCAAGGGCGCGGTCGAGATCATCTTCCGGGGCAAGACGCCCGAAGAGATCGCCGAACGCACCGCGGAATACGAGGCACGGTTCGCGAACCCGTTCGTCGCCGCGTCGAAGGGCTTCATCGACGAGGTGATCCAACCCCACTCGACCCGCCGCCGCATCGCGCTCGGCTTACGGAAGCTTCGCGGCAAGAGCTTGGAGAATCCGTGGAAGAAGCATGATAACATCCCGCTGTGAGCCATGCTTGTTCGGAGATGATAAGCACATTAGCATGTCATGCGAAGGAGTCGTGACATGCAGACCGAACGCGTGACGTTTCTGACTACCCCCGATCACAAGGCAGCGCTCGACGCGTTTGCTGCGAGCAACGGCATGTCCGTCGGCCATGTCGTTCGCGAAGCGACGACGCGCTATGTCATCGAGGGCGACATGAGCGAGGACGATCGCTTCAAGCTGCTGATCAACGAACTCGACGATGCGCTGCCGGCGATGCACGCCGCGCTCGATCAGGCGATCGAGGGGCAGCAGCGCTTGCGGGCCGACATCGATACCGTGCTGCGGGACGCCGGCTTGTCCGAAGCCGAGTGTATCGCATGAGCATGATCGGCGACGCGATGCGAACGATCGAGTCCGTTATCCTGCTCCGCAGCAAGGTGGAGCGATTGAACGAAGAACTTGCCGCGACGAATGCACAGGTGCGACGCGTGGTGGATTCGGTCATCCAGATTAACGGACGTCTGATCCGCCTGGAAGCGTTTGAAGAAGTACGATCAGGGGTACGACCTTTGCCAAGGATCGAGCGGTGATCGCGCTGCTGCTTGCGCAGGCCGCGATTCCCGACGCCGCCCCGGCCTGGAAACTCGCCGATCGTACCAATGCTGCGGGCGTGCGCAGCATCTCGGCGTCGGTCACCGGCAATGATGGACTGTCGCGTTTCGTCGTGAAGTGCGACGTGGCGTCCGAGCCCATCGTGTCGATCCAGTTCATCCAGCCGCAGCCGATCGGGCAGGGGCCGGACAAGCCCGTTGCGGTGCGCTTCGATGGCGGGCCGGCGTTCACGTATAACTGGCAGTTCCCGGGTACCGGTACGTACATCACCGATTCCGAGGCGATCACGAGGCTGACGACGTTCCTGGTGAAGTCGAAGACGGTGCGCGTCGAGACGACCAACGGCGCGAATTTCGCGGTGCAGGCCAACTTCGTCGCGCCGACCGGCGATGCGATGATCCGGCAGGTGCTCGGTGTGTGCGGTTACACGCTGGGTGTCGTTCCCACGCCGCCGCCGCCACCGAAAAACGCGCAATGACTTTGGGTCGCCTCAACCATGTCGGTGTAGCGACGCCGTCGATCGCGAAGTCGGTCGAGACGTATCGCTTGCTGCTCGGCGCGACCGCGATCGGCGAGCCGTTCGATTTGCCCGCGCAGGGGGTGAAGGTCTGCTTCATCGATGCGCCCAATACGCAGATCGAGCTGATCGAGCCGTATGACGAGAGTTCGCCGATCGCGGGGTTCCTGCGCAAGAACCCGGCGGGCGGGCAGCATCATGTCTGCTTCGAGGTGGCCGATATCTACGCGGCGGTTGCCGACCTTAGGGCGAAGGGTGCGACCGTGCTGGGCGAACCGCGGATCGGCGCGCATGGCACGCCGATCGTGTTCGTGCACCCCAAGGACTTTGGCGGCATGTTGGTCGAGTTGATGGAGACGCCGGGCGATACCGGCGCGCACTAGGAGAGATCTAATGGCCGCGTACGAGCATATCCTGAGCGAGCGGCGCGGCGACGTGCTGGTGCTGACGCTCAACCGGCCCGACCGGCTGAACGCCGCGCCGCCGGCGATGTTCGAGGAGCTGGCTGCGGCGCTGGGCGATCTGGATGGCGCGCGGGCGGTTCTGATTGCTGGCGCTGGCCGCGCGTTCTGCTCGGGCGCGGATGTCGGGGGTGGGGCGCTTGGCTCGGACAACCCGGGCGAGGCGACGTTCGCGGCGCTGACCGGCAGCTACAATCCGACGATGGCGGCGATCGCCGATCTGTCGGTGCCGGTGGTGAGTGCAGTGCGCGGGCCGGCGGCGGGGATCGGGTGCAGCCTCGCGCTCGCCGCCGATTTCTGTGTGGCGAGCGAGACCGCGTACTTCCTCCAGGCGTTCGTGAATATCGGGCTGGTGCCGGACGGTGGTGCGTCGTGGATGCTGCCTCGGCTGATCGGCAAGGCGCGGGCGACGGAAATGATGATGCTCGGCGAGCGCGTGCCGGCGGCGAAGGCGCTCGACTGGGGGATGGTCCACAAGGTGGTCGCGGACGACGCGCTCGACAACGAAGCGTTTGCGCTAGCCGAGCGGCTGGCGGCGATGCCGACGGTGGCGCTCGGGCTGATGCGCCGGGCGATTACGGCTGCGTACGAGACGGATTACGCGAGCGCGATGCAGGCCGAGGCAGCGAACCAGCGTGATGCGCGCGGGTCGGCGGACTCGATGGAAGGCGGTATCGCGTTCCTGACGAAGCGTAAGCCGGTGTTCACGGGCAAGTGATGACTTCTGCTGCTCGTTCCCCGGCGAAGGCCCGGGCCCAGGCTCGATGCGCAGCATCGAACGCGCTCCCGCGCGCGGCGTATTCGAGGGGCTGGGCCCCGGCCTTCGCCGGGGAACTAGGTGCTAGGTAATGACTGACAAACCGAACCCCACGCTCGCCGACTGGCAAGCGCTCGCCGCCAAGGAAGTAAAGGGCGCCGACCTCATTTGGCCGACCCCCGAGGGCATCGACGTCAAGCCGCTCTACACCGCGGAAGACGTGCGCGAAGACCCAGGCCTCCCGGGTTTCGCGCCCTTCACCCGCGGCGTCCGCGCGTCGATGTACGCAGGCCGCCCCTGGACGATCCGCCAGTACGCCGGCTTCTCCACCGCCGAAGCCTCGAACGCGTTCTACCGCCGCAACCTCGCCGCCGGCCAGAAAGGCCTGTCGGTAGCGTTCGATCTCGCCACGCACCGCGGCTATGATTCCGACCACCCCCGCGTCACCGGCGACGTCGGCAAGGCAGGCGTCGCGATCGACTCGGTCGAGGACATGAAGATCCTCTTCGATGGCATTCCGCTCGACAAGATGTCGGTCAGCATGACGATGAACGGCGCGGTGATCCCGATCCTCGCCTTCTTCATCGTCGCCGGCGAAGAGCAGGGCGTCGACCGCAAACTCCTCGACGGGACCATCCAGAACGACATCCTCAAGGAGTTCATGGTCCGCAACACCTATATCTATCCGCCCGAGCCGAGCATGCGGATCATCTCGGACATCTTCGGCTACACCAGCCGCGAGATGCCCAAGTTCAACAGGATTTCGATCAGCGGCTATCACATGCAGGAAGCGGGTGCGACGCAGCTCCACGAGCTCGCCTTCACGATCGCCGACGGCATGGAATATGTGAAATACGGCGTCGCGTCGGGGCTCGACATCGACAAGTTCGCCGGGCGCCTGAGCTTCTTCTTCGCGATCGGCATGAACTTCTTCATGGAGATCGCCAAGCTCCGCGCCGCGCGCGTCCTCTGGCACCGCGCGATGACGCAGCTCGGCGCGCAGGACGAGCGCTCGAAGATGCTCCGTACGCATTGTCAGACCAGCGGCGTCTCTCTCACCGAGCAGGACCCGTACAACAACGTCATGCGCACGACGATCGAGGCGATGGCGGCGATGTTGGGCGGCACGCAGTCGCTCCACACCAACGCGCTCGACGAGGCGATCGCGCTGCCGACCGACTTCTCCGCGCGGATCGCCCGCAACACGCAGATCGTGATCCAGGAAGAGACGGGGATGACCAAGGTCGTCGATCCGCTCGGCGGCAGCTATTATATCGAGAGCCTGACGCAGTCGCTGGTCGACGGCGCGTGG
>Ga0308169_10004722_pt1 | contig 12621 bp, 5 predicted proteins | sample PhyBR1_2_FD_202139 | JGI IMG/M metagenome (GOLD analysis project Ga0308169, IMG submission 202139) | Phyllosphere microbial communities from UC Gill Tract Community Farm, Albany, California, United States - DLSLSB.R1 | ecosystem: Host-associated > Plants > Phyllosphere > Unclassified | place...
GCGCTACGGTACGAACGCGTGGGCTCGAGAGCCCACCCTACGTTACACAACAGTTCCGGGCAAGATCGGACGGATCACATTTTCCGATGGCGCAGCGCCGGCAGGCTTTCGCGCACCGAGGCCAAAAACGCCGGATCGAGTTCGCCCGACACCACGCCCTCGCCTTCGCGCAGCACGTCCTTCACCTCGCCCCACGGGTCGACCAGCATGCTGTGCCCGAACGTCCGGCGTCCGTTGGCGTGGGTCCCGCCCTGGGCCGAGGCCAGCACATAGCACTGGTTCTCGATCGCACGGGCGCGCAGCAGCACTTCCCAGTGCGCGCTGCCGGTGGTGTGGGTGAACGCCGCCGGCACCACGATCAATGCACATTCGCCCATCGCGCGGTACAGCTCGGGAAAGCGCAGGTCGTAGCAGACCGACAGGCCGACGCGGCCGAACGGCGCCTCGAAGCTGCCCACCGCCGCGCCCGGGACGATGGTGCGCGCCTCGTCGTAGGATTCGCTGCCCTTGTTGAAGCCGAACAGGTGGATCTTGTCGTAGCGCCCGATCGAGGCGCCCTGCGGGTCGTAGACCAGGGTGGTGTTGAGCACCTTGCCGTCCTCGAGCGAAGAGAGCGGCAGCGTGCCGCCGACCAGCCAGATGCCGTGCTCGCGGGCCAGCGCCGCCATGCAATCCTGGATCGGGCCGCTGCCCTCCGCTTCGGCGTGGCGCACCTTGTCGACGTCGGTCATGCCCATGATCGGCCAGTATTCCGGCAGGGTGACCAGGGTGGCGCCACGGGCGGCGGCTTCGCCGACGAGGCGGCGCGCGGTGGCGAGGTTGTGGTCGACGTCGGGGGTCGACACCATCTGGACTGCGGCGACACGGGTCACATCGCGGGTCATTTTCGTTATTCCTTCGCTTTGGCGGCCGCGGCGGGCGGCGGGTTGTCGAGTTTGACAATGGTAGGCGATTTCCACGGGCCCGTGATCCGCATCTGGTAAGTCAGCGCCTTCATCACCGGCGCGCGCAGGAACAATTGCGCGAGATAAGAGCCCAGTCCAATGATCGGGTTGACGGCCAGGCCATACACCAGCGGTCCCGTGCCGAGGTTAAATTCGGGAATCACGACCACGTGCAGGTCGGTCGATTCGTTGGCAATATCGGCCGTGCCTTCCATCAGCACCGTGGCGGCCACGCCGCGCATTTTCAGGTTGTCCGTCTTGACGACGCCGCGCGTGATCATGGCGTCGGCGCTGATGGCGTCGAAGGCGAGGCCTTCCGAAAACACATCGTGGAAATCGAGCTTCAACAGGCGCGGCAGCGCTTGCAGGCTGAGCACGCCAAGCAGCTTGGCCGCGCCCGGATCCTGTTTCAGGAACTGGCCGCCGGTTACGTTCATCTCGATCTGGCCCGACAGCGTCGGGATGTCGAGCGCGTAGGGCACGCCGCTCCAGGACAGGTCGCCGGAGAGCTTGCCCTTGCCACGGCGCAGGGTTTCGGGGAAACCGAGGCGGTCGAGCAGGCGGCCGGCGTCCGAAATGTCGAGCGTGAAATTCATGCCGGTGTTGCTCTTGCCGTCTTTCGACAGCCAGCGCCCGGTCGCCTTCAGCTGGCCGTCGGGGTTGGTCAGCGACAGGCGGTCGATGCGCCATTCCTTGCCGGCCAGCGCCTGTACGTTGCTCGCCTGCAGGTCCAGGCGTCCGAACTGTTTATTGAAGAGTTCGAAGCGCTCGGCCACGATGTCGAGCGCGGGAATCGAGGCGCTGGCGCCGCGGTTCGATTCGAGCAGTTCCTTCACCTCGGCCGCCTGCGATTCCGGGATCACGAGCGAAGCCAGGCGCGCCGTGACCTTGCCCACACCCGTCCCCTGCCCTTCGCTCCAGGTGAGGTAACCGGTCGCCTGGCGCGAATGGATGTTGGCCTGCCAGGCATTGCCGCGGTGCGAGGCGCCGACCACGACGTCGGCCATGCGCCGTTCGCCGACGAACAGTTCCGAGGCGCGCGCCGCGATCGTCGTCGGCAACACATATTGGGCGAAGTTGGGACCAGCGGCCGCGCCGGGGGCGCCGCCATCGTTGTCGCCGGCAATCGCGCGCGCCGCGTTCAGCCAGGCGTCCACATTCAGGGACTTCATGTCGACGTTGATCATCATGCCGTCGTCCGGCTCCGGGGCCGGCAGGTTGACGCCGATGCCGCCGCGTTCGACGGTCCAGGCGCCGTGCGGGGCCTTGCTGCGCACATAGCGCGCGGCCACCGCATTGCCCAGCGACAGGCGCAGTTCGTCGCGCCCGGCGCCGTCAGGCGCGGCCGGTGCGCCCGTGAGGACGAAACGCAGCGGCAAGGCATCCGCCTCGGGCTTGTTCAGCGGCGCCGGGAATTCCATGCCGAGGCCGGCGAGGTTCGAGTCGAGCGTGACCGTGAGCTGGTGGTCGCGTACGGCGACCAGGCCGCCGTAGCGCGTGCTGCCCGACAGGCGCGCGCCCAGGCGCGCCATCGCCGGCACCGGCGCGGTACGGCGCATGCCCTCGGCCGACAGGGTGCCGGCCAGGCGGATCGCGATGGCGCCGCCGGGCTGGGTACCGCCGGAGAGCGCCAGCGGGCCGCCCAGGAAGTTGGCGCCGACCCCGTTCAGGTTGACGCCGTGCTCGGTGAACTCGACCTTGCCGTTGGCCGCCTGCAGCGGCGGCAGGTCGGGGAACAGGCTCACCTCGTTGTCCTGCAACTGCAGGCTGCCCTGCACCTTGGTGTCGTGCAGGTTCGCCAGCGGCAACTGCAGTTTCAGCCCCAGGCGCGCGTTGCCGCTGCCGAGCGTGTCGTCCGTGAAATGCCCGATCCAGCCCGGCACCGGGCTGGCCGCCACATAACGCAGGAAGTCCTGCAGCGCTCCGGCGGCGTTGCCGTCGATGTCGAGCTGCATCTCGTGCGAGCCGAGGTTCGGGATCACGGCCTTGACGTTGGAGAGGTTCACGCCTTGCGTGCGCGCCGTCTCGCCGATGATTTCCATGCGCGTGCGGTCGAACACGATGCTGCCGTTGATGCTTTCCGCCAGCGGCCAGGCCGGCTTGTTCTCGGGCGTGCGGTGGAAAGGCGCGTACTCGAGCACGCCCCCGGCGATGCGCCCGGCCACGCGGAACTCGCCGCGCGCGCGCGCCGCCGCATTGTCGGCGCGGAACGGGAATTCGGCGAGGTCGCCGCGCAGGCGCAGGCGCACGTCGTGGAGCATGCCGCCCTGCAGCGCCGTGCCCAGCCAATCGCGCAGGTGCTCGGGCGTGGCCAGGGGCAGGAAGCGGCCGACCTGGGCGATCTGGAAGCCGTCGAGGGTCCCTTCGATGTCGGCCACGCCCGGACCGTGGCCCGGGCCCAGGGGCAGCAGGTGCCGTCCCGACAGGTTGCCGTGCAGGCCGCCCTGTGCGAATTCGAGCTTGTCGACTTCGACCAGCAGCTGTTCCTGCGGCTGGTAGGTCCAGCGCGCGCCCAGCGCCAACTTGTCGAAGGACATCGTGGGGTCGGCGAACCAGGCCGGCATGTGCAGCGCCAGCTTGTTCGAATCGATCGTGACGCTGCCGCCCTTCTCGGTCGCGTCGATCGAACCGGACAGGTTGTCGAAGCCGGGCAAGGCGGGCATGGCCGGCTGCGCGGTGTTGGGGTCCACGCCCGGCGCGGCGGCGGCGGGGGCGCGCGCCGCCTGCGGCTGAAGGCTGAGGCCGTCCACTTGCCCCTTGATGCGGTAGCCGGCCAGGTGCGGATACTGGCCATCCCACGAAGCCGCGAAATCGAGCAGGCGTCCGCGCGGCGCGAAGTCGGCCAGCGCGCGCCGCTGCAGGGGCGATAATGGCAACTGCGCGGCCAGCTCGGCCAGGGCGGCCAGGTCGACCTGGCGCGCTTCGACCGAGACCTGCTGCGGCTTGCCGCCCTTGGCCGGCACGAAGGTTTCGGTCAGCGTCGCGGGCGGCAGGGTGCGGCCGTCGTGGGTCTCCACCGTGAAATTGTCCAGGCTGACCGTGTGGCCGTTGGCGCCGAAGGTCGGCTTGCCGTCTTCTTTCCCGGGCAGCAAGGTCTCCTGGGCCGACAGGCGCCCCGAGACCCGCGCCAGCCTGAGCGGCGGCAAATCGGGTTTGACGCGCGCGGCGACGCCGGCCAGGGCCAGGTCGGCGGTGAAGCCGGCCAGGCGTGCATTGTCGAGCGTAACCCAGGCGCGCAGGGAGCCGCGGCCCTGGCTCAGGGAGAACGGATAGTCGAGATAGCGGCGCCAGGCGGCCAGGTCCGCTTCGCGCAGGTCGGCGTACAGCTCGCCCTTCCAGCGCGCCACGTCGGACGCGCGCCCGCCGAAACGCGGGTGGGTAAAGCGCGCGCGCACGTCGAGCGGCTGGGCCAGTTCGGCGGGCGGCGTGGCGGCCAGGGCGAAGCGGTGCGTCGTCCAGTGGTTCTGCAGCACCATGCCGACGTCGCGCAGGGTCAGCAGCGGCGCGCCGCGCTGGGCGTCGGTCCAGTCGACACGGCCTTCGCGCACCAGGATTTCGCGCTGGCGGAATACCCAGTCGCCGCCCGGCCCGCCCTTGTCCTGTGCCGGGTCGATGCGGATGCCGGCGACCTGGAGCACGCCATCGAGGCCGCGCCGCACGTCCAGCTGGGGCCGGATCAGTTCGAGAGACTGGAAGCGCGGCTCGGCGGCCGCCACGCTCCACCAGGAAAAGGTGGCCGCCACCGAGGGCAGCGCCAGCACCTGGCGCCCGGCCCCATCGGTGAGCGTGACGTCGCCCAGGAACAGCGAGGGATTCAGGCCGCTCCAGCTAGCGTAGATGCGGGCGATGGCGACCTTGTTGCCGAGCGCGTGGCTGGCGGCGCGCTCGATGTCGCCCTTGTACAGGTCGATGTTGGGAAGGATGGCGTAGCGCAGCGCCAGGAACAGGATGCCCAGGCCGAAATAGACGAACAGCACCAGCTTGACGGTGAAGCCGAGCACATGATGCGAAGCCAGGTTGGCATAGCGGTAGGCGGCACGCAGCCGCCGCCAGCGTTCGGCCAGCGGAACGGGCGCCGCGGGCGCCTGCGGTTCCGGGTCTTGCATCAAGGTGCTAATAAAAAAGGCTCGCCGAAAATGTAAGTCTGGTTCTATTAAAATAAGAGCGCTTGCCAGGGTTGCGGCGTCTACCTTACCATCCTGCTGACCGGGGCAGCACGGCGCGCAATTCTACCGCAAGCTGCTTGTCGGAACGCTTTTTCACTCGTGCCGGACCACCCGATGACCGATGTCGCCCCAGCTTCCCCCACCGCCTGCCCTGCCAACTGTCCTGCCAATGCGTCGCGCTTCTACCAACGCTGGATCGACGCAGCCCCAGGACGTGCCGGGCGCGTCGCCCAGCTGGCCCAATTATCGCTGGCTTGCCCGGATTTCGGCGCGTTGTTGGAGCACGAACTGGCGGCCGGAATTCCCTTGCCGCGCGCCATGCGGCGGCTGCGCAACCTCCTGCTGGCGACCCTGATCCGGCGCGAGCTGGAAGGCTTGTCGAACCTCGACGAGGTCGTCAGCGCCATGACCGGCCTGGCCGACTTCGCGATCCGCACCCACCTGGCCGACCTGATGGCCGAGCTGGTGGCCGCGCACGGCATGCCGATCGGCGCCGACTCCGGCCGCCCCCAGGAAATGATGGTGCTGGCGATGGGCAAGCAGGGCGGCGGCGAACTGAACGTGTCGTCGGACATCGACCTGATCTTCGTCTACCCCGAGGACGGCGAGACGGCCGCCGGCGCCGGACAGCGCGAACTGTCGAACCATGAATTCTTCGTGCGCCTGGGCCGGCGCCTGATCGGCGCCCTGTCCGAAGTCATCGAGGACGGTTTTACCTTCCGTGTCGACATGGCGCTGCGCCCGAACGGGAATTCCGGCCCGCTCGCCGCCAGCCTCAACATGGTCGAGGAATACCTGATCGTCCAGGGGCGCGAATGGGAGCGCTATGCCTGGGTCAAGGCGCGCGCGGTGACCGGCACGCCGGAAGACATCGCGGCGCTGGACGCCATCGTGCGGCCGTTTGTCTTCCGGCGCTACCTCGATTTCGGCGTGATCGACGCGATCCGCAACATGCACGCCCAGATCCGCGCCGAAGTGAAACGCCAGGAACGCCTGCATCCGGACCGCAGCAACAACGTCAAGCTGGGGCGCGGCGGCATCCGCGAGATCGAATTCCTGGCGCAGGTGTTCCAGCTGATCCGCGGCGGGCGCGACCCGGCCCTGCGCGAGCGCTCGACGCGCCTGACCCTGCGCCTGGTGGCCGAGCGCGAACTGATGACGCTCGACACCGTCGAGCGCCTGCTGGAGGCCTACACTTTCCTGCGCAACCTCGAGCACCGGCTGCAATACCTGGACGACGCCCAGACCCATACCCTGCCCGCCAACGAGGCGGACCGCGCCGTCGTGGCGACAATGATGGGCCTGCCCGACGTGGCCACGCTGCTGGAACAGCTCGAGCAGCGGCGCAGTTTCGTTGCCGCCCAGTTCGACGACATGTTCGCCGACAAGAGCGCCCCCGCCGGCGAAGAGCGCGCGGAGCTGGAAGCGATCGCGGCCGACCCGGAAGCGATCGCCGCCATCGAAGCCCACCTCGGCACGCTCGGCTATGGCGATCCGGCCGGGGGCGCACGGCGCCTGGCCGCGACCTGGAACGCGCCGCGCCTGCAAAGCCTGCCCGACGCCAGCCGCGTGCGCCTGCTGGCCCTGGTCAACATGGCGCTGCCGCAAGTGGCGACCGTCGTGCGTGAGGCCGGCGTCGGCAGCCATGGCGCCACGCTCGGGCGCCTGCTCGATTTTCTCGAAGCCATCGCGCGCCGCTCGGCCTACCTGTCGCTGCTGTCCGAATACCCGCACACGCTCGAGCGCGTGATCCGGATGATGCATGCCAGCGGCTGGGCCGCTACCTTCCTGACCCTGCACCCGATCCTGCTCGACGAACTGCTGGACGACCGCGGCGGCATCGACGAGCCGGCGGTCCTGGCCGCCAGCCTCGACGCCAGGCTGGAAGAAGCGCTCGGCGACACCGAACGCCAGCTCGACATCCTGCGCGACACCCACCACGCCCAGCTGTTCCGGCTGCTCGCCCTCGACCTGGCCGGAGAGTTGTCGGTCGAGCGCCTCGCCGATCATTTGTCCGCGCTGGCCGACGTCGTCGTGGCCGCGACCGTGCGCTGGGCCTGGAAAACGGTCGCCACGCGCCACCGCGAAGACCCGCGCTTCGCCGTCATCGCCTACGGCAAGCTCGGCGGCAAGGAGCTGGGCTATGTCTCGGACCTGGACGTCATCTTCCTGTTCGACGACGAGGACGACATGGCGCCCTCGAATTACGCGAAGCTGGGCCAGCGCTTCATCACCTGGATGACGGCGCACACCCCGGCCGGCATCCTGTTCGACATCGACACGGCCTTGCGCCCGGACGGCGCCAGCGGCATGCTGGTCAGTTCGCTGGGCGCTTTCGAGCGCTACCAGCACAACGCGGCCTGGGTGTGGGAGCACCAGGCGCTGACGCGGGCGCGCTTCTGCGCGGGCGACGTGGCCATCGGCGCGCGCTTCGAGGAGATCCGCGAAGCCGTGCTGCGGCGCGACCGCGACAGCCAGGCCGACCAGCTGAAGGCCGAGGTGCTGAAAATGCGCCAGCGCATGCACGATGCGATGCCGAACCGCAGCGGCCTGTTCGACCTGAAACAGGACGCGGGCGGCATGATCGACATCGAATTCATCGTCCAGTACCTGGTGCTGCGGCATGCTTCGCACCACGCGCAACTGACCGCCAATGCCGGCAACATCGCCCTCCTCCACCGCAGCGGCGAACTGGGCCTGATCGACCAGGGCCTGGCCGCCGCGGCCGCCGACGCCTACCGCGCGATGCGCAAGCTGCAGCACCAACTGCGCCTGCAGGGCCAGGAGGCGCGGGTCGATCCGGCACTGGTCGAGCGCCATGCGGCGCAGGTGCGGCGTTTGTGGCAGCACTGTTTCGACTGACCGCCGTCCCGGCAAGGCTGCCCTACCGGCAGCCGCCCGGCCGCGCCAGCACCGGCACCGGCAAGGCAAGCTCCCGACAAGCGCTGCGCAGCGCTCGTTAATAATCACACAATCTCACTTTTTCAAGCGGCGCATCCTTGCGCCAGGAGCGCGCACGCTCCCAATACGCCTTGCGCGGCAGTTCGTCAAGACTCACACAATCTCACTTTTTTGTCATTGCACATATTTGCAACGTTTCACAATTAACTCTTCCGTTCCATTTGACAGGCTTGCATCCGCAATGCTTCCATGTCGCCCTTGCATTGCGGCAAAACCGCGCCCGCGGCATCGGCGCGCAATGCAAACGGGAATGACGGTGCCGCCCCAAGGCACCGAGGACTATTAATTGAGGAGTTTGCAACATGATGGAAACAATCTTGTCCCGGTCGATCCGCGTGATCTGCCTGGGCGGTATGACGCTCGGCATGCACGCCGCTTACGCCCAGGATGCGGCGCAGTCGATGCAGCGCGTCCAGGTGACGGGTTCCCGCATTCGCCAGGTCGACCTGGAAACGGCCCAGCCGGTCCAGGTGATGAGCCAGGAACAAATCCAGAAGTCCGGCCTGGTGACGGTCGGCGACATCCTGAACCAGCTGTCGTCGGCCGGCACGCCTGACTTCGACCGTGGCGGCGCGCTGACGTCCGACCGCGAAAGCGGCGGCCAGTACATCAGCCTGCGCAACCTGGGTTCGAACCGCCTGCTGGTACTGGTGGACGGCAAGCGCTGGACCCAGTCCGTCAACGGCTTCACCGACATGTCGACCATCCCGTCGGCCATGATCGAGCGTATCGAAGTGCTGAAGGACGGCGCTTCCTCGATCTACGGTTCCGACGCGATCTCCGGCGTGGTCAACATCATCCTGAAGAAGCGCCTGGACGGTGGCCAGCTGAGCCTGTACACCGGCGCCAACGACAAGGGCGACGGCCGCGCCAAGGACTTCTCCATCAGCTATGGCGCGAACAGCGACAAGACCTCGCTGATGTTCGGCCTGTCGCACACCGAGCAGGGCACCGTCTGGGCACGCGACCGCGAGATCACGAAATATCCGAAGGGCCTGCGCCACCCGACCGCCGGCCTCGGCATCGGTCCATGGGGCGAAGTGCTGCCGGCTGACGGCAGCGAGCGCTACGACCTGGTCCTGAACCACAGCGGCGGCGCCGGCGGCAACGGCATCGGCATCGGCGCCAATCCGCGCGATCCGGCCAATTACCACGACTGGAACAGCGACCTCAGCGAGGATAAGTTCAACAGTGCCTCGCAGATGATGTTCCAGATGCCGACGCGCCTGGACACCGTGTTCACCAAGGGCACCGTCGAACTGCCGTACGACATGCAGTTCAGCACCACCGCCATGTACTCGCAGCGCAAGTCGAGCGCGCAGATCGCCGGCTATCCGCTCAACAGCGAAACCCAGCTGACCTACCCGGTCTATGTCGATCGCAACAGCTACTGGAATGCGTTCGGCGAAGACCTGTTCTTCTACCGCCGCACGACCGAAGTGCCGCGCGTGACGGACAACGAAAACCGCACCCTGCACATCGACGCGACCCTGTCGGGCAACTTCGACGTGCGCGGCAAGGCCTGGAACTGGGACGTGGGCTACAACCACAGCGCCGTCCAGGGCACCGTGATCAGTACCGGCAACGTCAACCTGCTGAACCTGAAGAGGGCGCTCGGCCCGTCCTTCCTGAACAGCGCTGGCGTCGTCCAGTGCGGCACGCCGGACGCGCCTGTCCTGCTGGCCGCATGCCAGCCATTCAACATGATCGGCGGCCCGGGCGCCAACAGCCAGGAAGCCATCGATTACATCATGTCGACCGGCCAGGCGACCTACGGCAGCACCGTCAACAGCGCGACCGCGAACATCGGCGGCGAAGTGCTGCAGCTGCCGGCCGGCATGCTGGGCGTTGCCGCCGGCATCGAACACCGCCAGGTGCGCGGCTTCGATATCCCGGGCCAATTCGAGCAGTCGGGCTACTCGTCCGACCTGGCCGGCAATGCGACCCGCGGCGGCTACCAGGTACGTGAAGCCTATCTCGAAACCAATATCCCGATCCTGAAGGGTGCGCGTTTCGCCGAGCTGCTGAGCGTCGACCTGGCATCGCGCTACTCGGACTACAGCAATTTCGGCAGCACCACCAACAGCAAGGCCAGCGTGATGTGGAAGCCGATCAAGGACCTGCTGGTGCGCGGCACCGTGGCCCAGGGCTTCCGTGCGCCGACCGTCGGCGACACCTTCGGCGGCGGCTCGCAAACCTACGACGAGTACCTCGACCCATGCGACAGCAATTTCGGCCAGCGCAGCAACGCGCAAGTCGATGCGCGCTGCCTCGCGGCGGGCGCGGTCGCAGGCTTCCGCCAGCTGAACCAGAACGGCGCGCCGATCAGCGATTCGGGCGGCGAACAGGGTGCCTACGCCTTCATGGCGGGCGGCGGCAATGCCTCGCTGCAGCCGGAAAAAGCCAGGACCAATACTATCGGCCTGGTCTACAGCCCTGCGTGGCTGACCGGCTTCTCGGGCTCGCTCGACTGGTACAGCATCAAGGTCGACAACCTGATCTCGGGCGTGTCGGCAACCCAGGTTGCCAACAACTGCTACGTGCAGGGTGTGCAGTCGTTCTGCGATGCGATCGTGCGTGACCCCGCTACCGGCGAAATCGTGAACCTGTCGCGCGGCAACCTGAACCTGGGCGGCCTGAAGACCGCGGGCTTCGACCTGTCGTTCGCGTACCGCTTCAAGCGCACGCCTTACGGCCAGTTCGGCATCCGCTCGGACTCGACCTTCGTGACCAAGTACGAAGAACAGGCCGACAAGGGCGCCGCATGGGTCAGCTCGCTGGGCGAATATGACGGCGACGGCGGCACCGCCTACTACCGCCAGAAGTCGAACATCTCGCTCGACTGGAACATGGGTAACTGGAGCGCTACCTGGACTGCCCGCTACTTCGGCAAGCTCAAGGACAAGTGCTACAGCAACAAGCTGACCGCGCCGGTCGAGTGCTCGAACCTGAACGACAACGCCAACTGGGGCCGCGGCTACAACAAGCTCGGTTCGATGGTCTACAACGACATGAGCGTGTCGTACAAGACCTCGTGGAACGGCCGCATCATGGTCGGCGCCAACAACGTGTTCGACAAGAAAGCGCGTACCACCGTGCTGGGCGCAGCGTCGTCGTCGGCGATCGACGCCAACCTGCCGATCGACCGCTTCGTCTACGTTCGCTACAACCAGGCCTTCTGATGGACGGGCCGCAAGGCCTGCCCTGACTGCCTGACCAATGCCCGCCGGGTTCGCCCGGCGGGCGTTTTTCATGGCGCGCCGATTCGGCCCCGCCACGACGGCTTTCCGCCCCGCTGCGGTATCATGGCGGATTGCGCGGCACCGCCGCGACTCCCACACAACACGACATGGCAATCAAACTCAAGAACGACAAAGACATCGCGAAAATGCGCGTGGCCGGCCGCATGGCCGCCGAGGTCCTGGAAATGATCCGGGAATACGTCGTCCCCGGCGTCTCCACCGAAGAACTCGACCGCCGCTGCAACGACTACATCCGCAAGGTGCAGAAGGCAACGCCGGCCAACGTCGGCTACCACGGCTTCCCGAAGACTTTATGCACCTCGGTCAACGGCGTGGTCTGCCACGGCATCCCGAGCGAGAAGGAGATCCTCAAGGACGGCGACATCGTGAATATCGACGTCACCGTCATCAAGGACGGCTGGCACGGCGACACCAGCCGCATGTACTACGCCGGCACCCCGAGCCCGGAAGCAAAACGCCTGGTCGACACGACCTATGAATGCATGATGGCGGGCATCCGCGCCGTGCGACCGGGCGCGCGCCTGGGCGACGTCGGCCACGCGATCCAGAAGCTGGCCGAAGGCGCCGGCTACTCCGTGGTGCGCGACTACTGCGGCCACGGCATCGGCCGCGTCTACCACGAAGACCCGCAGGTGCTGCACTACGGCCGCCCCGATACCGGCTTGCTGCTCAAGGAAGGCATGACCTTCACGGTCGAGCCGATGATCAATGCCGGCGACGACGAAGTGGCCCAGCTCGACGACGGCTGGACGGTCGTGACGCGCGACGGCTCGCTCTCGGCGCAATGGGAACACATGATCGCGGTCACCAGCAACGGCTTCGAGATCCTGACGCCCTGGCCGAAGGGCTGAAGCGCACGGCCGCGATGGACGAAAAAAAACCCGCCGATTGGCGGGTTTTTTTATTTCACGCGCGCTGAGGATTACTTCGCGTTCATCAGTGCAACGGTCGTGTCCAGCATGCGGTTCGAGAAGCCCCACTCGTTGTCGTACCACGACGACACCTTCACCAGGCGGCCCGAGACCTTGGTCAGGGTCGAATCGAAGTTCGACGAGGCCGGGTTGTGGTTGAAGTCGATCGAGACGAGCGGCTCGGTCTGGTAGGTCAGGATGCCTTTCAGGGCGCCTTCCGAAGCGGTCTTCAGGATCTGGTTGACTTCTTCCACCGTGGTGTCGCGCTTGGCGATGAAGGAGAGGTCGACCAGCGAGACGTTGATGGTCGGCACCCGGATCGCGAAACCGTCCAGCTTGCCGTTCAGCTCGGGCAGCACCAGGCCGACCGCAGCGG
>Ga0308169_10004724_pt1 | contig 12617 bp, 8 predicted proteins | sample PhyBR1_2_FD_202139 | JGI IMG/M metagenome (GOLD analysis project Ga0308169, IMG submission 202139) | Phyllosphere microbial communities from UC Gill Tract Community Farm, Albany, California, United States - DLSLSB.R1 | ecosystem: Host-associated > Plants > Phyllosphere > Unclassified | place...
CGTGCTGTCGCAACTGGAGCGCACGGACGCCGCCGGCACGCTGCCCGGCAGCGAGGTGCTGCGCGCCAGCCTGCATTTCACGCGCGCGCCCAGCGTGGTCTGCGTGGCCGGCGATTTCCTGGAATGGCCCTCGCCGCTGTCGGAAGCGATGGTCCGCCTGCGCAGCATGCGCCACGACGTGCGGGCGCTGTGCCTGCAGACCGAGGCCGAGATTGCGGCAAGCTTCGATACGGCGCAGGCCTGGCGCGATCCGGAAGGGGACGGCAAGCTGTTCCGCTTCGGATCGGACGTAAGGGACGGCTATGCGCGCCGGCGCGAAGACCACTTCGCCATGGTCGCCCAGCAGTGTCGCTCGCACGACATCCCCCATGTGGCCGCGCCGATCGAGCGCGCGCCGGGCGAAGTCTTGCGCGCATGGCTGCGGACGCGGGGAGGGCGTGCATGAACAGCCTCTGGTGGTGGGCGCTGCCGGTACTGCTGCTGCCGGTCCTGTGGCACCGGCAGAAGCGCGAACAGACGCGTGCGCTGCCGCTGGCGACGGCGCGCTTCCTGCCGGCCACGAAGCCGGTGCAACTGCGCGTGTGGCGCTGGGACGAGGTGCTGCTCCTGGCCCTGCGCTGCCTGTTGCTGCTGGCCTTGATCGCGCTGCTGGCCGACCCCGTGTTGCCCTGGCGCGGCGACAGCGTGCTGGTGGTGCCCGGCGCCGATCCGGCCTTCGTCGACCAGCAGGCGCGCGCGGCAGGCCTGGCGGATGCGCGCCGCATCGACTTGCCCGGACGCGAGGGTTACCGCTGGCTGCACGAGCATGAGCGCGAATTCAAGCCGCAGGCGCGCCTGCTGCTGGCCGGCGACGTGGCGATGCCCGCCGCGCTGCCGCGCCTGCGCCACCCGCTCACCGTGCGTCCCCAGGCCGCGGCGGTGGCGCCGCTCGAACAGCACGTGGCCGTGTACAGCCGCCGCGCGGACGAATGGCGCACGCTGTTCGGCGCGCCCGGCGGCGCCCAGCGCTACGTGATCGACGAGCAGGCCGGCCCCACGACCGGACTGGTGATCTGGGACTTGCCGGAGCCGCCGCCGGCCGCCCTGCGCGCGCCGCTGTGGTGGGTGGCGGATACCGCCGCCTTCCCCGAGCTGCAAAAGGCGCCCCAGGCCGACGGCCTGCATTACCTGGACAGCCAGCGCGGTCGTTTGTGGAGTGCCGCCTGGCTGCCGCCACGGGACGCCGCTGCCGCACGCACCATGTTCGAGACCTGGCAGCGCCTGCATGTCGGCGTCCGGCCGCACACCGCACCGGCGCAGGCGCCCGCCGTCGATGCGCGCGCGCCGGCCGGCCCGGTCGGCGGCGCCTTGCGCGACATGCTGGCGATGGCGCTGCTGGTCCTGTTTGCCCTGGAGAGGATGGTGACCCATGTCCGCCGGCGCTGACATCTTCGTGCGCCTGATCGGTCCGATCTGGCGCGCCGCACTGCTGCGCCGCACCGGCCTGTGGATCGCGGGCGCGCTGCCCTGGCTGCTGCTGCGCTCCGGCCCCGGCCTGCTGGCCTGGTCGGCGTTCTGCGCCTGGGACGGCCTGCGGCTGCAGCGCCGCGTCGCCCACGGCTGGGTCGCCTGGCTGGACGGCGCGCTGCCGGAAATGGAAGACAGCGCCGCGTTGCTGCTGCATGCCGATTCGCCGGTGGCGCAACTGCAACGCCAGCGCCTGCTGGGCCGCATCGAGCCCAGCCTGACGGGCGCGCGTATCCGCGCCATCGTGCGCGAGCACATATCGTTCGGCCTGCCCTGGCTGGCGGGGAGCCTGGCGCTGGCAGCGCTGGCCTGGGGGGCAAGCTTCCTGCCGCATGGCGGCCAGCCTGCCGCCGCCGGTCTGCCGGGTGCGAAAGCCGGCACCGCCGCGCCGGCCGCAGCCGCCTTGATCGTGAGACTGACCCCGCCGCGCTACACGGGCGTGGAAGCGTCGAGCTCGGCCCCGCGCGACCTGCAGGCGCCGGAACAGACCGTGGTCGAGTGGTGCCTGCAGCAGCCCGCGGCCGGCATGCTCGAGACCATCGAGCTGAGCGACGGTCAGACGCTGCAGGCCGGGGCGGAATGCGCGCGCTGGATCGCCACCGAATCCCTCTTCTGGCGCTGGCGCGGCGCCCGCTACACGCTGAAGGTGCTGCCGGACCAGGCGCCGGAAATCGTGGTGACCCAGCCGAGCGAAATCATCAAGGAACTGGCGCGCGATGCCAGCCAGGCGGCGATGGCGGTGTCGGTGCGCGACGATTACCAGGTCAGGCAGGCCACCCTGCACCTGACCCTGGCGCGCGGCAGCGGCGAGAACATCCGCTTCAGCGACCGCGAGCTGCCGATTCCGCCAGGGCCCGATCCGCGCCGGCGCGACTGGAGCAGGCACTGGACCCTCAGCGAACTCGGGATGGAACCCGGCGACGAGCTCTACTTTTTCGTCCGCGCCACCGACAACGCGGCCAGGCCGCACACCGTGCAGTCGCCGACCTATACGCTGCGCCTGCCGGCGCCGCCGCAGGACGAGGACCAGGACGTCTCGGCGCTGCCGGTGATGGTCAAGCCGGAGAGCCTGCGCAGCCAGCGCCAGATCATCATCGACACCGAACAGCTGATCGCCGACATGCGGGCGAAGAAGATGGATGCCGCCAGCGTGCGCGAGCGCAGCGAAACCATCGCCGCCGACCAGGGCGCGCTGCGGCGCCGCTACGGCCAGTTCCTGGGCGAGGAATCGACCCTGTTCGGCAAGGACGATCACGATGACGACCACGGCGGCGCCGGCCATGGCAAGCCGCAGGACGTGCTGCACGAGTTCGGCCACGCCCACGACCAGGCCGAGAACGCGACCCTGTTCGACGAGGCGACCAAGAAGATCCTGCGGCGGGCACTGTCCGCGATGTGGGACGCCGAGAACGCGCTGCGCGCCATCACCCCGAAGACGGCGCTGCCGCCGGAGCACAAGGCGCTCGACGCGATCAAGGAATTGCAGCAGTCCGAACGCATCTACCTGCACAAGACGGCGTTCGCGCCGCCGCCGATCAAGGAGGACAAGCGCATGACGGGCGACATGGCGGGCGCCGCCAGCAGCAAGCGCGAACAGTCGGCGGCGCCCGATGGCGTGCCGGCCGAGTTGCGCGAGCTGATGCGGACCCTGGCCGGCGACGGTCCATTGCCGGCGCTGTGGACCCGCACCGCCCACGACTGGGTACGCGAGCGCATCGCCGCCGACGAACAGCGCCTGGCCGCCCAGCGCGCGATCCAGGACGTGGCCGACGGCTGCCTGGCCTGCCGTCCGGTTCTGCGCGCCTGGCTGCGCGGCGCCGTGCATGAGGCGAAGGTAACGCTGCAGGCCACGCCGCAGGTCGAAACGCCGTTCGAGCGCGCCGCGCGGGGAGGTGTGCGATGAATTGGATGAGCATCGCCGCGCTCGTGCTGGGCCTGGTCAGTGCCTTGGTCTACGCTAGGCGCCGGCGCTGGATCGACGCCGTGCTGGCTGCCGTGGCGGCGGTCGCGCTGGCCGGCACGGTCGGCAGCTTCGCTTTGTCCGGCGAGGCGGGAAGCACCCTGGCCTTGTCTGCTTCCGCGCCGCCGGCCTCGCTGGACGGTGTGCGCAGCCTGAAGCTGGACGGCGACGGCCTGCGCGCCGCCGAATGGGACGACCTGCCGGCGCGGCCGCTCGCCTGGACCGCACCGGCCACGCCCACCATCCGCCTCGGCTTCCCGCGCACGATCGCGCTGGGTCGCATCTTCACCTTGCGCCTGGATCGCTCCTGGCAGGGGCCGGGCCGGCTGCAGCTGCTGGCCGAGAACGGCGAGGTGCTGGCCGAGAGCAAGGGCGAAGGCGTGCTGTCCGTGCAGTGGCTGCCGCCGCTGGCCGAGCGCCTGGTCCTGAGCGCGCGCCTGCTGGATGCGAACGGCAAGACGGTCGACCAGGGACCGGTGCCCGTCACCGTGACGGAGCCGGCGCCGCTGCGGGTGCGCGGACGCTTTGGTGCGCCATCCTTCGACCTGCGCACCCTGGACGACCTGCTGGCCGCCAGCAATGCCGTGATCGACTGGCAGGTCGAGCTGGGCAAGAACCTGCGCCGCAGCGAAAGCGCACGCACCGATATGAAAGCGCCCGATCTCGAGATCGTCGACGCCGCCTGGTTCGAACGCGCTGGAGAGTCCGGCCGCGCGGCCTTGCTGGCGCGGGTCGCCGAGGGCGCGCCGCTGCTGGTGCTGGGCGCGAATGCGAACGACCCCGGGGTCTGGTCGCGTAGCATCGGCCTGCGCCTGGCGCCGCAGCCGGCCGACCGCAGCATCGGCGCCCGCCTGCCGATGGCGTCGGGCGGCCTGAATCCGGCCGATGGACGCGCCGGCGAGTGGCAGGGCGAGGAGGGCCTCTGGACCCGCGACTGGCACAAGGGCCGCATCGCCTGGCTGGGCGTGGGCGGCTGGCACCGCCACGCGATCGAGGAGCCGCGCGCGCTGGCGCTGTGGTGGCAGGACGTGCTCGACCGCCTGCGCGTGCGGCGTGCCGATGACCTGGCCTGGCTGGACCCGATTGAGCTGCCCCTGCCGGAGCGGCGCCTGGAAGTGTGCGCACGGGGCGAGGCCCTGGCGAAGTCGGCGTCGCTGGACTTTCCGGCGCTGGCGCTCACGCTGCCCTGGCAGCGCCGCCCGGAGCGTGTCGACGCCGCCTGCGTGGCGGTGTGGCCGAAGCAGCCAGGCTGGCTGGGCATGACGGCGCAGGCGCAGGGCGGCCGCGCGCTGGAGAACGCGGTATATGTGTACGCGGAGCGCGACTGGGCCCTGTGGCAGCGCGCCCAGCGCCGCGAGGCCACCGCGCGCTATGCGGCCCGCACGCCGGCGCCGGCAACGGGCGCCGCACTGCGCACGCTGCCGGCCTGGCCCTTCGGCCTGGTGTTCGCGCTGGCCATGCTGGGCCTGTGGTGGCGCGAACGGCGCTGATCAGAAGTTGTAGTCGGCCCTGGCATACAGCGAGCGCCCGTTGAGCCCGAACGGGCAGGTCTCCCAGCAATAGGTGAAACCCATCTGCGGGAAGGGGGCGGCCTTGACCGGGTCCCAGCCCTGTCATGGCGCAGGTATGTGTCTATAAAGCAACACAACAGCTTGTTGCAAATCCGTAAATACAGGTAGGATGCATTGTGTTTCTTATAAACAATAAATAGGGGCGTCCATGCAACTGGTATATAAAAACGAAAAGCGTTTGTTTGGCCTGATGTTGCTGCTGTCCGGCCTGGTCTGGATCTCGCTGCTGCTCGGCACGCAAGGGCTGGTGCTGGTGTATGCGCTGTTCGGCTTCCTGCTCTACTGCTTCGCGCAGTCGGCGCTCATCTCTTACATCAAGGGCACCGGGGTGCGCATCACGGAAGAGCAGTTCCCCGACCTCAAACAGCAGATCGCTGCCTGCTGCCGCAAGCTGGACGTGGACCAGGAGCCGCAGGCCTATCTGCTGCAGATGGGCGGTACGCTGAACGCCTTCGCCACCCGCTTCTTCGGCCGCGATTTCCTGGTGCTGTATTCGGAGGTCGTCGACGGCCTGGCGCACAATTCCGATGCGCTGAACTTCTACATCGGCCATGAACTCGGCCACATTCGGCGCAAGCACATGAGCTGGTCCACGGTGCTGATGCCGGCTTCGATCCTGCCGCTGGTGGGCGCCGCCTATTCGCGCGCCCGTGAATACACCTGCGACCGCCACGGCCTGGCCGCCTGCGACAACCCGGTGAACGCGGAACACGGCCTGGCCGTGCTGGCGGCCGGCGGCAAGCGCGCGCGCGTGATGAACGTCGATGCCTATGTCGGGCAGTCGCGCCAGACCGAAGGCTTCTGGATGTCCTTCCACGAACTGGTGGGCGACTATCCCTGGCTGGTGAAGCGGATGGCGGCGGTGCGCGCGCTGGCTGCGGGACAGGAGCCGAGCCAGCCGTCGCGCAGCCTGCTGGCGGGCCTGCTGGCCCTGTTCGTGCCGCGTCTGGGTATGGCCGGCAGCGGCGGCGCAGTGATCGTGATGGTGGCGATGCTCGGCGTCCTGGCAGCGGTCGCGATCCCGGCCTATCAGGGCTACACGCAGAAAGCCAAGACCACGGCCGCCTACGCGATCGGCCAGGAGGCCACCAGCAAGGTCGGCGCCTATTACGCGGCCAAGCAGGCGGTCCCGTCCACCCTGGAGGAAGCCGGCCTGCGCCTGGCCAACGACAGCGCGGTGAACGAAGTGCAGTTCGATCCGGAAACCGCCCAACTGCGCGTGGTGACCTCGATCGTCAGCACACAGGGTGCGGGTACGCTGGTGTTCACGCCATCGCTGGATGCGAACAAGCGCGTGGTGTGGCGCTGCAGCGCCGAGAACCTGGTGCAGACGGCGGTGCCGTCCAACTGCCGTTGATCTTGTTAAAGCGCGCTCAGTCCTGCTGGTCGCGCATCCACTCCTTCAGGCCATTGACCCAGTTCCTGGCCGGCAGGTTGTAGCGCCGCTTGATGTCGGCCGCGCGTTCGTACAGGACCGCGAAATCGATCTGCGGCGCTTCCTTGAAGGCGATGACGACGATGTTGGCGTCGTGGACTTCGGGCAGCCAGACCACGGCGTCGAAGGCCAGCTCCATCGCCTGCAGGTTCTTGTCGTAGTTGATGAAGTCGCCGAACACATTGGCGGTCATCACGCCGCCGTCAACCAGGCAGTCGGCGCAGGCCTGGTAGAACTCGGGGGTATCGAGCACCGGTCCGCGCGCCTCCTCGTCGTACAGGTCGACCTGCAGCACATCGAGGGTGCCGTGGTTGGCCGGGTCCATCACGAAATCGAGGGCATCCATCTCGCGCACGCTAAGTCGGGCGTCGTTCGGCGGCAGGCCGAAATAATCGCGGCAGATCGCGATCACGTTCGGATTCAGCTCGGCGGCAGCCACCCGCGCCGCCGGGAATTTCTGGTAGCAGAACTTGGTGAGCGCGGCGCTGCCCAGGCCCAGCTGCGCGATGCGGCGCGGCTGCTGCACGAACAGCATCCACATCATCATCATCTGCACGTATTCGAGTTCGATCGCATCCGGCCGATTGAGCCGCATCGCGCCCTGCACCCAGGAGGTACCCAGGTGAAGGGAACGGACGCCTTCGAATTCGGTGATGGTGGCGGGCGGATGGCCGGGCTGGGAAAAACGGGGATCCTGGGCAGGCATGGAGACTTTCAAAATTCGGGGTCAGAGCACATTTATTTTAGCAGTTGAGGCGAACATGGCCGGATCATCGCGCATGTTTTGCCGAACTGTTCGCAAATTGCGCTGACGCGCCAGAATAATGTGCTCTGACCCCGAATTTCAGTGAAATGTGCTCTGACCCCGAATCTCAGGCGGGGCCTGGACCCACCGGCAGGATCATGGTGACGGCCAGGCCGCCGCCTTCGCGGTTGGCGAGCGTGATGCGGCCGCCGTGGGCTTCGGCGATTTCGCGGGCCAGCGCCAGGCCCAGGCCGGTGCCGCTGCGCTTGGTGGAGTAGAAGGGCACCAGGGCGTTGGTCAGCACGGCGTCGTTCATGCCGCTGCCGCGGTCGAGTACGTCGATGCGGATCACGTCCTGGACGCGGCGGACCTGCAGTTCCACGTGGTCCGGCCAGGAGCCCGATTCGTGGGCATTCTTGAGCAGGTTGAGCAGGGCCTGCTCCATCTGCGCGGTGTCGATCCGGGCCGGTTCGGGCGGCAGTTCGCCGATCAGGTGGAACTTGACCTGGCCGGCCAGGCGCGCCACCAGCGCGTCCCAGGGCACGGCCTCGATGCGCGGCGTCGGCAGCTTGGCGAAGCGGGCGTAGCCGAGGATAAACGTTTCAAGGTGGCGCGTGCGTTCGCCGATCGTCTCGAGGATCTGTGGCAGGCGCTCGGTCTGGCCGCGCCGCACCAGCTCCGCGCCCGAATGCGCGAGCGAGGCCAGCGGCGCCAGGGAGTTGTTCAGTTCATGGCTGATGACGCGGATGACCTTCTTCCAGGTCTGCACTTCCTGCCGGCGCAGCTCGGTGGTCAGCTGGCGCAGCAGCAGCAGTTCGTGCTTGCGGCCGTTCAGGCTGAAATTGCGGCGCGCGAGGTGGTAGACCTCCTCGTCCTCGCCTTCGCCGGCGGTGAACAGGCCGTCGCCGCCGCGCCCCAGGGCTTCGATCAGGGCCGGCGCCGCCTGCTGCAGCACCTCGTTCAGCGCGTGTCCTTCCAGCTTGCGTCCGCCGGACAGCAGCTGGCGCGCGGCCAGGTTGGCGTAGACGACGGTGAGCCCGGCCTGCTCGCCGCGATTCGCCAGCTCGGTCACCAGCAGCATGGCCACCGGGGTGTTCTGCACCATGGTATCGAGCAGCAGCTCGCGCTGCACGAGGTCGAGGCGCTGTTCGCGCAGCACCTCGCCGAGGGCGTTGTGGGCGCCGATCAGGTCGGCCAGTTCGTCGTTCTGGCCCCAGTGCAGGCTGAAGGAAAAGTCGCCGTCGCGGTAGCTCGCCACCGTGCCTTCGAGGGCGCGGAACAGAGAGAGGATGGGCTGGATCTGCGAGCGGATGGTGATCAGGGCGATCGGCACCACGCAAACCAGGCAGATCCCGAGCACGGCCAGCGGTTGGCCGGGCAGCAGGTGGTCGAGGGCCAGCGCGATCAGGATCCCGACCGCCAGCAGCGTGCCGACCAGGGCCGACCAGCGCGTGGCGAGCGAGAGCCTGAAGCGCTTGCCCGAACTCATGCGGCGTTCACGCGGCGCGCGCGATGCCCAGGCGCTCCATGCGCCGGTACAGGGCCTGGCGCGATAGTCCGAGGTCGGCGGCGGCCTGGGCGATCACGCCGCCCGCGCGCGCCAGCGCCTGCACGATGGCGTCGCGGTCCGGCTCCGCATCCGCGCCGTTGCCGGCGGCGCCCGCGGGACCCGGCAGGCCCAGTTCGGCGGGCTTGATGACGTCGCCGTTGGCCAGCAGGCTGGCGCGCGCCATCACGTTCTTCAGCTCGCGCACATTGCCCGGCCAGGCATGCGCCATCAGCGCGGCTTCCGCGCTCGGATGCAGGGTCTTGCCGTGCGGGAGGAAGGACTGCGCCAGTGGCAGGATGTCGCCGGGGCGGCTGGCCAGCGGCGGCAGCTTCAGCTCGATCACGTTCAGGCGGTAGAACAGGTCTTCGCGGAAGGTCCCCAGACGGATCATGCTCTGCAGGTCCGCATTGGTGGCGCTGACCACGCGCACCTTGACCTGGCGTTCGCGGTTCGAGCCGAGACGTTCGAAGCGCCCGGTCTCCAGCACGCGCAGCAGCTTCATCTGCCCGGCCAGCGGCAGGTTGCCGATCTCGTCGAGGAACAGGGTGCCGCCGTCGGCCGCCTCGAATTTTCCTTCCCGCGCTTTCGAGGCGCCAGTGTAGGCGCCAGCGTCGGCGCCGAACAGTTCGGCCTCGATCAGCTCGGAGGGCAGGGCGCCGCAGTTGAGCACCACGAAGGGGCCGTTGCGGACCAGGGAGTTGGCCTGGATGATCTCGGCGATGCGCTCCTTGCCGGTGCCGTTCGGCCCCGTGATCAGGATCGGCACGTCGGCGCGCGCCACCTGGCAGGCCAGGCTCAGCACGCGTTCGGTGGCCGGGTCGGCCCACACCAGGCCGCGCAGGTCGTAGTTCTGTTCCAGCTCGCGGCGCGCGCGGCGTTCGCGCAGCAGGCGCTGGTTGAGGGCCCGGTTGGCCTGGCCCAGTTCGATCAGGTTGGTCACCGTCGCCAGCAGGCGGTCGTCGTTCCAGGGCTTGGACAGGTAATCCGCCGCGCCGGCCTTGACCAGGTCGACCGCGGCGTCCAGGTGGGTCCAGGCGGTCAGCAGGATCACAGGCAGGTCCGGATGGCGCCTGCGGATCTCGCGGAACAGCGCCACCCCTTCCTCGCCCGAAGTGGTGTCGGCCGTGAAGTTCATGTCCTGGATCACCAGGTCGACCGGCTGGCGCGCCAGCAGCGCCAGGCCTTCCTCCGGGGACGCCGCGTGCAGCGCCGCGATGTCGTGCAGCGAGAACAGCACGTCGAGGGCGACGCCGACGGCGGCGTTGTCGTCAATGATCAGAACGGTAGGCATGGGCATGAGCGCTAGCATACCATCGTGTTCAGACGCTGCGGGTGGCGGTGGCCGGGGAAATGCTGGCCGCGCGCCACGCCGGTCCGTAGGCCGCCAGCACGCCCAGCGCCCAGAACACCAGCGCACCGCCGATCAGGTAGCCGCCCGGCAGGCGCGCCATCTCCAGTTTGCTCACCAGCAGATGGTTCAGCCCCAGGCCCAGGGCCACGCCGCCGAACACGCCGGCACTGGTGATCATGAAGTTCTCGGCGATGAAGTAGCGCAGGATGTCGATTTTTCTGGCGCCCAGCGCGCGGCGCACGCCGATCTGCTTGCGGCGCTGGGTGACCCACAGGCTGGCCATGCCGACGATGCCGGAGCAGGTGATCAGGAGCAGCAGCACGCTGACCGTGACCAGCATCCAGGACAGGGCGGCGTCGGCGCGGTACAGCTCCTTGCGGTCCTGGTCGACGGTCTTCAGGCGCAGGATCATCGGGCTGGCCGAGGACTTGCGCAGCGCCGCCTCGGCTTCCTTCATCACGCGGTCGCGCTGGCCGGCCTCGGCGCGGATCGCGTACAGGTTGCCCGGACTGCCGTACACGCGCGCCGGCACCAGGGTCGAATACTCGGAGCGCTCTTCCAGGTTGACGTGGGCGGCCTGCAGGCGTTCGACCACGCCGACCACCTGCACGCCCTGGGCGTCTTCGCCGGTGCCGAAGTACATGGTCTTGCCGACCGCCGGCGCGCCCGGCCACAGCTTCTCGGCCAGCGGCTTGGTGATGATCACCTGATTCGGGTACTGGTTGCTCTCGTTCTGGTTGACGTCGACCAGTTCCTGCGGCAGGAAGTCGCGGCCTTCGACCACCTTCAGGCCGAAGGTGTCGATTACCGAGTCGCCCGAGACGAACACCGAGGTGCTGGTGGTCTGGCGGGTCTGCTTGCGGTCGACCGCGACGCTGTTGTTGCTGCCGCTGCGCGACAGCGGCATCTGCGACACGTTCGCCACCGACGCCACGCCGGGCACGGCGCGCAGGATGTCGGCTTCGCGCTTCATGCTGGCCAGCTGCTGTTCGGCGCTGTCGTTGTTCAGGGTGCGCGCGATGATGTAGAAGGTCGCGTGTTCGTCGGACAGGCCGGACGGACGCGCCATCGCGGCGCGGCGCTCGTTCACGATGTGCATGGCGTTGGTCAGGATCGCCAGGCTGAGCGCGACCTGCAGGGCCACCAGGATCGGGCCCGTTTTATTGCGCATCAGCGCGGACAGGATGGGACGGATTTCCATGGATGTCTCCCGATTACTGCGATTTGAGTTGGATCGCCGGCGTCACCTGGCAGGCGCGCCAGGTCGGCAGCAGGCCCGCGAGGATGGCCGCCGACACCGACATCACGAAGGTCAGGCCCAGCATCTGCCAGTCCATGTGGGCGACGTTCGCCATGCCCTTGCTCTGCATGCCGATCAGGGCCAGGGCGCCGAAGGCCAGCACCAGGCCCAGCACGCCGCCGACCAGGCCGACCACGCCGGTCTCGATCAGGAACTGGTGGAAGATCTCGCTGCGCGAGGCGCCCAGTGCGCGCCGGACGCCGATCTCGGAGGCGCGCACCGAGAACTTGGCCAGCAGCAGGCCCACCGTGTTCACCAGGCACAGCACCAGGAAGCCGAAGGCCAGCCAGGCGGACAGCTTGCTGTCGTTGCCCACCACCTTGAGCTTTTCCATCCACTCGTTCACGTTGTACAGCATGTTCGGGGCGTTGCGCTTCAGGCGGCCCAGTTTGCGCTGTTCCCTGGCGTAGTTGTCGATCCAGGTCTGCAGCTCGGCGCGGTCGCCGGCGGAGCGAGTCTCGAACCAGAACTGGATCCAGGTGCATTCCGAGGACAGCAGGCTGGCGAAGCCGGGGTCGCGCTGGGCGTTGCAGCTCATGCTGCCGGCGTGCGGGCTCTCGTGGCGGATCGCGGTCGAGAACGGGATGAAGAATTCCTCCGGCGTGCCGAAGCGGTTGCCGCCGATCAGCTTGTAGTAGCGCGGCAGCGGCGCCCAGGTGTCGGTCACGCCGACGATGGTGAAGGGGGAGCCCATCACCATCAGGCGCTGGCCGACCGGATTGGCGTCGCCGAACATCTTCTCGGCGGTCTCGCGGCCCAGCACCACGACGTCGGCGCCGCGGGCGTCGTCGGCTTCGCTCCAGGCCTGGCCGTGCAGGAAGGGCACGTTGAACATGGCGAAGAAGTCGCGGGTCGGCGCCAGGCCGGTGGCCGAGAACGCCGGCATGTCCTTGCGCGGCGGCTCGATCGCCGCCGGCACGCCGTACATCGCTGTGCGGCGCTCGCCCTGGCCGCTCTTGAGCAGGTTGGCGGCGTCCGGATAGCTCATCTGCATATCGCCCGGGTCCTCGCCCGGCGTATAGTCGTCGACCCTGCCGTTGTCGAACTGCGGCACGAACAGGCGGCTGCTCTTCTCCGGAATCGGATCGGCCGACATCACGTGCAGGATGGTCAGCGTGGAGACGCTGGCGGCCACGCCGACGGCCAGCGTCAGCACCATCAGGGCCGTCAGCGCCGGGTTGCGGCGCAGGCTGCGCACGC
>Ga0308169_10004725_pt1 | contig 12617 bp, 22 predicted proteins | sample PhyBR1_2_FD_202139 | JGI IMG/M metagenome (GOLD analysis project Ga0308169, IMG submission 202139) | Phyllosphere microbial communities from UC Gill Tract Community Farm, Albany, California, United States - DLSLSB.R1 | ecosystem: Host-associated > Plants > Phyllosphere > Unclassified | place...
CACATACCTACAACTACTCCCAGCCTCCTCCTCGTACCGCAGGGGGTCACCCGGCATCATACGACAGTCGCGGGCAGTACATGCAGCAGCAGTACCGCCAGCGATCGTCTGTTATCGCCTCGTCGCCTACAGCGGCCTCCCGACCCGATCTCCTCCGCCGTCACTCGTCGCAGCCCTACGAGTACTCGCCCGCGTCCCGTCCGGCGCCATACCTCGTTCCCGCCATGTCAGCCCCCGGGCCGAGCTACACTAACCACGGCCACTCCCCCAGCAGCCACCACCTCGACGAGTATTCGCCCCTCATCGGCTCGCGAGCACCCATAAGCAGGACAACCAAGGCGTGCAATGCCTGCCGATCGCGCAAGGTCCGATGCGACGCGGGTGGACTGCCGAACGGCGAGCCGGGAACGTGCAGCCGGTGCAAGGAATCGGGGGTCTCGTGCGTGTACAGCGGTCCGCAAAAGAAGCGCGGTCCCTGTCCCGGGTACGTTGACCTCTCTTTTCTTTTACGTAGCCCTAGGCTGATACCAGAACGGTCCGCCAGCCGAACGGGACCAAGTCGAGACGCCCGTCGCATCGCTTGTCCGTGACGTCGATAGCCACCAGCCACATCACCACCCCTCCGACAGACGACGAGCACCTCCCTTGGTCTTCGCGCTCGTCATATGGCTTCCCGCCCTCCAGCACTCCAATGCCAGCGAAGAGCACAACCGCCTCGCCCACAATGGCCCACCGGAATCCCCCTGTCAGCGTCCCGGTGCTCTCGTGGCCGGCCATGTCGCCCGCGATCGAAGCAGACGCCGAGTCCCGCGTCGTTTTCCGGGAGAACTATTCGATGCGCCCCAAGTCTGGTGCGGGCGGTTCGGCGGGCGGAGGGAGCGCGGGTTTTGGCGCTAGTGGGCTGCCCAGTCCCCTGGGGTTGTCATTACCGCCTCTGCGAGTCGCAATTGAGCGGAGGCAGTCGTATTTCACTCCACGAGACGAGTGACTTTTAAGAGATAGGTGGATGGTTGAAGGACAGTGTCGCATGTCAAGAATCTTCTTGCGTCAGCAATGTTATGTATACATATAGATGAATATACAGATATCTATGGGTCGTTGACTGTATGGCAGCCAAGTTAGCCGCTTTTCCAGTGTCCTCACATGTCGACCGGCAACGCAGCCACGTCGGTTATCTCGCCTGACCCGGCCACGACGGGCTGCTCCCTTCCATCTATGAGATGTGCAAATCGCTAGCCAACTGCAGCAGCTCGCGGCGGTGATCATCGCTCAACGCACGCGAGGCGCTCCTCGTGCACGACATCTTGCCCGCCCTCGTCGCGCACGTGCCCATCTTCGACTTCTTAGCCACGGACCAATTCCACATCTCCCGCGCAAGAGACTTATCTAGCCCCGACGAGCCGGCCATCCCGGAGGGAGCGAAGATGCACGAGAAAGAAGATACGGTGTGGACATCGATCATACAGTACGACGAGGACGCCCGGGTATCCTGCCGGCTATCAGGTAGCGTGAAGAGATCGATGACACGGTTTTGATAAGAGCAGCGGGAGCACGGGCGTGGTGTACATGCTGCCGGACTCCGCGGGGGCGGTGGACCGCCGGACGGGTGAGGTGTGGAGAGCGATTGGGGATCATGGAATAGTAACGGGGGAGAGAGTGGAGGGGTCAGCCTGTTACAGGCCCGCGTTGGAGCGGAGAGAGCAGGAGCAGCCCGAGAGGGACTAGATGGATGAGGGAGTCCATCAGACCGGCATCGCGACGGTCCCGCATGCTCCAACATTACACCTGACGTTGGGCTACACCGCCGATGGCCTTGCTCTCATTTCAAGCCAGCAGACCAGGTCAGGTACAGCGACGCCGGAGGCGAGCTCATCGCAGCCCGAGACCAGGCGGTTATCAATCCGGGACCGAGGTGGGAAGCGAAACGTCATTATGCCAAGCATGACAATCGTTCGAGCTGTGGCAGCGGCCATCTTATCCCGCATTCCACCATGCCACAGAGTGTATATCACGGCGATGCATCGAGGTGAGGTAGCACAACCCAAGCCCCAGCATGCCCCGAGAGAATCCACCTGATTATGACACCGCTGTGGTTACCGACGTCACACCGTACCCGCCAGATCCAGAACTCGGCCTCAAAGTTGAGCTCAACCCCTCGAATGACCATCGCCGCGCACCCCTGGACGGCCCGGACGTCTCGCGCGCTCAGCCGGTCGGGAGCGCATGCAATGTGGTGTACACGTACATACCACGGTGGCCGCTTGCCGGGGAAGCGAAGGAGACTTTCGGCCCGTTGTACCCCACCCGACAGGTACATACATCCCCGGCCTATGCCGCCGCACTGGTCGCTGCTGACCGTAGCGAACGGTCGACATCGTCAAGAAGAGCTTTGTCGACTTGCAAGACCTCCCATCAGGGCGCATAGGGTTGTCGTGCCCCATCGAGACGGCTGTGTTGGGTGGACAAGCCCGGTGGACCATAATCCGAGACGAGAGCTGGGCGTTCATGGTGGCCCATCCGCCCTCTGCGATCCGCGTGCAGGTCGCGGATCTGCCCGGAGAGGCAGCGGCGAGGGAGGCCCATTATCAGGCCATGAGAGACTCGAGTGAGTCACCCTGGTGAGCCGGATTGGCGCTGAACGCAGTTCGGTGTCATCGCTTCACCTATTTCTTTTTTGGCATAGCGGCCTTGGTCCTGGTTATCGTATTGCCAGTATACTTCACACAGCGTTGATTGCGCTCTTCCGACCCGGAAGCTGTGATGGCTATGATGGCCGAGATCTGCACGAGGGAGTCAAGCTGTGTATGACCTAGATTCATCCCTAGATTGAGCGAAAATGCATGAAAGATGCTTAGGATAACCGGATCCCCTCCGCGAAACTACAACCTGGCTGTGACGCGGCCCTCCCCTATTCGTCCTTTGACTCCTCCCTATCACTTCCATATCCCCGCTCCGTCATCTCCGCATCGACCTCTTCCTCCGTTGCACTGGGCTGGCTGTCCGTTACAACACCCTCCTCCTTGCCCTTCTTGCTGGTCGGCGCCCAGACGGCGGGGTCGATCCGCTCGCCCCGCTCATTCCGCTTCGCCCGGGAGAACATACCGACACTGGGGTCTGTGATGAACTTCCAGGTGACGTACGGCCACGACTTGTGCGCCGGGAGGGGCTTGTAGAAGTCCCAGGCGAGCCGGCGGAGCTCGGGCAACCGTGTCCACGGGATAGAGGGGAAGTCGTGGTGCTCGTTGTGGTATCCGACCTGGTCGTCAGCACCAGTCCTGTATGCTCTCTCCGAGTCTTCAGCAGATGATCAAAGCGCGGCACCCACGTTGTAACACAGCCAGTTGAGCTTGCCATAGTAGCTCGTCGTCTCCTGCGCGAGGCCGATCTGACCGTCCGGACCCTCGACGATCTCGCGTGGGCCATCCATCAGGTAGTGCTCCGCGATGAAGTGTGCCGCGCAGGGGTGCAGGCTGCCCGCGAAGAAGGAGCTGATGAGGAGGTAGAACATCGAGTACCAGCCCCAGTACTTGACGAGCAAGGCATCGAACGAGAGGATGGTGATGAGGTTGAGAGCATGCCATTTGGTCGGCTTCTGCGTGCGGATAAAGCCCGGTCGCAGGGCGTAGAAGAGCAGCTGGAACGTGCTGCAATCAGCTCCGATGTCCAGCGAGCGGTGGTCTATCATCCAAACTCACGCAAAGAATGTCTTGCCCGCAACGTTGTTCAGAATGACCGCCTCGAGCCGGCTCGGCAGGTCGGTATCGATTCCCTCCTCGCCCAGAAACTTGTGGTGTTCGATGTGGTATCCCTTGAAGGCCATCGCGTAGGGCACGCCGATGCTGAGATTGGCAAAGATGGCGAGAAGCTTGTTGGCGCGGATGCCCTTGAAGGCGAGGTTGTGCGTGATCTCGTGGATGGCGAGGAAGATGTTTTGGTTGGCGGTACCGCCGACAACGTACGCGGTTAGCAGGAACGAGAGGGAGAACGGGTGGGTGAAGCGGAAGTAGTATGCCAGGGAGAGTTGGATGCCCAGGACGAGGGCGACAAGCGGGGGCGTGTACAGCGTGGGACCCATCAGACGGCGGACCTGTCGTCAGCAGCGTCAGACATGGCCTGCAGGCGAAAGAACACACCTCCGGATGCGCCTTCAGTATGGCCATGCGCCGAGACCTGTGCGGCTCCTCGGTGGTCATCCACAGGAAGTCGGGGAATGGGTCGACGAAGGTCGGATCGGTGGACTTGTCCTTCTCGTCACCGGACAAGTCGGTCGGGTCGGTCATGGACGACTCGGAGGGAGCATACGAGCTGTGCGAAGGGTCAGAGTCAGAGTGGGTGGAGGATGAAGCGGCGGAGACTTTTCGTTGGGACAGGGGTGACACTGTCGAGCTCGCCATAGTGGGCGACGGTGGGGCTGGAAAAAAGATTGGCTGTCAGTCGGATCCTCTACTGACCAGCAGTCGAGGTTGGTTTACTTGTCGACGAGGATCGTCCCGTAACGAGGGTGATCAGGATGAAATTGATGGTCGAGAGATGTCGATGTGGAAGTGTGGAGTGCGAGGAGAAAGCCTCGACGCGTTTTAAACGGCTGCTCCCCCGCTCCCCCTTTGCTTTGCCCTGAAATTCCCACGGGCGGGCGGGGAATGAATCCCACTGGACGATCCATACATGCACCGCTCTGTCCACCCATATACTGCACACTCGTCCCAATACATATACTTCATTTCAGTCTCATGCGATCATAACACAACGGATGCGACATGCTGAATCTATACAACTATGCAAACACGATTCCCTTCACAGCCCTAGAAGACGTATTTTGTGCCCTGGCCGCCGATCTTCCCCGCCAGAGTTGCACCCTTTCGAAGCGCGTCGCCTCCGTTCGGCGAAAGCCAGTCGAGGTCCCGTTCAAGTACTTCAGGCGTGGGCGGGCCATTCGCATCCATCGCATCGATGGTCAGACTGAGCTGGGAGAACGACAGCGAGGGCAGCATGTTGTCGTCCGTCGAGGAGCAGTCTGACGCCGAAACCGAACCCCGCGGCGAGGTCGTTGCGAAGGTGACTGACTCCCAGGGTGCCACGCCCGGGGGTACAGTCGAGCTTCGGACGAGGGAGGGCGAGTCGGGGAGGTTGATCCCTAGACCGCGCTGAGGCGAAGCGACGAGGGGCGATGACACGCGCGGTCGGATCGTCGACCCCGTTCCGGGCCGGGAGGACGGCGGCGTGTTACCGCCCTTGATGGACGATAATGGCCGGCTGCCAAAGGCATGCACGGAGGCGATGGCCTCGGACGGGTGGGTCACCACCACGGCGGGGGCAGTCGACGGTCTTTGGCGAGGACGTCGACCGGCAACGGGAGCGACGCGGGCCTCGGGGTAAACCATCGGGTACTTGAACGAAGGTATGCTCAGTTGCGATGGCGTCGGACGTGGCATGTCGACGGATGCGCGGGGGTCGAGCCAGATGGAGAGGGAGACCATGCGTGCGTTGGAGGTGTTTTCCGGGAAGTAGTGCGAGATGGGGAGGCTGTCCTCAGACAGGGAGACCGGTACCGGAGCGCCAGGCGGGTATCTACCGTTAGTCAGGCCAGAAGGGGGAGACATGCGTCGCTCACGGCCAGGGCATCCGACCGTTCTTCAGTCCCCCGCGCTCGCCAATGACGATCATCTCCTCCTCGCTCATCTCCACCCGCCAGAGCACCACTCGCTCCAGGTGCTCCTCCATGACTGTCCGCCCGTCTGCACGCAGGATCGCCGCTTTGAGGTCCCGCACACTTCGCTCGGGAGAGATCGACACCACGGTCGGCGCGCGGTGGGACGAGTTCGAGGCAAAGCCCAAGCGGGGCGAGGCGGCGGGTGGCTCAGAAGGTGCGAAGTGGGCGATGAAAGTGCGGGGCAGGGAGTCTGGCGTCAGTTTCGGTTAGCCGATTCAGAGTTGAGGGCGAAACCCACTGCTCGAGCCGGAACCCTCGGATGTCCGCGCCAGCACAGAAATCACCTCTGCCTGCGAGTTCTCGGGGAACCAGTCGCTGAGCTTCAACTCGGCCGCGTGCTCTTTGGGCGAGCTGTTCCACACAGCCGCAAAGCTCTGTCCGAGTTGGCGGGGGTCGTCGAGGTCGAAAGCGGGGAAGGACGTGAGGAGGTTCACAGGGGCCGCAAAACGCTGCCTGTACTCTATCGCTTGCTTGTGCGCCAGGAGAGGGATGTTCACCTGCAGTCAGTATTACGCCGTTGGATGTCGCCTCGACGACCCACTTTGAAAAGGCTGAGGGAGGTACAACCGACGTGCTCGGCAACCGCTCGTCGCAGAGCAGCGACATTGGCGTCCTGGTCGAGCATCACGCAGAAGGTGGCGTCGTCGCCGTCCAGCGGCGCCGGGTCGAGGGCGACTCGTAGCGTCACTTGCGGCTTCCAGTTGGGCGGCGCATGGGTGTACATGGAAAGAGCCGGAGAGACCGGCGGCGTGGGCATGATCGTGCATGTCGATGGGGTGGGGGACGAAGCCGACTTGAAGCTGGGAGCGGGGTGAACCTTCTTCTTTCGACTGAAGAGACCCATGTTTGCTGGGGGGGAGGGTCGGTGGTCGATGTGAGGCGCTTGAGATGAGTCGATCGCTGTCCCAAGTTGGTAGCGTCGAGGATGACTTTGCACAAAATGTGTCCAGATACGTATACGTGCGAGTCAAGAAGTCGTGGGGGAATCGTCCCGGGTTTATCTGTCCTGAAGAATCGGCGGGGTGCAGAGCTAGAGGCGACACGTTTACCGTGCGTAAACTATATGACGTCCCGAGAATAATCGCCGAGCAGAAAATGCGTGCATGCAGCAGAGCCTTCGCTGAACGCCATCCCGCGGGTCAAGCTCGCATCCGCAATCGATTGGCAGGCGGTAAGTCAGGGCGTGACGAGAACGGGCCATGCCCTGGGCCGAGCTTATGATCGAGAACCTGCTCGCCGCTGCGACGCCGCAACACAATCCGACGCGGTTTGACCAGGTTTCGGACCGTTCTCGTACGAGGCAGAGGGGATTCGTAACGTCGATCATCGCGGCGTTGCATCTTGTCTCAGCCATAGAAGGTGTGATCTCGTCTGATGGGGATAAGTCGTGAACTTTGCCTCGTACGCGCCCACGTCCTCGGCCCTGACCATCCTCAATTTCACCTCGCTGTGCGGGCTAGCTCCACCGTGCATCCGGATCAGCCGGGGGCGTAATGACATACAAACACCGTTCCGAACAACGAGGTCGTATCCCTGAAAACCCTGGGAGGAACCTGAAGGCGCGCAGAGGATCTGCAGCGATCGCGCATGCACTCTGCCCATGGGCTCGTTTGAAGTGTCAGGATCCACCAGGGAAGACTGCAATAGATCGCTCTCAGCGGCTCGAACGTGCATGATTATCTGGACGGAGTAATTCCCCTTTCCGCCTTGTGCGCTCAGCAGCAAATCTAGCTCAAAGTGCGTATGGAAGACCGCCTGCGGGCGCAAGATCCAGGCTCGTGTGCGTACGTCTGCCTGTGCAGGCTGCATGGCGCATAGAACCATGGCCCGATCAGGGGCAGCCACCGAGCAGATGAGCTGAGGACGAGCGTTTGATCGCCAGCTCCAAGGTTGATGTGGCGTGCAGCCCGCCGGAACGGGAAGAAAAAATGATGCATTTCTGCACTTAGCTCCTGTCGGTGTTCGGTAAACCCTTGTCCCCCTCGGCGCCCGCGCGCGAGACCTTCCGGCATCTGAGGACGGATCCGATCAACGGCGTCCCGTTCGATCCGCTAGCACCGGCCCAGGCACCCCCTGACATGAGGGACGTGACACGGCCTGGTGAGTGATAATCTGCTGTAGGTCACCCGGGACAGGTACAGCCGGTGCGCGTTCCCACGACCCCCACCACACGGTGCTTGACGTATGTATGCTGTCTCATGCTACCCTTGCACCATTCAGCGTCGATCAACGCCACGACATTCATGCACAGAGGCGCTCGTAATGCTGAGGTGTTGCAGGTCCAAAGAAGCTCGTTGGCGTACATGACGGGGCTCGACTCTCGGATTCGAAGGGGACACGCAGCCACCGGTACAGTGCGTCAGCATTCGGGATCGACCGGACGTCGCAGTCAGCAGGGCCCAGGGCGAGGATTCATGCAAGACAAATGAATGGACGGACGCCGGATTCAGCTGTCCGCTGTTCGTTGGTTCGCTGTTCGCTGTCCACTGTCCGCTGTCCGCAAGCTCGGCCGACGGTTGCAATCGATCATAAGCTGTTCGACTCGGATGAAGCTGAAACGCCGAGCGATGACGTTGGCGCTGACTGATGCTTTGTCAGATCTCACGCAGACTCGACAATCATACGCCGCCATCATTTAGTTTCACCTCCTCGGTGCTGACGATAAACCATTGTAACCTTACCCGCCAGCGGCATCATCACATTGCAGAGGCGCTTTTACGACACTCACCATGACCAACGCCGGGCAGAGCAGCACGAACGTGGGCACCGGGGACGTCTCGGGAGTGCCGGACGTTTCACAAGTCCCAGGCGTCTCGGATGCGAACGCGTCTGACGGACCCAATGATCCCAGCTCGTGTCTGCCCTCCATCCTGCGACCACAGACATCGACCACGGTAGCGGAGGGCGATCCGATCGGTCCGAGCGGAGTCACGGCGGACCAGTCGTCTCAGCCCGGATCCAAATCAACACAAGGACCATCGAAGCCCACCTCGTCTGTCTTCTCCCGCTCAGAGTCCGCGCCAGTCCACAACGTGCCCATGCGGGTCATACACCGCCCCCTCCCCTCGGAGCTAGACGAGTCGAAAGTCCAGGCGTTCATGCGCGAGATGCATGTGAGTGTCCGACTGATCTCGGATCATCACGCCGCCAAAGCGAGTCAGACCGACCGGTCGCTAACCACAGGCTGGGGACTCGTTCACCCCGATCGAGCTCGCCAAAGTGAAGGCGCCGCTGCGGAATGACCCGACGGGCCAGGTGCATGTCTTCTACTTTGCCATGGGCGGCTGTCATCGCTACGAAGCGACGAAGCGACTCGGGTGGGAGACGATCCGGGCGCGCATCATCGATGTCCCCGCGGGTCAGATGAGGGTGTACCTCGGCGCGGGCAGCCCGTTCTGAGCGCGGCGCGTGACATGCGTGATGTGCTGATGGTGTTCTTGCCCCATGACCCATAGATGCTCAGAGATGATGACGATCGTGACGAGAATGTATCGATAGTATGTTTGAGACACGACTGCGTTCCGGTCGAGTAGCCGAGACAGCCAGAACACAGGCAAGACACCTCGCAGGCGTCGTCGGGGAAGTGGACAGAAGATGACATTGGCATCTGGTCATGTGTACAAGATATGCGCTATAGTATGAGAACAGTGTGTACACGCAGTATTACCAAGACATGTTGTCAATCCCTACACGCAGCGTGGGACTGATCGGTACACCTCACAGCGCCACCCCAACCTCATCCAGCGTCTCGTCAAAGAGACTACCGAACTTCCCGTGCCCTCCATCCTTTCCACGAGCCATCATCTGTCCCACGTCCGGACTCGCGGCCCGTCCACCCATGGACGTAACGCCGCCCCGGGGCGTGCTTCCCCTAGACACCTCGACACCTGCATAGCCCATCTCATCCTCGCTGTCCCACATCGCATCCATGTCCCACTTCTCATCCGTCAACACCTCAGGGCGTCCCCATCCCTCCACCTTCCTAGTCGGAGGCGGAAGCGCCAAAGTCGCCTTCTTGGCAGATGTGGACGGCGCCGTGCTCAGGTCCGCGAGGCTCGAGCTCAGGTCCTCGTAAAACGACTTCTGGGGACTACTTGTCCTGCTCGTCCTGCCGCTGCTCCGGTCAGACCGCCTCGAACGAATCGAGCCCGTGGGCGACGCGGGCGCAGAGCTCCTCCCCCAGGGATAGTCGCCCGGGATGGTCGAGCCCGAAGACGACGCAGCCGAGGCGGGCCGGGTTATAGGCGGTGTCTTGGTCCGCTGAGCGACTGACAAGGCCACATGGGTCGACATGGGTGCGGGATCTATCGAGGCCGGCGTGAGTGGCCCTGCCGATTCGGGCCCTGAAGGCGCGGACGAGGCGCTCGAGAGCTGCGAGTGCCTATCACCTGAGCTCCGAAGGGATGGCCGCGGGCCCTGAAGGCTGGCGCAGTACACTCGGGACGGGCCTTCGCTTGCGCTTGCCCCCGGGCTTGAACTTTGCGTGCCGGTCGAGAGAGAGCGGGTAGTCTTGAGCCGAGGAGCTGACAGCTTGCGCAGCGTGATGGAGCGGATCGCTTGGACAAATTCCTCCTCCTCACTCTCGCTGCCGCTCCAGCCTCGTCCGCTCGTCAGCACCCGACCTGATCGCAGCTGGTCGCTGGACGAGCTTGACGAGCGGGCAGTCTTGGGCCCTCTGGTGGGAGACGGACTGAGCCTGGATGAGTTTGGTGAAAGAATCCCGCTTGATACAGCCGCATCGAGCAGCGGCGACGAGATGTCTATCCCGTCAGCCACAGCACCATGATTTGCTATATGCCTCGCACCGAGCTCCACATCCTCGTCGGAACACTGCGACTTGCGCCGCCACTGAGCGACCTCGACCATCTCGCCGAGGGTAGGGCTCGTCGGGGGCGAGACGATACTCGGCGGAGAGGAGAAAGTCGAGGCGGAACCGAAGTCGGGACGCGGGGTGTCTAGGCAGATCTCGCTCGGGCCGGACTGGTCATCGCTGTGCGACGTCTCTTCGGCTGAATCGCTGCGATCGCCCTGCCCAGCCTGTCCAGTGACGTCGAACATCCTCGAAGGGGGGAGTGGGAAGCTGAGCACGGCGCTCAGACTGGACTCGGTTCGGTGGTGGCCTTTCCCGGTCGAGGCAACTGACCTTGACGCAGGGAGCAAGTCGATCGAGTCGAAGGCGGCCTCGCGTGTCGTCGGTCCAAGGTCCTCGGGCACCTTGGCCCATTGTGGTATCTGAGCGACCACGACAGAGTTCTCGAACGGGTTGGTCATCTCCAGAGGCGAGATCATACCGGGCGGCATGGGCATATGGGGCGTCGCGATTTGGCTAAAGTCCAGCGGGTCCTCCATCACCCCATTCTGCAGCACGATAGGCGACGGGCTGGATCGAGGACTAAGGCCCAGGTCGGGTCGCCAGTCCCTGCGGTTGATGGTCGGCACGCGGTCGGGGTTGGGGGTCGTCTCGGCCGAAGGAAGTAAAGCGCTGTATGCCAGGCCTCTCGGCAGGTGGTTCGAGGCGTCGCTGGACCAGCCGGTCATGGACCCAGCGAGGGACGAAGTCCCGGATGAAGAGAGCAGCGTGGACGCGATGGAGCCGAACGAGTCGCGCACGTGCGGCGCGATCGAGATGGACACGCTTTGGCGGGGCGAAGCACTGAGAGACGGGCGGTTGACCATGGCCAGGAGGGGGCCCGATGGGGAGCCCGCGGAAGAGACAGAGCTGTCCGTGGTTGAGGCGAGACTGTTGTCCCGGCTGGAGAGCGACGTTACGCTGAGGTAGGATGCACGGCGGGCGAGGCGGGGGTACGACAGTGCCTGTGGGACGAAGCCGTCTTCGCTTTCGGGGATAGACACGCGCGTGAGCGGTGAGCCTAGGTCGAACTGGTCTGACGTGACGGAGGCGAATGATGTGGCTGAGGTACGCGGGGGATGGTCATCGACGTCCAGACTGAGTACGCGGGTGGAGCGCGCGAGATCTTGGTGCAGACGCTCGACGGATGACCGTCTACGCAGCGAGCTTGTGCTGGTCGGGGAGGGGATCTCAATGCCGGACGAGGATGATTCGTCGAAGAAGCGGACTTTGGACGAACGGCGCCGAAGAGGCAGAACCTGCGAGTGTGAGCGGGGCTTGAACTGGGGGTTGAAGTCGTCTGCGCCGACAGGGCCGAAGCGAGAGATGGGCGGAGGAAGGGAAGTGTACGAGTCGAGCGAGGATGACGAGAGCGAGGCGCTGAAGGTGGACTCGGTCGGACGACGGCGTAGGATGGACGAGGGAGGACGGGCGTCACGGTGCGAGCTTGAAAGAGTTGGTATATCCTTGAAATCAGGCCTTTTCACTTGCTCATACCGCTTCCATACTCACAGTCGATGAGCGCAACACCCGCCTCGGATCCTCCTCGTCTACATGATCTAGGCCCAGGCCCACCGCATCGCTCTCTCGCCGCGCTTTCCGCTTCTCCCTCCGACGCTGCGCCTCTGCCTCCTCTGCTTGCATCAACGCCATCTTGGCCAGCCTCATTCGATCCCACGAGGTCAAATCTGCCATGTTGTGATGGTTCCCGCTGATGGCATGTGCATGCGCGGTGTAAACGTGATCGCTCGACGCTGTCGAGCTTGTCGAGCCTCCCAAGCGTGATGGGCCAGCCACAGCGGGCATCGCGACGGTCGCCATGTTGACGCGAGTGTCGAGGGGTGTGGTGATGTGGGGAGTGTCTGGTCGACTGTTTGAGCGGGCCTTTTGAGGTGGACGTATGGGTCGCTCTGGTGGACTGTGGAAAAAGTCGGTGCCGTGCTGGTGGACTTGATCGATCGCGATCTGATTTGGCCCTGGTGTCGAAACCCAATCAATATCGTTGTTGTTGATTGATTGCGCGGCAAAGAGCGAGGGGGGGGGGGGGGGGGGGGGGTG
>Ga0308169_10004727_pt1 | contig 12605 bp, 19 predicted proteins | sample PhyBR1_2_FD_202139 | JGI IMG/M metagenome (GOLD analysis project Ga0308169, IMG submission 202139) | Phyllosphere microbial communities from UC Gill Tract Community Farm, Albany, California, United States - DLSLSB.R1 | ecosystem: Host-associated > Plants > Phyllosphere > Unclassified | place...
AACCAAACGTTACAAGCCGGCGGCCGACCCGCCCGCGACGGATCCGTCAAACCGCTATCTAGGGTAACTTGCACCCCGTATATCATCATATACGTATCACTCCCCCATGGCATGCATCCTTCCCGTTATCCCCATTCTTGAGGTTACGCCCGGTATACTAGTGCAGCGGGTCATCGTCGTACAGTCTTTTGATCATGACATTATTACTATTACACCATGGCAAGCTGCAAATTATCATTTCCTCCCCTTCTTCTGCGTTCCTCTGCTCGAAGGCCTTCCACGACTCTTGCCATCTCTCTCCATTGCCATCCCCGCCTTTTTCACCCGTCTTTTCGCCTCCATTGCCCGTCCAAACTTTCTCTCGGACTTTGTCTCCATGCTTCTCGACTTCTTCTTCTCCTCCTTGGCCGCCTTGTCCCTCTTGATTTTCTGCGCCGCACGTTTGCTGCTGGCCGGCAAGTTAGGTAGTTTGACCTTGGCTTTGGTCTCTGTCGAATGCTCGACAGCAGGCGATCCGCGATCGGCCTCTGGTACAACAGTCAAGGCTGAAGGATCAAAGTCGTCCATGATAGTAACTGTTGCAAGCTGATCGTCGTCCTCGAACTCGATGTCCTGCTGGATTGGCCTGGACGGCCCACCCTTTGGCTTTTCGTCTTCGTCTCCGGCACCCTCCTCATCGTCGTCAGAGACATCGAGACCCATGGCAGTGCGGACACTCTTGACATTCTGTTTCGCCCGTTCTTTCAGTTCTTGCCGAGCCTATAGGTTTAGCACAGATTTTGGATCGCATCGAGGTCTACACAAGCGACTCACCTTGCGCCTCTCCTCCACGTGCGCAGCCCTGTCTCTCTCCTTTGCCCTTGACCGCTTCTCTTCGACCTTGGCCTTTTTCCTTTTGCTGAAGCCGGTCAACCATTCGCTGTCTCGTTAGCGAGCGCGCCAGAGTCGAACGCACCTTCTGGCTGCATCGTCGAATTTGATCTCCTCTACTTGGTCTTGCCTGGCCTTTTTGGCCCTTTGTATGTACGCTTGGCCTTCTGTGAGAAGGGCAATGTTGTTCTTGGGCGGCATGATGATGCAGAGTGAGGGTTTGAGGTGAGGTGATTGAGGAGGATGTTAAACCTGCCCACCCAACGTTTTGGCGGGCATGACCGGGAAAACCGACGAGGGATCAACCGGCGTCGCCAGTGCTCGACCAACTTCATCCCAATCATCGTACACTCTCAACACCACCCACGACAGACATCCATGTCAAGAACCAGTCGCAGTCATCGTCTCTCACAACATGCCGAGCGCCAAATCATCTTCGGCTGATGGCGCGAAGAAGAAGTTGAACAGTCTGAGCTCGGTCAGTTCAGCCCGACGCACCCACCCGGTAGGCCGTGCTGACGCCCAGCTACAGACGATGCTGAAATTTCCATCCCTGCCTTCTAGCACGGCCTACCAGAAGAAATCGAACGCTCCCGATAAGAAATCCCCAATGCTACCTCCTCCCCGGCTTGCTTCAGTCCCAAGCAAAGGCCAAGCTGCCACTACGGGAAAGACCGAACAGAAACCCAGTGGTCTTGATGGTGATATCACGCCAAAGTTATCATGATCAATGGCTGATCGAAGGTGCCGCCCTCAATGGCGGTATGTGGGCAGACCTTTATGCGCCTGACAGCGAGGTATGTTCCAATTCAGGTTCACGTGCACAACGGTACTGATGCCCAGGCCGATCTGGCTCCCGGCAAGCAGCGCTTGAGCAATGTCAAACAGTGGATTCACGAAGCGCTTTACGGACATCCCGATGGCTACATCCCTCCTCCCGGTGGCTTGGCGGATACTCAGAGGGATAAGCTAAGACGATACAGAGTGAGTGCAAGTCCGATCCTGTGCTGACTATCCAGCGCGTATTGTTACTGACTGGTCCGGCCGGCATCGGTAAAACGACTTCTATACGCGTCATTGCCAGACAGATGGGCATTGAACTGGTTGAATGGGGGGAAGGCATAGAAGAATGGAGTCTGGGTGGAGGAGTAGGTATGTAGACCTGCGCTTGACAAGCTAACAGACAGAGAGGGAATCGCCCATTGCAAAAGTCTCGGCTTTCCTGTCACGACAACTGTACACACCGCTGGACATGGTCGGCATATCGAAATTGTCTCGGCCCCGCATGCTGCTCATGACAGCTTTGCCCAATTTGTCGCATTCGCCCACCAGGGATGCATTCCACGCGGCATTGGCAGCATTCTGCAGAGACTTCTCCTCTGCATCCTCGCCATTGGTCATTGTGCATTCGGATGGCGGATTAGGCGGGCGCGCCGAGGAGAGCTGGATGGATCGCGATCGTGCTAGCCACACAGGGTCGCTGGAAATTGTCGGGAAAGAGGTGACGGACAGTCCGTACTGCACGGAGATCGGGTGAGCTCTGTAGATTCCACAAGTTCGTCCGCCTGCTTAAATAATCCAGCTTCCTTCCGTTGGCACCGCTCGACATCGCAGAGTACGATCATTCGCTACGCCCGCCTGCTTCGGCTGTTCAGCTCATCGGTCTTACTTCGAACGGGGATCTTCGCTCTGCTCTCAACTCGCTGCAGATCTTATGTTCGCGGCGTCCATCGCACAAGGGCCTGAAGAGAAAGAGTGTGGAAGTTGCAGGAAGTCCCCGAAAGAAGGGAAAGGGGAGCCGTGGCGGCAGAGGTTCAAAGATCGATGTCAGCGATGATCTTCGGGCAATGTCAGTCGGCAGAGCTTGTGCGTCAAGGCGGAAACTGATTGTAGACTGGACGTTGTCACTCGGCGTGAGCAGGGCTTGGGGCTTTTTCATGCGCTTGGCAAAGTTTTGTACAACAAACGTGAGCCGGGTCATCGGTACGAAGGCTGACTGTCAGGGCTGGACGATCCGGATATCGGGAAAGAGGACGAAGACCTCGTGACAGCGGTCAAAGCTTTGCCACCCGAGGATCCGTTACCCTCCTACCTGAACGACCATCATCGCAGCAGGTCGTTGGTACAGATAGACGTCAGCACTCCATCACGTTTAGACGCCTTTTAACGATTAGTCCTTTTTGCCGTCCATCCCCGTGGATGCCTCCTCATTCGCTCTGTGGCTTCATCAGAATCTCCCAAACTTTTGTTCCGAGATCGAAGAGTTCATTGCTGTAGCCGATAACTTCTGCGATGCCGATCTCATGAAAACAGATGCCGACCTTGTGAGCCAGTGCGTGTACAATACGAAGGCTAATTCTTCAGTGGCAATCGAGTCCCGTGGCGATTGCTTATGCTTTGCATCTCGCCGTTCGAAGCGCCCTGTTGGGGTTGCCAAGCCCGGTTGCGAGGTGGGCTGGACATGAAAGCTTTGTGGACATAACACTCACCCGTAGGAAGTCTCACAAGCTGGTCAAGCCGCAATTCTTCGGATCGCTTCAGTCTGAAAAGACAAACATCGGTCACCTTAACGTGGCGGCTGCGTACATTGGCACGAGAGCTGTTTCAAGCAGCAACCGCCTTTCGGAAATCGCATTCGAGAACGAGTCGGAAGGAGCTTGGGGAGGGCTGCTGTCGAAGCGGACGCTGGCGGCCGAGCTCGTGCCGATGATGACGAAGATGCAGAGCATGACACAGAGTGAGCACTATGATCACTCAGCATGCGAGGCCAGGCTGACAACCCGCAGACGCTCTCCTACCGGCATCCGTCAGGTCACTGGCCATGCCGGCTTACAACGTCAATCTGGCACAGACCCAAGAGTTTGGTGCAGCGGACGCGATCGGGCCTGAGCTGGAATATGACGAGAGCCTGCACGAAGTTTCCGGATCGCAAGTGGGAGGCACCCCGGGTGGATGGGACCGCTGCGGGGTGGAGGCGGTTACTGCAGATGCCAAGCTAGAAGAAGAGATTGAGTCGTGGGATTGATGATGCTACTAGAGACGACTGTTGATGCAGACGACCACGATGATACAATATGCCATGTAGCCAAATCACGCAGACGACGAGGTGCTGAAGATGTACCGCATGCACTCGAGCACGGGTCCCGAGTGAGTTTCACGGTGAGCGGTAAATTACAGCGCGCGTCTAGGCGGCGGTGGCGGCCCGAGGTGGCTATCATGGACCCTGTCTCTGGGAGCCCCACCAGGGCACATAGGGGACACTGGCCTGAGGGCCGCTTCTGACCCACGCGTTCACCGTCAGTTTACATGTGCTTCCCGTCCGGCCGGTGATACCTCCCACCTCTCACCAGCCTCTTTGCATCCACTTATAGCACATGCTTGCGAGGTCTGCGCTCCCCAGAAGTGCAGCTATATATTCTCGCCTCGCCACAAGAAGCAACGCCAGTAGCATCTGCGATCCCAGGGTTCACCGTCGGGTCTTTTCCCTCGCTGCACGAGTAAGTTCCGGCCGAGCCGTATGGGGAATCTCCTTTCCCTTCAGCTTACCCGTCAGTCCACTCGTCCGACTCTCAAGTATCCATCTTCTCCCCCTTTACCATCATCTCCTGCATCCCTTCGACAGTTGTGTCTGTGTTCCCATAATCCCAGTGACGCCATGTCCGACCCCGTTCAAGGAGGCGCCAGCCCCACCTCTTCCGACGCTGGCCGTCTCCCGACCAACGTTCGCCCCACGGTACGTCCCATCTTTAATCACTCACACCCGCTTCCCGTCTACAAACCTCTCCACCCGCGCTCATTTTCAGTCTTACGACATTGTCATCCGGACCGATCTCAAGTCTTCCCCTCCGACCTATGCGGGCGAAGCCGTCGCGACGCTCGATGTCGATTCCTCCACATCCAAGCTCGAGTTCCACGCTGGCAAGAACCTCTCAATCACCCACATCGCCATCTCGTCATCCGACTTGAAGACGACCTCTGCTCAGCTCATTTCGCTCTCCGCTTTAACTTACGATGCGGCTACCGAAAGGGCGATTCTCGACTTGAAAGATCTCGCCGGAGGCGGTCTCCAGGAGGGACAAAAGGGCGTCAAGGTCTGGTTTAGGTTCGAGGCGGAATTGGAGAAGAGCATGCACGGTTATTACAAGAGCGAAGGGGATTTGGACGAGAAGACGGGCACGAAACCTGTGTGAGTCGCATATCGACCATAGGCGAGCTCAGTCCTGACGTCAGCTACGCCCTTACCCAATTTGAAGCGACTGCGGCTCGAAAGGCGTTCCCGTAAGCTATAAGCTAGGTCACCAACCAAGATAGCTTTCATTGACAAAAAGCTGCTGGGATGAGCCTCTGCTCAAGGCCAAATTCGGGGTCACCATGATCGCCCGAGACCATGAGACGGTCCTTGCCAACATGCCTGAATCGTCATCAAAACCTTGGAAAGCGCCCACAAACGTCTCACCGGAGCACGCGCTTTCCGAGTCGTACGAGCTTGGGTCCCTGATCGGCACGGGCCACTCGGGTGCAGCTCCGTTGAGCGAGGCGTTTGGCAAGACCGAGGGCAAGGTCGAAGGTAAAACTGAGGGCAAGACCGAGGGCAAAACAGAAGGAAAGACGGAAGCGAGCTCAGACGGAGGTTGGAAGATTACTAAGTTCGACCAGACGCCCCCAATGAGCACGTACCTGTTGGCCTTCGCTTGCGGCGAGTTTGCCCAACTCTCGAGCGAACACAAGTCGGCCAAAACCGGTCAAACGATCCCGCTTCGAATCTTTGCGACCGAGAACCAGATCAGCCAAGCACAATTCGGCCTGGACATCAAAAAGTGGGCGCTTCCAGTGTATGAGGAGATCTTCGACATTCCCTACGCCTTGCCGAAACTCGACACTCTCGTCGCTCACGATTTCGATGCCGGAGCGATGGAGAACTGGGGTTTGATCACCGGGCGAACCACCGCATACCTTTATGATCCGGAAAAGTCGCCGCTTTCGGCCAAAAAACGGGTCGCCGTCGTTCAATGCCACGAGCTTGCACACATGTGGTTTGGAGACATTGTCACCATGAAGTGGTGGGACAATTTATGGCTCAACGAGGCTTTCGCTACGCTCATGGGTGAACTCGTCATCCTCGATCGCATCTGGCCCGAGTGGAAGCCCCGTTCCGCCTTCCTCAATACACACCTCACTTCTGCTCTCGCTCTCGACTCTCAGCGCTCCTCGCACCCGATCGAGGTGGAGTGCCCCGACGAGAACCAGATTGCGCAAATCTTCGACGCAATCTCGTACTCGAAAGGAGCTTCGGTTCTTCGGATGCTCATGGGAGTTGTAGGCGAGGACAAATTTCTCAAGGGCGTCTCGATCTACCTGAAAAAGCACCTTTACGGTAACGCCGAGACCAAGGATCTCTGGGAAGGCATCTCCGAGGCGTCCGGCCTTGACGTCGCCAAGATCATGGCCAATTGGACGTTGAAGGTCGGTTTCCCGGTCATCACGGTCAAGGAGAAGGGCAATGGGCAGATCGAGGTCAAGCAGAGCCGCTTCCTGTCGACTGGCGACGTCAAGCCCGAAGAGGATGAGACGGTGTGGTGGGTTCCTCTCGAGATCAAGACTTTCAACGGCGACAAACCGTCAATCGACCACAAAGCAGTGCTCAACGAGCGATCGGGCTCATTTGACCTGTCGGGCGCAGACGTGTTCAAGCTGAATGCCGAGACCGTCGGAGTCTACCGGGTCAACTACTCGCCCGAACGCCTCTCGCAGCTCGGCAGACAGTCTTCACTGTTTTCGACCGAAGACCGAGTCGGCCTGGTGTCAGACGCGACATCGCTTGCTCGAGCCGGTTACTCAAAAACCAGCGGCTCGCTGTCCCTGGTTAACGAGCTCGGCAAGACTGAGACCGAGTACTTGCCATGGGCACAGATCGGCGCCGCATTGGACAAGCTCAAGGCGGTCTGGTGGCAACAACCCGAAGATGTCCGAAACGCCATCAACAAGCTTCGAGTCAGCCTCTTCAAGCCGGTCGTGAACCGCATGGGCTACGAGAACCAGAAGGGCGATGCGCCGGAGGTTTGCGAGCTGCGAGAGCTTGCTGTGTCGACCGTCGCCGCCGCCGAGGACCCCGAGGTCTTGACAGAGCTCAAGTCGCGATTTGATTCTCTCATGAATGACGGCAATGATTCGCGAATTCCGCCCGACCTCCAGCGGACCATTTTCTCCATCGCGACCCGGCACGGAGGGGAGCAAGAATACAACAAGATCCTGGACATCTACAACAAGCCTCCCAACCCATCCACTAAGGTCGATGCCATGTACGCCCTGGCGGCTACACGTGACGCCAAGCTCTTGGACAGGACGTTTACGATGTTGGAGAACGGCAGCGTCAAGAACCAAGACATGTACATCTTTTATGTAAGTGTAGCCGAGTCCAGCACAACTCCACGCTGATCACAGTTCGGCCTCGGCGGAAACGCCTTTGCCAGGCAAAAGCTCGCTGCATTCTTCATGGAGCGATACGATCAGGTAAGGCCCACCCGTGTCTTTCCGGTAGCTGTCACTGACATCGCAGCTCACCAAGCAATTCGCCGACGGTGGTCTCAACTACTGTCAGTGCCCGTCTTGTAGGATGTAACTTGCTAACATTCAGTGGTCAAGGGGGCAATCAACTCGTTCACCTCTCATGAGGATTTGGAACGATTCAAGAAGTTCTTCCAGGACAAGGGTAAGCGATGGGTGCTCCAAGATGAATTCATCTCATCGGCAGATATCAAGAAGTGCAAGCTCGCCGTTCACCAGTCGTTTGATGCCATCCAGGCAGCTGCCGACTGGCTCAGCCGAGACAGCAAGGACGTGGAGCAGGTGTGTTTCAGGCATGATCCGACTTTGACCTGGGTTCACCGCTGATGGATAGTGGCTCGAGGACAACCAGTTCCTTTGAATATCCAAAGGGGTCCTCCGGCATCTTCGACGTCATGGTAGACCCCGAGTGTGAAAACGAAGAGCATGCATGCAAAGTATGTTACGCGTACTCTGAATCCAACCGGGACACGCCTTCTTGGGCCGGTCTGATCGTTAGAGGTCGAGGTCCAGCTTCGCGTGTCTGGTCGAGTCCACCGCATGTCTTTTTCACCTGGATGCATCAGGATAATGTGCGGGTAAACTATGGAGTTGTGTGCGGGGAATCGCATACTGCAACACCTGAACGGCGAATCGGATCTAAGTGGGGTGGAAAGCAGGACGCTACAACCCTCCTGGCGTCGAGTCGCGCCCCTTTACATCAACCTCTGCTGCTCCAAGCACAAGGGGCCTGCCCAATAATTGAAGTACCTGAGCGCCTCGCGCCATCTTGTCTGGTCAGCAGGCCGGAATCGGTCGAGTCCGCCAGGCTTCGTAGACCTTTGCCACTCCGCTTTGCCACTCCACATGTGGCGAGGGTCGACCTCGCAGTGATGCTACACCAAACGCCAGATCTATGGTGGGCGGCAGCCCTTTCGTATCTGGTGAGAGCGTTTCGAAGGGCGATGTCAGTTGCGGCGAGTGGCATCCATGGATCTGGCGGGACGCTTTGATGGACACCTCGTCGGAGAATGCGGCATCCGATGCCGCGCCTGCAAGTGGGGCGGCAGGCAAAGAGCCATCATCCGCTCACGGCGCCTCCGTCCACGCTTGCCGCCGCCCCCTACGAAGTGACTTGGGGGTTCATCCTAAACGCGACAAAGCGGGGATGTGCGATGTGTGTCTTGTGGTGTGTCTTGTGCCCTGTTCATACGGTGACGCTCAAGACATCAGATTCGGGTCAATTGTGGCGCTTGACAACATTCGCGGTCCCCGTATGTGACAATGTGAAGGAGTGCAATGTGCGGATGCCGCTCGAGGCCGGGCTCGGTCCACTTGGTCAGCGCTTGATGCCAAATTCTGGTCCGGAGCAAAAGGAGTGCGTGCGATCTTTTGGTGGCCGGACACGGTGGTCTGGTGGCCCGGCGGCACAAAATCCCTGCGTGCACAATGGGCCGAGAGCGGGCGGTATGATCAAGATGTCATCAGTCGGTGACGCAAGATATGCGCGCTCCTTCTGCCGTAGAAGAGGAAGAGGCTCAACACGGACTCTGAGTGGGACGGCGAGATGGGCACATGCTGAGCGAGTCACAAGAAGTGAGGGATGGTCGGGTGGCGACCATCCCCCCGGGGTTCAAACAGTTGGTGGCAAACATGATTGGGGTGACTCGCTGGCGGGGCGAGCATGCAAGGGCAGAAGAGGTCGGTTGCATGCAACGATTCCAAAGGGCGCACATGGCGCGACAGGGTTGAGCGTCGCAAAGGGTTTTTTGCCATGGTGATAGCTAGGAGGAGAGGAGCGTTGTATTCGGGGCAAGCAGCTCAAGACGCGTCATGGGCTCGCTCGCTCACGTGACTTGCACGTCACGTCACTGCTCGGGCATCCTGCCGTTCAGTCGTTGCATCTGGATCACCATCTGTGTGCCCTCCATCGTCTCTATCTCATCATTCTCATCATGTCCGATCCACGTCCCTCGACGGACGAGGAAACGGCGCCCCTGCTCGACCACGATAGACGCAACGACTCGTTCTTCTCAGCTCTCACTCATCCGACCCGCAGGTTGACAAACCTAGAGAAGCTCCTGGGTGTCCTTGCAATCATCTTCTTGCTGCTCGCTAGCACCTTCATCGGTCTCTTCGCTGGCGCCCAGCACAAGCTCAAGAACGACAGGAATCATGGAGGGTGGCACACCTCGACCGCAACCGTCACCGCTACTCGTACCGCCCCGCACACTGTTTCATCGACGGCGAGTCACCCCGCTCCCACCGGAGGACCGTCGCAGGTGAATGATCCCAGATGTCCGACAGCGCTCAGGCTGATCAAAGGATGTCTGTCTGACGCAAGAATGTGTCCTGTTGTCTGCTCAGATCCTCAAGTCCCTCAACACTTCGGTTGACCCCTGTGATGATTTCTACCAGTTTGCGAGTGCGGTGATCTACGCGAAACCGAGGGCCGCTACTGACCAACAGCTGGCGGCTGGCAGGCATCACACTCCATTCCCGCCGATCGTGGCCTCATCGGCGCCTTCAACGAAGTCGCCGACAATAACAAGGTGAATTGGACTGTAGTATGGGTCGCCCACTTCATGCTAACATGCAGAAATTGATCCTCAAAGTGCTCGACACGATCCCGGTGAAGCCTATCGAGTCGGGAGCCGAAGCTGCCAACTTGCACAAGCTCAAATCCCTCTACGAAAGCTGCAAGGATGTCGTGTGTGGATTGTTGGAGGGAATGTGATTGCAAACTGATGAACAGGACAAGCTCGACCATCTCGGCTTGGACCCCCTGCTTCCCCAGGTGAACACCTTGCTTGATCTCTTCGGAAAGTTCGATTTGATCCCTGCACCTGAAATCGAGAAGAGTGTCCAATCGGTTGAGTGGATTGGGTCTTGGTCGGAGGATTACGAGACACCTCGAGAGCTCTTAGAAATTGCCCGTGAAGCTAGAGTGATCAAGGCCGCGCGGAAGACTGGAGACCGAACGTGGGACAGGCATGTCGCCGCCGATCCACTCGGTGACGATGCCCCGTCCTACACTCAGGCTCACGACGAGGTGAGGCGAGAGAGGATGACGAAGACTCTTGCATGGCTTCACTCTCGAGGTTGGTGTTCAGGCGCTTGTCCGAGACCAACTCACATACAGGTGTCGACGCGCTCGTCAACTTCAACATCGAAGGCGACGCGGGCGGAGACGACTCGCAAGTTCAGAGCTTGTGGCTGTACCAGACGTTTGGTGGACTGCCCTCCAAGGAGTATTACGAGGAGAAGCCGATCCTCGACCTGTACACTTCAGTGCTGAAAGGCATACTTGTGGATATTGCCTCGCACATCAAGACTACAGACGAAGAGCGTGGAATCTTCGACGACGCAATCCGCCTAGCTGCAGAAGAGGTTCAAGGCTGGCCGTGGCCGTGGCCAGGAGACGACGACAAGGACAAGAACGGTCCCGGACGCCGACCTCCGCCTACCAAAGACGAGCCGATCGAACAGCGTATGGAACGCCTTGCGGCAAAGGTGGTCCACTTTGAAAGAGAGCTCATACGCGCCGGCGCGGATCCGGAGCTACTTTTCAACCCTCACTACGCTTATAACCCATATTCAACCAAGAAGGTCGGCAAACATTTGCCGTTCCTAGACATCCCCACGTACCTTTCGGCCTTTGCCATCAGGTCTTTCCCGGACAACATCACTGTCACCCACCCCGCGTATCTCAAATCGGTCTCGAACCTTGTGGACGAGACTCCCGACTACGTATTGTCCGGGTACTTTACCACTCGTCTAGCGCTCAGTTACGCTTCGGCCCTTGGTCCTAAGACCGGGGTTCGTGCCGAATCCCGGCGACTCGAAGAGGTGCTCAAAGGCATCAAAAAGGGAACCGAAGAGAACCGCGAGGATGTCTGTCTTAACTGGGTGGACAACGTCGTTGGGTTCATCGCTGGCAGGGAGTTTGTGCGGGAGGCTTTCAGCCCCGAGGCGAAGAAGGAAGGCGAGGACATCATCCACTGTGAGTTGACTGCTTGCTGAGTAGCGATTGACAAGCAGCCATTGTCCAAGCCTTCCACGACAAACTGCCCCATATCTCTTGGATGGACGAGACGTCCGCCAAGGCCGCTCAGAAGAAGGCGGAAGCGATCATTCCAAAGGTCGGTTACCCGCTCACACCCAACACCACTGATCCCGTGTCGTTGGCGTCATGGTATGGTCAAGTGCAGATCGAATCGGACGACTTCTTCGGTAATGTCTTGCGGTCGTCCATCAGGGAGGAAGGCCGATCTTGGGCGACTTTGGGTCGAAGGCGGGACAGGCAAACATGGGAAGTGAGTTGCAGGATCTTGCTCAACGTGCTAGACTGATGCTCGCCATTACAGATGTACCCTCAGAGTACGTGAATTGCAAATACATCAGACTGCAAGCTAATCTACCAGCGGTCAACGCGTACTACTGTGAGCATACACAGGTTTCGCAGCTGTTCCGCCCTCATAATAGCCCCTCCGGACGGCGAGATCGTTTTCCCCGCCGGTATCCTGCAGCCTCCATTCTACTCGCACGCCTGGCCTGCACACATGAAATATGGCGCCTTCGGCGCTGTTGCTGCCCACGAGCTGACTCACGCGTTCGACAACTCGGGTAGCCAATATGATGAGAAGGGTCGTCTCCGAGAATGGTGGACGAACGGTACCGTCAAAGCATTTGAAGAACGCGCTCAGTGCGTTGCCAAGCAATATAGCAAGTACTATGTGTACGACGAAGCCGGCAACAAAGTTTACGTGAACGGTAACGTGCGTCGCGCGGAAAGTGACAAACTGGCGAAGCTGATCTGCAGCTCACAAATGGGGAAGACATCGCCGACTCTGGTCTCGCTCAGGCCCACGCTGCCTGGAAGGGCGCAGCCAGTGCGGCCAAGAGCGTGAAGCTGCCGGGTCTTGACTACACCGATGACCAACTCTTCTTCATCGCTCTCGGACGAATCTGGGCACAGCTCGCGCGACCTGCCACAGAGGTAAGCCGTGTGAGGACCGACCCACACTCGCCGCCGTATTGGAGAGTTGTTGGGACGTTGCGCAACCTCAGGGCGTTCCACGAGGCTTTCCATTGCAAGGTCGGCTCTAACGTAAGTGCAGATTATGGCCATGATACGCAGTACGCAAGCTAAACCCAGATGAACCCACCGAAAGAGGATCAATGCGAGTTGT
>Ga0308169_10004728_pt1 | contig 12604 bp, 26 predicted proteins | sample PhyBR1_2_FD_202139 | JGI IMG/M metagenome (GOLD analysis project Ga0308169, IMG submission 202139) | Phyllosphere microbial communities from UC Gill Tract Community Farm, Albany, California, United States - DLSLSB.R1 | ecosystem: Host-associated > Plants > Phyllosphere > Unclassified | place...
AATACGGCCCGCGGTCCAGTCATCGGAGACCTGGAACTGCGTGGACACGAGAGACTCTAGCTCCCACCCGGTCGCCTGCTGCGGGGGGTTGGGGTTCTCGCCGCCCGTGAAGATCGCAGGCCACAGGGTGGTCGGGCAGTTGTTGACGACCTTGATGGTTCGCCCGAGAGCCGCCGGGGCCGAGGCGAGCGAAAAGAGCAAGGGCACAAGGGGCACGAGGCCGGTAGGGGTGCGATTGGGACGCATCTCGGCTAGGCCGTGTGACGGCGTGAGTAACGAGCGTAGAGTGAATGAGCGTGGTTGATCTTGCAGACACCCGGTGCTGCGAACACGTTGTCAGATTCTTGCTCTGCGAAGCTTGAAATACAGTGAGGATCGTAGAACGGTAGAGCGGATGCTAGCCCAGCTAGGTCATTTATACGCTGGTCCGTTTGTCAGTCCAGACGAGTCGTGATGCCGGACTGCGACGTGGCCAGAACGAGATCATCGCCCAGCCGTCTCGTCTCGTCTCGTCTCGTCTCGTCTCGTCTCGTCTCGTCTCGTCTCGTCTCGTCTCGTCGCCTTGCCGACAGTTCACCCTTCATCGCAAGCTGAGAAACGTGACGCAAGGTGTCATATCATCCCTCACACTTCTCCGTGATGCGGCAGAACAAGGGGCCGGCCTGTCCCCGACGCGTGTGAAGATCTCCGTCTCTGTCCCGGAACGGCAAAGGAGGTCCGGGAGCTCGTGCCGCACAAAGGGTCATGTGGGTGCGATCTGGACTGTGATCTGGACTGTGATCCGGACGGGCAGGCATGTATGTGCACGCGGGGTCGCCGCGTGTCACCGTATGGGTGGGTGATGCGCGCGTGCCCTGGAACGTATGTCGAAACGTGATGGCTAACCCCTTTACGTTTCGAGTATCCAGCGTATCCAGCATATCCAGCACATCCGGTCCGACGACCACGCAGTCGTTCGATTTCGGAGCGTAGGCGAAACTGTCCGGTGAGCATCAACCCCAGGGACTAGGAGCATCATGAGTCATGCTATACATGCGTACACGGTGACAGGCTCGCCCACAGCGGTGCTCGGCACCGTCGGTCGTCCAGTCCAGACGCAACCGCCCAGCAGCCTTTTGCGTATGCTCCGCCCACTCTGTCCATACACCTCCCTCTAAATGGCATGGATCCGGGTCGCTAACTGATGCCAGACCCTTTCGAACATCGGCGCCGTCCCCGCTGATCGAGCATGATACGCCCGGTCACCCGGTCGGCACGTCGCGACCGTTGCCATGGCCCACAGTCGGCGGCACTGCGTGCTTCCTCTCCCGCTTCCCACTTTCCCTTCTCCTGAGCATTATATCCGTGCTTCCTCCTGCACTGCCACCCGGTGTCCTTCGCCGACAGCTTGCGTCTCGGCTTGTCCGCCCTCCTTTGGCTGCGACGCGCCGATCGAGCTCTTCTCGACGAGCAGCTGTGCCGCCATCAATGACCGGAAACGGCTGCCCTCTTTACGGCTCTGGATGTCAGCTGATCACATATCTCGGCGCTCACACCACTCACCAGGACATCATACCGCCCCTCCTCGCTCACGACTCCATTCTCAATGACGATGACCCTCTCCGCCCGTGCTATAGAGCTCAGCCGATGAGCAGCCAGAATCACCGTGATGCTCTTCTCCCGGATGATCGAATCGATTGCCGCATTGACAGCCTCCTCGGATGCTGAGTCTAGTGCTGAGGTTGCTGCCGGTGAGCGTTTGGTCCAAACGAAGCATGCGCACGCACCTTCATCCAACAAAAGTATCGACGGACTCCGCGCCAAGGCCCGCGCGATGGAGATCCGCTGCCTCTGACCGCCGGACAGGCTGGCCTTTCCGACTGGCCGTCAGCTGAGTGTCCGACTGCACATCGAGCGGACTCACTCATCGTGTCGAAGCCCTGAGGCAGGCTCCAGATGAAATCGCAATTGGCCGCCCGTGCCGCCTCCTCCACATCCGATCTCGTCACTCCCGGCGATCCGTACGCAATGTTGTCGTGCACCGTCCCAGCGAATAAGATGGGATCTTGGAAGACGACGCCGATCCGGTCTCGCCATGACTCGGGCGCGAATTCCCGGATGTCTAGAGTCAGCGCGCTTTTTTATTCTCCCAGCAACCTGCGCACCTGTACCGTCGAATGTGATCCGGCCAGAGTTGGGGTCATAGAACCGGCTGAGCAGCTGCTGGATGGACGATTTTCCACTTCCACTTGATCCTCTGCGGGTCAATACCCGACATTCCCCGTTCGACATCCAACTCACACCAGCGCAACGCTTGTTCCCGGCTCCACGGTCAAGTTCACACCCTTCAACACCTCCACCTCCTTCCGGCTGGGATATGTAAAGTGCACATTCTCGAAGCGGATGGGACCGTTGCGCTCGGCGGGAATGGTCTTGCCGACGCCAAGGGGGATCGCCGATGGCCGGTCAAGGAGCCAGAACACGCGCGATCCAGCGCCGACGCCTGTGCATGAGTTTCGACTGAATGTTCGAGGGACGGCAAACGACTCACCCTTCATGAGACCGGTGAAGAAGCCAGTCAGACCCGAAACGGAGCCACCGACGTATCTGCCCGTCAGCGCTGCCAGTAGCAACCAGACTCAAGCTCACGCGCTGTACATCAGAAGCGAAGTGAGGTCTCCGACCGAGATGTCCCCACGCGAGACGAGCGTTCCGCCTATAGTCAGCATCGGCGAGCGAGAATCATACGGGGCCAGTCCCCCACAAACTTGACTCACCGTATCCGAGCAGGCATAACAACGCCAGATTCCCCGTCAACCCGCTCATCCCCCAGAAGATGCCCGTCATGTACGCCTCCTTCCTCGCCAGGCCCAGCACCGAGTCCACCCGTTTTCCAAACAGTTCTCCCTCGAGCTTCTGGCTGTTGTATGCGGTGACCGTCTTGAACGCGTTGAGCTTTTCCTCGGCGGTCTGGGGTCAGGGCTGAGTTGCAGAATGATGCCGACGAATGGAACCTACCTTGGACATGTCGCCGATCGCCTCCTGTGTGACATTGCTGAGTTTCCGCAGGTACCGGCCGTAGAAGACCTGGTGTCAGCTGCGCACAAGAAATCGTCAAGGTTTGATGACCCACAGCAAAGAGCGAGACCGGCGGAACGACACAAAGCATGACAAGGGTCAGTTTGGCAGAGATCCAAAACATCATCGACACTGCGGTCAGTATCAAGAAAGTGTTGTCAACTCTCGGGCTCACCTCCGACAGTCGCAGAGATCAATGCTCTGCGCGTGAGCAGAGCGAACGAAATCATGGGACGGATAGCTCACCTCAGACCGTCCGATAGGTTGGACGTGACGCTATCTCCCAGAATCGACGTGTCCACACTGAGTCGGGACACGATGTCTCCCGCCGATCGGTCGGCAAACTCTGGCTCCTGCTTCAATGTCGCGAGGTATGCCTGGTTTCTGCCTGTTAGAGTCGCCCTCATGATGGGACGCGATACGTCTACATACCGGACTCGAGCGATGATACGCTGCCCGCTGAGCTTCATGATGATTGCCCGCCCTGCTTATTAGATATCGTCTTCGAGGTACAATACACCTGGACTCACCAGCATTACAGGCAGCACCGACGACGAAAGTACCAGCCAGCAGTGCCGCCGCGGTTGGGAACGAAAGGCCGAACAGGGCGTCCTGAAGTCAGAGACACTCTGCGGTGATCTCGAGCGCGCGCACCTGGTTGTTCGAGAAGAAGTCGATGAGCTTGCCGATCGTGAGCGGGACGAGCATAGACACCGAGCTGGACACAACGAGCTGCGGGTCAGCGCCAACGATGCGAAACGGCTCATTGGCCATGCCTATCGATTCGATTTTGGCTAGTGTCCGTCCGAGGCTGCGCTCCGCGGCAAAGAATACTTGCACGAGCACTCACCAGTCCTACGGCTATTGCCAGCGGCTTGCTCTCCGGCTTCGCCAAGCTCAACAGCTTCCGTACACTACTTGTCGCCGACTCGTCCGTCGAGACATCCTTCTCGTTCGTCAGAGACAAGCTCGAGGTGAAGCGTGAGATGGACGTCCGTATCGATCGGTCCTCGCGAGATGCGTCTTGTGTGGTCGTCGGAACGGGAGAAGGCGCTGCTGATTTGGCCGATGTGGGCGAGTCGCTGGAATTATACCGGCGGCCGATGGTCACAAGGTGACCTGAGACACTTCCAAGACGACAGGACGAAGACGAGGCCGGACATGGCCCTGCTATTGGCCGATACGTCGAGAGATGGCGAAGTGGGGAGGGTGCACCGCGAATCGGTGGTATTCGTCCGGCAGCGCAAGAACCTGCTCGGCCCAGAAGCCGCACGCCCGGGCCTAGGTACAGCCCGCTCATGCTCTTGTCGACCGGTTGCCGATGCGAGTGATTTGGGAGGGTATACCAGGGAAAGATGAAAGCAAGATGCCGAGGAGGATGATTGCCAGCTGTTTACTGGTCGAGGGGGTAATCACCTCGCACACCTCGAAATTGCATTCGCGTCATCGGCCGTCACAACAGATCAAGAGGCGGCGATCACCTGGTTGGGCTGCACAGGCGGACATCGCCGCATATACCCTCGCGTCATCATGACACCGAGGCAATGGGGGGGAGGATGAAGGAAGGCGGTATTCGGAAGAGACATCTCGGTCAACGACGCTATCAGTGTGTATGCACAGGTCATCCAATGCGAGCGCAGGTCTATGTACCGCGGCTCCGAGGGCGAGAGGCGAATCTTTGTAGCTTTATGCATGACTGTTCATGACGAATCTCGGCGTAAGGCGTAAGAGTAGGGTGCCACCTGGATTGATCCCCTCCCTTGTGTTCGGATCCGATATGAGATGACTCATTTGTTGACAAGTCGATCACAGCCCACCCGTCCTACAGGGACCACAGTTCTCCCACCCAAGTCGAGCGAGGGTGGACGAAAGGGTCTATGTTGACCTTTCATTGGTCCTCATCTCCATCGACCTCGCAACGCACCGCTCGATATGGACACGAACCGAAACGAACAACCCGCTTCGCCCCGGCTCGACTTCACCCTCAACGCCCTCCCGGCCCCATATCACGGGACGCCATACGGGCGTACGCCTCCCCACCTCGAATCGTCCACCTCTCACGGTCGACTGGATCCCTTTCAGAGTGTCTCAGCGAATCCCAACGTCCCACTTGGGCGCTCTGCCAGCACAGTTGACGCGCACCCGGGCACCTCGGCCTCGATACCCTCGGCTCCGGGCCGGATCAATAGCATCGGTGACGGCGGCGGGGATCCTGGGCCTTCCACCGCTGCTGCAATGATGCTGTCCAAGCTCGACCACGGCCCGTCGAGAAAGCAAAACGTTGCATGTGATGCCTGCCGGACCAAGAAGATCCGGTGCAGGCGGACAACTACAGCGGAGAATGTGCGTGAAGAGCCGGAGCGCGTCCGGCCAAAGCTGACCTCAGTGCGAGCAATGCTCGGCAAAGGGCGCAACGTGTACGAGCAACTATATCGAGCAGCTGCAGGCCAAGGCGAAGAAGGCCAGGCAGGAGAAAGGGACTTATGCGGGGTCTGCTTCAGCATCGTCGTCACTGACGACTGCTGCTGAGCCAGGTGTCAGGCCGTCCTCTGCTGGCCTGAAGCGGAAACGATCAGGCTTAGAGGAGGAAGACGAAGATCGAGATGCGCGGAGGGGAAGCACGACGAGCCAGCCGACGCCTCACCGACAGCCTGCCAACTTGCCTAGGTGCATGGTTTCTCAGCTCCTTGAGTCGATCACTTACGACAGGTACCATCACAATCCGGCCCGACCTCCGTCAGATTTGCGCCCGTCAGAAAAGCAAGCGAATCTTGTACGATACATGCTGTCGCCGACGGCGGTGACGCATCATCACCTCGGGTACAGCGACTTGAGCAGTATGGAAGGCTGCGAGGCGGGCAATACGGACATATGGGAAGAGCAAGGCGGGAGGGTCTGGTTGGAGGAACCGAGTGAGGCACATGCAGGACTGACTGATGTGGGCACGAGAGAGTGAGTCGGTGGTGATACCAAGCTCATCTTCCGCCCAAGTCATGGACAGCCGCCCCCCTTCTGATGACAGTTGGAAGGTGCTCTGTCCCACTCGACGCCCGCTGACGCCAGACTCGCCGACGACCTCGTCGACACCTTCTCCACGCTAGTCCACCCACGCTTCGCCATGCTGGACCTGTCCAACATCCGTGCCCGACTGTCATCTCCCGATACACATCCCGATGGCCCCGTCCCGCACAACCTCCTCGCCGTGGCAATCGCCTTCGGCGGCCGTTTCTCCGATCACGGTATCATCAACTCCGACCGGGAAGAGTGCATGACGCGCGATGAGGCGGATCAGGGGAGACCAGGACGCGTGCCGCCGCGAAGTAGGCTCGTCCAGCTGCTGGTCATACGTGCCCGGGAGGTCGTCGAGGTGCAGAAGACACATCGGATGGCGTCGCTGGGGAATGTGCAGGTGTTGATCCTGCTGGAGCATTTGCTCGCCCGTGAGTGTAACCAACATGGACGCCAAGACGCGAGGCTCACGAGCAGAGGCGCCGTTCTTGAGAGACCGTGAGCTTGCTATGATAGTCAGCCGGGGAGGCTTCGCGCGGCGCTAACGGCAGGATACACACGTTACAATTTCACCGGCGCGGTCAGACACGTGGACGAGCTCGGCTATAACGACCCAAAGGTGTTGGCGAGGATGGCGGACGACAAGAAGAGGGCGTCTGCGGTATTCGTGTGGTGGTTTGTCTGCGTCAACGATGGCTTCCAGTCGGTCTTGCACCGCCTGAGACCAAGTCTGTGGGTGTAGCGGGGCAGAGACAGATTGGTTCAGACGCTGACTCGCAGCTCAGAAACAAGCTACGAGCTCGGCGACTTTGATCTTGCGCATGCCGCAGTGAAGACGTACACGTCCGAGCAGCTCTCGGGAGAGAGCACCGAGCAGGTGAGTCACGAGTCGCTTGCGTCACCTCCGTCTTCAGCTGAGCTGACATGCAGTCTGTAGCTCTCCTGGGCGCCGCCTCGGCGGGATCGAAGATGTGCAGACAGCTCTGTGCGGATCTATGGCACCCCCGCGTACACGCCACGGGCATCCCGCTCGCGGCGCTCGAGACGTTCATCAGCGCGTGCTCGTCCTGGCGCGACAACTTTCTGTCCAGGCTGGGCGTGCCTTCCAAATGGCCGGAGGGCTGGAGTTTTGACGCAGCCATCACGGCGTGTAGCACCGATGCGTGAGTGCTGTGGCGGGCTCGGACATCGTGCAATGGAGTTGGGGAGGTGCTACTGAGATAGCAGCAGTCGAGCCCTGCGCGATCGGGCTGACAGCAGGTTTTATCACGCACTGTGGCTTGTCGTCGAGCGCGCCATCAAGGACTTTGGGGTGGCGGAGCTGCGGGCCGCGGATCGGCCGCCCGGGATGGTCCTGGCTGCGCAGATCGAGGTTGCGAGGAAGCGAATCCGGGAGGAGGCGGCGCATGGGGCGCTAAGAATCACGTCGTTGGTGAGTGTGATGCGTCTCGGGCGGGCCGCACTGATCCTCAGACGTCCACTCTGGCTCTGAATCAGTATCTGCGCCTCGATCCGTGAGTCCCCAGCCGTGTTGGCGTTGGGGTTGTGGCCGGAGGAGCGGGGCGACTACCTCAGCTGACGCCCAGGCTCATCTTGCATCAACCGATATACGAAGCCGGGCTTTTCCTCGCTGAGCAAGGCCGCGAAGAGTGCATGATCGCCGTCGCGGGTCTGCAGCAATACTGTATCCCCTACCCGCAGTTCTGGCCTCGAGCCGAGGAGATCGAGAGGCTTTTCCGCGCACGCCAGGCATCCGTTGCCACGGCATACGCGACAGGATCTGATCATGCGCCTCTACCGTATACGGGAGCAGCCGTCGACACACCTCTCTCCGGCGCCTCAATCACTGGATCACACGCGAGCGGGATGGATGGGGCATCTAGTGCCTCGAGCGTCAGCGGCCGGCTGCCTGAGCTGTTTGGGACCCTTCCTGCGGGTGCACCGGGAATGCAGGGCGGGTCGATGGGGATTTCGACTTACGGCGTGTCGCCTGGCCGGACCACGTCCACTGGCGGGATAAGTGGACATGGGGGCAGCTACGAGTATGGCGAGAGGTCTGGAGCGGGCGGGCCTGGTGGGCATCCGAATGGCGGACGGGCTGCAAAGCCTGGTAGCAACGGCTTTACAGGGTCAGCCGGGCATCAGCAGGAACATCAGAAGGAGATCAGCATGGCACTGTTCGAATGGCTGCATGGGCCGTAGTTGAAGTAATCTGCTGAGTCAGTAATGTCCGATCTGAGGACATCGATGCATACTCCTACCGCGGTGCCCTCACTGCCTATATTCGCCGGCGTCCAGAATATGCTCAAGCGGCAGGAGCTGTAGAGAGCACACGGCTGCCATTGGTCGGCGGAGCCCGGCAGACTGGCAAACCTACTGATCGGAGTCTGCGAGCAATCGAGCCGGAAAACGCTATCGACCGTCGGGTTTGTCGGAATGGCGCGAGGCCAGAGCCCGGGAGATACCTCCTGGCTAGCTACTGTAGTTGAGCAAGGGAGGGGGCAGGGGCAGGGGAGAAGAGTGCAGGCGATATCCGATGCCGAAGCGGCCAAGGGGTTGATGCTGTTTATCTACTGGCTGGCTGAGAAAAAGCGGCCGCGGCCAACGTTGAACCATGTCACCGATACACTCTCTCCCGGGCAACGCCTGCTGCTATAAGATGCGGGACAAGGGGTGCATGGCGGGTACCATACTTGCGTCCGCGCTATACATCGCATAGTCTCCTCCATCACTACCGCCATGTCCAAGAGCTACACCGATATCTACCCGAACGACCCCAAGGTGCGAGACGCCGTGTGAGTTGCGCCCTGCCCGTTCGGAACAGCGCCGCCTTGTGCATCGGCTCACCCCAGCCTCGACGAGCTTCGAGTCAAGCCATGGCTCAAGCCGTCCGAGACGCCCTATACCCTCACCAACGCCAAGATCATCGACACGGTCAACGGCGTGCTGCTCGAGGGCACGCACTCGATCACGATCAAGAACGGCGTGATTGCGAACATTGCGAAGGACGGGCAGGGGTCGGGCGCGGATGAGGGGACAAGAATAGACGTCGGGGGCAAGTTTGTCTCCCCGGGGCTGATCGATGCGCATGTGCACGTCACGGCTGTGCCAGGTGTTGCGGTGAGTCGAGTTTCTCTGGCTGTGACCGACGCTGCCGGCCGCTTCTGGCACGTATGGGGTGGTCCGGCGCCCACCGTTGCTGATCCCAGACCATGGCAGACATGACCCGCCTCCCCGACCAAGTCACCACGCTCCGCTCGACGTACGTCCTCAAGGGGATGCTGCACCGGGGCTTCACCACCGTCCGCGACACGGGTGGGGCGTCCAAGTTCCTCGCCGACGCGCTCAAGGAGCAGCTCATCGAGGGCCCGCGGCTGTTCCAGTGCGGCAAGGCGCTGTCCCAGACGGGCGGGCATGCCGACTACGTCCCCGTCGGGCAGCCCGGGATGGAGGGCGCATCGACGTGCTGCGGCGGCCACGGCGCGGCCATCTCGCTCGGACGGGTCGTCGACGGCGTGCCGGCGTGCCTCAAGGCCACGCGCGAGGAGCTCAAGGCCGGCGCCGACTTTATCAAGATCATGATGGGCGGAGGGGTCTCGAGCGAGTACGACCCAATCGAGGCAATCCAGTACAGCCCCGAGGAGGTCCGGGCGATCACGAGCACGGCGTGGCAGATGGGCAAGAAGATGGTGAGTTGTTAACGGGCGTCGTTGAGCAGGGGAGGCGGACACAGCGAGGACTATGTGAGCAAGGGCACGACGATATGCGTCGATTGGATGGCTGGAGATGGAACAAACGCCCGTGGACCCAACGAACCCACCCTACCCTTTGCAACCCATCTCGCCCGACCCCCGCTGACCGCAGTGCACGGCCCACGCGTACACGTGCGAGGCCATCCGCCATGCGGTGGACAACGGCGTCATGGGCATCGAGCACGGCAACCTGATCGACGAGCCCACTGCGAAGATGATGGCCGAGAAGGGCGTCTACCTCACCCCGACGCTCAGCTGCTACGGCATCATGGTCCGCGATCCATTTGGCGACAAGTTCTTGAACGAGGAGCAGCAGGTCAAAAATGCTGAGGTCATGCAGAAGGGTCTGCACGCGTTGAAGGTGAGTTTGCGTTTCCAAGCGGGTCGGACCCTGCCGCGGACCCACCCGTCTCCTATGCCACCACACCGCAGCCTGTCCGGGAGTCGTCACCTTGGCCGACTCCACTTTCCTGGAGAGTGCCCGCCGCTGACCCCAGCTCGCCCACGAAGCCGGCGTGACCATCTGCTACGGCTCCGACATGCTCATCTCGATGCACGCGCTGCAGACCGAGGAGTTCACCGTCCGGTCCAAGGTGCTCTCGCCCGCCACGATCCTCCGGCACGCGACGATCAACCCGGCCAAGATGCTTCGGCAGGAGGGCAAGCTCGGCGTGGTCGCCACGGGCGCCATCGCTGACCTCCTCGTGCTGGAGAAGAACCCGTTGGAGGACATTACGGTGCTGGACCGACCGGAGCTGTACCTCAAAGCCATCTTCAAAGAGGGCCGGCTCGTCACAAGCTCCTTGTGAGCGGGAACATCGCTTCGAGAGCGGTGGGAAATGGAGTGGGGGAGGTGGGCTCGGAAGGCGACTCCCTGGGATGGAGCTCGTTATCGCCTTCCTCCCTCTAGAACGGCCATGCTGGCGATTGATCGCTCGGTGGGCGCAATCCTCGATCATCGGCCGTGCCGCCGACGTGCTCATAACGCGCTTGAAATTCGATGGGTGGGGCGGCGGAGTTCCAGCCAAGTCGGAGTAGTACAGTCTGTAAACGCGATAGTTATGCAAGTGTAGACGTTGCGCCTCGCCCGCGGCGATGCATGGGGAACGGCGCGAGGTCGAGCGTATCTGCGCATTCCCGTACAACGTCGCAAGCGCAAGCCCGCATCCACTGCCTGGTGCGGCACACATGCACGCTTTGCCCCGAAGCACTTAAGCATATCCCGCCTTCGCATGCATCCGTTCCCCAAGCGTGGGGCGGGGTAAGGGGGCAGAGAGGGGGCAGGGCAGGGACGAAGGTCGTAGGCGGTGCCACATACGTAAACATGCCGACACGCATACACGATGAAACGCGTCGAGGAAGGAGGGTGGATGAGCTATCACTGTCATCCGCACCGTCATCAACGACACCACCCTCCCCGTCGTCGACCAGCGACTCGAACAAGCACCCACGCGGCTCAAGACAGTCAGCACACACGGACAACCACCTTGTTCAAGTCCGACATCCAGAATCATGAGCCGAGTCGGCGCGAACGCGTATCAGCCCGGTGTTCGTTCGGATGGCCAGAGCGGGAACCCTTCGCCATCGTCGAGCGGCCATACGACACCGGCGCAGTATCAACAGTGAGTCTGAGCTCCATGAGCACCACAAATACCACCACTTTCGACGCCGCTCAGCGTCTCTGGGCTGTGACCCAGCACATTCACTACACCTGGCCCGACACGACACTCGCGCTCACCCCAGATCCGCGCCGCTGCCCCACGCTCAGCACGCCCCCCAGAACTCCCACTCCCATGCCAAGTCTCTTCCCGCCCCAGCTTCCCATAGCCAGTCTCACCACCTCCCAAGCCCACTCCCGCTCGACCTAGGCTTCCTGCCCGCGGCATCTTCCTCCCAAACCAGCCTACTTGAAGCGGTCGTCGGCCCGACCGCACGGCACGCGCCTCATCCCGCCCATTCAGCCCAGCCTGTCCCCGCCCGAGCCCCGTCGGCACATGCTCACCCTGCTTCTCGCATCCGCGCAGGCGGTGGCAGCAGCGGGTCTGGAGCTGGCAGTACCGGAAGCAGCCAGCCTGGCAGTCGTGACCATAGCGGCAGCGACGGCTCGAGGAGCTTCGGGACAAGCACCGAGAGGGAGTGGGATGTCTTGTCGGATAAGAGCTTGAAGTTGAATGAGGGAGAGGACCCCGAGGCCGTTGAGGAGCTTCAGAAGAAGGTGAACAAGAGGTGAGTGGGCTGCGGTGGACAGTGCGGTACGCGCGGAAGGCAGGAGCTGACTGCAGACGATCTAACCTCCCCCATCTCGAGAACGAGCTCGCGGCGCTCGAGGCGCAGATCAAAGCAGCCGAGGAAAGGATCGCCAGGGCGCAGTCGACCGGTCAGAAGGCGTGAGCCAGCCGTCCGAAGCCGACCTTTCGTTTCTTTGATAGGGTAAGCACTGGTCGGCGGTTGGAGCCATACACCGCTGCCGGGGAGAAGTGGCTGACGGCAGACGCAAACAGCCATCGCCTACACTGCATACCGCATCAAGCCTCATTGACCCTTTCTGCTTCTCTCAACCGAACGACCACCATACGTCTTGATCGCTTTCACGCCTGCTCGTACTCCCAACTACTTTGTCCCCGTTGTACACGACACGATAACGACTGGACACTGTTACGTATACCGCGATGCAAAGGGTGTGCTCTCATGCGCTGAGCGCGCCACCCGACCAGGCGCTGCAGGTGCTGGTGAACAGGTTGACATGTGAAGAGGCCATCAAGCATACATGATGTCGACCGCTCAAA
>Ga0308169_10004729_pt1 | contig 12604 bp, 12 predicted proteins | sample PhyBR1_2_FD_202139 | JGI IMG/M metagenome (GOLD analysis project Ga0308169, IMG submission 202139) | Phyllosphere microbial communities from UC Gill Tract Community Farm, Albany, California, United States - DLSLSB.R1 | ecosystem: Host-associated > Plants > Phyllosphere > Unclassified | place...
GTTCTATTTCTCTCATGATATTGGCAGCGCCAGTCCCGGTCATCTGGAAACGAGAACGAAGGATATCCATTCGATATGCCATCCATGGAGACTTTTCGCAGTAAGCTCCCCGGCAGTGCATTACAACGGAGCTAGCCCATGACCGCCATGTCCCCACCCGCGGATGTCGTCGCGACACCCCTTCCAGCGCCATTTCGCAACGCCATGACGGCCTTGCTCGACACGCGCTTCACGCTCTCCCTGCCGGTACGCGAACACCACGGCAAGGACGAATCGCCCTTCGGCATCATCGCGCCCGACGCCGTCGCCTTCATCCACAGCACCGAAGAGGCGGCGGCCGTCATGCGCCTCTGTGCCGAGCACCGCGTCCCGCTCATTCCTTTCGGCGCCGGCACCTCGATCGAAGGCCATCTGCTGGCGCCCCACGGCGGCATCAGCCTCGACCTCAGCGGCATGAACGCCGTCGTCGCCGTCGACGCCGAGGACCTGACCGTCACCGTGCAGGCGGGCGTGCTGCGCAAGCAATTGAACGAGGAAATCAAGCATACGGGCCTGTTCTTCCCGATCGACCCGGGCGCCGACGCGTCCATCGGCGGCATGTGCGCGACCCGCGCGTCGGGCACGAATGCCGTGCGCTACCAGACGATGCGGGAAAACGTGCTGGCCCTGACCGTGGTCACGCCCGAAGGCAAGATCATCCATACGGGAACCCGGGCCCGCAAATCCTCTGCCGGCTACGACCTGACCCGCGTGTATATCGGCAGCGAGGGCACGCTGGGCATTATTACCGAGGTCACGCTGCGCGTCTATCCGCAGCCGGAAGCGATTTCGGCCGCCGTCTGCGCTTTTCCGGCGGTGGCCGACGCCGTGCGGACCGTCATCGAAACCATCCAGATGGGCGTGCCGATCGCGCGGGTCGAATTCGTCGATGCCTTGTCGATCCGGGCCATCAACCGCCACGACAAGCTGGAACTGGCCGAGATGGCGACCCTGTTTTTCGAATTCCACGGCAGCGACAGCGGCGTGAAGGAACAGGCGGAAACGGTCCAGCAGATCGCCGCAGGCAAGGGCGGCCATCGCTTCGCATGGGCGACCCATCCGGAAGACCGCAAGAAGCTGTGGAATGCGCGGCACAGCGCCTATTTTGCCGCCCTGCAGTTGAAGCCTGGCTGCAAGGCGGTCGTGACCGACGTGTGCGTGCCGATTTCGCGCCTGGCCGAATGCGTGACGGCGACCGAAGCCGATTTGCAGGCTTCGTCCCTGCCCTGCCCGATCGTCGGCCATGTCGGCGACGGCAATTTCCACGTCATCATCCTGATCGATCCGGACAAGCCGGAGGAACGCGAGGAGGCCGAGCGCATCAACGCCCGCGTCGTCGAACGCGCCCTCGCGATGGGCGGCACCTGTACCGGCGAACACGGCATCGGCATGCACAAGAAGGATTTTCTCCGCACCGAGCATGGCGACGATGCGCTGGACGTCATGCGCGCCATTAAACGGGCGCTGGACCCGCAGAACCTGCTCAATCCGGGGAAGATATTCGAACTGAATTAGTTCGGCAAAGCGGCGTCCACTAACGATATAAAAACCGGTACAAGCCGGAAAACAAACATTGGAGACAAGAGATGAACGAGATCACTGCAGGGCAGCTGCGCCTGGACCAGACGACCGATATCGACCGGATCTACAAGAAAATCAGCTTGCGGCTGATCCCCTTCCTCCTGTTCTGCTACATCCTGTCTTATCTCGACCGCGTGAATATCGGGTTCGCCAAGCTGCAGATGCTGGGCGACCTGGGATGGAGCGACGCGGTCTATGGCATGGGCGCCGGCGTATTTTTCCTCGGGTATTTCTTCTTTGAAGTCCCCAGCAACATCATCATGCACAAGGTCGGCGCGCGGCGCTGGATCGCGCGCATCATGATTTCCTGGGGTGTCCTGTCGGCCGCGATGATGTTCGTCGAAAGCGCCACCTCGTTTTATGTGCTGCGTTTCCTGCTGGGCCTGGCGGAAGCGGGCTTTTTCCCCGGCATCATTTACTACCTCACGCGCTGGTATCCGGCCGACCGCCGCGGCCGCGCCACCTCGCTGTTCCTGACGGCCATCGCCCTGGCCGGCGTGATCGGCGGCCCCTTGTCCGGCTGGATCCTGCGCGACACCAATGGCCTCGCAGGACTGGCGGGCTGGCAATGGATGTTCGTGGCCGAAGGCATTCCTTCGGTGATCGCCGGCTTCTTCCTGCTGCGCTTCCTGGACGATAAAGTCGAAGACGCCAAGTGGCTGAGCGATGCCGAAAAGCGTGAAGTGCTGGCCCTGCTCCAGAAGGAAGAAGTGGGCAAATCGCATTCCTCGATCGGCAAGGCCTTCTCCAGCGGCCGCACCTGGCTGCTCGCTGCGATTTACTTCCTGTTCGTGTTTGCGCTGTACGGCATCAGCTTCTGGTTGCCGACCATCATCAAGGCGACCGGCGTCAAGGACGCCCTCGATATCGGTTTGCTGAGCGCCCTGCCCTGGGCGGCCGGCGTCGTTGCCATGGTGCTGATCGCGCGTAGCGCCGACCGGCAGGGCGAACGCCGCTGGCATATCGCCATCCCTGCGATCGCAGGCACGGTCGGCTTCATCGTCAGCGTCAAGTACAGTGCGAATATCCCGGTCGCCATGCTCGGCATGTCGATTGCGACAATGGGTATCATGAGCGCCCTGCCGATTTTCTGGAGCCTCCCGACGGCCTACCTGGGCGGCGCCGCCGCGGCAGCCGGGATCGCGCTGATCAATTCCTTCGGCAACTTGTCCGGCTTCGTGGGGCCGTCGCTGATGGGATGGATCAAGAGCGTCACTGGCTCGCTCGACAGCGGCGTCTACATGCTTGCGGGATGCCTGCTGGCGGGTGGCTTGCTGACGCTCTGCACCTCGTCGAAATTGCGATAAGCGGCTAACGGTCGGCTGCCAACGAAAGACGGAGTGAATGTGGCAATGTCTTCGTTTAAGACCAGCCCGCGCTTACTCGGCGCTGCAGGCCGGCAGCAGGCGCGCGCGGCCGTACGTGGCGCCGGGATCGGCGACGCGCCAGGTTGCGCGTGCCGGAGCCGGGGAACGCGCCAACCTCGGCGCCGGCCGTGAACGCAGCGCCAGCGCGCTGCGTGCCCGGGTGCAGGCGGGCGCGCTCATCGCGGCGCCGCCAATGCCAGCTGGCGCGTGGCTGCCGGCGCCGCCGCGCTTTCCAGCTTGAACTCGCCCACCAGCGCCACCAGGGTCGCCGCCTGTTCCTGCAGGCTTTCGGTTGCCGCCGCGGCCTGTTCGACCAGGGCCGCATTCTGCTGCGTCGCGTCGTCCATCTGGACGATGGCCTGGTTGACCTGGCCGATACCCGTGCTCTGTTCGGCGCTGGCGGCGCTGATTTCGCTGACGATGTCCGTCACGCGGCGCACGCTCGCGACCACCTGCTGCATCGTCTGGCCGGCTTCGGCCACCAGCATCGAGCCCATGCCGACCTTGTCGACCGAGTCGCCGATCAGGCCCTTGATCTCTTTCGCGGCGGCGGCGCTGCGCTGGGCGAGGTTGCGCACTTCGGTGGCGACGACGGCAAAGCCGCGGCCCTGCTCGCCGGCACGCGCCGCCTCGACTGCCGCATTCAGCGCCAGGATATTCGTCTGGAAGGCGATGCCGTCGATGACGGAGATGATGTCGACCACCTTGCGCGAGGAGGCGTCGATCGAGGCCATGGTCTCGACCACCTGCGCTACGACCTCGCCGCCGCGCACGGCGACCTGGGAGGCCGAGGACGCCATCTGGTTGGCCTGGCGCGCGTTGTCGGCGTTCTGGCGCACGGTCGAGGTCAGTTCTTCCATCGAGGCGGCCGTTTCCTCCAGCGCGCTGGCCTGCTGCTCGGTACGGGCCGAGAGGTTGGCGTTGCCCTGGCGGATTTCATGGCTGGCGCCGGCCACGCTGTCCGAACTCAGGCGCACGCGGGCCAGCACGTCCTGGATCTTGGCGACAAAGGTATTGAAGCCGGCGGCAATGGTAGCCAGCTCGTCGTTGCCGCGCACGTCGAGGCGCGCCGAGAGGTCGGCATTGCCGCCGGCCAGGCCCGTCATGGTGGCAGCCAGCGTGCGCAGCGGGCGCATCAGGCGGTAGAGCACGGTGACCATCACGGCGGCGGCCAGCAGCGCGCACACGACCGAGATCATGATCGAATAGGTCATCAGCTCGCGCGCCGAAGCGGTGGCGACCGCATGCGGGAAGCTGAGCTGGACCGCCCAGGGCGCCATCTCCGGATGCGGGCGCAGCGGCTGCAGCAGGCGCACCATGCCGTGGGCGTCGATGAATTCGTAGGGCTTGCCCTGGCGGATACTGTCGAGGCCGGCGGCCGGGATGTCGTCGGCCTTCTTGCCGTTGCGCGCGGCATCCGGATGGCTCGCATACAGGCCGCCGTTCGACACCAGCGTCAGCACGCCGCCTTCGATCGGCCTCATGCCGGCCAGGATGGCCGTCAGCTTCGAGACCATCATGTCGCCGGTGGCCGCGCCCCTGAATTTTCCATCGATCACGATCGGCGCCACGAGCGAGGCGATCAGCGCGTCCTTGCCGTTGATCGGGTAGGAATACGGTTCGGTCAGGAAGCGCTTCCCGGTGTTCTTCGGTACGTCGTACCAGTCGTTCGCGCCCGGGACGGTGGTGAACACGATCGGCTCGATGCCGACCTTGCCATCTGCGCCGCGCGTGTAATACGGCATGTAGCGGCCGCTGGCGTCGAATTCCGGCTTCTTGCCGGCGAACTCGGTATCCTTGCCGTCCAGCGCGTCCGGCTCCATGGTGACAGAGGCGCCGATCAGGTCTTCGGAGCCGAGCAGCATCGACTGGGTGATCGTCCCGACCTGGGCACGGGCCAGCGTCTCGCCTGCCGCGCCAGTGGCGCGCACCGCGCCGGCCAGCGTCGACACTGCCTTCAGGTTGGCGCCGATGCGCCCTTCCAGCACGCTCGCGGTTTCGCGCGCGGCGGTGCGCGCCAGGCGCATCGCCGCCGCTTCCGAGGCTTCGCTGCCCTTGAAGCCGATGACGCTCGAGGTGATGCCGAGGCTGAGGATAACCAGCACGGTGGCGGTGGTGCTGATGCGGGTGTTGAGCGAGAACGCAAAACGCGGGCGGCGGAGAGTGGAAGCAGGAGTCGTCATGAGGATGCGGAGAACGTCGGTTGCGGGTCAGTAGTTGCGGGTCAGAAGCTGCGCGTCAGCGACAGCACGACGCCGCCCCTGGCGGGGTTCGAATAGGCGATGTGGCCGCCTGCGTCCGGTACGCCGGTGGTGTAACTGTCATAGGCATGGGTGGCGCCAAACGCGCGCGTCCAGGCAGCGGCGAGGCTCCAGCCACCGGGCAAGGTGTGGGTCAGGCCGACCTTGACGTCGCGCCAGTTCCAGTAGTCATTGCCCGCGCCCGCGACCCGGCCTTCGCCGGCGTGCAGGTTCAGGGTGGTGGCATTCCCGAGCGCGAGGTTGGCGCCGCTGTCGAAGTAGCCGGTGCCGCGTGCGTTGGCGATGCCGAAGAAGTCGCGCGTAACCGTGTAGTTGTATTTGGCGTAGACGGATTTATAGGTGAGGCCGGCCGACAGTTCGCCATAATCGAAACGGGTGCCGGTGGCGCCGATCACCGCGCCCGGATACTTGTAGTAGAGCGCGACCAGGCTGTAGCCGAGATCGCCCGCGCTGGCGCTGTAGCCGCCGTACAGGTCCCATTCGAGCTTGCCGTTTTCGATGTAGCGGTCGCTCACGTTCGACACCCAGCTGCCCGCGCTCCAGCCGCTGCGGTGGGTAATGTCGATGCCGCCCTGGACGGCAGGCTTGCCCCAGGTCTGGCGAAAGCCGCGCGAGACGTATTGCGACGCCAGGCCGGCATTGCCGGTCACGTTCCAGGCGCTGTCGGGTTTCGCGGCGCTTGCTTCATCGGCATGGGCAGGCGGCAATGCGCACAGGACGAGGCAGGCGAGCGGCAGCAGCCGCTGGTAAGGGATGGTCATGGTGGTGGGCGCACTGCGCCGGTTGGAGGATGAAAGATTCCGCAAGGCAAATTTCCTGCAGGAATTCTATTCGGGTCTTCCAGCCGATTTGCGCTTTCATGACAGGATGAAAACGAGATTTCTTTTGTGCTGCATCATTGGCGCCACAGAGTGGCAAGGATGGCATTCGTGCTTGATAACACGGCCTTGACCGGGGCCGGCCGGCCAGGCGGCGTGGATGCGGCGCCGGGGAGACCGGCGCGCGGAGGAAGCCTAGCGGCCCTGGTAGAGCAGCACCGCGCAAGCGGCGGCGCCGATGGCGAGCACGCCGTAGAGGAAATAGCGCATCGCGGTGGCGAGGCCCGCCACCGCCTTGTCGGCGTCCTTGCTGAGCACGCCGCGCTTGCGCCCCGAATTCATCAGCATGGCGATGAAGACAAAGCTCGAGAACAGGATCAGGACGAATTTCATGCAGGGCTCATCTGGTGCGCCATCAGGTGCGCGCCAGCACGAGCGCCAGCGCGACCAGGCCCAGCACGCCGGACGCGGCGGCGATGAAGCCGACCAGGGTCAGGCGCTCGCGCGCGGCCTGCAGTTTCGCGATCAGCTGGGCGTTCTGGTCGGCCAGTTCCGTAATCAGTTTCGAGGCTTCGCGCACCTGGCCGTGGAGCTGGGCAATGGCGAGGTCCTGCTGTTCCACCTGGGCTGCAAGCATGGCCAGCCCGTCGTCGACCGGCATGCGCGCCACCGCTTCGTCGAGCTCGGTGTTGGGCAGGGGCGCCCCCTTGCGCCCGACGGTGTCCCACAGCCGGCGCGCGCTGCTTGCGACCTGGGGCGCGGCCGAAATGACCTCGCCCCAGGGAACGGATTTCAGTACTTTCAGCCAGGCTGCCGCCATGTCGTTTTCTCCTTCTGTTATCAGATGTGCAGGATAGCACCACCCGCAACCCCGCCCCGCCCTGCTGCCCCGTTGCCAATCGTGCGGCGCGGATTTTGCAGTACCATGGTCCCATGTGTGGACGATTTGACCAGAGCCAAACGGCACGATATTACGCGAGCGTCTTCGGCTGGGCCGATGCCGTGTACGACAGCGAGTCGACGCCGGCCTATAACGTGCCGCCCGGGACCTATCGCCCCGTCATGCACATGCAGGACGGCGAGCGCCGCATCGACGATGTGTTCTGGAGTTATCGCGCGAAATGGGCGGAAGGAAAGCTGCCGATTTCGATCAACGCCCGCCTCGACAAGCTGGGCAACCGCTACTGGAGCCGGCTGCTGAAAAACGGCCGCGCGATCGTGCCGGCCGACGGCTGGTACGAGTGGACCGGCGAAAAGGGGAAAAAGCAGCCCTGGCATATCCACCGCAAGGACCGCGCTCCCCTGTACATGCTGGCGCTGGCCAGTTTCGGCACGTTTACCGAGAACCGGGCCGAGGCCGGCTTCGTCCTCGTCACCGACGATGCCGCCGACGGCATGCTCGACATCCACGACCGGCGCCCGGTCGTGCTCGAGGCGGCCGACGCGGCGCTCTGGCTCGATCCGGACATCAGTCCCGAACAGGCGCTCGAACTGGCGCGCCAGGCGGCGCTTCCACCCGAGGCCTTCGAGTGGTTCAAGGTCACGCCGCAAGTGAACCGCCCGAACGCCGACAGCCCCGGGATGGCGCTGCCGATGCCTGGCGAGCACGACGAATCCTCCGCCGCCTCCTAGCGGCCCGGCCCGTGCAGGCCGGCCCGCCCGGATGGCCGCTTATTCCAGGATCGTCAGCAGGGCAACCAGTCCCAGCGACAAACCGATCAGCACGCCCGCGCGGCTGCGCAGGCGCTGGCCGCGCTCGACCAGCTGCTTGGCGATATGACGGCGCGGACGGCGGGCGCTCTCGCGGCCCTGCTCTTGTTGCGATTCTTTCGTGTTCATCTCGATATCCATTCGGTAACTTCCCAATCTAGCGGGCGAAGAAAAGACTGCGGGACTGCCGGGCCGCGGTGCGGCGGCAGGAGTGTCGGGGGAAGCTCGGGCGCGACGCGCGGCGTCGGCCGAGCTCAGCCAAGCCGGGCGGGATATCCTGGCCTGCGGACGGGGACGGCGCGGGGCGGAGCGTTGCGGCGCGCGGCCGTGTGCGCAGAAAAGACAACGGCGCGGGCAGGCGCCGCGCCGTGGAAGGACGTGAAACACATGAAGCTGAGCGACTCGTGATGCGCAGTGCGTGACATGCCAGGTACCGTGTTCGATCTGCTGCCGGGAACGCCGGAACAAACCGCACGCCACCAGGACGTCCGTCCTGACCCGCAACTTAAAAAATTGATTCTACACGAAGGCCTTGACTCTTCAATACGAATTTGCGCGATGTGTTTGCGCCAGATCACACTCGCTGCATTCGAGCTAAAAAACCCGCGCAGCTTGCGGCGGCGCGGCCTTGTCCAGGCAGGCCTGGATGACGTTCAGTCCTGCCGGGCGATTAAAACTGTTTATTCCCTCGAAATCGAACAGCGTCCTGATCTATGTCTAGCCAGACAGGCAACTAAAACGCCGAGGCTGGTGTCTTACCTGCATGACCGGATAAACCAACACCGACGCGCGAGGACACCGATGGGCATCTATATGCAATTACGAGAAACGCTGAAGGAAGGCGAACATTACGCTGGCATCATCCTGGGCAAGGATGGCGGCGCCGACTACCACCTGATCCTGCTTCCCGGCGACGCAGCCGACGTCGGCTGGCCGGGCGCGCTCGAATGGGCCACGACCCAGGGCGGCGAGCTGCCGAGCCGGCGCGAGCTGTCCCTGCTGTTCGCCAACCTGCGCGAGCAATTCGAACGCGAGTGGTACTGGTCGTCCGAGGCGCACGAGACGCGCGCGCAACTGGTCTGGGGCGAGAATTTCGCCAGCGGCATCCAGACAGTCTACGGCCGGCCGTTCCGCGGCCATGCCCGCGCCGTCAGGCGGGTGCTGATCGAGTGAGCGAAGCCGGCCCGGCCCGGCCGCTTGCCTTATCGCACGGGCACCGCCGCGCGGCCGATCGGCTCCTCGACATTGGCCAGGAACCAGGCCGTCGTCGCCATCAGGGCGACGTGGCGGCGCAGGTTGTCCGGGTCGACCTTGTCGAGCGTATCGGCTGCCGTATGGTGGTAGTCGAAATAGCGCGAGGTGTCGATCAGCGGCTCGAAGCTCGGCACGCCTGCGCGTTCCAGGCCGGACAGGTCGCCGGTCGAGAGCGCATCCTCGCGCTGGAAGACGCCCGCGCCGATCGGCTGCAAGGCGGCCTGCAGCGGTGCGAACAGGCGGCTCGACGCTGCGGGCACGCTTGCGCGCAGGCCGAACGGACGCCCTGCCCCGCTGTCGCTCTCGATCGCGCCGACGTGGCTGGCGGCGTTCGCCTTGTTCGCCTCGAGATAGGCACGTGCGCCGCGCATGCCGTTCTCTTCGTTCATCCAGGCGACCAGGCGGATCGTGCGGCGCGGCCGGTAGTCGAGCTTTTTCAGGGTGTCGAAGACGGCCATGGCGCTCGCCACGCCGGCGGCGTCGTCGTTGGCGCCGGTGGCCAGATCCCAGGAATCGAGGTGGCCCGAGACGATCACGACCTCGTCCGCCTTGTCGGTACCAGGCAGGTCGGCGATCACGTTATAGCTGTCGGCATCGGGCAGGATCTGGGGCGTGAGCAGCAGGCGCATGGTCAGCGGGCCGCGTTTCGCGAGACGGCTCATCAGCATGGCGTCCTCGACCGTAACGGCGGCGGCCGGGATGCGCGCGCCGTCCTGCAGGATGGTTGCGCCCGTATGCGGCAAGCGGAAGTTGGCGCCGCCCACCGAGCGCACCAGCGCCGCCGCCGCGCCGAGTTCGGCCGCCATGCGCGGGCCGTTGGTGCGGTAGTTCGAACCCGCGCCATAGGCCTGGCCGGCCAGGCCGTGGTCGGCCATGTTCTGGTCGAAGGGCACGTCGAAGAGCACGATGCGGCCCTTGACCTCGCCCGCGCGCGCCTTGAGTTCGTCGAAGCTCGCCACCACGACGACCTGCGCCGTCAGGCCAGCGGCCGGGGTCGCGCCCGAGCCGCCGAGCGCGGTGAGCACGACGTGCTGGCTGATGCCGCCCGGCCGGCCGCGGTACTCGACCAGCTCGCCCGTCTCCTGGCCGCGCACCCAGTGCGGCACCTTGACCGGCTGCAGCGTCACCTTCGCGCCCAGCTTGCGCATGGCCTCGGCGACCTGGGTCACCGCGGCCGCCGCACCGTTTGAACCCGCCAGGCGCGGACCGATCAGGTCGGTCATGTCGGCCGTGCGTTCCCAGGCATAGTCGCTTTGCAGCGCCGCATCGCGGATCTTCGCCAGTGCTGCCGGATCATTGCCGGGGCTGGCGGCTTGGGCGCCGCCTGCGAAGGGCGCGGCAAACAGGGCTGCAAACATGGCTGCGGCCCCGAGGCGAAGGGCGGGCTGGCGGAGACGGTTCATGCGTTCTATCCTTCAAGAGATGAGGATGAGAACGATAGCGCATCCCGCAAGTTTTTGCTGTCTTTACAAGTATGCGTTCTTCGCAGCGCCGCCTGCAGCGGTCAGGCAGGCACAAGGCGAACCAGGGTAATTTCGGACGGCGCCCCGAACCGTTTCGGCGGCCCCCAGTAGCCGGTGCCGCGGCTGGTGTACACCCACAGCCGGCGCACCCGGTGCAGCCCGGCGACGAAGGGCTGCTGCAAGGGCACGAACAGATTCCAGGGGAAGAACTGGCCGCCGTGTGTGTGGCCCGACAACTGCAGGTCGAAGCCGGCCGCTTCGGCGGCGGTGGCGCTCCGCGGCTGGTGCGCCAGCAGGATTTTCACGGCAAGGTCGAGCGGCGCGCCGGCCGCGGCCGCCTGCGGGTCGCTGCGGTTGGCCGGATTGAAATGGTGGGCCGAATAATCCGCGACGCCGGCGATCATCAGCGCCGCATCGCCGCGCCGGCGCACGACGTGCTGGTTCAGCAGCACGGTGAGGCCCAGGCGCCGCAGCTCGACGATCCACTCTTCCGCGCCCGAATAATATTCATGGTTGCCGGTGACGAAAAACGCGCCGTCCGGCGCCGACAGGCGCGCCAGCGGCTGGGTATGCAGCCCGAGGCGCTGCACGCTGCCATCGACCAGGTCGCCCGTCACCGCGATCGCGTCGGCGTCGAGCGCATTGACGCGGTTGACGATCGCGTTCAAATAGGGCCGCTTGATGGTCGGGCCGACGTGGATGTCCGAGATCTGCGCGATCGAATAGCCATGCAGCGCTTCCGGCAAGCCCTCGATCGGCACGTCGACCCGTTTGACGCGCGCCACGCGGCGGGCGTTGACGAAGCCGACGACCGTCGCGCCCAGTGCGAGCAGCGGCACGGCCAGCGCGCTGTAGTGGTCCAGCACCGCATTGCCCTCGCCCGCCATCGCCGCCCCCAGCAGCACCAGTTCGCGCACGAAGGTCAGCACCAGCAGCGAGGAGAACAGGCCCATCGCCAGCAGGCCGATCCAGGCCAGCTGTTCCGACCAGCGCCGACGCCGCAGCGAGGAGGACAGGAGCCCGACCGGCACCAGCACCGTCGACAGGGCCAGCAAGACGATCCCGGCCAGCGTGCCGCCCAGGCCCAGCCCGAGGGCGGGCATCAGGCGTACACCGATATACACGTGGAGGAGGACCAGCAGGGACAGGACAAATACCAGGTTACGGCGTGCGGACATGGAGGCTCGGGAAAAAGATGATATTTCACCCAGATGGGGCGGGCCTGGCGGTCTGCAAGGCTTGTCAAAAGAATGTTACCGAGTGCGGATCAGATGTAAGAATCTGTATTAGCGGGTGGCGATCGCGGCGGCCCGGTCTATAGTGTATTCCATGCCCCGGCGTCGCAGCGATCATGTCGATCCTCGTTGAGGCAAAAAAGGAAAAGCCATGTTGAATAAAAAATGCTTTGGTGCGGTGATCCTGGCCGCTGTCGCCGTCTCGCCCTCGGCATTCGCTGGCGACCGCGGCACCAATACGGCGGTCGGCGCGGTGCTGGGCGCAGCAATCGGCGCCAGTGCGGGCGGTGGCGGCGGTGCCCTGGTGGGCGGCGTCCTCGGCGCAGCCGTCGGCAACTCGATCGGCGGCCACGACGACCGCCGCTATTACAACAACAACCGCGGCTACGCTTCGGTTGGGTACTACCAGCCGGCCCCGGTGTACGTCCAGCCACGCCCGGTGTACTACGACCAGCCGCGCTACTACCGCGAACCGGCGGTCGTGTATGTCGAACCACGCGGCCGTCACCACGGCTGGGATCGTGACGACCGCGGTTGGGACCGCGACGGCCGCGGCCACCGCGACCATGACCGCGGCGGCTACCGCGACCACGACGGCTATCGCCGCTGATCCGGGCCCTGCTGCAGCAAAAACCGCGCTCTCGAGCGCGGTTTTTTTTCGAGCCCGCGACCGTGGCGTACCGTAGGGTGGGCACTCGTGCCCACGCGTCATGTTACTCATGAACACCGATGGGCATGCCGGGGGTCGTGACGGTCGCATACCATTCGACATCGGATCGGTGCGTACGCGTGGGCACGAGTGAACTGACCCCCAAAAGTTGGACACGACTTTTGGGAGAAGTATGTCGAAGTACACAGAGCAGTTCAAACTCGCAG
>Ga0308169_10004730_pt1 | contig 12604 bp, 8 predicted proteins | sample PhyBR1_2_FD_202139 | JGI IMG/M metagenome (GOLD analysis project Ga0308169, IMG submission 202139) | Phyllosphere microbial communities from UC Gill Tract Community Farm, Albany, California, United States - DLSLSB.R1 | ecosystem: Host-associated > Plants > Phyllosphere > Unclassified | place...
AGCGTAACTATTCGCAGTATGTACCTGACGCTTCGACGCCGTACGACAATGCCTTGATCTCGACCATGGCGCAGATCTATCCGGAAGATCGTGGTACCAACTACGCTATCCGCGAAGGCCGGGCTGTCGTCAAATATCTCTGAATACAAGTCACTATTTGGCAACATGTGGGTGGTCCCACATGTTGCCATTGCTACTATAAAGGAAGGGGGCCGGGCGCCTGCCGTGCTTGGCCACAGCGAACAAGGCGAAATAATGCTTAATAGTCATACCTGCAAACTAGATCATTCGCCACGGCGACGCTTAGTCTATTTTTGGATCGCTCTTGCATGTATAGGGATCTTTGCGTGGCTGAGCACGCTACCGCCCCAGCGCGTTGGTGATGGGATGGAGTATTACGCTATGTTCCTCGCATGGCAAGACACTCTGCGTCCTTGGATGACGGCTACATCCTTTGCCTCTTATCAACAGCTATTCGAGTCTAATTCTATTTTAGGTATGCTGCCGGCCAATTGGCTGGCTGAGTCTTTTCCAAGCCTAAGGCTGGGGCCTACAGCTGACTTTAATCATTTTTGGTTTTATAGTTTTCTTGCGGCGTTGATTGGTAAGTTTTCACATTTCATAGGGTTTAATGTAACAGCTCATGAGGCGTTCTTGGTTCTGCATTTCTTATTGATAAATGCCTCCTTGATGGTGGCCTATTATCTTTACGGAAAAAGAGGTGTCGTTGTAGTTATATTGATGACATTGTTTTCCCCGATGCTGTGGTTCAGCGATAAAGTTCACACCGAATTGTTCACGTACTGCCTGACATTAATGGGCGTTATGTTTGTTTTTTCTAAGCGCTACCTCCTCGGAGCCTTTTGTATTGCGCTTGCAGCCACGCAAAATCCCAGTTTTGCCCTAATTGCCTTTATACCTTTTCTATACAGATTTACCCTGCAGCGGCATGAAAGGTTCACCATCTTCGAAGTTCTGCTAGTGGTGGGCACTGCTTTTGCGGTCCTTGCTCATCCTGCGTACTATTTTCTGCGGTTTGGAGTTTTAACCCCGCAGCTTCTAGCTGGGGGAGCTACTTTAGGGGGCAACCTCTCGACGTTCTATATCTGGATTTTCGACCCTGATCTCGGTTTATTGCCGAACTGGCCCTTAGGTATACTGTTGGTTGTCATAGCGATAGCCTTGCGCACTACCAGCAAGCGTTCGGATCAATGCGATAGTGACAAGTGGTATTATGTCTTCGTCTTGTTCTTCTGTGCAGTCAACTTTTACGCTCACTCATCGACAACGAATCTGAATTCGGGTGCTACTCCGGGATTGGCACGCTACTCGCTTTGGTACCTACCAGCTTTTTTCTCCGTCGTTTATTACGTGACTCGAAACTATCCAGTTCGCCGGGCGCTGGCCTATCCACTGACGGCTCTAGTGTTGATCATTGGTTTTTATACCGTAGTTGAGAATAATCCAAAACGTCACGAGCAGTACTCTCGACCTACGTGGCTGTCTAACGCGATACAGATCAAGCTGCCAGGATTGTACACTCCTCCTTTCGAGGTTTTCGTCGAACGATACTCGGGCCTCGGCGAGGCTATTAACGTTGCTAATCGTCGTGGGGTTCTCGGCCCGGACTGTCATAAGTTGGCAGTATTTGCGGGCGAGGGTCGGGGTGCTGTCACGTTCCCTGCACGCTGTCAAATGGACGTGGATAAACTCACGGCACTAGCTAACAGCTTGCCTATCAGTGCGGTCGGCTATTTTGTGAATCTAGATGACGCTCAGTATCAGCAAGTGCTATTGGCCGTGGAACCTATTGAATACACTATTGGTGCAAGCGGGAGTGGTAATTTTGTGTTGAGTTCAGGGTGGTATGACTTGGAGCCGTCGGGCGTGTGGTCTCGCGGGAATGCAGCCAAGTTATCGCTACCCTGTAATTCAGCACAGTACTACTTTGATAGAAAAGATGTCGGGGTCGTGCTGAAGCTTAGCGGCTTTGGTAACCAGGCGATCAAGATCACACAGAATGGTGAGACTTTGTTTTCAGGCAGGATCGAGGCACCGGCGGAGATTCCCGTAGCAGTAAAAGTAGACCAGTGCGATACCCGGGCCCTTGATCTGGTTATTGACATTGCGAATCCGGCTTCACCTGCCGACTCAGGTCTATCTAATGATTCTCGAAAGCTAGGTGTCGCTTTTTCAGGTTTCACTTTAGCGCGTTGATCTGGCTGATTTCGCTGTATCGTATACTTCATTAGGAGTCTTCGGCCCGCTGACGCTGTCCTCAGTGCAGCGGGCCGGTGAAGGTCTCCAATCCATCGCTAGAACTTGATACCAGCAAACCTCGCCTCCGTTTCAGTGCGCAAGCTTGACTCGTAGGTGTACTACCCATGTGGAGGTTTAGGGTCGTAAGGGAGGCAGATTCATACATCTGCCAACCTTGGATAACTCTACAAGTTAATAGCTGCCCGCTGTATGGGTGCGGGGAATGACAGACGACAGAGTCCTTTTCATCGGCAGCGTCAGAAAGGGGCAGGGCTTTGGTTTGAAGCCCGATTGTGCTTTCCATATGGAGTTTAGTTGTCCCCTAAACTGCGCATATATATATCAGTTCGTGCGCTCTATTCGGTTGGGATTGGAATTTTAACGACACTTATCGAGTGCAGTTGTACAGTGCCTCTAGCCTCGCCCCACCCACCAAGCCCAAACGCGAGCTTTACATCACCTTCTTCAAGGTAAGTAAGAGTCGTGATCTTCTCGTGATTGCCATCGATTTCTTTGATATCCGCAATCTTTTCTTTTCCAAATATAGAAACATGCACCGTGCCGTCAGACGATCCTTTTGGATTGTGTTCAGCGTGCCAACTCATCACCGCTTGGATCCGATACAGGCCAGAGGTGACGTGTATCGGAGGCGAAACGATTGCGGCATCTGTGTAGTCTACGGAGCGGATGATACCTTTTTGTAAGTCAAAATCTGCGCTGCTAAAACTAGTCCATGTTCCTATTGGTGCAACGCTGAAGGATGACGCGGTTGGTGAGTTATTATTCTGGTTGAGCATTTTGTATGCAATAGTGTTCCTCGGTATGAGCGCATTGTATTGCTCAGCTACCTGATAATTTGAGGCGTCCGAGTGAATAGCATAAGTGGGGGTCTTCCAGTTGAATGGCTCCAATTGCTTTGGCAGGGATCTCATTGTTTCTTGCAGGCCTGAAAGGGCGCCTATGCATAAAGTAGCCGTGATCAAGATCTTCCCAAGCCGGTTCGTGCTATTACCAAGAGCATAAAGCCCACAGAGCAATAGTATGTTCATAGGAATCAGTGAGCCTCTCATTTGAAAGTCGCTCTCGATGCCGATTCGAATGAATAGCAAGGCTGTCAAAGTAGCTATTAGTACGCCGATTATTTTCCGGGTTGCCGGTGAATAATACGCGATTAGTGAGGCGAGTATCGCAAATTCGATAAGTGTAAAATATATGAAGTGGCCGATGTAGACTCCGCTCGGCTCTCCGTTGAAGCATAGCCCTTTTGGAATTCCGGCCGGAGCGGCTAGAATAAATACTGCGCAGCAGCTAGCAACTACAGCGGTGGCTCCTATCTCTAAAGATATTATGCCCCTTAGTGCTTTCTTTCCGTAGATTGTTACATAGCCTAGTCCTACCAGCCCCGTCGCTGCTGCCGAAAAGGGTGACCACAGGACCAAGAGGGCTATGCAAGCTGCACAAATCTGCACGAAGCGAGGACGGCCCCAGTGATGAAACAACACGCACGCTGTAATAATTGATGGAATGGCATGTTGAGGCGACCATCGTAACGAAAAAGGGTTGGAGCCTATAAGCCACCCGCAGCTATAAGGCCTCGACCAAGAATCTAGAATCACACTCTGGAATTGTTCAAATGCGATGCCGTTGAAAAAATAGGGTAGAGAGTCTAATCCTGAGAAGCACGTAGCTACGGCCAGTGCCGTACATTTCAGAAGGGTCGTCTTGCAAAGTGAAACTGCATAAGAAAGAAATAGCGTAAGACCAATAACGTTCCAGATGTAAAGGAAAATGTGCACATATTCAGCGCCGAATATTTTTGCAAGGCCTGCCGGCACAAGATAGTAAGCGAATGAGTAGCGAAGGACGCTTTGCTCTCCGTCAATATTGTAATATGTTGTCGGCCATTTGTATGTTGTCAGGTCATGGATGATTGCTGCATGCTTGGTGTAATCCCATGCGGGAATAGAGTCGGGACCAAGAGACGTCGCGTAAAAAAAAGCGCCGGAAACCGTCAGGCATGTCAGGTACAGTAAAGCGTCGCCGGCATTGTATTTCTCTATGTTAAACGTGATGGTTCGTTGCTTGATCAACATATATATCAGGCTAAAGCATATGAGGGCCGCTATTAAGGGATTTGCCCAGTTCAATGCAAACAAAAATATTGGAATTGAAAGATAGTAAAAGCATAGCCCCAGGATAGTTTCTACATTTCTATTTGTAGTTATGGGTTGAGTTTGCAATCTTGGTTTCTCCTGAGGGGTCGTCATTGCTGGAGCGCATAGCCAGGCTGCGGTTCGGCAGGGTAGTTTGAAAAGTGTTGGCAGTTCCTCCTCTGAAAGCCGAAGGAATTTCTGCTGCGGTGCGGGTCATTTTCCTGATATTAAAGCTTTTTACAGTGACATTCATAGGTTTCGTGACAGGTTTGGGGATAAAGCATTTTAGAATCTAGGGATGTGTCTGGTCACAAAAAACTAGCTTGACTGTTGACTCAGACTTTGCATGGCTGGGTCAGGGCGCACCCTAGTGCGCCCTGACCCAGCAGGTGTACCGGATGCATGCGTACAGATCCTGTCGAGTAAAGCGCAGTCGCGATGTATACTGGGTCGATTGAAGGGCAACGGGAGAGCTGAGCTTTTTTCCCATTCTTCTAACTTTGCCCAGTGGGCATTAATGGAGTTCGAAAATTCGCATGAAAGCTATTGTCACTGGTATCACTGGTCAAGACGGCGCCTACCTGGCGGAACTGCTGCTGGAAAAGGGCTACACCGTTTACGGCACCTACCGCCGTACCAGCTCCGTCAACTTCTGGCGTATCGAAGAGCTGGGTATCCAGAACAACCCCAACCTGCACCTGGTTGAATACGACCTGACCGATCTGTCCGCCAGCATCCGCTTGCTGCAGACCACCGAAGCCACCGAGGTGTACAACCTCGCCGCGCAGAGCTTCGTGGGTGTTTCGTTCGAGCAGCCGCTGACCACTGCCGAAATCACCGGCCTGGGCGCTGTGAACCTGCTGGAAGCCATCCGCATCGTCAACCCGAAAGCGCGCTTCTACCAAGCTTCTACCTCCGAGATGTTCGGCAAGGTGCAGGCCATTCCTCAGATCGAGGAAACTCCGTTCTACCCGCGTAGCCCCTACGGTGTGGCCAAGCTGTACGCCCACTGGATGACCATCAACTACCGCGAGTCGTACGGCATCTTCGCCACCAGCGGCATCCTGTTCAACCACGAGTCGCCACTGCGCGGCCGTGAGTTCGTGACCCGCAAGATCACCGACACCGTCGCCAAGATCAAGCTGGGCCTTCAGGACACCCTGGAACTGGGCAACATGGACGCCAAGCGCGACTGGGGTTTCGCCAAGGAGTACGTCGAAGGTATGTGGCGCATGCTGCAGGCGGACGAGCCGGACACCTTCGTGCTGGCCACCAACCGTACCGAAACCGTGCGTGACTTCGTCACCATGGCGTTCAAGGCCGCGGACATCGAGATCAAGTGGCAGGGCGAAGCCGAAGCCGAGCAAGGTCTGTGCGCCAAGACCGGCAAGGTTCTGGTGTCGGTCAATCCGAAGTTCTACCGTCCGACCGAAGTCGACCTGCTGATAGGCAACCCGGCCAAGGCCAAGGAAGTGTTGGGCTGGGCGCCGAAAACGTCGCTGGAAGAGCTGTGCCGCATGATGGTCGAGGCCGACCTGCGCCGCAATGAGCAAGGGTTCTCGTTCTGATGGCTAATGTCGGCAAGCGTGCATTGATCACCGGTATCCAGGGTTTCACCGGTCGCTACATGGCGGCCGAGTTGGCGGCTCATGGGTATGAAGTCATCGGCCTGGGCAGTCAGCCGTCAGAGGAGCCTGGTTACTACCAGGCCGACCTGAACGATGCGCCCAGGCTCGCCGCCTTGCTGGCAGAGCTGCAGCCAGACTATGTGGTCCACCTCGCCGCGTTGGCGTTCGTGGGCCACGGTGTGGCTGATGCGTTCTATCAGGTCAACCTGATCGGGACGCGCAACCTGCTCGAGGCGCTCGCTGCTACGGGCAAGGCGCCTGAATGTGTATTGCTGGCCAGCAGCGCCAATGTGTATGGCAATGCATCCGAAGGCATGCTGGATGAAGGCACGGCGCCCGCGCCGGCCAACGATTACGCCGTCAGCAAGCTGGCCATGGAATACATGGCCAGCCTGTGGCAAACCCGCTTGCCGATTGTCATTACCCGGCCGTTCAACTACACCGGGGTGGGGCAGGCGGACAATTTCCTGTTGCCGAAGATCGTTTCGCACTTCCGCCGCAAGGCCGAAGTCATCGAACTGGGCAACCTCGATGTATGGCGCGACTTCAGTGACGTTCGTGCGCTGGTGGCCGCCTACCGCGGGCTGTTGGAAAACAAGCCCCTGGGGCAGACCGTCAACGTCAGCTCGGGTGTCACCCATTCCCTGCGCGAAGTGATCGAGTTATGCGAAAGCATTACTGGCCACCGCATGCGCGTGGAAGTGAACCCCGCGTTCGTGCGGGCAAACGAAGTGAAGACGCTGTGCGGAGACAATACTCGCCTGCGCTCGCTGGTCGGCGACTGGCAGACACCGCCCTTACGTCACACCCTCCAATGGATGTTGGCTGCCCAATAAATGAAGCTCGTCCTTTCCGTCGAGCCTGTCCGCTTTCCGCTGACGGGCATCGGTCGTTACACCTATGAATTGGCGCGGCGCCTGCAGAGCAGCCCCGAGATTACCGACCTGCAGTTCTTCGCCGGTCGCAGTTTCCTGCCAGGGTTGCCCAGTGCAGCCGATGCCTCCGGCAGTGGTTACAGCCTCAAGCGCGCGGTGCAGAAGAACTTTCTCGCCATCGAGGCCTATCGCCTGTTGATGCCGCTGCTCAAGGCCCGAGCCTTGAAGGCTCGTGGCGACTACCTGTATCACAGCCCCAATTATTATCTGCCGCCGTTCAAAGGGCCTCGCATTGCGACGTTTCACGACTTGTCGCCGTTCACCTGGTCCCAGTGTCATGCGCCGCAATTGGCGCGCTACCTGCAAAAAGAGCTGCGGCTGACCTTGAAGCGGGCCGATCGCCTGATCACCGATTCCGAATTCACGCGGCGCGAACTGGCTGAGTATTTCGACTGGCCCATCGAGCGGATCGATGCCGTACCGCTGGCCAGTTCACCGGAGTTTCATCCGCGCAGCGCCGCCGAAACCAGTGAAGTGCTGGGCCGCTATGGGCTGATCCACGAGGGATACAGCCTGTTCGCCGGCACCATCGAACCGCGCAAGAACATCGAAACGCTGCTCACGGCCTACGAAAGGCTGCCGCTGGCTACGCGTCAGCGCTGGCCGTTGATCCTGGCCGGCTATCGAGGCTGGCGCAATGAAGCCATCTTCGCGCGCATCGAATCCGCGCAGCGCCAGGGCTGGGCGCGCTATCTGGGGTTCGTGCCGGCCGAGGACCTGCCGATCCTGTTCGCAGGCGCGCGGTTGTTCGCCTTCCCGTCGCTGTACGAAGGGTTCGGGCTGCCGGTGCTGGAGTCGATGAGTTCGGGCGTGCCGGTGGTGTGTTCCGATAACTCGTCGCTGCTCGAGGTGGCGGGTGATGCGGCGCTGATGTGCGAAGCGATGGACGTCGAGACCTTGGCAAAGCATATGGCTCAGGCACTGGAAGACGTTCAATGGCGCACAGACGCACGTGAACGGGGCCTGGCCCACAACGACGGCTTCTCGTGGGACCGCTGCACCGCGCAAACGTTGATCGCCTATCGCAAGACGTTGGAAAGCCGATGATCAAGGTGCTGCATTTTTTCAAGACTTACTTTCCCGACTCCATGGGCGGCGTTGAGCAGGTCATCTTCCAGCTGGCTGAAGGCTGTGCGGCTGGCGGTGTGCAGTCCGAGGTCTTGTACCTGAGCGATCGCGGCGTCGCACGCAACGAGCGGGTAGGGCACCACATCGCTCATCGCTCGAAACTGGATCTGCACGTGGCTTCCACCGGTTTTTCCTGGTCGGCAGTGGGTGATTTCAAGGAATTGGCCAGCAAAGCGGACCTGATCCACTACCACTTTCCGTGGCCGTTCATGGACCTGGTGCATTTTGCCAGCCGTACTGGCAAGCCGTCGGTGGTCAGTTATCACTCCGACATCATCAAGCAGAAGACTTTGCTTAAGCTGTACCAGCCGCTTATGAATCGCTTTCTCGGGGCTATGGACCGCATCGTCGTGTCATCGCCCGATTACGCGGCGAGCAGCCCGGTTCTGCAGCGCTTTCCCGAGAAGCTGTCGGTCATTCCCTTCGGTCTCGACCCGGCGACCTATCCCAAACCCAGCGCCGAGAGCCTGACGCACTGGCGCGGTCGCTTCCCCGGCAAGTTCTTTCTGTTCGTTGGCGCGCTGCGTTACTACAAGGGTTTGAACTACCTGCTGGACGCAGCCAAAGCCACTGGGCTGCCGGTGGTGATTCTCGGCGGTGGTCATCTGGAGGCCGAACTCAAGGGTTACGCCCAGCAGTTGGACGTGGGCAACGTGCACTTTCTTGGCGGCCTGCCGGACGAAGACAAGGCGGCGCTGCTCACCTTGTGCCACGCCTTTGTCTTTCCCTCGCACCTGCGCTCCGAGTCGTTCGGTATTTCGCTGCTTGAAGGCGCGATGTACGGCAAGCCGATGATCTCGTGTGACATCGGCAGCGGTATGAGCTACATCAACCGCACCGGGGAAACCGGATGGGTGATTCCCCCGCGTGATTCTCAGGCGCTGGCGGCTGCCATGCAGGCGCTGTGGAACGACGAAACCATGGCCAGTGCCATGGGCGCCGCCGCATCGCGGCGTTTCCAGCAAGTATTCACCGCACAAGGAATGGCGGACAGTTATGTGCAGTTGTATTACGACGTATTGCAGCGTTAACCCACTCGACCAAGGTACTGGCTCATGATCTCGAAACCTGTTTTGATCACCGGTGCGTCGGGGTTCGTCGGCGCCGCCGTGGCGGCGCGTCTGGTGCAGCTGGGCTGCCCTAACACACGGGCGGCGGTGCGCCGCGCGTACACGCAACTGCCTCTGGGCGTTGAAGGGTGCGTGGTCCCGACCCTGGCTGCCGATACCGATTGGACCAGCGCCCTGGCCGGCATCGACAGTGTGGTCCACGCCGCTGCGCGGGTGCATGTAATGCGCGAGTCCGCAACCGACCCCTTGGACGCGTTCCGCCGGGTGAACGTCCAAGGCACTCTGAACCTTGCTCGCCAGGCGGCCCAGGTCGGGGTTCGACGCTTCGTGTTCATCAGTTCGATCAAGGTCAATGGCGAAGCCACCGAGCCAGGCCGGCCGTTTCGTGCCGACGATGAGCCGGCACCGCAGGACGCCTACGGAGTGTCCAAGCTGGAGGCGGAAGTGGGCCTGCGTGCACTGGCTGAAACCACGGGCATGGAAGTGGTGATCATTCGTCCGGTGCTGGTGTACGGGCCGGGTGTGCGTGCAAATTTCCATGCGCTGATGAGCCTGGTCAACAAAGGCGTACCGTTGCCATTCGGCAGAACCAGCAATCGCCGCAGCCTGGTCGCGCTGGATAACCTGGTGGACCTGGTGTGCACCTGCCTGGAACATCCGGCTGCGGCTCATCAAACCTTTCTGGTCAGTGATGGCGAAGCGGTGTCGACCGCAGGTCTGGTGCGAGCCATGGCAACGGCGCTGGGCAAGAAGCCGCGTCTGCTCGATGTGCCGCTGCCGTGGATGAGCCGCGTGGCCCAGGCGTTGGGGCAAGGCGCGGTGACGCAGCGTCTGTTCGAGTCCCTGGAAGTGGACATCGACAAGAACCGCCAGCTGTTGGGTTGGGAACCCTCCACCCGAATGGCCGATGCATTGCTCGCCACCGCGCGGCCCTACGTGGAAGCGAGACGTCGATGAGCATGCTGGTGTGGCTGGTAATCGTTCTGTTGATGGCCTATGGGCTGACCTACGCCTTGCGCCGCTATGCCTTGGCACGCAGCCTGATGGACGTACCCAATGCGCGCAGCTCCCACACGGTGCCGACACCACGCGGCGGCGGGGTTGCCATCGTGCTGGTGTTCCTCGCGGCCATAACGCTGCTGACCCTGAATGGAACGCTGGACAGCCGCTCCTGGCTGGCGCTGTTCGGCAGTGGTGCGCTGGTGGCGGTGGTGGGTTTTCTCGACGACCATAATCACATTGCCGCGCGTTGGCGTCTGCTCGGGCACTTCGGTGCGGGCGCCTGGGCGTTGCTGTGGCTGGGCGGGATGCCAGGTGTGCTCGGTGCAGTCGATGGCCTTGCGCCGCTGTGGTGGGTGTTCGGCCTGTTGTATCTGGTGTGGATGCTCAACCTCTACAACTTCATGGACGGTATCGACGGCATCGCCAGTGTCGAGGCCATCTGCGTGTGCGCCGGGGCTTGTCTGATCTATGCAGCGGGCGGGCACCCGCAGTTGATGTGGCTGCCGGCCTTGCTCGCCGCAGCGGTGGCGGGCTTTCTGCTGTGGAACTGGCCGCCGGCGAAGATTTTCATGGGCGATGCGGGCAGCGGGTTTCTCGGGCTGGTCCTGGCCATCTTTTCGGTCCAGGCCGCATGGGTCGAGCTGAATTATTTCTGGGCTTGGGTCATCCTGCTGGGGGTGTTCATCGTCGATGCGACGTTCACCCTGCTGCGCCGCCTGCTGCGCGGCGACAAGGTGTACCAGGCCCACCGAAGCCATGCCTATCAGTACGCTTCACGAGTTTACGGCAGACATCTGCCGGTCACCGTCGCAACGGCATTGATCACCCTGGGATGGCTGTTACCCATGGCCCTGTGCGTGACGGTTTTCGGTCTGAACCCCGCGTTAGGCACTTTCATTGCATACATCCCTTTGTTGTGGCTGGCTTTTCGTTATCATGCGGGGGAATTGGAACGCGCGTGAAATTGCGTTCGCGCACTGGTGCTATCGACTGATCGCACTTATGGTTACGTAGTTGCTGCAACCGACCGTCACGGTCAGGGGCCAATTGGGTCGAATGTCGATGGATAAGTTACGTACACGCTTGCTGGGTTTGCCACGTCGCCAGAAGCGCATGCTGCAGGTGGTCACGGACATTGTTCTGGTCTGGGTCGCGCTGTGGATGGCATTCCTGGTGCGCCTGGGCGTCGAGGACATGTACAACCCGATTCGTGCGCACGACTGGTTGTTCATGGCCGCGCCGCTGGTGGCGATACCGCTGTTCATTCGTTTCGGGATGTATCGAGCGGTGATGCGCTACTTCGGCAACGATGCACTGGTGGCCATCGTCAAGGCGGTCAGCCTCTCGTCGTTGATCCTGGCTTTGGTGGTGTATTGGTACAGCAATCACCAGACCGTGGTACCGCGCTCGATCATCTTCAACTACTGGTGGATCAGCCTGGTCATCATCGGCGGCTTGCGCCTGGCGATGCGTCAGTACTTCATGGGCGACTGGTTCAACGCGGTGCACAACGTGCCGTTCGCCGGGCGCGACGACCGCCTGACCAAGGTGGCGGTGTACGGTGCAGGTGTGGCGGGCAATCAACTGGTCGCCGCGCTGCGCATGGGCCGGGTGATGCGTCCGGTGGCGTTCATCGATGATGATCCGAGCATCTCCGACCGGGTGATCGCCGGCCTTCAGGTGTTCAAGCCCAAGCATATCCAGCGCATGATCGAACTGACCGGCGCCGAGGAATTGCTGCTGGCGCTGCCGTCGACATCGCGTTCGCGGCGACGCGAAATTCTCAGCTTCCTCGAAAGCTTTCCGCTGCATGTACGCAGCGTGCCGAATTTCACCGCGCTGGCCAGCGGCGAGGTCAAGGTCGACGACATTCAGGAAGTGGACATCGCTGACCTGCTGGGGCGCGATTCGGTCCCTGCGCAGGATGACCTGCTCGAGCACTGCATTGCCGGCAAGTCGGTGTTGGTCACCGGGGCAGGGGGGTCGATCGGCTCCGAGCTGTGCCGACAGATCCTGGGCCTGGAGCCGGCGCTGCTGATTCTGCTGGACCATGGCGAATTCAATCTCTACACCATCAGCGGCGAGCTGGAGCAGCGTGCGGCCCGCGAAGGGCTGAACGTACAGATGCTGCCGACCCTGGGCACGGTGCGTGACCAGGCCAAACTGCTCGAAGTGATGACCACCTGGAAGGTGGACACGGTGTACCACGCGGCCGCCTACAAGCATGTGCCGATGGTGGAACACAACATCGCCGAAGGCGTGCGCAACAACGTACTGGGCACGCTGAACTGTGCCCAGGCAGCGCTGCAGGCCGGAGTGGCCAACTTCGTGTTGATCTCCACCGACAAGGCCGTGCGCCCGACCAATGTGATGGGCAGCACCAAGCGCCTGGCGGAGATGACCCTGCAGGCGCTCAGCCGCGAGGTGGC
>Ga0308169_10004731_pt1 | contig 12602 bp, 13 predicted proteins | sample PhyBR1_2_FD_202139 | JGI IMG/M metagenome (GOLD analysis project Ga0308169, IMG submission 202139) | Phyllosphere microbial communities from UC Gill Tract Community Farm, Albany, California, United States - DLSLSB.R1 | ecosystem: Host-associated > Plants > Phyllosphere > Unclassified | place...
GCGCGCAGTCGTCGGACATCGCGTCGGGCGTCAACAAGGCGATGGAGCGTCGCGAGGACGGCTCCGAGGACCCGCACGACTTCCAGGGCGCCGGCGACCAGGGCATCATGTTCGGCTACGCGACCACCGAGACGCCGCAGCTCATGCCGATGGCGATCTGGACCGCGCACCGCATCGCCGAGCGGCTCACCGAGGCACGCCGCTCCGGCGAGCTGCCGTTCCTGCGACCCGACGGCAAGACGCAGGTCACGCTCGGCTACGAGGGCTCCACGCCCCGCACGGTCGAGTCGGTCGTGCTGTCCACGCAGCACCACCCGGACATCTCGCAGAAGGCGCTGCGCGCCGCGGTGCGCGCCGAGGTCATCGACCCGGTGCTGGAGTCGACCGGCCTCGCCCTGCCCGACGTCGACTACTACATCAACCCCGCAGGTCCCTTCGTGATCGGCGGGCCGAAGGGCGACGCAGGGCTCACCGGTCGCAAGATCATCATCGACACGTACGGCGGCGCCGCCCGCCACGGCGGCGGCGCGTTCAGCGGCAAGGACCCGTCGAAGGTCGACCGCTCCGCGGCGTACGCGATGCGCTGGGTCGCCAAGAACGCCGTCGCGGCGGGGCTCGCCGACCGGCTCGAGGTGCAGGTCGCGTACGCGATCGGCAAGGCGAAGCCGGTGGGGCTGTACGTCGAGTCGTTCGGCACCGGCCACCTCGGCGACGAGGTCATCGTGCAGGCGATCCGCGACGTGTTCGACCTGCGCCCGGCCGCCATCATCGCCCAGCTCGACCTGCTGCGGCCGATCTACGCGCAGACCGCCGCGTACGGCCACTTCGGCCGTGAACTGCCCGACTTCACCTGGGAGCAGACGACGCGGGCCGACGAGCTGCGCGCGGCCGCGGGGCTCTGACGGAACCGGAGCCCACGGTGAGCGATCCCGCCGGACCGCGCCGGGTGGCGCGCGTGCTCATCGACTCGCCGCTGCCGCAGCTGGACCGGCTGTTCGACTACGCCGTCCCGGACGAGCACACTGGCTCCGCCGTTCCGGGTGTGCGCGTGAAGGTGCCGTTGCGCAGCGCGGGCCGCGTCGTGGACGCGTTCATCGTGGAGGTCGGCGAAGAGGATGCCGGCGACCGGCCGCTGTCGCCGCTCGAAGAGGTCGTCTCGCCGGTGCCGGTGCTGCCCGCGCGGCTGTACACGCTGGTGCGGCGGGTCGCAGACCGCGCCGCCGGGTCGGCCGGCGACATCCTGCGGCTCGTGATCCCCAAGCGCATGGTGCGCGCCGAGAAGGCGTGGCTAGCCCGGACGACGCAGGATGCCCTGGCGCCCGAACCGGTGACCGCGGCGGCGCGGGAGGCGGCGCAGCGCGTGCTGGATGAGTTCCCCGAGCTTCGCGACCGGCTCGCGGCGGGGGAGCGGATCGCGGTGTCCGCCCCGCCGCGCACGGTGGCCTTGCGCGCCGCGGACGGGACCGAGCCTGCGACGGTGGGCGGCTGGGCCGTGCTGCTGGCCGCGGCGGCGATCGACTGCCTCGCCTCCGGCCGCAGCGCCGTGCTGGTGGTGCCGGACCATCGCGACCAGGCGCAGCTCGAGGCGGCGCTGGCCGGGCGTGTGGACGACGACGCGCTCGTCCGGGACGACGCCCGCCGGTCCGGCCCGGAGCGCTACGCGGCGTATCTGCGGCTGCTGTCCGAGCGGCCGTGCATCGTCATCGGCAATCGCTCCGCCGTGTACGCGCCCGCGCACGAGGTCGGCCTCATCGCGCTGTGGGACGACTCCGATCCGCTCCTGGCCGAGCCGCTCAGCCCGGGGGTGCACGCCCGCGACGCCGCGCTCGTGCGTCAGGAGCTCGACGGCTGCGCACTGCTGTTCGCCGGCCACACGCGCTCGACCGATGTCGAGCGGCTCGTGGCGATCGGATGGGTCGCGGAGGTGCGTGCCGCCCGCCCGATCCGTCCGCGCGTCGTGCTCAGCGCGACGACCGCGAGCGAGTTGCCCGCCCGCCGGGTGCCCTCGGTCGCCTACGCCGCCGCCCGCACGGCCCTCGAGCACGGACCGGTGCTGGTGCAGGTCGCCCGTCCCGGCTACGCCCCGTCGCTCGTATGCGCCGAGTGCCGCCGGCCCGCACGCTGCACGCACTGCGGCGGACCGCTGCGCGCGCACCGCCGCGGCGCCGTGCCGGTGTGCGGGTGGTGCGGTCTGGGCGCGGCGGACTGGCACTGCGCGCACTGCCGCAGCGACCGGGTGCGTCTGGGGTCGTCGGGCAGCGAGCGCACCGCAGACGAGCTCGGCCGCGCGTTCCCGAACACGCGGGTGGTCGTCGCCGACGGCGCTCACCCGGTCGAATCGGTCGACGCCCGGCCGGCGCTCGTGGTGGCGACCCGCGGCGCGGAGCCGATCGCGGCGGGCGGATACCGGGCGGTGCTGCTGCTCGATGCCGACCGGATGCTGCAGGCCGACGACCTGCGCACGCCGGAGCACTGCCTGCGCTGGTGGTCCAACGCCGCCGCCCTGGCCGCGCCCGATGCGCCGGTGCACCTGGTCGCGGTCGCCGGACCGGTCGCGCGCGCCCTCGCGACGTGGTCCCAGCCCGCCTACGCACGCGGAGAGCTCGCCGAACGCGCCCCGCTGCTCATGCCCCCGGTGTCGCGCGTCGCCCGCATCGAGGGGCCGCCGGCACAGGTGGACGGCGCCCTCGCGGCGCTGCGCACCGACGTTCCCGAACTCGGGCCGGATGCCGTGCTCGGCCCCGTGCCGCAGCCTGAAGACCAGGATGCCGTGCGCGCTCTGGTGCGCTTCGACTATCCGCACGGTCGCGCGGTCGCAGACTCGCTGCGGGCCTCCGTGATCCGCGCGGCGCTGCGCACCCGCAGCAGGCCGCGCGGGCCCGGTGCCGGCCCGCGCACCCCGGGCAATACACTCAGAGTCCGACTCGACATCCCCGATCCCGAGCTGTGAGCCCGTCCCGAGCCCGAGATCCGATCCCGACCGAAGGAGTCCGATGCGTCTCGTCTTCGCCGGCACGCCCGCGCCCGCGGTGCCGTCGCTGCAGCGGCTGGCGTCGTCCTCGCACGAGATCGCGGCGGTGATCACCCGGCCGGATGCTCCGATCGGCCGCAAGCGCGTGCTGACGCCGTCTCCGGTGGCCGCCGCCGCCGAGAAGCTCGGGCTTCCCGTCATCCGCGCCGCCCGGCTCGACGACGACGCCACCGGCAAGGTCGCCGCACTCGCACCCGACTTGGGCGTCATCGTGGCGTACGGCGGCATCGTACGCGAGCCGCTGCTGTCCACCCCGCACCACGGCTGGATCAATCTGCACTTCTCGCTGCTGCCCGCGTGGCGCGGGGCCGCCCCGGTGCAGCATGCGCTGATCGCCGGCGACCGCGTCACGGGGGCGACCGTCTTCCGCCTCGTGCCGGCACTCGACGCGGGCGATGTGTTCGGCGTCGAACGCTACGAAGTGCCGCCGGCGGCGACCGCCGCGGACGTCCTGGCCGCCCTCGCCGACTCCGGCGCCGGGCTGCTGGCCGACGTCGTCGACGACATCGCGACGGGCGCCGCGCAGCCGCACCCGCAGACCGGGGAACCCACCTACGCACCCAAGCTGACCATCGCGGACGGGAGCCTGGACTGGACGGAGCCTGCCGGCCGGGTGCTCGACCGGCTTCGCGGAGTCACGCCCGAGCCGGGCGCGCACACCACGGTGGGCGGCGTGCCGGTGAAGGTGCTCGCCGCGGAACCCGCGCCGGATGCCGCAGAGCCCCTGGCCGCGGGCCGCATCGCGGCCGCGCGCGGCGGCATCCTCATCGGCACCGCCACCACCCCGGTGCTGGTGACCCGGGTGCAGGCGTCCGGCAAGGCGGCGATGGCCGCCGCCGACTGGTGGCGCGGGCTGCGCCTGGACGATCCGGTCGCGGGCGCATGACCGTCGCACCCGCGCGCCGCGTGGCGTACGAGACGATCCGGGCGGTCACCGCGTCGGATGCCTACGCGAACCTGCTGCTGCCGAAGGCGATCGCGCGTGCCGGGCTGCACGGCGCCGATGCGGCTCTGGCCACCGAGCTCACGTACGGGACGCTGCGCCGGCTCGGCACCTACGACGCCGTCATCGCCGCCGCCGCCGAGCGGGAGACCGCCCGCATCGACCCGGCCGTGCTCGACGCCCTGCGTCTCGGCGCCCATCAACTGCTCGCGACCCGCGTCGCACCGCACGCGGCCGTCCACGAGACCGTGCAGCTGGTCGCGACCGCGACGAAGGGCCGCGGCGCGACGGGCTTCGCGAATGCCGTGCTGCGGCGCGTCTCGCGCGCCTCGGCGGACGAATGGATGGTGCGCATCACCGAACAGGCGCGATCGGACGACGAGCGACTCGGTCTGCGGGCCGCGCATCCGGTGTGGGTGGTGCGGGCCCTGCGCCGCGCGCTGGCCGCGGAGGGACGCGCCGACGAGCTCGGCGCCCTGCTCGAGGCCGACAATGCCTCACCGCGGGTGACCATGGCCGCGCTGCCCGGCCTCGCCGAGGTACCGGCCGATGCCGAGCCGACCGACTTCTCGCCGATCGCGTTCCGGGCGCCGAGCGGCGACCCGCTGCCCCTCACCGAGGGTTCGGGCGGGCGCCTGCGCGTGCAGGACGAGGGCTCGCAGCTGGCCGCTCTCGCCCTGACGCGGGCACGTCCGGTGGTCGCGGGGGAGCGCTGGCTGGACCTGTGCGCAGGCCCCGGCGGCAAGTCCGCGCTGCTCGCCGCCGAAGCCCTCGTACACGGCGCGCGCCTCGACGCCAACGAGCCGGTGTCGGCCCGGGCCGGCCTCGTGCGCCAGGCGCTCGCGGCGGTGCCGCTCGAGGTGCCGGTGTCCGAGGAGGACGGCCGGGTCCGCGCCGCAAGCGCGCCGCAGATGTACGACCGCATCCTCGTCGACGCGCCGTGCACGGGTCTCGGCGCCCTCCGCCGGCGCCCCGAGGCCCGCTGGCGCAAGCAGCCCTCCGACGTCGCGGAGCTCGCCGTGCTGCAGCGTGAGCTGCTGACGGCCGCGCTGGATGCCGCCAAGCCCGGCGGCCTCGTCGCGTACGTCACCTGCTCGCCCCATCTGGCGGAGACGGCCGCGGTCGTTTCCGAGGTCCTCGCGGCCGCAGGCGGAGCGGCCCTGGAGCTCGACGCGCGCGCCGTGCTGCAGTCCGTCGCGCGGGCGCCGATGGATCTTCCCGCGCCGGCCGACGGCGGCGGCCGCGCCCAGCTGTGGCCGCACCGGCACGGCACCGACGCGATGTCCGTCTCCCTGCTGCAACGCCGCTGACGGGCGGCCGCGCACGCCGCTACGGGGCGGGCCAGCTCACCGCCGGAGGCCGGTGCGAGATGTCGACGACCGGGCCGTTGAGGTACGTCGCGCTGCCGTTCGCGATCTGGCACGTGCCCTTCTGGCCGCCCTTGACGCACCGCACCGAGACCTCGACGGCGCCGAGCCCGTCGGCCACCAGCTTCACGCCGTCGCTGGCGGCGACGTTCGGCCGCACCCCGCCGAGCTTGGCGAGCGTCGCCTTCGGCAGCGACCGCTGCACGGTGCCGTCGACGAGCTTCGTGCCGTCGGCGAGGCGGGACGGCAGGGAGAGGCCGCAGCCGGCCTTCAGGGTCTTCGCCGAGATGCAGCCCTTGACGGCCCTGTCGATCGCGAACCGGTACGACTGCAGCCCACCCGCGGTGAGCTGCGGGTGCGCCGACGTCGGGCTGACCATCGACGACGGCTTCTCGACGGTGACCGTGTCCGTCCCCGCGATCGTGAAGCCCGGGGTCGACGTGCCGAGCGTATAGGTCCCCGGGAAGGTGTCGAGCGTTGCGCCTTCGGCCACGGCGACTCCGTTGACCCGCAGCGTCAGGCCCGCGAAGCCCGCGGCGGGCAGGGCGATCCGTCCGGTGCCGTTCGTGATGAGCCAGCCCCCGGCGCCGTCGCCGCGCACGTCGAACCGCGTCGTCACGGGAGTGGCGCCGAGCCGGTAGGAGGCACTGACCCGCATCGTGTCGGCGTCGCCGGTCGCCGGGGTGACGACATGGATGCCGGTCAGCGGGGCAGCCCGGTTCGACGCCGCCAGCGCCGCGTCCGTCAGCAGGGTGCGGTCGAGCTTCGCCGCGTCCGACAGCTGACCGAGGGCCAGGCGGGCGTCGCCGCCGGCCACCGACGTCAGGTACTTCGAGACGGACGCCGCAGCCTCCGTCCGAGCGGTCTGCGCGCGCGTGGACGCGGTGACGGCCACGACGGCGATGAGGATCGCCGCGACCACGACCACGGCCGCGACGACACCGATCCAGGTCCCTCGTCGCAGGCCACGGCGTCGCGCCGGCGGCGCCGTGTCCGCCTCCGTCGCCGGGGTCGCGTCTTCGTGCTCCGGCGTCTGCCCGCCCACACCGGTCTCGTCGCTCATCTCGCTCTCGCCTCCCGGTCGATGCTGGATGCCTCTTCCGACCCTACCCGGGCCCGCCCGGGCGCACGCGGTGACCGTCGCACCACCGACATAATGGTGCTGTGGCCGACGACATCCGCATCAATCCGAGCATCCTCGCCGCCGACTTCGTCAACATGCAGTCCGAACTGGCCCGGATCTCCGGCGCCGACTTCGTGCACGTCGACGTGATGGACAACCATTTCGTGCCGAACCTCACGTTCGGCACGCAGATGGTGAGCCGCATCCAGGAGACGAGCCCCATCCCCCTCGACGTGCATCTGATGATCACGAACCCGGACCGCTGGGCGCCCGGCTACGCGGAGCTCGGCGCGGCGTCCGTCACGTTCCACCTCGAAGCGGCGACCGAGCCGGTCTCGCTCGCCCGGCGCCTGCGCGAGATCGGCGCCCGCGCCGGGGTCGCCGTGAAGCCGGCCACGCCCGTGGAGGGTCTGTTCGACCTTCTCGACGACTTCGACCAGATCCTCGTGATGACGGTGGAACCGGGATTCGGCGGGCAGTCGTTCATCCCGGAGATGATGCCGAAGCTGCGGCGCCTGGCCGACGAGGCCAAACGCCGCGGGTCGAGCGTGTGGCTGCAGGTCGACGGCGGCATCGGCGAGTCGACCATCGCGCAGGCCGCGGAGGCGGGCGCCGACACCTTCGTGGCGGGTTCGGCCGTGTTCGGGGCGGGCGATCCGGATGCCGCGATCGCAGGGCTGCGCGACGTGGTCGCCGCGCACCGTCACTGACACCGCCCGTGGAGAGCGCGCCGAGTGCGACCAGGTACCCTGGACAGGTGAAGACGTTCGACGAGTTGTTCGCCGAGCTCGCGGTGAAGATCGCAGAGCGACCGGAGGGATCCGGCACTGTCGCGGAATTCGACGCGGGCGTGCATGCGATCGGCAAGAAGATCGTCGAAGAGGCGGCCGAGGTGTGGATGGCCGCCGAATACGAGTCGACGGATGCCGCAGCCGAGGAGATCTCGCAGCTGCTCTATCATCTGCAGGTGCTCATGCATGCGAAGGGACTGTCCCTCGCGGACGTGTACCGCCACCTGTGAACGCATCCTCTCTCTGACCGAAAGACTTCGTCATGCTGCGCATTGCCGTGCCGAACAAGGGCTCGCTCGCCGAGACCGCCGCCCAGATGCTGTCCGAGGCCGGGTACACCGGCCGCCGCGACGCCAAGGACCTGTACGTCTCCGACCAGGCCAACGACGTCGAGTTCTTCTACCTGCGCCCGCGGGACATCGCGACGTACGTGGGCTCCGGAGCGCTGGACGTCGGCATCACCGGACGCGACCTGCTGCTGGACGTCCGCGGCCGCGCCCGCGAGATCGAGGCGCTCGGCTTCGCCGGGTCCACGTTCCGCTTCGCCGGCCCGCCCGGACGCTTCCGTGAGCTGACCGACCTGCAGGGCCTGCGGGTCGCAAGCGCCTACCCGGGGCTCGTGGACGCGTACCTCGACGAGCACGGCATCGCCGTCGACCTCGTGCCGCTGGACGGCGCCGTCGAGTCGGCCGTGCAGCTCGGCGTGGCGGATGCCGTCGCTGACGTGGTCTCCACCGGCACCACGCTGCGTCAGGCGGGACTGGAGATCTTCGGTCCCGTGCTGCTCGAGTCCGAGGCCGTGCTCATCCAAGGCCCGCACGACGTCGACGGCATCGACACCTTCGTGCGTCGGCTGCGCGGCGTCATGGTCGCGCGCCGCTACGTCATGATCGACTACGACCTGCCCGCGCACCTGGTCGAGCAGGCCGTCGCGATCGCCCCCGGCGTGGAGTCGCCGACGATCTCGCCGCTGCGCGACCCGGAGTGGGTGGCGGTGCGCGTCATGTGCGCCCGTCGCGAGGTCAACCACGCCATGGACGCGCTCTACGAGCTGGGCGCCCGCGCCATCCTCGTCACCGCGATCCACAACGCGAGGCTGTGATGGCCCTCGTCACGCGCGTCATCCCGTGCCTGGACGTGGCCGCCGGCCGCGTCGTCAAGGGCGTCAACTTCGAGAACCTGCGCGACATGGGCGACCCGGTCGAGCTCGCGGCGCTCTATTACGCGCAGGGGGCCGACGAGCTCACGTTCCTCGACGTCACCGCGACGGTCGAAGAGCGCGCCACGACGTACGACGTGGTGCGTCGCACCGCCGAGCAGGTCTTCATCCCGCTGACGGTGGGCGGCGGCATCCGCTCCGTCGACGACGTCGCCCGGCTGCTCTCGGTCGGAGCCGACAAGGTGGGCGTGAACTCGGCGGCGATCGCCCGGCCCGGCCTGATCGACGAGATCGCCGATGTGTTCGGAGCCCAGGTGCTTGTGCTCTCCCTCGATGTGAAGCGCTCCGCACGCACCACATCGGGCTTCGTGGTCACCACGCACGGCGGCCGCACCGAGACCGACCTCGACGCCCTGGACTGGGCGCGCGAGGCGATCGAGCGCGGCGCGGGGGAGTTGCTCGTCAACTCGATCGACGCGGACGGAACGAAGGCCGGCTTCGACCTCGAGCTCACCGGGCTCATGCGCGAGGTCTCGAGCGTTCCCGTGATCGCGTCCGGGGGAGCGGGAGATGTATCGCACTTCGCCCCGGCCGTGCACGCCGGCGCCGACGCCGTGCTGGCGGCATCCGTGTTCCACTCCGGGCAGATGACCATCGCCGACGTGAAGCGTGCGCTCGCGGCCGACGGCATCGAGGTGCGCGCATGACCGCCTCGCTGGACGAGCGCATCGCGCAGGTCTCCTTCGACGCGCGGGGCCTGGTGGCGGCGATCGTGCAGCAGTGGGACACCCGCGAGGTGCTCATGCTCGGCTGGATGGATGCCGAAGCCCTCCGCCGCACCCTCACCGAGGGGCGCGTGACGTTCTGGTCGCGGTCGCGTCAGGAGTACTGGCGCAAGGGCGACACGTCCGGGCACATCCAACTCGTCCGCGGCGCGCGCCTGGACTGCGACGGCGACGCCGTCCTGCTGCAGGTGGAGCAGATCGGCGCGGCCTGCCACACCGGCACGCGCACGTGCTTCGACACCGTGGACCTCGAGCCGGTCGTGGCGGACGAGGACGCATGATCCCCACGCCTTCTCCAAACGGCGCTGCCGCGCCGTCCGGAGCCTCGAGGCGCGTGAGCCCGGCTCGCGCGCGTCTGCTGTCAGTCCTGGTCACCCTCGCCTGCGGCGCCCTCGGCGTCCTCTCGTCCACGCAGACGTGGTTCACCGTGGATCTCACCGGTGCGGCCGCGCACAGCCTCAGCGTGCCGGGATCGACCGCGGTGCCGATCCTGGCTCCGCTGAGCCTCGCCGTGCTCGCGCTGGGCGCCGTGCTCTCGATCGCCGGCACCGTGCTGCGCTTCGTCTTCGGCGCCGTCGAGGTCGTCATCGCCGCGGCGCTGATCGTCACGACCTGGCCGGTGGCGACCACGCATCCGGTCGGCGCCGTGGCCCGCGTCGTCACGTCCGCGACGGGCATCGCCGGCGACGCCTCGGTCGCGAAGCTCATCGCGCGCGACGTCGCCACGCCGTGGCCGTACGTCACCGCCGTGCTGTGGGTCGTGCTCATGCTCGCCGGCGTGTTCGTGCTCGTCACCGCCCGCCGCTGGCGCTCGACCGGCCGCCGTTACCGCACCGATGCCGCCGGCCGTCAGGCCTCCGCCGGTCCGCTCGACGCCGTGGAGTCGTGGGACGACCTCTCCCGGGGCGAGGACCCCACCGACTCCGGTCGCTGATCCCGGACGCGCGCCGCGCACCCGGGGCCCCGTCCCTCGACCCGATAGACTGGCCGACGGGCACGTCGCCCGCCAGCCCGCACCTCAAGGAGCCCCATGTCGAACCCCATCGCAGACCCCGGCCACGGACATTCGCCCGCCGCCTGGGCGATGGTCATCATCATGCTCGCCGGCGTCTCTCTCGGCACCCTCTTCTTCTACCTCGAGATGCCCGTGCTGGTGTGGATCTCGGTCGTGATCGTCGTCATCGGCGCCGTCGTCGGGTTCGTCATGAAGAAGGCCGGCTACGGGGTCAACGGCCCGAAGTACCAGCCCAAAGAGCATTGAACCTGCTCGCCGATCTCACTTCCGGCGCGGTGGAGGATGCCGCGCAGCGCGAACGGACCCGGTCGCTGCCGGACGTCGAGCGCGACGCCCTGGCGCAGTCGCCGGCCCGTGACGCACTCTCCTTCCTCGCGCCGGGCGACCGGGTGAAGGTGATCGCCGAGGTCAAGCGCGCGAGCCCCTCCCGCGGCGACCTGGCCGGCATCCCCGATCCCGCGTACCTCGCAGGGCTCTACGAGCAGGGCGGAGCGTCCGCGATCTCCGTGCTCACCGAGGAACGCCGGTTCAAGGGAAGCCTCGCCGACCTCGAGGCCGTCAAGGCCCGGGTCGGGCTGCCGGTGCTGCGCAAGGACTTCATCGCGACGCACTACCAGGTGCTCGAGGCGCGGGCGTCCGGCGCCGACCTCGTGCTGCTCATCGTCGCGGCGCTCGACCAGCCGCTGCTCGCCGAGCTGTACGGCCTCATCGGGGACCTCGGGATGACCGCGCTCGTGGAGGCCCACTCCGCCGACGAGGTGGACCGCGCCGCGGACCTCGGCGCGCGACTCATCGGCGTGAACGCCCGTGACCTCACGACGTTCGAGATGGACCGCGACCTGTTCGGCCGACTCGTCGAGCGCATCCCCGCGGACGCGGTCAAGGTCGCCGAATCGGCCGTACTGGCACCTGCCGACGTCGCCCACTACCGTGCTGCCGGCGCGGATGCCGTGCTCGTCGGCGAAGCCCTCGTGACCGGCGACCCGGTCGCCACACTTCGATCCTTCTTGGAGGCATGATCATGGGACTGCAGGCCGGCATCGGCTCGCTCCGCGCGGCGCACGGTCCGTTCTTCGGCGAGTTCGGTGGGCGGTTCATGCCGGAGTCGTTGATCGCGGCGATCGACGAGCTGACCGGGGTGTATGAGCGGGCGTTGGCTGACCCGTCGTTCCTCGAAGAGTTCCGGGATCTGCTGCGCACGTATGCGGGGCGGCCGTCGATCATCACGGAGGTGCCGCGGTTCGCGGAGCATGCCGGGGGAGCGAGGGTGTTCCTGAAGCGGGAGGACCTGAACCATACCGGGTCGCACAAGATCAACAACGTGCTGGGGCAGGCGCTTCTGACCCGGCGGTTGGGTAAGACGCGGGTGATCGCGGAGACGGGTGCGGGTCAGCACGGGGTGGCGACGGCGACGGCCGCGGCCCTGTTCGGGATGGACTGCACGATCTACATGGGCGAGGTCGACACGCGGCGTCAGGCTTTGAACGTGGCGCGGATGCGGTTGCTGGGTGCGGAGGTCGTTTCGGTGACGACGGGGTCGCGCACGTTGAAGGACGCGATCAACGACGCGTACCGGGACTGGGTGGCGTCGGTGCAGACGACGAACTACATCTTCGGCACGGCGGCGGGGCCGCACCCGTTCCCGGCGATGGTGCGCGATTTCCAGAAGGTCATCGGGGATGAGGCGCGGGCTCAGCTGCTGGAGGAGGTGGGCCGTCTGCCGGACGCGGTGGTGGCGTGCGTGGGCGGCGGGTCGAACGCGATCGGCATGTTCGACGCGTTCCTCGATGACGCGGACGTGAAGCTGTACGGGGTGGAGGCGGCCGGTGACGGCGTGGACACCGGCAGGCACGCGGCGTCGATCGAGCGGGGGCGTCCGGGCATCCTGCATGGTGCGCGCACGTTCGTGCTGCAGGACGAGGACGGGCAGACTGTGGAGTCGCACTCGATCTCCGCGGGCCTGGACTACCCGGGCGTGGGTCCGGAGCATTCCTGGCTCGCCTCGATCGGCCGGGCCGACTACATTCCCGCGACCGACGACGAGGCGATGCAGGCGCTGCGGCTGCTTTCCCGCACGGAGGGCATCATCCCCGCGGTGGAGTCCGCGCACGCGCTGGCCGGCGCGCTCCGGATCGGCCGGGAGCTGGGTCCGGACGGTGTGATCGCGGTGTGCCTGTCCGGACGCGGCGACAAGGACATGGACACCGCGGCCCGCTACTTCCACCTGTACGACGACGACTCCCAGGGGGCCGGAGCATGAGTCGTGTCGCCGACGCCCTGGATGCCGCCGAAGCCGAAGGGCGTGGGGCGTTCGTCGGCTACCTGCCGTTGGGCTACCCGGACCTGCGCACCAGCATCGAGGCCGCGGTCGCCCTCGCCGAGTCAGGG